>Ga0187772_10000701_pt1 | contig 15110 bp, 12 predicted proteins | sample 0116_SJ02_MP15_2_FD_133137 | JGI IMG/M metagenome (GOLD analysis project Ga0187772, IMG submission 133137) | Tropical peat soil microbial communities from peatlands in Department of Meta, Colombia - 0116_SJ02_MP15_20_MG | ecosystem: Environmental > Terrestrial > Soil > Wetlands > Peat | place... | reverse complement strand
TGGTTTTATTCCATTTGGACTTCGGGCTTTGACATTTGGGATTGTCTTATCACCTTTCTTCCGTCTCAATTCCAAAATGTTCAAGGGTTCTCTGAACTAATAAGCTCCACAGGCGATAATTGTCTTCGGCCGGGAAAAGTTCCAGAAACCCTTTCGAGAATCGTACGTTCACGTCCTGAGAGATTTTTTCAACCGACCAACCACTGTTAATCTTTTCCAAGACAAAGGCCTTAAAGTCCTCAATACATTGTCTGGCCATCTGGAGATGTTTCCTAACAATTTCTTTTCCTATCGCGGCTCCATAATGCCCCCGGCAAAGAATCTCGGGATCGATTTCCTTAATCTTATCGAGTGATTTTTCGGCCTCGTCCAATCTGTACCAATAATTGGGTCGGAAGAAATTAGGTGGAATATAAAAACCCGCCCCATCGGAAGAGAAAAAGGCTCCTTCGTCCTCCAGAAAAGGGCCTACGCAGTCAGGACAGTGGCCGGGAATCTCAAAAAATTTCATTTTCATCCCTTTACCCAGATCAAGGACCGATCCCTCATGAACAGTGATATCCAATGGAAAAGCTGGAGCAGGTTGAAGGTTTGGAGCCTCTGAAATCACTCCTTTCTCCTCAAGAGCAAGTGTGATCTTCCGGTCGGCATCAAAAATCTTGGCAACGATCCTTTCGCTCGTAAAAATCGCTCGATTCAAATCAGAGGTGACAATTTTCATCCAAGGATATCTTCCCTTGAGAGTAGGGAAGACCATCATGTGATCGAAATGAGAATGGAGAATGATAAGGTGGGAGATGGCTTCGGGAGGGACATTCAATTGGCTTAATTGTTCTAAGAATGGATAGGTAATGCCGCTGACACCCCCTTCGATGATGGCATAGGTTTCGCCCTTTACAAGGTAGAGGTTGAAAAATTCACTCCCCAAGAGGGTGATGTTCTTAGTGACTTGGAATGGAAGTAGCATGGAATAAAATTAACCCATCTTGAGGGATGAATCAATCGGTCCTTAAATTGCGGCTTTTGGATTGTGGATTTCAGAATTTCTTGTACTTCAATTTTCAATCTGCATTCTGTCATTGTTTTTTTCCTCAAACCCTTGTCTCCGTATCTCCTCACTCAATTGGAAATTAATGCGAATGCGCGAACGTTCGAGAGTGGCTAAAGGTCCTTTCTTCTGCCTCGGGTTTAGTATCTCCCCGGATTCCGATCTTCACCTTCTTTAAAGGGATATTCTTACCCGATGCGGCAACTGCGTCCTCCGTGGCCTTGACCAATCCGAAGCAGCAGGGGACTTCCATATAAGGGACCGTGATGCTTTTGATTGAATTTGCCTTAAAGATCTCTGTCAGCTTTTCCTTATAGAATCGGACATCATCTAATTTCGGACAACCGACAACCACTGCTTTCCCTTTGAGAAAATCTCGATGGAAATCGGGATAGGCGAACGGGACGCAGTCAGCTGCGATCAGAAGGTCAGCATCCTGAAAGTAGGGTGCGTTGACCGGCACTAACTTCAACTGGACAGGCCATTGAGTCAACTGGGAAACAGAAGAGGCAGTGGAACTTGCAGCTCCTTCCGCCGAAGGCGCTTTAAAGTGCATTGCCCTTGAAGAAGGGCATCCCGCAAATACCGGAGCAGGTTGAAGTTTGGGTTGAACTTGGTTCTGTTTACGAAGATGAACCTCAACTTCCTTTTCATCGAAATCTTCTGCTTCTTTTTCGATAACCATGATGGCATCTTCTGGGCAATGCCCGAGACAGGCACCCAGGCCATCGCAGAACTTCTCACTTACCAACCTTGCTTTCCCATCAATAATCTGAAGGGCTCCTTCAGCGCAGTTAGGGATACAAAGACCGCAACCGGTACATTTCTCCTCATCAATCTTCACAATCTTTCTTGTCGCCATCGTGTTACCTCCTGGGGGTTATTCTAATTATAAAATAACTCACCCTTGAATATTTATCCTTGATCTAAGTCAAAAGGATGACGATTCTATAAGTAACGAGAATACCGATGAAAATCTTATTCATTTGTGGTAAAAAAAGATATTTTTTAGAGAAAGAGGAGAAAGGCCTTGTCTTGGCTGGCGTTGTGGGCTGTCATTTTCTGGGGATTTTCTTTCATCGCGACAAAAGTAGCTCTGAAAGAAGTTCACCCATTTACCCTTTTGACCCTCCGGTTTGGAATAGGAGGGTTTCTTCTCTTCGTTTTTCAGCTCCGGAAAGATAAATGGTTTCTCAGGACATTCTCTCCCAAAGATTGGTTTCTCATTTTTTTGTTAGCCATCGCAGGAATGTCCGGGCATACACTTCTTCAGGCGTTCGGACTGCTCTATACTACTGCAATCAACACAGGCTGGATCGTTGCCGTGATACCCATCTTTATCACCATTTCAGCCCGTCTTTTCCTGAAAGAGGCAATTAGGGTGAGGACAGGGATCGGGATATTCATCGGGTTTTTGGGCGTTTTTCTGGTCATCTCAAAAGGGGTATTTTCCTTTTCTTTGTTTCATTTTGGTTCCACCTTGGGTGATTTCCTTGTTCTCTTCAGTGCATTGACCTGGACAGCCTTCACCGTTGGAGGAAGAGGGTTTCTTTCACGGTTTCCGGCACTTACAGCGATCACACCGGTCATGATTGTAGGGTCCCTCACCACATTCCCTTTTACCTTTCTGAAATGGCAATGGAATATCCTTCCCCATCTATCTCTATCTGCATGGATGGGCATTCTCTTCTTGGGAGTCTTCTGCTCTGGCCTGGCTTACCTTTTTTGGTATTCTGCTCTGGAGAAGAAGGATTTGAAGATCGTTGGAATGTACCTCTATCTCGAGCCCTTTGTAACATTGATTGGGGCATACTTCCTCATAAACGAGCAAGTCCAGCGGGTTTCCCTTATGGGCGGAGGCATGATTCTCCTTGGGGTCTACCTGGCAACCAAGAGAAGGTCGACACAAAAATCTTGACATCCAAATTGATTAGTGATATCAAATGCCTCTGTGAAGACCTTTTGAAAAAGGAGGGCAATGATCTTGGCAAAAGGAGTAGTGAAGTGGTTTGACACAAAGAAGGGATATGGATTCATCGAGCAACCCGGCGGCGATGATGTGTTTGTTCACTATTCGGGGATTACGGGAGACGGCTTTAAGTCTCTTCGTGCAGGCGAGGAGGTGGAATTCGAGATTGCCACAGGCCCAAAAGGGCCTCAGGCAACCAAGGTAATCAAGCCGGCCTGATCTATTATTTTTCTGTTTTTTGATTTTTTTAAAGCTTCTTACAGTTTGGATGAACCTTCCAAAGGGCCTCTCCAATCGGTTTAGGAACGGGCATCTTTGTTCTAATTTTCCTCTTTTTCATCCTTTTTCTCCCGCATATTGCAGGAGCAAACTCGTCCAGTGTCCTCTTTTCTATCGTCACATTTGCTTTCAATATCATTGACTTTAGGAAGACGGGTTTATTAAAGTTGAGTGATCAGAGGATAGAGGAGAAGAATGAAAGCCTTTGCAACTCTTAAGAATGATTTGATTGTAAACCGACGGCAGATCTTGATCGGACTCGTATCTCTGCTGATCGTCGATGTCCTTCAGCTCTTCATTCCAAGAGTCATCAAATATGCCATCGACGACCTCACCCTGGGGACGGTATCTCCGTCTCGCCTTCTTGTCTATGGGTTGGAAGTCCTCCTCCTTGCCATGGGCATTGGCAGCCTTCGATATGTCTGGAGGTATTTCTTGTTGGGAGCGGCGCGCCGGATCGAAAAGACACTCAGAGACCGCCTCTTCATTCACCTTCAAACCCTCTCCGCTTCGTATTTCTCCCGCACCAAGGTGGGCGACCTGATGGCCCATGCGACCAACGACATCGAGGCGGTCCGGATGGCCATGTCGATGGGGGCCGTCTTTTTGGTGGACACGATTATCCTAGGTGTGCTGACGATCGCTTTTATGATTTATATCCACCCCAAGCTCACCCTTTTTGCCGTGCTTCCCATGCCATTGATCACACTGATCACTCTCTTCTTCAGTCAGGCGATCCACCACCGTTTTGAAATTGTTCAGAAGACCTTCTCCTCACTTACCGAAAAAGTCAGGGAAGCCGTTGCAGGTATCCGAGTGATCAAAGCTTACGTTTTGGAGGAGAAGGAAAGGGAGAAACTCTCTCAACTGAGCCGGGATTATATTCAGAGAAATTTGAACGTGGTCAAAGTGTGGGGAATGTTCTTCCCCATCATCCTTTTTTTCTCCAACCTCTCCATGGCCATCGTCCTTTACCTGGGCGGGAAGTTGACGATCCTACAGTCGATCTCAACGGGTGATTTCGTAGCCTTCATGAGTTATCTCGGATTGCTCGCATGGCCGATGATGGCTTTGGGTTGGGCGGTCAATATGATCCAGCGGGGCAGCGCTTCCATGGATCGCTTGAATAGAATTTTTTCGGAAGCACCGGAAATCCATGATGCTTTAGGCGTCATTCAACCAGGTCTATTGGAGGGAAGAATTGAGATAAGAGGTCTCAGCTTTTCTGCAGGAGACGGCGGCGATCCTCTCCTTCGGGATATTCATATCGTTGTTGAGAAGGGAGAGAGATTGGTGGTCGTTGGAAGGACCGGAGCAGGGAAAACCATCTTTTGCAATCTGGTGGCAAGGATTTTGGAATCTTCCGAGGGGCAGCTCTTCTTCGATGGGGTTGAAATTCATGAGATCCCTCTTGAGGTGTTAAGGAGATCCATTGGGTACGTGCCGCAGGACACCTTCCTCTTTTCAGATACGATCCGTGAGAACATCGCCTTTGGAAAGCTCGATGCCTCAGACAAAGAGATCGAAGAGGCGGCACGGCTTGCGCAGATTTACGATGAGATGATGGCATTTCCGGAGGACCTCCACACCATGGTCGGGGAGAAAGGGATTACCCTATCCGGCGGACAGAGGCAGAGGATTGCGATTGCGCGAGCCGTTCTCATGGATCCACCCATCTTCATCCTGGATGATGCCCTCTCCTCGGTGGATATCCAGACGGAAGAACGAATTCTGGAGGGATTGGAGAAGTTCACTAAGGGGAAGACGAGCATCCTGATCACCCATCGCATCGCTCCCCTGCGAAGGGCCGATCGGATCGTGGTTCTTGAGGAGGGAAGGGTGGCAGAAATGGGGGACCATAAAACGCTTCTTTCAAGGGGTGGAATTTACAATGCCCTCTATTGGCAGAGGCAATTGGAAGAAGAGCTGGAAAAGGGATGATTTGAATGTCAAATGTCAAAGTTCCACGTCCAAATGAAGGTCAAATCTCAAATTCCAATTGTCAAATGAAGGTCGAAGCACAAATTCTCAGAAGCTCTTGGAATTTTGCATTTGGATTTGATTTGTCATTTGAAATTTGACATTTGAGTTTTAGGGTAACCAGGTTATGTACACCGATTTTGGCTACATGGAAGAAGGCAAATTAGGGAAACCCTACGACCTGAGGCTCATGGCCAGGTTAGGAGTCTTTTTAAGGCCCTACTGGAGCCTGATGGCTCTCTCCCTCCTTTTCGTTTTGGTCATGGCAGGGTTGGATCTTCTGATTCCTTATCTCACGAAAGAAGCGATCGATCGCTACATCGTTGTGGGAGCAAGAGAAGTGGTTATGCGAGGTGATGGTTCTCCAGAGGAGCACCGGTTCCGGAGTCAATATGGGCAGAGGTTCATTCCGATGAGAGAACCCGGGAGGTTTCTTCTCCCGCCGGACGTATTGCAATCGATGGACCGGAAGGAGATCACTCATTTTCAGAAGTATGGTCTCATAACGGAAAACCGGTATTACGTGTTTGTCCCCGAGAAACCGGAAGAACAGGATCTCTTGAAAAAATATCCCTCCTCTTTTGAAAGGAGCGGTTCCCACTGGTTCATCTCCTTCGATCGTATGAAAGGATTAAAGAAAGAGGACCTCCTCGTCCTGAGGTGGAAGGATGTCGAGGGGGTTTTCCGCATCGCCCTCCTCGTTGTTCTTATTCTTGCCGTCAACTTCGGACTAAATTTTTCTCAGGTCTATGCCATGGAGTTGGCAGGTCAAAAGATGATGCATGACCTGAGGATGAAAGTTTTCTCCCACCTCCAGGGACTCCAGGTCTCCTTCTTCGATAAGAATCCGGTGGGACGGTTAGTCACCCGTTTGACGAACGATATCCAGAACGTCCACGAGATGTTTGCCTCTGTCTTCATCAACCTTTTGAAAGACATTCTTCTGGTGATCGGGATCATCATTCTTCTTCTTCAGCTCAACCGGGGACTCGCCCTGGTCTCCCTTTCTGTTATTCCCTTCATCCTTGCCGCTTCCCTCTTCTTCAGCCGCCGAGCCAGGGATGCGTTTCGGGAGATCCGCGTGAAGATTGCCCAGATGAACTCTTTCTTCCACGAAAATTTCTCGGGCATCAAAGTGGTTCAACTCTTTCAAAGGGAAAAAGAGAACCAGCGACGATTCGAAAAAATCAACGAGGGATATTATTTGGCGAATATGAGACAGGTTTCCATTTACGCCTTCTTTGTCCCCCTCGTTGAAATCCTAAGTTCGGGAGCGATCGGCCTTCTCCTCTGGTACGGAGGGGGGGAGGTGATTCAAGAGCGGATCACCCTCGGCGTCCTGGTCGCCTTTCTCTCCTATATTCGGATGTTCTTCCAGCCCATCCGAGACCTTTCGGAGAAATATAATATCCTTCAATCAGCGATGGCCTCCCTCGAGAGGATTTTTTCCTTGCTCGACCAGGAGCAGAAGATTTCGAGGCCAGTGCGACTCAAGGCCGGGCCTCTCTCTACCAGAAGAGAAGAAATCAGGGGCGACATCGAATTCCGCCATGTCTCCTTTTCCTACAATGGAGAGGATCAAGTTCTCAAGGACGTTTCTTTTTCTATTGGCGAGGGAGAGACCGTGGCGATTGTGGGTGCCACCGGAGCCGGGAAGACCTCTTTGCTGCACCTGATCGAGCAATTCTACGAAGCGCAGAAGGGCGCGATTCTGATCGATGGGATCGATATTCGCGAGAGGGATATCGCTCAACTTCGGGCACAAATTGGGCTGGTGATGCAGGATACATTTCTCTTCGCTGGAGATATCGTCGAGAATATTCATTTGGGGAATCGCCAGATCGACGCCGAAAGGGTGAGAGAGGTCGCGCAAGTGGTGAACGCAGAGAAGTTCATTCTTCGGTTACCCCACGGATATCGTACCAAGGTGGGGGAGGGAGGGGAGGCGTTATCTGCGGGGGAGAGACAGTTATTGGCTTTTGCAAGGGCTTTGTCGATGAATCCAAAGATCCTTGTCCTCGACGAGGCGACTTCTCACGTCGATCCTGAAACCGAGCGGCTCATCCAAGAAGGACTGGCACGGTTACTTAAGGGAAGGACGTCCGTTGTCATCGCCCACAGGCTCTCCACGATCCGGCATGCCGACCGGATCATCGTTCTCCACAAGGGAAGGGTGCGGGAAACCGGAACCCATACGGAGCTAATGGCCCAAAAAGGCATTTATTTCAGGCTTTATCAGATGCAGTTCGGCGCGCCCTCAGGTGCGGAATGGGGATTACCGATTGCGGAATAAGATCTTTTGATTTATCATTCCGGACTCCGCAATGGAATAAGTTGACAAAACGGGATGGTCGTCCTATATAGGAGGAAGGTTTTATGGAAGAGAAGGAAGAAGAACCCAAGACGATTGGCCCGGAAGAGGAGAAGAGGCGGGGGATCGATCTCAACGCTCTTTTCCCCGAAAGGGGTTATGACTTAAATCGTCTCTTCCCGGATGGAGAGACCAAGAAGCTTCTCTATGAGCTGAGGCGCAACAAGCGGGATATCGACCGTTTTGTAAGAAGTCTCCAGGTTGAGGAGGAATGAATGAATTGCCCCCAGTGCGGCGTGACATTGCCTTTTATTCTTTGCCCGGAGTGCGGAGGAGAAATCCCGGAAAAGAGTCGTCATTGCTGCTGGTGTGGGACTCCGATCCCGGCAGAGGCGGTGGAGACCGATTTGTCCGACCGAAAATTATGCAGTGACGGAAATTGCGTCGGCACCATCAACGAGAGAGGAGTTTGTAATATTTGCGGGAAACCTTAGCAGGGATAGCCGGGATGCGGCTGGATAGCCCCCCACTCTCTTTTTGAAGGAAGGGTCGGGTTGGCATAATTCTTGTATAAAATACTTTGGTAGAACTGGAATATAGGCTACATTGACAGTCGAGACTACAATGATTAACTTAAACCGATAGGTCTAAATAACCAAGTTTTTTAGGAGGGCCCAATGATATTTCTACCAAGGGGGGGTGCTGACCGGGAAGAGAAGGGTAAGGATGACAAAGTCGTTATCCCTGATGAGCTACCTGTGCTTCCTTTAAGGGGGACAGTGCTTTACCCAGATTTGATACTGCCCATCATGGTCGGCAGAAAAAAGTCAGTCAAGTTGATCGATGATGCAATGGATTCCGATCGTATCATCGGAGTCATCACTCAAAAGAGATCTGAAATCGAGGACCCTAAAGAAACCGACCTTTATTCGGTGGGTGTTGCGGCATTGATTTTGAGAATGATCCGGGAGCTGGACGGGAGCCAACGCGTCATCGTCCAGGGGGTCTCCAGGATGAAAGTGAAGGAATACTTTCAGAGGGAACCCTATTACAAAGCGAAGGTTGAAGTGATCGATGAGGGGTTGGTACAGGGAGTGGAGATCGATGCCCTCATGATGAATTTGAAGAACCTCTTCCAAAGGGCCGTGGAGCTGGCTCCTTATCTGACCAGTGAGCTGGGCACCATGGTTTCTAATATCAAGTCGCCCGCCATCCTCGCGGACCTGATCGCCTCGAACCTCAATATCTCAACCACCGAGAAACAGGGAATTCTGGAGACTTTCGATATTCGAGAACGGTTGACCAAGGTTCATCTCTTTCTCAACAAAGAGGTCCAGGTACTGGAGCTGGGCAATAAGATCCAATCGCAGGTCAAGGAGGATATGGATCGAACTCAAAGGGAGTACTATCTCCGGGAACAACTCAAGGCGATTAAAAAAGAGTTGGGAGAGTTGGACGAACATTCCACAGAGATCAAGGAGCTGAAAGAGAAGATTAAGAAGGCTAAGATGCCACCCGAGGCCCTGGCAGCTGCAGAAAAAGAGCTGGACCGCCTGGCCAAGATCCCTCCTGCCTCGGCGGAGTATACCGTCGCCAGAACCTATCTGGACTGGCTGGCAGAACTCCCCTGGTCTGAAACCACCGAGGACAATCTCGACATTGATAATGCCCAAAAGACGCTGGACGAAGACCATTATGATTTGGAAAAGGTGAAGAAAAGGATTCTGGAATACCTGGCGGTCAGAAAACTGAAAGCGGACATGAAGGGACCTATCCTTTGTTTCGTCGGCCCTCCAGGGGTTGGAAAGACCTCGCTTGGAAAGTCCATTGCCAGGACGATGGGGCGTAAATTCATACGGATCTCGTTGGGCGGCGTCCGGGACGAAGCGGAGATTCGAGGACATCGCCGGACTTATGTCGGGGCTCTGCCCGGTCGTATCATTCAGGGGATCAAAAAAGCCGGATCGAATAACCCGATCTTCATGCTCGACGAAGTCGATAAGATCGGGATGGACTTTCGTGGAGATCCCTCCTCGGCCCTTCTCGAGGTTTTGGACCCAGAACAGAATTTTTCCTTCTCCGATCACTATATCGATGTTAATTTCGATCTTTCGAAGGTGATGTTTATCACCACCGCCAATGTCCTTGATACCATTCCCCCCGCTCTCCGGGATCGAATGGAAACCCTCGAGCTGCCGGGCTATAGCGAGGATCAGAAGATGATGATCGCCAAAGAGTTTTTAATTCCGAAACAGATCAGCGAGCACGGGTTGAGTTCAGAGTTCATCGAATTTCAGGATGCGGCACTTCAGACCATTATCACTTCTTACACCCGAGAGGCAGGGGTCAGAAATTTGGAGAGAGAGATAGCGACCGTCTGTCGAGGGGTGGCCAAGGATGTCGCCCGGGGAATCAAAGAGAAGGTAGTCATCGGTCCGGACGACTTGCATCGATTTTTGGGGCCGGTCAAATTCTTCCAGGAAGTGGCAGAGCGTACCTCTAATCCCGGTGTGGCGACAGGCTTGGCCTGGACGCCTACGGGAGGGGACATTATCTTTGTGGAAGCGACGAAGATGAGAGGGGAGAAAGGGCTGACCTTGACCGGGCAATTGGGAGATGTGATGAAAGAGTCCGCACAGGCCGCATTGGCCTACGTTCGATCCAAATCGAAGGAACTCGGGATTGAGGAGGACTTTTTTGAGAAGAATGATATCCACATTCATGTCCCGGCAGGTGCCATTCCAAAGGACGGGCCTTCGGCCGGGATCACCATGTTCGTGGCGCTTACCTCCCTGTTGACTAACAAACCTGTCCGGAGCGATGTCGCCATGACTGGAGAGATCACTTTAAGGGGTTTGGTCCTTCCTGTGGGGGGGATCAAAGAAAAGGTCCTGGCTGGAATGCGAGCCGGGATTAAGACGATCATCCTTCCGAAGAAGAATGAAAAAGACCTGGAGGAGATTCCTGAGAATATTCGGAATCAGATGAATTTCAAATATATCCAGAGGATGGACGAGGCCATCGACCTGGCGCTGAAACATACAGAGCCGCGGAGCGCGGAAAGAGAAGCCTTTACCCCTCCGGTGAGTTAGAAGCCTAAAATTTTTTGCCCCCTTTCTTGTTGCTTGCCTGCAATGACGGTATTTGTCTGAGGCTCCTTCGTGGATTATCCCAAGCTCAGAAACATCAATGCCTTTCCAGTCCAAAGTTCCGGACAAACGCTTCTATGCCTTCAGGATCCGCAGAACATCAGTGAAAAGGCGCTTTTTTTGCCGCTCCCGCTCTATTTTATCGTTTCCCTCTTCGACGGCCAACATTCGATCCTCGATATTCAGGCGAAGTATATGAGAAAGTTTGGAGAGTTTCTTTATACCGAAAATTTACAGGAGATCATCGGTCAATTGGATGAAAACCTCTTTCTCGAAGGGGTGCGGTTTGAAGAGGCATTGAGACAGAAAGAAGAAGCGTTTAAAAAGGCTTCGTTCCGTGAAGCGGTTTTTGCCGGGAAGAGTTATGAAGCAGATCCCGGCAGACTAAGGACTCAGCTTGAAGGTTACTTTAATGGGACGAACGGTCCGGGGTCTCTTGGAGAGAAAAAGAGTGCGAAAGGTTTAAAAGGGGTGGTTGCGCCTCACATCGATTTTCAGAGGGGAGGGCACTGTTATGCCTTCGGCCACCGGGAAATATGGGAGAGGAATGCTTCCCCCTGTTTCATCATCTTTGGGACAGCCCACACCCCGATGGAAAATCCTTTTTGCCTGACCCGGAAAGATTTTGTCACGCCTCTTGGTACGCTGAATGTGGACAAGGAACTGGTTGATGCGATCCAATCCCGCTGCCCTGATGACCTCTTTAAAGATGAAAGTGTCCATCGAAGCGAGCACTCCATAGAGTTTCAGTGTGTTTTTCTCCGGTACCTTTACCCGGAGCCCGATTCACTGAGAATCCTCCCCGTCCTGACCGGATCATTCCATGAGGCGATTGAAAAGGGAGTTTCGCCGATAGAGCTCGAACCCGTTCGGCAGTTCATCGAGGGATTGAAGGAAGCTGTCTCATCTCTCGGGCGAGAGGTGTGTTACATTGCCAGTGCGGACCTTGCACATAGGGGCCTTCAATTCGGGGACCGAGAAGGCGTGAGTGAATATGGATTGAGAGTAACCTCTCAACAAGACCGTGAGATGTTGGGATATGCGGAGAAGATAGATGGAGAAGGTTTTTTCTCGTCCATCTCGAGGGAGAAAGACCGGAGAAAGATCTGTGGCTATCCGGCCATCTATTCAATGCTCAAAATTCTCGAAGCCAGGGAAGGCAAACTTCTCAAGTATGACCAGGCCTTTACACCGGAAACCCAGTCTGTTGTCACCTTCGCCAGCCTTGCGTTTTACTAATACAAACGCGTTAAATCATTTTACACGTAGCGCAAGGCTTTAGCCTTGCTTAAAGCAACCCTAAAGGATTGCCCTACAAAATATTTAATGCGTTTGTATTAGATACCTATGAGTTCGAAAAAATATTATCCTGAACGATCCTTCATCTGACAGACGCCGTCAGATTGCCTCCGGGTTAACGAGTTCTCCTTATACTGACCTCCAGACCTTCCAGGGCCTCACCGTCAACAATTACTGAGTGACGAAAGTGTGCATCATGGCTTCGGGGGAATCGAATTTCCAGGCTTCTTTCGGACAGTTTAAATTGCATAAATGAAAATCGAATCGTAACTTTTTCGAGGTACAGGAAATAGCGGATAGATAGCAGAAATTGATCCTTCGGAAAAGGGAGGTCTGGTTCTGACGCAACTTACCAAGAAAAAACGAGTGTTAGCTCCCTTCACTCTAAATAGTCGGGATTAGACATCGAATGGTCTACGCAAAATACAGCCTTTTTTAGACAAAAATACAAGGTTTACCGCATTTTGGTTGCAGGTCATTTCCCTTAACATAAAAATTGTGAAGCGAGGGAGCGGAGGAATACCAGGGACCGACATCACCGCTCCTGCAGAAACAAGGTGACATGGCAATGGTATCAGGGGGCGATCAAAAAGAGAGGTGGAAAGACTCAGCTGGCCCATGAAACAGTAGGCAGAGTTTGTTTCAGCTCATTTTACTCACACAAGTATTGGTATGATTCGTGGGGGGAGATCAGACCGACGCGCCCACTATTCGTGGGGAAGGTCAGATCACCTGTCGGCTCGCATCTAGTAAAGGAAAGGAGGATCTGAATCATGAGCAAAACTCTGGCAAGTTCTTCCGACCCGGTGTTGAGCAAACTCGATAACATACTCCCGGATCTGGAAGCTCTCTACAAGGATGTGCACTCACATCCCGAACTCTCGATGCAGGAGACGCGTACGGCAGGTTTGGCGGCGGACCGTCTTCGTGCCGCCGGCTATGAAGTAAAAACCGGTGTCGGCAAAACCGGTGTCGTGGGCGTACTCCGCAACGGTGATGGGCCGACGGTGATGCTGCGAGCCGATATGGATGCGCTGCCTGTCGAAGAGGCGACAGGTCTGCCGTATGCCAGCAAAGCGACGGCTACTGATCGAGAAGGCAAGACGGTGCCAGTCGCGCATATGTGTGGCCACGACATGCATGTTACTTGGCTTGTGGGTGCCTCAAAATTGTTGGCCGAGGCACGCTCGACATGGCGCGGCACTTTGATGGCGGTCTTTCAGCCCGGAGAAGAGGCCGCGGAAGGTGCGCAGGCTATGATTGACGACGGCCTCTTAAACCGCTTCCCTAGGCCGGATATCGTACTTGGCCAGCACGTCATGGTCGGTCCCGCCGGTACCGTGACCGGAAGTGCCGGACCGATTACCTCTGCTGCGGACAGCTTGCAAATTCGCCTGCTCGGGCGCGGCGCGCATGGCTCGATGCCGCAAGCCAGTATCGATCCCGTCGTCATGGCGGCGTCCGTAGTCCTGCGGCTTCAGACCATCGTGTCCCGCGAGGTTGCCGCAATGGACGCGGCGGTGGTCACCATCGGCGTATTGCAGGCCGGCACGAAGGAGAACGTCATCCCCGACGATGCCATCATCAAGCTCAATGTGCGGACGTTTGACGCGGGCGTGCGCAAGCACGTGCTTGAGGCGATTGAGCGGATTGTCAATGCCGAGGCCCAAGCCTCGGGTGCGCCGCGCAAGCCGGAGATCACGCCACTCGACCGCTACCCGCTCAATATGAATGATGAAACCGCGAGTAACCGCATCGCCGAGGCATTTCGCAGCTTTTTTTCTGCTGATCGGGTGAAGCACACCGGGCCTGCGCCGGCGAGCGAGGATTTCGGCTGCTTCGGCACTGCCTGGCGCGTACCGTCGGTGTTCTGGTTCGTCGGAGGCACGGACCCGGATATCTATGCGAAAGCCAAAGAGGCCAATCGGCTAAATGAGCTTCCTGTCAACCACAGCCCGAAGTTTGCGCCCGTCATCCATCCCACTTTGCGAACAGGCATTGAGACGCTCGTCGTCGCGACGAGGGCGTGGTTGCCGGCGCAGAATAGGTCGTGACCGATGGAACTACATGAGACAGGCGCGTAATCAGTGAGGACCGATTATGAGCATGGCTAGTACAATGCTGACGAGCCCGGTGGAGATAATGGACTGGTTGGGAACCTTTGCATTTGCGCTGAGCGGTGGATTGCTGGGCGTGCAAAAACGCTTCGACTTGTTTGGAGTTCTATTTTTATCGTTCGTGGTTGCTGTCGTCGGCGGCCTTATGCGCGACGTACTGATCGGCGCAATTCCCCCGGTAGCGATCACGGAAATTCATTATTTTTGTATTGCAATCATCGGCGGCCTTGTCACCTTTTATTGGTATTCAAAGGTCGCTTCTCTGCGACGCCAGATATTGCTTCTGGACGCCCTCGGGCTTGGCTTGTTTGCAGTGATTGGCGCGCAGAAGGCGATAGACCACGGCATCAATCCATTGATGGCGGCGATCATGGGCATGCTGACGGGGATTGGCGGTGGAATGACGCGAGACGTTCTCGCCGGCGATGTTCCCTTCGTCCTAAAGGGCGACCTTTATGCGATAGCGGCGCTCAGCGCCGGGGCGATCGTAGCTATCGGGCATGTTGCCAAGTTTCCGCCGTTCTATCCGATGCTGCTCGGCGCTGCTGCGTGCGTCTTCCTTCGGTTGATGGCGATTTATCGACGGTGGAGCGCTCCCATCGCCAAACGGGGCAAAGGGAGGGAGGATGATGGATTCGAGCGGCGCGAATCCAGCAAGGGCGGCTGAACGAAAACGCGATTCGTCGCACGGACATCCCACGGAGTCCACCACAGCGACGAAACTTCACGGCAACGACAAACTGCTCTGCGGGATTATTCTCGGTGTTATCACCTTCTGGCTGTTCGCACAGACGACCCTGAATATCGCTCCCGACATGGGTAAAGAACTCGATCTCGATGCGAGCACCATGAATATTTCGGTTGCGATCACCGCCTTGTTCTCCGGAATATTCATCGTGGTCATGGGCGGATTTGCGGATCGTGTCGGCCGCGTCAAAATCGTCAACATTGGGTTTTA
>Ga0187772_10000699_pt1 | contig 15119 bp, 10 predicted proteins | sample 0116_SJ02_MP15_2_FD_133137 | JGI IMG/M metagenome (GOLD analysis project Ga0187772, IMG submission 133137) | Tropical peat soil microbial communities from peatlands in Department of Meta, Colombia - 0116_SJ02_MP15_20_MG | ecosystem: Environmental > Terrestrial > Soil > Wetlands > Peat | place... | reverse complement strand
TGCTCGACGGTCTTCCGATCCAGTATCCACACGTGATTGCCGTGAAGCGCCCGCTTTACGAAGTCGCCGCAAAAGCGCCGCGCCTGGCCGAAGACCTGAAGGATGACTTTCCCTCCTGGTTTGGAGAGTGCACGGTCAGGGCGGTCGAACTCAAATTGAAAAAGATGTCTCCGAGCGAACGCGAAGCGGAGTTGAATGAAAATGACGTCGATGGGTACGTGCTGGCGCGCCCGATCTTCCAGGGCTTGGCAAACTATGAAAAGTCCGAACCGTCATTTCGTGACTACTTTCCAACGCTCGTGCGGGCGATTGATGTGACTACGGAACAGACGCGAGTTGCCGCAATCAAATTTGCCCCTGCCCAGCAGGCAGAACAAAACAAGGAGCTGGCGAGCGAAGTTGTGGCGCGGAATCGTATACGTGTTTCCACTTTGCCAAGCGACCCGGAAGCGCTGGCGGCTCTGACAGAGGGCGAAAAGCAGCTGGCGGCAAAAAATCCGCGCGCGGCGGAGACCTCCTTCAAGGCAGTCCTGGCGAAGTATCCAAATCAGTCCCGTGCCTGGTACGGGTTGGGCATGGTGGCGGTGCTGGATCACGACGCCGACAAGGCTAAGGAAGTTTTTGGGCGGCTGACGACAGGACAATACGCGGCATCGAACGACCCTTTAGTGATGGCGTGGTCCCACATCTATCTGGCAAGGATTTTTGAAGACGAAGGGCAGTTGGAGCAAGCGAAGTCTGAATATCAAGCGGTGTTGGCAGTTCAGGGAGCCCCGGCACAAGCGCAACAAGCTGCACAAAAGGGATTGGGCGACCTGGATCTGAGAAAGCCGTCTGAGCGGCCATGAAGACAATCGAAAAAGGAGACCAGGTTATGAAAGCAAGTAACAAACAGTTCAGGTTTACCCTTGTGATCGCAGGTTCGTTGCTGGGGTGCTCTTTGGCATTTGGGCAAGCGCCCACGATGCAGCCGCCCGCTCAGGGGCAACAACAAGGTCAGCAACAGGGCCAGCAAAAGGGGCAACAGCAAGGCAATCAACAAGCGGCTCCGCTCACACTGGAAAGCACCCCGCCGCCGGTCACCGCCGAAGAAGAAGCTGCCTTTAAAGCCTTCAATGAGGCACCGCAGACGGATCTGGCCAAAAAGGATCAGGCCGGAAACGATTTCTTGCAGAAATACCCGCAGAGCCGTTACTGCGCTCAGATCTACAGTTGGCAGGTGAAGTATTACTACCAAATCGGCGATATCGACAAAATGGAAGCGGCAGCCGACAAGGAAATCGCGCTGTTTCCAAACGATGCGCAAACCCTGGCCATCGCCGGTTCCGCTCTCCCGCGCAAGATGAACGGGACTCCAGCCGACCAACAGAAGCGCCTGGAGAAAGCGGAGCAGTATTCACAAAAGGCGCTGGATTTACTTCCGACATTTCAAAAGCCGGACAACATGACCGATGAAATGTTCACGCAGGCGAAGAATCAGACGTCGGCGCTGGCATACAGCGGGCTTGGACTCGTGGCCTTTCGCAGGGGCAAATTCGCGGATGCGATTCCCAATTTGGAGAAGTCCATCCAGTTGGATCCGCAGCCCGATGCCGTGAACTACTATCTGCTTGGTATCTGCAATGAGAAGACTTCGCACTTTGATGAGGCCGTGACGGACTTTACCAAGTGCTCCAACATCCCGAGCGGCTTGCAGGCGAATTGCAAGAATGGCATCGACGAAGCAAAGAAGCTTGGCGCAACGCAGCTTAGTGCGCCGAAATAGACCGACTGTGACGGTGTAATTCCAGGAGCGGAACTGATGGTCCGCAATGGGGATGAGCGATTGATGGAACGCCTGGGTTACGAATTTCGTGACCCTAACCTGCTGGACCGTGCCCTAACGCACAGCTCTGCGGTTCCAGAATTGCGCGCCGCCCGCGGAGAAGACATCGCCTTTGCCGGTTCCCCCGTTCAGGACAACGAACGCCTGGAGTTTCTTGGAGATGCCGTCCTGGAGCTGTTGACCAGTGAGTTCCTCCTCAGCCATTTTCCGGATTGGACCGAAGGCCAGCTTTCAAAGAGCCGGGCGCGGATCGTGAATGCGCACTCCCTCGAGATTGCGGCGCGCAGCCTCGGCATTGGCGAGCACTTGCGGCTGGGCCGCGGTGAGGAGAAGACCGGCGGACGCGACAAACCCGCTCTGCTTGCCGATGCGTTTGAAGCTGTCGTGGCGGCCATTTATCTGGACGGCGGGCTGGAGCCGGCCCGCAGTTTATTGAAAAAAACCGTACTGGTTCAGGCTAGCGAAGACGGCGAACGTATCTCCGAATCGGATCGCAAGAGTGCTTTGCAGGAGTTTCTGCAGGGCAAAGGCGGTCAGTTGGCGGAATACCGGCTGGCAGGGGAAAGCGGCCCGGATCACCAGAAGACCTTCCTGGTGGAGGTTTGGGTAAAGGGAGAGCGCATGTCCAGCGCCGAAGGCAGCACGAAAAAAGAGGCAGAACAAAAAGCCGCGCGTCAGGCCCTCGAGCGCTTGCAACAGGCACAAACGAAGGCCAAGGAAGAGGTCGGGCCGAATGCCGGATGAGACCCTCACCCCGGAGCAAGTTGCCCCGGAAGAAACAACGGGCCAGCCTGCGACAGAGGCAAGCCAGACGCAGCAGGAGAGTCACGCCTACACCAGCCAGACGACGGTCTCCGAATATCTCGAATCTCTGCTCGTCACAGTGATTCTGGCGCTCTTCGGCACGAGCTTCGTCGTGCAAGCTTTTAAGATTCCTTCGCAGTCCATGGAGCGCACGCTGCTCGTGGGCGATCACCTCCTGGTGAACAAATTCATTTTCGGAGGGCGGGGCGCGTGGTACGACAAGTTCCTGCCTTATCGTGAACTGCAGCGCGGCGACATCGTCGTCTTTAAATTTCCTTACCAGGACCATCCGCACTTCGTGAAGCGCGTGATTGGATTGCCCGGAGATCGCCTGAAGATCGTGGACCAGCAGGTGTACGTGAACGGCAAAATGCTCAACGAACCCTATGTGGTGCACGATCCGACTTCCGGATACGGCGATCCTCTCAATTACAATTTTCCTCCCGTCGGGAACCAGATGTACCTTTCCTCGCTCCAGCCGGAATGGGCGCATGAGATCCGCAACTATATTCAAGGCGACGAACTGGTCGTGCCGCCGGGAAAATACTTTTCCATGGGGGACAATCGCGACCGCAGCCTGGATAGCCGCTATTGGGGCTTCGTCGATCGAGACGCCATCATGGGCCGTCCCTTCCTGATCTACTGGTCCATCGACGCGAACAGCGCGGACTATGGCAGTTCCACCTTTGCACAAAGAGTCCTGGGCATCTTTGATACGCTGATTCACCTGCCCGCGCGGACACGGTGGAATCGGATGCTGCACACGGTTCACTAGGCTCACCCTCGTGCCGCGGCGCTACACTTTTCCTCACAGGTCTGAGAGACTCCCTTCCGTATGAGCCGTTTGCGAAAATATGGCGGGCTGGTTGTGGCGCTCCTGGCGGTGCTGCTTACCTTGCAGGCAGGCGTGTCCCTGCTGGTGCGCACGAATCGCATGCGGGGATACCTGATTGCTCATCTCGAAAGCGCGTTTGGCAGACCCGTGCAAACGGGCCGGTTTTCCGTGCAGATCCTGCCGCTGCCGGAACTGGACGTGGACGCGGTGACAATCGGCGAAGACCCTGCCTTCGGGAATGAATATTTCCTGCGCGCCGAGCACATGACGGCACGGTTCCGTTGGCTGGGCTTGCTTCGCGGCCACTTTGAGTTTGGCACCATGTCTTTCACTCGCCCGAGTCTGATCCTAGTGCGCAACGCCAATGGACGCTGGAATCTGGAAGGCTGGCTGCCTCCGGCTCGTCCTGCCATTACCTTGGGCGCTGCCGTCGCTCCCACTCCCCCGCGGGCGGAAACAACCTATCGCTTGCAGAAGATTGACTTCGACGAGGGGAGAATCAACTTCAAAGAAGGCGAGGAAAAGCGGCCCTTCGCCTTCACAAGTGTTTCCGGCAGTGTAGAGCAGGTTTCGCCGGGGCGCTGGCAGGTGCAACTCGAAGCGCAGCCGTGGCGCAGCGGCGTGACGTTGCAATCGACGGGCACAATGCAGGTGACCGGATACGTGGCAGGCACAACAGCTCGATTGCAACCCGCGCAACTGCGTTTGCACTGGGGCAAGGTATCGCTGGCCGATCTGTTCCGGTTGATTACCGGGAATGACTCCGGGGTGCGAGGCGAATTTGCCCTGGACGGAAATGCCAGTGTGGGAACGGAACTTCCAGAGCAGAACGCGACCGCAAATTCGTGGCGGTTCGCCCTGCAGGCGCGCGCCACGAACATCCACCGATGGGACTTGACAGAGCGCGAGGACAACCCCCGCATCAACGTGAATGTGAAGGGGCTGTGTGAACTTGGCGCGCAGATTTGCGCGGAAGAAGTTCGCGTGGAGCTGCCTCAATCGAGTCTGCAGGGTTCGGCCGTGCTGCAGACATCCAGCCACGCCGATTGGCAGGTGCATTTCAAAACCATAGCTGTGCAGGGTGCGGATTTATTGGCGTGGTACCGGGCGTTCCAGCCGAACGTTGCGGAAGAGGTTGGAGTCAACGATCTGATTACAGGCTCCGTCACTGCCCGTGGTTGGCCCTTGCGCTGGGAAGATGGCGCGATCGACAGTACGGCGGGAACACTACGGCTTCCTGGTATGGCGGTGTCGCGTCTCGATCCGTTTCATGGGACGGTGCGAAACGGAAAGTTCGATATCGAAGGGTTCCGTTTGCGGTTGCCCGGCGAACCATCTCCAGCGGCGTCAAGCGAGAAGGCAGAAAAAGCCAGCGGGAAGCCGCGAAACGTCACGGCCCCGGAAGATATTATCGAAGTCACGCTGGCACAGGATTCAGCGGCTGGCGTGGGCTCATTGCGTTTGAACCTGCACCTGGCGGATACCGCGCCTGTTTTCAGGCTGGCGGCAGCGTTCGGCTATCCCCTGAATAAGGGATGGGAGTACAGGGGGGCCGCTTCTGGGACCGTCGCATGGAATTGGGCAAATAGCCTCGGCGAAGTGCGCCGCAGTGGCTCCTTGGAGCTCACGAAAGCAAGTTTGCAGGTGGCCGGCTTGAACGAGCCGCTCAAGTTGGAAGACACGCGCCTGGAATGGAAGGACGGAGTCCGCAGCGCCGCAATCACCAAGCTGGATGCGTTTGGGGCCACCTGGTCTGGCACACTTTCGGAAGTCCCCGGGATCAATACGAGTGGTGAACCGAGCTGGCATTTTCAGCTTCACGCCGATCATCTGGACGCGGCGGAACTGGATCGCTGGATTGGCCCGCGCTCCCGGCCTAACTGGTTGCAGCGATTGCTGCCCTCCTTGTTGGGAGACGCGAACACCGCACACGCCAGTGAGCTATTGCGGCGCGTTTCCGCCGAAGGGGAATTGACGGCGGACACGCTGACGATTGAGAAACTTAAATTGGCGAAGGCGCGCGCCAAGATGGCTATTCACGAATTGCATCTGGACGTACGGGATGCCGAAGCACAATGGGCGGGGGGGACGGTTCGCGGCGGAATGCAGGCGATGTTCTCACCGTTGCCAAATTATGAAGTGAATGCCGAGATTGCCTACGTCAACCTGGCGCAGTTGCCGTGGTCCCCACGGTGGGCGGAGCGCTGGAGTGGCGTCGCGTCTGGAACGATCCATCTGACGACCGCCGGCGTCGGAAAAGTCGATTTGCTGAAACAACTGGCTGGCGGCGGGCAGTTGAGCTTGAACAAGATCGAATTTCGCGGCTGGGACGTGGAACGCAGCGCGGAAACCGGAGGACCATCCACGGGCTCGTCCCGATGGACCAGCGGACAAGGCGAGTTTCAATTGGGGGAACAGAAGCTGACCTTAGATGGATTTCGTTTGGATGCTCCGCACCAGAGAACGGAGTTGTCCGGGACTATTTCGTTTGGCATGGACGGCACGCTGACGTTCACTCCTCGCCCGCGGGGGGCAACCGGAACGCGGCTCGTTTCTCAGGCCCGGGAACTGCGCTTCAGCGGCCAGCTGGAGAACCCCACGGTGGCGGTGGTGCCTGCGAAAACGCAAGAGACCCGGCGGTAGTCGTTGGAAGGACGGAGAAGTCGACACTCGAAGGAGCTGCGCATGATCCGATTCCGTTTGGCTGCACTTGCACTCGTTCTTTTCCTGGCAAGAGGCATGTACGCGCAGCAGTCCTTCACACTGGAACAAGTGCTGAGCGCGCCCTTCGACTCGGATTTAGTTGCTGCCAAAAGCGGCAATCGCATTGCCTGGACGTCTAACCAACAGGGGAAGCGAAATATTTGGGTTGCGGAAGGGTCCGCTTTTGCCGCGCGCCAATTAACCTCCTATTCGCAGGATGACGGAGGCGAATTGTCCGGTCTGCGTTTTTCTGCCGACGGCAACACAATTGTCTATTCCCGCGGGGAAGGGAAGGACTCCGCGGGCGCGTACGCAAACCCCACCAGCAATCCGGCGGGCGCGGAAGAAACGGTGTGGGCGATTTCCTGGGATGGCGGCATGCCCGTGAAAATCGACGCGGGAGAATCTCCGATTGTTTCAAAACAAGGGCAGATTGCTTATGAGCGAAACGACGAACTATGGTTGTCGTCCCCGAAAGCGGAAGAAAAGCCCAAGCAGATCATCATCCGTGGGAAGAACTACCCGGTCGAATGGTCGCCGGACGGCGGGCGGCTTCTGTTCGTTACGGATCGCGGCGACCACAGTTTCATTGGCATCTACGATGTGAATTCGCAGAGCGTGAAGTTCCTGGCCCCTTCCGTCGATTCCGACGGCGATCCGGCTTGGTCGCTCGACGGGAAACACGTGGTGTTTGTGCGCCGGCCCGCAGTGCCGCGCGACACGCCGGTTGGATACTTCATCGAGCCGGACCGGCCACATCCCTGGGCAATTTGGTTGGCGGACGCGGACAGCGGAGATGCACGCGAGGTCTGGCACAGCGGATCGTCGCTGGATGATTCCTATCCGTACATGGCCAGGGAGACCGGTGGTGGCGTGCTCCACTGGGAGGCGGAAGACCGCCTTGTCTTCGCCAGTGAAGCGGGCGGTTGGCTGCATCTGTATTCCGTTCCCGTCGCCGGGGGAAGCGCAAAGCTGCTGACACCTGGCGAGTGCGAGGTGGAGCAGTGGACTTTCTCGACAGACAACGAGACCGTGTACTTCAATTCCAACTGCGGGGATATCGACCGCCGTCATATCTGGACCGTGGGAATTGACGGCAGCGGGTTGGCGCAGCTTACCGGCACGGGGTCCACGAAAGGACTGGAATGGAGCCCACTCGTTCTCAGTGGTAATCGCGACCTCTTTTATTTTGGTTCGGACGGAACGCATCCCGGCCGGTTATTTCACACGACTCTGACGGCAGATAAACAGACTGCGCAGGTTTCCCCGACAGGCTGGGAAGGGAATTTTCCTGCGGAAAAGCTGGTCGAGCCACAGCCTGTCACTTTTCTCGCAGCGGACAGTCTGGAAATTCACGGTCAGTTGTTTCTGCCGAAGAATCTGAAGACGGGAGAAAAGCGGCCGGCGATAATTTTTCTCCACGGCGGTTCGATGCGCCAGATGCTTCTGGGCTGGCATTACATGTACTACTACTCGAACGCCTTCGCCATGAACCAGTATCTGGCGAATCGCGGTTACATCGTGCTGGCCATCAACTATCGGAGTGGGATCGGCTATGGTCGCGCGTTTCGCGAAGCTCCTGGTCGAGCGGGGCGAGGTGCCTCGGAGTATCAAGACGTAGTCGCCGCAGGCAAATATCTGCAGACACGCAGTGATGTTGACGCCAAGCGCATCGGCCTCTGGGGAGGAAGCTATGGCGGCTATCTGACCGCGCTTGGCCTGGGGCGCAATTCAGACATCTTCGCGGCGGGCGTTGATTTTCACGGCGTGCATGACTGGCCAGCAGACAACTGGGAAGGCAAGCACATTCCTCCAGATCTCGTAAAGCTGGCGCGGGAGTCTTCGCCAGTGGCCGCGGTGAACTCATGGAAATCACCTGTTTTGTTCATCCATGGCGACGACGACCGCAATGTGATGTTCGCGCAGACCGTAGACCTGGTGGCGCGGCTGCGCGCGCAGGGTGTTTCTATCGAACAGCTCGTTTTTCCCGACGAAGTGCACGATTTTCTGCTTTACCGGGACTGGCTCCGCGGTTATGAGGCCACCAGCGATTTCCTCGACCGCAAATTAGGCCCGCCACAAAAATGAACCTGAGGCTGCGCTACCGGGGACATGGAGTATTCGCAATAGTGTGTCTACTGGCGGCAGCCGTCTTTCTGATAGGAGCTTCGAAGGGTGATGACCGCATCCTGCTTTTCCCTCGCTTACGCAACGGCGAAACCATGCGCTACGAGAGTCACGCGCGCCTCAGCCGCTACGTGAAGACGAAGAGCAACGTCGCAACCATGTTCGAGCCCAGGCCCCTGCAGGCGGATTTCTCGACAAACTTGCAACTCTCCGTCCAGGATTTTCATGAGCTGGATCACCGTCCGATGCTTGCTGCGGAAACGCAACTTCTTCCCGAGGAGCCAACGCCCGCAGGCACCCCAGTGCCTCCTCTTCCGAAAATCGACTTCGCCATTGGTGGGGATGGCTCCTTGATTCGTGCCGACGGTCTTGACGACTTGGCACCCGAACAGCGTCTCGCCTGGCAATTCTGGATCGCGCAGTTTGCGTTTGGCTGGAGTCTTCCTCCTTCCGGCGTGAGGCCGGGCGAAAAATGGAAATCTGTGGAAGTGGAAAAGACGCCGACACCCATTGCCAACCTGGTTTGGGAGCGCGAGACCACTTACGTCCAGGACGACCGGTGTCCGATTCTTCCGAGCGAACAATGCGCGGTCTTCCTTGTTGCCGCGGCCTTGAAGCAAAAGTCGAGTCCGGACGACGCCACTCCGGAAGACTACAAAATCCACGATCTAAAGACTTCAGGAACCGCAAGAGGTAATAACCAAACCGTGGTGTACGTTTCCCGGAAAACAGGTCTGCTCCTGCGCGCCAGCGAAGATCTACAGCAGTCTTTAGATGTCACCATCGCGAAGGTGGACGACGGTAATCAGGTGCAATATCTGGTGGACGTGACCAGCCACTTCGAAACGGTCTTTGTTCCTTCCCATCCGTCGCCTGCTCCCTGAAGCTCGCCTCTTGATTAACGAGGTTCTTTCTTGATTGTTTTCTGCCTCCTTCAGGGACCGTTTGTGTTACAGTTTTGCCGCGTCCAGGTCCGCTTCTGTGAACTTGTCCTCCATGGGAGGGTAAATGTCCAAGGTTCTGTTGACCACGCGCTGCTGCGATGCCGGCCTGTACGATTACTTCCGCGAAAATGCACCGCAAAAATTCCGTTGGCGCTTCGGGATGCCGCGGATGATCTCGTTCGGATTGCGGTTCCTGCGGCAGAATCTTCCGGACTTGACGATCCTCGAATATCCCACCCAAGCGGAATTTTCCCGGCAGCTCAAGAAAGGCTGGGACGCGGTTGGCTTTTCCTTTTATCTGGAAGAGACAAACGACATTCTGGCGATGGCGGAAGAAGCCAGAGCCGCCGGCGTCCGCGAGTTGTGGGCAGGGAATTACGGCGCGCTGACGACGTCCATCCAATCGCAGTTCGATCACGTGTTCACCAGTTACAGTGAGGAGGCGGTTGCCCGCAGGATGGGCGCGTCCCTTGACGAAATCCAGCATCCGCCACTGATCACGCGCTTCCGCCTGCCGGGAGGCTGGTCGCTGCCCGTGGGCGTTTTGTTTTCCTCCCGCGGATGCAGCTTTCGCTGTACGTTCTGCCAGACAACCGCGTTCGCTCCAAAGCCAAAAGAGATCTCGCTCGAATCTCTTGACAGGGTGCTACGCTTCTACGTCGCACACGGCGTCCACTTCGTCCTGGTCCTCGACGAGAATTTTGGGAATCTGCCCTCGCATGCCGATGCGGTCATCGAGCTTTTGGCGCGCCACAAGGTTCGTTGGCTGGTGCAATCCCGCGTGGATCTTTTTCTTCGCAATTTCGACGATTGGCAGAAATGTGGCATGGAAGGCGCGCTCTTTGGCATCGAAAGCTTCCATCAAGACATCCTGAAGCAGATGCACAAGAACGGAAAGGTGCAGGCGGCTTTTGAACTGGCCGAACGGCTGAATCGCGCCGGGCTCTATGCTCAGGGCTACTACATCATCGGACTGCCGACGGAGACGCCGGAATCGATTGCCGAAGATCTGCAGACACTCGCTTCCCTGAAGCTCGACGTCACGCAGATCACCATTGTTACGCCGCATCCACAGACGGAAATGTGGCGGGAGCTCGATTCCAATTACGGCATCTTTGAAAAGGATTGGTCGAAGTTCGATACCAAGCATCTGGTCTGGAACCATCGGCATTGCGCACCGGGCGTTTTGGAAGGGCTGCTGGAGCAAGGCTTCCGCGGATGCTATGGCAAGGACTGGGTCATGCGGACCACGAAGAAGTTCCTGCATATGAGAAGAGTGCAAAAGGACCTGTCCTGCATTCTGATGGGGCCGGCCCGCTCGCGATGGGCTTCGCCGCAGCGCTTGCCGTATCTCCCTCAGCCCGTGCGGACAGGAGCTCCGCAGGTGCGTATCGCGGTCGCGTAGCAGCGCGTTTTGCTGGGCTGCCCTCTTCCGGCTGCAAACCCGATTTGCATGAGCGCGCTATAATACAGGTTTCGGCTGGGGCCAACGTGGCCACAGGAGACCTGGGCGATGAATTTCAAACTTCGCAGCAACTATCAGCCTCGTGGAGACCAGCCCGTCGCGATAGATCAACTCAGCCGAGGGCTGGAGGCTGGGGACAAGAATCAGGTCCTGCTGGGCGTGACCGGCTCCGGCAAAACGTTCACCATGGCAAAAGTCATTGCCGCGGCAAACCGTCCCGCACTTGTCCTTGCCCATAACAAAACGCTGGCCGCGCAGCTTTACCACGAGTTCAAGGGGTTTTTCCCAGACAACGCCGTCGAATACTTCGTCAGCTATTACGATTTCTACCAGCCAGAAGCGTACGTGCCTTCCGCCGACCTTTACATCGACAAAGAAGCAACCATCAACGACGAACTGGACAAGCTCCGGATGAGCGCCACGCGCTCACTCTTCGAGCGTCGCGACGTCGTGATTGTCGCTTCGGTCTCCTGCATCTACGGCTTGGGCTCGCCCGAAGCGTACTACGGCATGTTGGTGATGGTGGAAAAGGGACAGCAAACTTCACGGGAAGCGTTGCTGCGGCGGTTTGTCGACATTCAATACGAACGCAGCGAGGATTTGCGGCGCGGCACTTTCCGCGTGCGCGGCGACATCATCGAGATCTATCCCACCTACGAAGATCAGGGCTATCGGTTTGAAATGTGGGGCGACCAGATCGACAAGATTCGCCAAATCGATCCGCTCACCGGCGAAATCCGTTCCGGCCAGGAAGACCTGACGCGTGTGCCCATCTATCCGAAAACGCATTATGTGATGCAACAAGATCAGCGCGACCGGGCGCTCGTGGGCATCCAGGAAGAGCTGGATTGGTGGAAGAAAGAGATGGAAAAGCAGGGGAAATACGTGGAAGCGCAGCGCGTCGTGCAGCGCACCATGTTCGATATGGAGATGATGCGCACGATCGGCTACTGTCACGGCATCGAGAACTATTCGCGCCACCTGAGCGGGCGTCTGCCAGGCGAAGCGCCGCCCACGCTGCTGGACTATGTGCCGCAGGACTATCTTCTGTTCGTGGACGAATCCCACGCGACGATTCCGCAGGTGCGCGGCATGTATCATGGAGACCGCTCGCGCAAACAGACGCTGGTGGACTACGGATTTCGTATGCCCTCCGCTCTGGACAATCGCCCGCTGACGTTTGAAGAGTTCGAGCATCGCTTGAATCAAGTGATCTATGTTTCCGCCACGCCCGGACCCTACGAATTTACTAAATCCGGCGGCGTGTTCGTGGAGCAGGTCATTCGTCCCACGGGCCTGATCGATCCGGAAGTGGAAATCCGTCCCGTGAAAGGCCAGGTTGACGACCTTTTGGAAGAGATCCGTGTGCGCGCGGCAAAGAACGAACGCGTGCTGGTCACAACGTTGACCAAGCGTATGGCAGAAGACCTAAGCGAATATTTCAGTGAAATTGGCGTGCGTTGCCGTTATTTGCACTCGGAAGTGGAGACGCTCGACCGCATCAAGATTCTCCGCGATTTGCGGAAAGGCGAGTTCGACGTGTTGATCGGCATCAACCTGCTGCGCGAGGGCCTGGACCTGCCGGAGGTCTCGCTCGTCGCCATTCTCGACGCGGACAAAGAAGGCTACCTGCGCAGCACGACTTCGCTGATTCAGACCATGGGCCGCTGCGCTCGTCACGTGGAAGGACGCGCGATTCTCTACGCCGATGTGCGCACGAAATCCATGAACGAGGCCATCAGCGAAACTAACCGCCGCCGCACAAAGCAATTGGAATACAACAAAGAAAACAACATCACCCCGCAATCGATCACCAAGGGCGTGGACATGGAACTGGCGCACATCGTGGAAGCCGACTACGTGACGGTTCCCCTGGACACGGCAGCTATCGACGCGGCAGCGGCGTCGATTCGCTCCGAACAGCAACTGGCGGAACTTCTGGCCCAGCTCGAAACGCAAATGCGCGAAGCGGCCAAGAAGTTCGAGTTTGAGAAGGCCGCGCAATTCCGCGACCGCATTAAATCTCTGAAGCAGCAGGACCTAGCGGGACTGTTCGGGAAGGAATCGCCGGAAACCTCGTCAGCCGGGGCCTGAAGCGCAATCTCAAAGGCTAGACCAGCCCGCGCCGCAGCTCCTCAAGTGGATAAAACGTGCCTCGCCAGACGATACCTCCCTGACGCAGCGTGATGATCGTCGAGCGCAAAATCATATAAGCAAAGATCGTCGCGCCCAGCGGCAACGTCAAGCAATAAACCGGCGGGACCCGCATCACCACGTCCACTCCAAGATGAAAGCACAGGGCAACCAGCACGGAAGCCGCGGCAAGCCCCCGAATCCAGCCATGCCCGAAAAACATCCCCGCAAAGGGCACGACATTCATCACCAGCAGGGCTAGAATTTGCATTATTGCCACGGAACTGCGGAATTGTGCTCCCGCAAAGAAGTTCTTCTCCACGCCTCGAACCAGATTGACCAATCCCAAATGCCACGCGACGGAAACATAGTGCTGTGCCACGCCTACCCCGGAACGGAAGCCTGACAGCTTCACGATCTTGCCCAGCTTCATATCGTCGACAACTTCCATCGCCAGCCGCAGGTGCGTGCCGCTGCCTTCATAGGCCGCGCGTCGCAACATTTGAAACGCTCCCACGCCAACATAAGTCCGCGAGTTGGGATTGCTGACGTCGTACGGGTTTGTGGCCAGCTGGAAGCCCATGCCAAAAAACGAAATGAGCACCGTGTCCCAGAAGCCGCTGCGCTCCACGTCGCCAAGAAGGGTCAAGTGATCGAGGCCTTTTTCCCGCAGGAGCGTAGCTACCCGACGCAACGTATCCGGAGCGAACTTCACGTCCGCATCGGTAAAGACCAGCAGTTCTCCGGTCGACGCCTCGTATCCTCTCTGCAGCGCGTGCGGTTTCCCCAGCCAACCCTTCGGCAGTCCGCGCACATGAACTACCTTCAATTGCGGATGCTGCGACGCAAAATCGTCGAGAATCCGGCCGGTGGCATCGCTCGAACGGTCGTCAACCGCGATGATCTCCAAGCCGGGATAATCGATCGCCACGAGAGTGACCAGCGCCGCCGGAAGCTTCTCCTGCTCGTCGCGCGCGGCAAAAATCAGCGAGACCTTTGGACAATCGGCGTCAGCAGCTGGCGCATAATCGCGGACCCACGGCAGGCGAACATCGCCGTAGGCAACCTTGATTCCATATGTTGTCCAGAAAAGCGCGATGAGTCCGAACAGAAGTAGCCAGAAGAAATGCATGCGGATTGGAGTCGTAACCCAGCCTCAGGGTATCCTAGCATGGATGACAAAGAGCCTCGCGATTCTCGGAGCCGGGCGCGTGGGACGCGCGCTGGGCAGGCGACTGCGTGAGACTGGCTGGCAAATCACCGTGGTTGCAGCGCGGTCGGAAGGCAACGCGAAACGGGCTGTGCGGTTCATTGGTGGCGGGAGGGCCGCGGCGGGAATTCCGCCAACGCTTGCCTCCGCATCCACAATTTTGCTCGCCGTGCCGGATGACGTTATCAGCTGCGTGGCCATGAAGCTGGCGCAGGCAGCGAGAGAAGACCTTCGTGGGAGAGTTGTTTTGCATACCAGCGGCGCGCTCGATGCTTCTGCTCTCGATCCACTTCGAGCCTGGGGTGCCTCGGTCGGCTCGATGCACCCGTTGCAGACGTTCAACGGAGTGAGCGTGCCGCCGCTCGAGGGCAGAGTGTTCGCCATCGAGGGTGACTCTCTCGCGGTGCGTACAGCCAGGAAGATTGCCCGCTCTTTGGGTGGAGTCCCAGTCAGCATCGACGCGACGAAGAAGCCGATTTATCACGCGGCCGGGGCTTTTGCCGCTGGGCTCACACTGGCAATGGAGGAAGCGGGCGTCCGGATGCTGATGGAGGCCGGTCTCAAGCGGCGCGAAGCACAGCGCGCGCTTCTGTCGTTGACCCGGCAGTTGCTGGAACACTACCAAAAGCTAGGGCCGCAGAAAGCCTGGACCGGCCCGCTGGCTCGTGGCGATTTTCACGTCGTTGCGGAGCATGAAAAGGTCCTACACGCGTTGGAGCCTGAGTTTCTGGATGCGTACCGCTCTGTCAGCCGGCTTTCCGCGCGCGTGCTGGCACATGATCCATCGGCGATGCTGCGCGAACTGCAAGCGATTTCAGGGAAGGAAGACGGGTTGCAAACATCAAAGGGGGTTCGGAGTGACTCAACTGCACGTTCCAATCCATAGCGACACACTGAAGAACGGCTTGCGCGTGGTGATCGCGCCAGACGTGACGGCGCCGGTCGTCACCGTGGGTCTCTATTACAAGATCGGTTTTCGCCTCGAGCCACAAGGGCGCAGCGGGTTTGCGCACCTGTTCGAACATATGATGTTCCAGGGCTCGGAGAATGCTCCGAAAATGCAGCACATCAAG
>Ga0187772_10000698_pt1 | contig 15137 bp, 13 predicted proteins | sample 0116_SJ02_MP15_2_FD_133137 | JGI IMG/M metagenome (GOLD analysis project Ga0187772, IMG submission 133137) | Tropical peat soil microbial communities from peatlands in Department of Meta, Colombia - 0116_SJ02_MP15_20_MG | ecosystem: Environmental > Terrestrial > Soil > Wetlands > Peat | place... | reverse complement strand
TTTTGTAAAAGATGTAAATTCCTTTCCGAAATAGATAGGGGCGGGCCATAAAGGAATTTTACAGGGTGTTTTATTCGGGCCACCTTTGTTTCCTGTCAGAAATAGGGGACCTCGGGGAACGGGTGCCTGTAGGACGGAGAACATGACCTATCCAAATTCAGACGGGGAGTAACTTATGCCACTTTCAAGACAACAGATAAGAGATGCCCTGAAGCAATGGAATCTTGCCTGGGACAATCATGATCTCGAAGGAGTTATCGAACTCTTTCATGAAGAAGTCGTATTTGAGAACTGGACGGGTGGAAAAGCCGAGGGGAAGGAAGCTCTTAGAAAAGCATGGGCGCCGTGGTTCTCAAATCACGGAGGGTTCCGATTTACAGAAGAAGAAACTTTTATCGATGAGAACGAACAAAAAGTCCTTTACCGATGGCAGCTTGAATGGCCTTCGACCGAAAAAGGCTATGAAGGCAAGCGTGAAAAACGACGAGGCATCGATGTCATCCATTTTCAAGATGGAAAAATCATAAGAAAACTGACCTATTCGAAAACAACCATCGAAATAGATGGAAAGAGATTTCTTCTCCATATCCTCACCAAATAGTTGTTCCTAGGCTCGGTGCTCGCTGTGTTATTTTGCAAGCGAACCTCCATAGTGAACCCATCTATAAGAGAATGGGTTAGAAGGAGTTTACCGCTACCCATGGTTTATATGTCCCAGCCGTTAATCCAGCATCTCTTCATAAGTGTAGATGCCCACGTTCTTCTGTGTTACACTTAATTCCGTAACGATCGTTGTAACTTAGCAGAGAGGAGAGTTGAATGTGAAGATTCTAAGGGTGGACATGAAGAGTGGAAAGATTTCACTCGAAAATCTAAGGGAGGAGTGGAAGACCCTTGGAGGCAGCGCCTTAATTGCCAAGATCATGAATAAAGAAGTTCATCCGACCGCTGATCCTCTCAGCCCTGGCAATCGTTTAATTGTTGCCGCAGGTCCTCTGGCGGGCACTGGAGCCCCACAACTTGGGCGCATATCCGTCGGCGCAAAAAGCCCCCTCACGCTGGGAATAAAAGAGGCAAACTCGGGAGGTCCGGCTGCACAAATCCTCGACCGACTTGGGATTCGCGCGATTATTGTCCAGGACAAGCCGCAGGATGATCGATTATACTGCCTGTTTGTCTCCAAGGACAAGACAACATTGATCCCAGCGGATGAATACCGCTGCATGAAGAATTATGAATTGGCGGGCAAGCTACGGAAACAATATGGCGAAAAGATAGCGGTGATCTCCACCGGAATTGCTGGGGAGCGGAAATACAAAGGAGCCTCTGTTTCTTTTACGGATATCTTTGGCGACCCATCGCGGAACGCCGCGAGGGGTGGACTCGGGGCTGTGATGGGATCGAAAGGACTCAAAGCGATTATTATCGATCCCGCTCAAACAACGCATGTTGAGGTGGCCCGTCCGGAGGAATTTTGGAACGCCGTAAAATCATGGATTCATACCCTTAAGCACGATGTGAGCTGTAGCTTGTATTCTTGTTTCGGTACACCATTTGCTATTAACAATTCCGCCAATCAAGGAAGCCTGGTATCGAATAATTACCGCTCGGGCACACCTCAGAATTTCATAGCCGTCAGTGGCAATAGGATACAGGAGATTCTCTTTGAACGCGGCGGCAAGATGCACGGCTGTATGCCCGGCTGCGTTGTAAAGTGTTCCATCATCTATCCCGACCAAGACGGGAAACGGCTCTGCTCTGCCTACGAATACGAAACGATCGCATTGCTTGGAACCAATCTGGGCATTATCGATAATGATGCCATTGCGCGGCTCAAATTCATGTGTGACGATCTTGGGGTTGATGCCATAGAAACAGGAAGCAGTCTTGGTGTCGCCGCGGATGCCGGAAAAATGTTGTTTGGAGATTGGGAATCCGCTGCACGACTTTTGGGTGAGATCGAAGAGGGAACGGAGCTTGGCGTGGCCTTGGGCAACGGCGTGGTCGCCACCGCAAAATATTTGAACGTAAGCCGCGTACCGGCTTATAGGGGACAAGCCATACCCGGCCATGATCCCAGGTCGGTAAAGGGGACGGGCGTTACCTATTTTACGAGCCCCATGGGAGCAGATCATACGGCAGGACTGACTTACCGGATTCCCAGGAACAAAGACAAGCAGGCTGAAAATTCGCTTCGATCTCAGATTCAGGCTGCCACCTGCGACGCATTTGGCTACTGTTTAAATTCCGTGCCTGGCGGCCGTGCGTCCGTTTATCAATTTTTCGCATATCTCATGAATGCGAGGTATGGGCTCCAGTTAACGCCTGCGGATATTATGGAGATTGGCAAGCAGACCCTGCGAGATCAGATCGCTTTCAATGAAAAGGCCGAATTCGGCAAAGTGGATGCGAAAGCCGTTGTTTTTGTCCGGCAGGAGACCATTACTCCGACGGATCAGGTTTTTGACGTGGATGATACAGAGATAAGAAACATCTGGAGGGGACTGGATTCGTATCAGGAAAAGGAAAAGGCTTGGGAAGTCCGCATACCGCCTCTGCCCGATATGATGTTCGGGGCGGGGGTTGCGGAGAATATGGGCCAGCGGATCCGCCAGCTGAAGGTCAAAAAAGTATTCCTGACGACCGATCCTGTCATGTTCTCATTGGGAAGGGCTGACGAAGTTCGCAAGATTTTAGAGTCGAGTGGCATATCCACGGTGATTTTTTCGGAGGTGGAGCCTGACCCTTCCATTGAACTCATCGAGCGTGCCGGGAAGATATACTCAGATAATGATTGTGATGGGATACTGGGCCTCGGGGGCGGGAGTTCGATGGACACCGCAAAAACAGTTGGGCTTAGGGTATCCCACCCCGGTGAGATAAGAGAGTTTGAAGGTATTGTGGGCGGAGGGGGCAAGATTAAACCTGTTCTCCCGCCGATCATCTGCGTTCCTACTACTTCCGGGACAGGAAGCGAAGTGAATCCTTGCGCCGTGGTAACGGATAGGGAGAGAGACTTAAAAATTGTATTAATGAATAATCACTTGATTCCCAAACTGGCGGTGATTGATCCCGTCTACTGTAAGACGATGCCGGCCGGCCTCACCGTCGAGTCGGGAATCGATGCACTGGCTCATTGCATTGAGGGGTACGTCTCATTGGCAACCCCCTATCACCCCTATTTTGAGTCCTATGCGGTTTACGGAATAAAGTTGATCGGACGAAGTCTCCCCCGGGTATATCGGGACGGGAATGATATCGGCGCACGGACCGATATGTGCATGTCGGCAATGTGCGGCGGCCTCGCCTTCCTGAAGGGGTTAGGCATGGGACATGCGATCACACACGTTCTCGGCGCTCATTACCACATGCCTCATGGACGGGCAGCCACCTATGGACTTCTCTGCTTTGTGAGGGCCAATAAAGAGACTTGCAAGGAGCAGTTTATGGACATGGGGCAACTTCTCAGTCGCTCAAATGATTTGGAGGCGAGCTTGCTTGATCTCTATAAAAAGCTTGATATTCCTATCAGCCTAAAGGCTCACGGCATCCCAAAAGACGACTTGAAGAAAATTGCATTTTATGCTTCCAGGGATGCGGTGAATATGGCCACGGACCCTACCACGCCAAGCCAGCAGAAGCTCCTTGAGCTGCTTCAAGAGATCTATGAGTAGCCTATTTAAATAACTTGCAAGCTCTCTGCACCCGATGATAAAAGTAATCCACAGAAGCGTTATTTGTTTTTCCCGAGTCGATTATGTTTCGTAAAAATCGAAATGATTCTGGGGGTGAAGTGATGAAGATTGGAAAAAAAGGTCGGCTGAACGGGAAAGTCGCCATTATCACGGGGGCTGCCAGTGGCATTGGCCGGGCCACAGCAATCCTTTTTGGTGGAGAAGGAGCCAAACTCGTTCTGGCAGATGCGGACGAAGAAGGGCTAAAGGAAACTTTAGAGCTTGTTAGGAGGGAAGGGGGGGAGGCGATTACAAAACGAACTAATGTATCAATCGAAGAGGAAGTCAAGGAACTGATTGACTCAGCTCTCGGGACCTACTCCCAGATCGATATTCTTTGCAACAACGCAGGGATAACGGGACAGATCGCCAATTTGGAAGAACAAACTGGAGATGACTGGTATAAGGTCTATGGGGTTAATGTTTTAGGCGCAGTCTTCGCCACGAAACACGTGGCGAAACATATGCAGGAACGCAAATCAGGGGCGATTGTGAATACGGCTTCAGTGGCCGGAATCCGATCGGGGGCCGGGGGCAATGCATACAGTGCAAGCAAAGCAGCCCTTATTAATTTCACGCAAACTGCGGCTTGCGACCTCGGGGGCTTCAATGTCCGGGTTAACGCCGTCTGCCCCGGATTGATTGAGACGGCCATGACCAAACCAGTTTTTGATCTGGCCCGAGTGAGAGGGAAGTTTGACAAGCTTGGCAGCCGCTGCGAGCTTCGGCGATACGGCCGGCCCGAGGAGGTGGCCCATGCCATTCTATTCCTGGCCAGCGATGAATCCAGCTATATCACGGGCCAGGCTCTTCCTGTGGACGGCGGCAACACAGCCTCCCTTAACCTCCCGGGGATGAAGGTTTGAAAACATCGAAGAAGAATCTATCGCTATGAGGGGTGACCTATGAAAAAGCTTTTAAAGGTAGCCGGAATCGTGGTGGGAATTCTGATTCTTCTGATCATTGGACTCAGTATTGTTGTTAAGAGTTATCTATCCAGCGATCGGCTTAAACCCATCATCCTTCCGAGAGCCGAAGCCATGACAGGAAGAAAAGTCCTCTTAGATGATATCAGTGTTTCTCTCTTAAAGGGAATTGTGGCAAAAGGGTTGAGTGTCAAGGAAAGGGACGGAGAGAAAGATTTTTTGAAGGTGGGGAGGTTTGTGCTTTCATACCGCCTTTTGCCCCTTCTTAAAAAACAACTCGTTATCAGTAAGATCGAAATTGGTTCTCTCTCCGTCTCGATCAAGAAGGAAAGGGGAGAACGCTATAACTTCAGCGACATCATCGAAAAGCGCTCCCAGGAACTGCCGAAGCCCCAGAGACCCCCTGGGCCCGAACATCAAGCGCTTCCCGTCTCCATCGTCGCAGATCGGTTATTGATTCAAAACGCTAATTTGACATTTGTTGACGAAACGAAAGCGCTACCCGATGTCTCTACGGTATTAGATGCGGAGTTTAAGGGAGGTTTGGAAAAAGACGGCACGCCCCGTATGGATTTTGGACGCATCTCTTTGAAGGAGATCAAAGCTAAACTAAAGGATGCGGAAGTTAAGGTTTCAGGTAAGATTGACATGGATGCAAAGACGATCCGAGCCAATCTCCAAGCCATGATCGGAAAGGATACGATTGAACTCTCGGCCACGGCCAAAGACTATCGTTCAACACCCGATGTCCTTGCCAATATCCATGCCAAAATGCTCGACCTTCAACATCTGATGGGCTTGAGTGGCGGCAAGAAGGTGCAAGAACGCCGCCCTCAGCAGCGGGAGAAGAAAGCGGAGCCCTCCGGAGGAGGGGAGGGAGGAGGGATGACCCAAAAACTTAAGGCTTCGGGAGAGATTACGATTGATAGGGCAATCTACCAGGATTACGCCTTTAAAGATCTTCGGATTCACTACCAGTACGCAAAAGGTGTGCTGAGGATCGATCCTATTGGGCTGCAATTTTCAGGAGAAGGGTCGTTTACGGCTGAGGGGCCTCTCAACGGAAACCTTCAGTGCACCACGGAGGACGCATCTGCAATTCAAAAGACATTGAGAGGGACGGCGGTGGCAAAACTTGGCAAAGGGGCGATCAAACAATCCCAGATTTTTGATGCGATTGCGTTTCTCACTGGCATTCCCTCCCTGAAGAATCCCGGCTTTGACGAAGGCCTGTTCAATTTTGACGTGAAGGATCAAAGGGTATTCCTCGACGGCTGGATCCGTTCGTCTCTTTTTAAGCTCAGCCCGAAGGGGGTGGTTGACTTTGATAAGAAGCTGGACATACCGACAGAGCTCAAGCTTGCTCCGACGCTTACAGGAGGCCCAAAAGGAAAACTCGCTTCATTGAAACTCCTCGAGGATGAGCAGGGTTGGAAAGTCATCCCTCTCAAGATCAAAGGCACGACGGAAAAACCTAGCGTCAATCTGGATGAGGAGATCTTAGGGAAGCAATTAGGCCGTGGTTTGGCCAATGAGCTCCAAAGGCGTCTCCTCGAACGGAAGCACAAGGATTCAGGGAAACCCTCTGGGGAGACCAAGCCCAAAGGTATCTTGAAAGACCTCCTGGGAGAATAGGACAGGTACGCGGGGGCCGTTTAGCAGAGCTTACGGCCTGAGTGTGTCGAATGGGCTTCCCGGGGCATGTCGTAGCGAGCGGAAAGCGAGCCAGGGCATATGCGAAAAGGTTTTTTTAGATTTGCATTGCTATTCTCTATTCTTGCTGGGGCGATTCCTATCGTCTGTCACGATTGGCTTTTCGATAACAGCGAAGTCGATATAACCCTTCCCGAGAATTGGAAACGAATGTCGACACAAAAAAGGTTAGATAGCCTTGACGGACTTTTGTCGAGGAACGAAGGTTTCCTTCTGCTATCCAAAATCAAACAATTCAGGATCGGAAGCCAGTTAAGAAAGATGATTGTTGGTAAAAAAGACCAAGTATTGAGGGATGGAGTAAAGTACAGCCTTAGGTTTCGTTATCATGTCGGGTGGGTGGAATCGGGTCTTTTAGGGTTGGCGGGGTTTGCCTTCGTCTGGATACTATACGGATCCATAAAAATGGCAATCCTCCTGGTTCCATCCTTACCGATGGTGCATTTTCCTTCACCCCGTTTGAGCGGGTGGGTGGAATCTCTCAGTTTCCCTACGTGGCGCAAAGCTACAGGTCTTGCCACTGTCAGGATCACCCTCTTCGGTTTCCTTGCCCTTGATGAACGACCCAAAAGGCCGAAGAAACCGCGAGCGGTATGGATAGATTAAAAGAGTTCGCCGGCCTAAGAATTCTATCTCGCCAATTTGCTAAACTTGGCGCCTTCGATGGTTGCGTTTGCCATCAAACCCCTCTGACCGAACATGAATGCGACGATTGGGTCCTTAATGTTAAGCGTGTCAAGGGATTTCCCCGCACCGACATCGATAAAGGCCGCTGAGCCGTCTACCCCTGCCTTCCAGCCGGAACTCTTCCGAAACTTATTAAGGGCATCGGCTTGTTTAAATACCAGGATCAGATTTTTCTTCTGGGCCCCGATCTGAAGTCCAACCGAGCCGGCTGCGATGCTATAATAATCGACCGTCTTTCCTCCAATCCTCAGGGCTCCCTCTCCATACTCGCCTCCTACACCTAACCCTGCCTTTACAATGTTTGGGATGATGAGAACACCCTTGGCGGTGTTGAGAAACTCTTTTCCGCCTTTTACCTGTTGGGTAAAAAGCTCCAGAGCCGCATTGGCCTCTGCATTAATTTCCTGGGCCGTTTTAGCAGAGGAAGTGGTGACAGAAATCACTCCTACGATGAGCGCCAGAGGGATAACAAAGGCCGAAATCTTGAAAACTCGTCCTGTCATGTCCATCGATGCTTTCTTCATAGGATTATCCTCCTTTTTCAGAGATTTGCTAACGGTTCTTGTCTGAGTATCGTCCATCATCTCAAATATTATAGTCTCGATCAAAGGCTTAACACTATTTTTTATGTTGCTGTTATGTTTTCTAAAGCAATAAGCTTTCTTGTATCTCTAAGAGCTTTCCTTTGGTTTAAAATACACCCAAAATAATCTATTTTTGCAATAACCCCTCTAATCCCCTCCTAGATTAAGGGGGATGAAGAGGGTTGCCCTTAAGTTAAGGAGGATGAACCGTTTTAAAATCCCCCTTTGCAAGGAGATTTAGGGGCATTTTCCCAGTCTTCAAATCCCTCCTCCCCCCCTTTTCTAAAGGGGGAGAAGTAAACTATTATATGCCCTGATTAAAATATGTCTGTTCGTTTTGGATTGTAATATACACCGATTTCAAGAAATAGGGAAGAGAAAGTTAGGCAGGAAGAAAGTCGGTTTGGGTCATTATGATACCTTCTGAGAATGGAAATTTTTATCCTTGAATGCCAGGGAACCAACTGGGCAGACCTTGACGCATTCAGCGCATTGGCTGCACATTGATTCGCTGAGGGGTTTGTCCTGGAAGGTGGACACCATCCTCTTAAACCCTCTCCGGGTAAAACCAATGGCTCCTAAGCCCAACTTCTCCCGGCAGACCCATACACATTTGCCGCAGAGGACACATTTATTGGGGTCGTAGATAAAAAGAGAACTGCTCTCATCGATGGGAAGGTTTCTTTCAAGTCTTCTAAATCGCTTCGTCTTAAGCTTTATTCCAAGATGTTTGGCAATTTTCTGAAGCTCACAGCACCGGTTCCTTAAACAGTGCGGGCAATCAATAGGGTGGCTTGCCATGAGAAGCTCGGCGGAAGTCCGTGCAAGCCTTAGAGCATTTTTACCGCGTGTGTTGACCACCATGCCTTCCTTCAATGGTTCGGTGCAGGCAATAACAGGTTCATTCTCACCCACGACCTCCACAAAGCAGAGACGGCACGAGGCAGAGGGCTGCATCCTTTCATGAATGGCGCAGAGGTTGGGTATATAGATGCTGTTCTGCAACGCTACCCAGAGGATTGTTTCTTTTTCATGAGCCTTTATCTTTTTCCCGTCAATCGTCAAAGAAATTTCTTTCATTCTAAATCCACTGTTTGCATCGCTATCAAATCCCCCCATCCCCCCCTTTTCTAGAGTGGGGTGAGGGCAAGGGGTCAGCCTGCCTTGGGCACCTTGTTGGATGGTGACAATCTGATGACGGCATCGTATTGAGGAGGACATGCGACCAGGCAGGTATTGCACTTGACGCATTTTTCCTGATCAATGACCTTGATTCTTCTCTTCTTGTCAGTAGAGATCGCTTCAACCGTACAAGTTCCCACACAAGCATCGCACCCGCGTGCGCACTTGTCAGGGAGGATATAGTATGCGATAAGGGTCTGGCACATCAATGCTGGGCAGCGTCCTTCTTTGATATGAGCCTCATATTCCTCCCGGAAATATCGCAGGGTAGTGAGCACCGGATTGGGTGCGGTTCTGCCCAGGCCACAGAGTGATCCTTGCTTTATGTCCTCTGCCAATTCCTCAAGTGTCTCAAGATCTTCCATTTTCCCGCGGCCTTTTGTAATGTCCTCCAGAATGTCGAGCATTTGCTTTGTCCCAAGGCGACAGAGGGTGCACTTTCCACAGGATTCTTTTTGCGTAAAGTCGAGAAAATAGCGAGCGACTTCAACCATACAGTCGTCCTCGTCGAGAACAACCATTCCACCGGAGCCCATCATCGCTCCGCTCTCCTGTAATGAATCGAAATCAATCGGGAGATTGAGTGCTGATTGAGGAAGGCATCCGCCGGATGGACCGCCAATTTGAACCGCCTTGAAGCGCTTGCCCTTGATAACGCCACCGCCCACCTGGAAGATGAGCTGGCGTAGTGTCGTGCCCATAGGGACTTCTACTAGACCTGTATTGACGACTTTGCCTGCAAGAGCGAATACGGCTGTTCCTTTACTTCTCTCAGTGCCCGTTTGCAAAAACCAATCTGCCCCGTTTTTGATGATATGAGGGACGTAGGCAAGGGTTTTCACATTGTTGAGGACCGTTGGTTTTCCAAAAAGGCCTTGGACAGCCACGCGTGGAGGGCGATGGCGGGCCATTCCGGGTTTTCCCTCTATGGAGGCTATCAGTGCTGTTGCCTCACCGCAGACAAAAGCGCCTGACCCTTGAAAGAGTTTGATGTCAAAGCTGAAATCACTCCCAAGAATATTTTCTCCAAGAAATTTGAACTTTTCTGCCTGGATCAAGGCATTCTGAACCCTTTGTACGGCCAGAGGATATTCGGCGCGGACGTAGATATAACCATGGCGTGCCCCGATGGCATAACCTGCAATGACCATTCCTTCGATTACAGAGTGAGGATCGCTTTCCAGGATCGCCCGGTCCATGAAAGCCCCGGGGTCGCCTTCATCTCCATTGCAGATCAGATATTTTGGTTCCTCCTCTGAACGACGGCAAACCTCCCATTTTTCTCCGGCCGGGAAACCCGCACCTCCTAGACCGCGCAACTTAGACCGCTTAACCTCAGATACAATCTCTACTGGTTTCATCTGGAGAGCTTTTGACAGACTTTCATATCCCCCATTCGCGACATAGTGTTCTATCTCTTCCGGGTTAATTCTTCCACAGTTTCTTAGGAGAATTCGCTTTTCATATTTTGACCGTGGAAAATCTGAAAAACTGGGGATGAGATCGTTCTCCTCCAGGGCTCCGAGAACAAATTCAAGGGATGGGTCATCATTCAAAATAAGGTTGGTGAGCAAATTCTCAGCTAATACAGGACTGACGTGGCCATAGCAGATGGAAGGAAACCCCGGTTTCCGAAGTGTGACCAGAGGTTCAGCATAGCAGTGTCCCATGCAGCCCACTTCATAAATGAGGCAGTTGAGATTTTGTTTTTGCGCAGTGGCTTTTATTGCCTGAAGGACTTCGAGCGCGCCGGCCGCTCTCCCGCAAGTGGCGGTTCCGACCAGAATCACCGGTGTTTGGTCATTCCAAATCGCCTGCCAGCGGGATTGCGCCTGCCTTTTTATTTCCTCGAATTTCAATTGTTTTCCTTTTCTTCTTCTTTTTGGAGCTGATAGGAGAGGAGGATTCCATCTACCCTCGTGGGGTCTGCTTTGGCTTCAACTTTCTTATCGACAACGGACACCGGTGCCATGGCGCAGCAGCCGACACAGGCTACGGTATCGAGGTCAAACTCGCGGTCAGGAGAAGTTTCGCCCGGTCGTATCTTCAATCTCCTCTGCCAAGCTGCTAAAGTGATGTGACCACCCTTTACATGACAGGCAGTTCCCATGCAAACTCTTATGGAATGCTTCCCAGGAGGGGTGAGACGGAACTGGTTGTAGAAGGTCGCTACGCTGTAAACATCAATCTCCGAGATGTTAAGAAACCGCGCCACCTCGATCATGACATGGGGGGGAAGATATCCCAGCTCTTCCTGGATTTTTTGCAGGATGGGTATAAGATTTTCTCTTTTACTTCCTACACCTTCTAAAACGGCTCTTGTTTTTTCTTTAATCTCCGCCTCTTCGGTGCTCATCCTTACCTCAATTAATTCGAATAACGAATTCAGGCTCCAAAAACAAGAGTCCTCTCAATTTTTCCCTTTTCTGAATCCATGATTGAAAAAGGATTATGGAAATGGAGAGTAGAATTTCTCTATTCTACATGAGGCCAACGGATCCCAACACCTCGAGTGGGCTGGTGATCAATTTTTGGATACCTACCTCTTTGGGATAGGCACCAAAGGCGAGGCCCATCAACTGGGTGAAATAAAGGATGGGAATTCGATAGCGGGTTTTATAAGCCTCCTCAATCTGCCTTTGACGACCATCGAGGTTCGCTTGGCAAAGAGGACAGGCGACCGCAATAGCATTGGCTTCGGCTTCCTTTGCCTCACGGAGAATATCGTTTGAAAGTTTGAGGACCATATCAGATCGGGTGAGGGTCATCGACACACCACAACACTCTGTTTTAAAGGACCAATCAATTGTTTCTGCACCCAAGGCCCTGACAATGGAATCCATGCTTTGAGGGTCTTCCACATTATCGAACTGTGCCATTTTAGGAGGACGTGTGAGGACGCATCCATAATAACAGGCCACCTTCAAACCCTTCAGTTTTTTTCGAATCCTCTCACGGATTTTCTCGAAGCCCATTTCAAGAAAAACTTCTAAAGGATGATAAACCTTCACCTTGCCCCGGTACTTATAATCAAAAACCTCGTGAATCTTATTCCTCAAATCGGCATCATGCTCCAGCTCCACGTTGGCTGTCTTAAATCTGGAAAGGCATGCCAGGCAGGGAGCGATCAATTTATCAAAGCCATCCTTTTCTGCATGAGAGAGATTGAGAACCGGGAGGGCAATCGATAAGAGATGGGAGGTCGCATGGGCAGATGAGGCTCCGCAACAAACCCAATCCTTCACCTCTACGAGGTCAATTCCTAACGCTATCGCGACGTATTTCAAAGAGAGATGATAATCATATCCAGAAGAACTGAGAGAGCATCCTGGAAAATAGGCATAGCGCATCATTTTGCTCCTTCCAAGGCTCGAATTCTTGCCATCACCTGCCGCAATTCTTTGGCCCCATGACTTCTATGGGGAAGGGGCTTGAGCTTTCCCTTCAGCAGCATGGGAGAAGCCATATCGATATCTTTAAAGGGCGTCAGCATCCTTAAATTAATGAGGAGGGCAAGGCCCAGTTCATACACCTTTCCAAAACGTTTTACCAATGCCATAAAGATTCGATGCAAAGCAGGGATAGCAGGGTATGGGTTATAGTATTCAAACTCCCTTGACATCTCCCTCAATCCATCAATTACCCGGAGGATATTGATTTCCTGAGGACATCGAGTATTACAGGTTTCGCAAGAGAGACAAATCCAAATGGTGCCTGACCAATAAATCTCCTCAGCCAGACCGAGTTGAATGGCTCGCATCAGCTCGTGAGGCTTCATTCTCATGGCGTAGGCAGAGGGGCAGCCTAAGGTACATTTTTTACACTGATAGCAGAGCATGACATTCTCCCCTGTCGTGGCTTGAAGGTCACGGCTGAGTCGCAAATTTTCCTTTGAAAAGACGACGCTCATACTCTCTCCTATCCCCCCTGTGGGAAGCCTAAGGTACAAGGTAAACAAATAATAAAAAAATCATAAATGAAATGATTCATCATTTCAAACATTGTTCTCTGTCTCACCACAGGGTCTACAGACCGTCGGGTTGGACTCCGTTGGGAAAAAGGCAGAAAAGGTAGTTCCTCCTCCTTCTTCACTTTCGACGGAGATGGAGCCCAGGTGGGCGTCGACAATGCTCTTGACAATTGAAAGTCCGAGGCCGGTCCCGACGATCTGACGAGTCTCTGTTGTCTTGACTCGGTAAAATTTATCAAAGATTCGGGCGAGATCTCCTTTTTTGATGCCGATACCTGTGTCAGCGACGGTGGCCTTCACAAATCCACCCTCTTCACTGAGATTGACCCAAACCTTTCCTCCCTCGGGGGTATATTTGATGGCATTGGAAATGAGATTGGTGAAGATTCCCTCCATGCTATTTCGATCTGCATTGATTAAAGAAACCTTGGAAAGGGTGGAGAATTGAAGATCGATCTTTTTGTTTTCAGCCTCGACCCTCATTAAATCTACCACTCTTTGAATCACCTCTTGAAGGAGAAGGGGTTCTTTGTATTGAACCATCTTTCCCGCTTCAATTTTGGAAAGATCCAAGAGATCTTTGATCAGATCGAGAAGTCCTTTTGTTCTCTGCTTGGCACGGGAAAGAAGTTGTTCCTGTTTTTCCGTCACCTCACCAGCCATTTTATTCAGGATGACAGTCAATTGCTGTTCGACAGCAGCGATAGGGGCACGAAGTTCATGGGTAACCATGGCGATGAACTCTGATTTCATCTTATCGAGTTCTTTGAGATGGCTGATGTCCTGGAGCACGGTGACAGAACCCATGATCTCACTCATATCGTTTCGTACAGGGGCCGTATGGGCACGGAGAAAGATTTCTCCAGATTCGCCGACGCTCAATTCCTGCGAAACAGAAGTATAGGTCTTGTCCTTTGCCTGAAGACTTTCTTCTATGGTCTTAGACAATTCAGAGGGAAGGTTACACTGGTTGAGGTAGTTCCCCAGAAGGCAAGTCTCGGGGGCCTTCAGCATCCGACTCGCAGCTGGATTGGAGAGGACGATGCAACTGTCCCGATCACATACCAAGACACCATCTCCCATGCAATTGATGATGGTTTTGATCTTGGACTTCTCGGTGGCAATATCCCGAAGGGACCTCTCTCGTTCTCTTCGTAGAAACTCGGCTTCTTTCTGAAGGGTTCTCCTCTCCAACGCCCTTCTTACGACAATGCGGAGTTGGTCTGGAGTGAAAGGTTTGGGGATGAAATCGTAGGCCCCCTTCTTCATTGCCTCCACGGCTGACTCCACCGTCGCATACCCCGTGATGACGACAACGAGAAGATTCGGATCGAAAGCTCGGATGTAATCTAACACCTCCATCCCACTCATGCCAGGCATCATCAGGTCGAGCAGAATCACATCAATATTCTCAGGACGGCGTTTAATCTCCTCCAATCCTTGGCTCCCGTTCTCAGCACAGGTGACAGACCATCCATCTCTTGAGAGGATTCGTGAACAACCATCCCTCATGATCAGCTCATCGTCAATGACAAGAATGTTTACCTGGTATGACATATCAACCCTATTTGTAACGCCCTCATTGATTGAGGGCGAACAAAGCTCGTCGGCAATAAATGCCGACGCTACTGATCCCCCGCCGCTATTTAGCGAGGAGCGCTTCGATCCGTTTTACCAATACTTCCGGCTCGACGGGCTTATCAATGTAATCGTCTGCCTCGGTCTCAAGTCCCATTTGCTGCGTGTAGCGGGTCGTAGAGATCTTGGAAGCCACTGCCGTCAGAAGAAGGATCGGGATCTGACTCAGCTTGGGATCGGATTTCAATTCCTTACATACTGCGTACCCGTCCTTGTCCGGCATCATTACATCAAGGACGACGAGATCCGGTTTTTCGGTCTTGGCCTTTTGAAGACCCTCAATCCCGCCGTACGCAGCGGCCACCCCATATTTTTTAGATTCTAGAATCATTGTTACAGCTTCCACTAAATCCGGATCGTCATCAACGATTAAAATCTTTTTTGCCATCTTCTTGGCCTCCTTTTTGGGGTGATTCGTGACTGGTGATTGGTGGTTCGTTTTTTGTTTGTAAAATAGACGAATCACGAGACACGATTCACCCTTCACGTCATTTGTGGTCTTGGCAGCAAGCCTGCCGCTTTAGCAATCTCTGTAACCTTCTCCTCCCACTCGATCGCCATGATGTGTATCCCCCGCACCCCCGGTATCTCCCTTAGTTTCTGAATCGTCTCCACACAAATCTTGATCCCCTCCTCCGACTGCTTCTCCTTGGGCACCCCCTTCATCCTCTCGATCATCCCATCCGGCACATCCATCCCAGGC
>Ga0187772_10000697_pt1 | contig 15157 bp, 12 predicted proteins | sample 0116_SJ02_MP15_2_FD_133137 | JGI IMG/M metagenome (GOLD analysis project Ga0187772, IMG submission 133137) | Tropical peat soil microbial communities from peatlands in Department of Meta, Colombia - 0116_SJ02_MP15_20_MG | ecosystem: Environmental > Terrestrial > Soil > Wetlands > Peat | place... | reverse complement strand
CGCCTGGCGGTTTAATTCCGTAACCCCGGCGTCCGCGCGCGCTTCTTGTACGCTGCGCTCCGCGATCACTGCCCAGTTCACCTCTGGGAAGGTGCTGTAGGTTCCCACCATCTCCACGTCCCGCTTATTTTCCTTTTCCGTAAAGCGCACCGTCTCGGTGTTGCGTAGTTCACGGGGCAGATTCTTGATGATTTGTACCAGGTGGGATTTCTCGCTCAGGTCTTCGCCGGGCACGAAATGTTTGGTTTCCGGGTGCGCCACGATGTGGCCGAAGTGGTCCACGACAAATACCGTGCGCCCGCGGACACTGGCATCCTGCAGGCGCCGCAGGATCGGATCCAGCGAAACTACCGCCGCCAGCATCCCGGTGAAATTATTGCGTACGTCGGTTAAGGGCACGGCAATCACGAACGCGGGCCGGTTGTCCGGTGCCAGTGCTAAAGGGTCGCTACGAAACTTCACCGACTGTAAACAGCTTACGAACGCCCGCTGCAGCGCCTTGGCCACAAAAGGGTCCTGCTCGGCCTGGAAATTTCCCTGCGATGCACTGGTCCCTTTGCCGTCGCGCCCTACTGCAGTGACGTAAATGAAAGTGTTGCGGTTAGTTTCGACAAAGTTTTCCAGAAGCATCGTGACCTTGGGCATGGCCGCCGGATCGGTGACATTGTCGATGAGCCCGGTCAACGTAAGGATTTGTCGCTGGCTGATGAGTTGCTGCGTCAGATTCGACTCGAAGAATTGCACTTCCTGCGCCAGCGAACGCGTCATTTCCGTCTGCTGCACCCGCTCCATATCCACCAGCTTTTCCTGGCTTAATTCCAGCACCTGGCGATGGTACAAACCGATAGGGAGCGCGCTGACCAGCAGAAGCGCACCGAGCATTAGCCACAGGATGCGCACCCGGCCGGTACGGAGGCGCGTCAACAGGGATGGGAGTGAGACCGCCATCGCTATACATAAATTTTAGAGGACAAACAACATACGGCGGGGCTGGCCCAAAGGACAGGCGATGCGCAAATGCCACTGGAACTAACGTACTAACGGGCACGCACTTAGTGCCTCATTCGTGCTTGAGGGGCCGCTCCATGATCGCGCGAATGGCATCTTGGGGCGAGTTTCCCAAGTGCAGAATGCTGTGCACCTGCTCGGTAATCGGCAGCTCAATACTCCGTTCGCGGGCCAATCCCAACAACGCTACGGTAGTGCCCACTCCTTCCGCCACCATGCTCATTTCCCCCAAAATTTCCTGCAGCGATCGACCTCGGCCCAGTTCGAAGCCCACGTGCCGGTTGCGGCTCAGCGCCCCGTGACAGGTCAACACCAGATCGCCCAATCCGGCCAACCCACTTAAGGTTTCAGGTTTGCCACCCAGTGCTACCGTGAGCCGGGTCATCTCGGCAAGTCCGCGAGTGATCAGCGCAGCCAGCGAATTCGCTCCCAGCCCCAGGCCTTGGCAGGCACCTGCGGCAATCGCCATTACGTTTTTCATGGCCCCAGCCAATTCCACGCCCAAAACATCGTCATTTGTGTACAGCCGGAAACTTGGGCCGGCAAATTCCGCTTGCAGGAATGCGGCGAGCGCCCGGTCATGCGAGGCCAGCACCACCGCCGTTGGATCGCCACGCGCAGCTTCTAACGCGAACGATGGTCCAGAGAGTACGGCAACGGCTGGAATGCACTGCAATGCGAAGGCCTGGGCGATTACTTCACTCATGCGCAGATGGGTCGCAGGCTCCAGGCCTTTCGTGGCGCTCACAATGCTGGTATCCGCGGATATATACGGTGCAGCCTTCAGGAAAACCGCGCGAGTGTGCGCGGATGGCACGGCGCCCACGACAATTTGCGCGCCTTGTAGCGCCTCGCCGAGATCATTCGAAGCCTCGACGCACGCAGGAATTTGTACCCCCGCTAAATACGTGGGATTCACCCGCTCTCGCTGCATCGCTTGTGCGATGGAAGTTTCCCGCACCCAAATACGAATATCGTGTTTTCTCCGGCTGTGGCTCAGCACGACGGCCAACCCGGTTCCCCAACTCCCACCGCCCAGAATGGCGATCCGGCTCATGCGTCATCGCCTTTCGACTTGGAGAAGGAAAAAGTCGGCTCCGTGCCATGAACCAGGCGTTGCAAGTTGGCGTCGTGCTTATAGAACAGTAAGACCGCAGCAAACAGCGTGCCGATTGTAATCACCAGCGGTGGTGCGTGGCCGGGCGCCCACAAGAAATAGATCAACAATGGCATGGCTGCTGCCGCGGAAAGGGACGCCAGCGAAACATATCGCCAGAACGCAAGGACCAAAGCGAAAACAGCCAATGCAGCTAACGCGGCCAGCGGGCACAACGCGATATATATCCCCAAAGCGATCGCGACGCCCTTGCCGCCCCGGAAGCGCAGCCACACCGGAAAACAATGGCCCAGCAGTGCCGCGAGTCCCGCCAACATTACGCCCGCGGCCGCAGAGTCAATAAACCTTCCTGCCAGCCAAACCGCGGCGGCGCCTTTTCCGGCGTCGAGCAGCAACGTGAGAACGCCCGGCAATGGACCAACTACGCGCGACACGTTCGTGGCCCCAATGTTGCCGCTGCCATGCTCGCGCACATCTTTTCCGCCAAAAACTTTCGCAAGAATCAAGCCGAAGGGAATGGAGCCGAGCAGATATCCGGCAAGCACCACGATAAGGATGGACTCGGAAGTTCCGGCCATGCAGCGCTACGTCTCCGTTACGAAAGGGAATGACTGCAGGGTAGTGTACTCCGCTCCGGTGGGTTTCAGCTTACTTTCGATCAGATGGAACGTGTCGGCCCTGAGCGAACCAAAACTAACCGCGGCATGTTGCTCGATCGCCGCGCCCAATTTTCCGGGCAGGGCCGGCGGATCGAAGCGCGCCAGCGTCAGGTGTGGCGCGAATGGCCTGTTTTCCGGAGGGAAACCAAGGCGACTTGCGACATGGTCGATGTCTTCCGCCAACGGGCGCAAATTGGGTGAGGCGTCCATCCCTGTCCAGAACACGCGCGGGCATTTTGCGTTAGGAAAAAGGCCCAATCCTCGGAATTGCAGAACGACTGCCTGTGGACTGCGTATAGTCATCAGGGCTTGTTCGGTTGCGCTTAATTTTTCCGGCGCGGTGTGCCCCAGGAATTTCAGAGTGACGTGCAGATTTTCCGCACGCACCCACTTTGCAGCGGGCCCAATCGCCCGCAGTTCCCGCAAGAATGCCGCCAGCGCGTTGCGGATCTCATCCGGAATTGCGATGGCGATAAACAGGCGCATCGGTCGGGCCTTCTTAATTCGCACTGCGCCGCGTTTGCGGGTTGCCGTTGTACAGGAAATGCATCCTCACCATATCCAGACCGATCTGCGAGGCGTAAAAGCGAATGGCTTCGCGGTCACCTGGTAAGTGGGCCAGCCTTTCTTTCGCGCCCGCGGGTCCGGCCACTGCGATGTACACGGTACCAACCGGCTTTTCTTCGCTGCCGCCGCTAGGCCCGGCAATTCCGGTGATGCCAACGCCCAACGTGCTGCCCACTCGGCGACGGATGCCCTCCGCCAACGCAATCGCCACTTCGCTGCTCACCGCGCCTTTGGCCGCGATCATTTCGGCCGGCACATCCGCCCACGCCGTCTTCATCTCATTGCTGTAGCAAACCGCCCCGCCCCAAAAATAATTCGAGCTCCCCGGAATCCGCGTCAGGCGTTCGGCAAGCAATCCGCCGGTACAACTTTCGGCTGTCGCGATGGTGGCGCGATGATCGACTAACAGTTGCGCCACCACTTCTTCGAGCGATGCCGCCGAATGCGCAAAAATACGATCGCCCAGCGCCAACTCGAAGCCGCGAATGATTTCGTCCAGGGTTCCATTCGCTTCGATGGGATTATCGCACCAGCGTCGCAGGTGAATCTGTATTTCGCCCGGCACCGCCAGGATGGTGGTGTTCACGTGCTTATACCGCGTGTAAATGGGGTGAATTCTCTCTTCGACGTGCGATTCGCCGAGGCCGGTCACGTGCAGTTCGCGGTGATACATACGTACGGTGCCTGCTTGACGCTGCAGTCTCGGTAGCACCTGTTCCAGAAACAGCGGCTTCAGTTCGCGGGGTGGTCCCGGCAGCAGCGCAATGACTCGGCCTTTATCTTCCAGCCACAGGCCCGGTGCGGTCCCGCGCGGATTTTCCAGCACCTCCGCTCCTTCCGGCACCATCGCTTGCCGCAAATTTACCGCGGGCATCTCGCGCTTGAAGCTGCGAAAGCGCTCCTCGATGGCCCGCACCACCGCTTCATTCCGTTGGAGTCTTCGTCCCAGCAATTCCGCAACGGTTTCGCGCGTCAGGTCGTCCTCGGTCGGGCCCAGCCCGCCGCTGGCAATGACCACCGGCACGCGGTTCAGCGCGTCGCGAAACGCCTCCGCCAACAATTCGCGATGATCGCCAACGATGGTCTTGCGCAATACCTCGATGCCCAGCTTGTTTAATTCTTCGGTAAGGAACAGGGAATTGGTGTCGATGCGATCCGGGGTTAAAAGCTCCGATCCTACCGCAATGATTTCCGCTTTCATGGCCCATATTGTAACGCAGCAACGAAGCAAAGCTTGCCAAGTCCGACCGCCAACTGGATTGAGCCAAGGGGACGCGACGCCTTTGTAGCAGCCACCTTCTGACTGCTCGCGGAAAAATGTGCTTGGTACCGGGGGTCGGAACTTCAGCTCCGACATAAGTGCTTGGGAATGAACTGGGCTTAAGCCCTTGAGGAAATGCTTTCTGACTTTTTCTGCAAGCTCTTCTGAGGCGGGCGCAGTTGGCTGCGGGTTTCGTCACACGACCGCAGGATTTTCCCTGCAGGGTCTTTTGTCGATCCCCATCCTTTCCGAAGGCCAGAGCCGTCTATTCCTGGAAACCACCTTGAAAATAAACAGAAATGCGCCCGCCTCAGAAGGCGGCCGCTACACAGCTTGCGTTTAGCACGAGGTAAGTGTCAGAACTGAAGTTAACCGAGGAGCGGCAACCCACGCACGTTCCAATCGAGCGTGAACAGCGCGCTGTTGGCCGCAAGTATCGCGCGGCCGCTGGGCAGCAGCGCCATCCCCACCAGCGCCGGTCCGCTCAAAACGTGTTCCGCCTGGCCTTCCGGAGTAATCCGCACCACACCGCGCCGGCCCGCAAACGACGCTGCGATGTACAGATTCGTGTCCTTGTCGAACGCAAGGCCTTGTGGACGTCCCAGCCCACGGTAGAACACATGTACTTCTCCGCCTTGCGTGATGCGGTACACGCGATCGTAGCTCGATGTGGTCGGCCCGGTAACGTACAACTCCCCGCTGGGATGAAACGCCAGGTGATAGGCGGCAACCGAGGGTTCCAACGTGGCAAATACAAAAATTTCCCTCTGCGGACTGATCTTGAAAATCGTCCCGCTGCGATCGCCCACAAAAAGATTCCCGTTGCGATCAAACGCCAGTCCCGTGGCGATACCCATGCCCTCGATCCACTCCTCCGATTGTCCATTGGTAGATACGCGGTGAATGGTGCCGTCATTGCGGCAAGATACAAACAGGTCGCCATTCGGCCCGAGCGCCAGTCCCGTTGGATTAATCAGCGAAGTGACGTATGGCTTCACGCCATAATTCGGTCCAATTTTATACAGCGAGACCGGAACGCGTTGTCCTCGCGGTCCACTGAACGTCACATAAATGTTGCCTTGCGTGTCCACCGCCGGATTTGCTACGGGATGAAGATTGTCGGCGATCTGGTAGGCCAGCGCTACCGGATACGGCTGGCTTTCCTGCTTGGCGCTAATCACCTTTACTGTCCCGCCAGAGACCCCGTCAGGCACTCGGGCGATCACTCGATTACTGCTTGCCAGCGCTAGCGGCGCCTCGGCGTCCCCAAAGTGCACCACCGGCCGCGCACCGGGTCGCGACACAAATCCTCTGCCATAAATCGTGATTTCGCCACCGGGTAGCGCGGCAGCAGGCGCGACGCGCTCAATATGCGGGATTCCGTTCTTTTCCGGCGTGTTTCCGAACCCAAATTTCATAACACATAAAAGTGTAACGCGATACGCAAGCAAATGGCAGCGTACACCCCGGCCATCCAGTCATCGGCCATGATGCCCCAGCCGCCCGGCAATTTTTCCAAACGCCGGCAGGGAAAAGGTTTCGCAATATCAAATATCCGGAACAACACAAACGCCGCCACCAGGTATCGCCAGTTGAGCAGGCTCATCCCCGTGTACAGCGCAAACATTCCCGCATCGGACACGTGCAGAAATGTAGTGGGCGCAGCCAATGGTGCCAAGCCCAGGATCAGCGCCAGGTGCACGCCGGATACTTCGTCGATGACCACATATTGTGGGTCTTTCACGCCCGCAAACCGCGCCACTTGTTCGCCGCAGTGCACCCCCAGATACGCCAACATCAACCACACTACGATCGACGGAGTCAACAGCAGCAATGCTCCCAATCGGCCGGACAATAGCGGAGCATTCGTCCCCAAGCTGAGTTGAATCCCTTTCCCCAGCAGCAAAAACCACGTGTACGGGTGCGAAAAAACGGCGATGATCAGCCCCGCCAGCGAACCCCAGGTCCCGGGCCCCGGCTTCAAATAGCCCGTGCCCAACACCGTGGCGACCGCATACGCAAAGTGCGGCTTGTGGCTGCCGGCAGTCACAGCTTCGTCAATGGATGGTTTCATCGTGGTTGCGTTTGCCTTCGCGCAGCGCGCGCCGGTCCGCCTCCGGAATTTCTTCTTCGTCGAAGATCGGATCAGACACGATGTATTTTTCCGCCGACCACGCGCCCAAATCGAGCATGCGGCACCGTTCCGAGCAGAACGGAAATTCCGCGTCTGTACCGGAGTCGGTTGGTTTCTTGCAAATCGGACAAGTGTGTTTCATTACGAAGGAAGTGTTGTACCACAGTGGACAAAGAACAAAAATCGGAAAGATGGTCTAGCGTCCCGTCAGCGAAGAAAGCAGCATAAGTGCGCGTCTAGGACACGGCTTCAGCCGTGCCGCAGTTACGCTCTATCAATGCAGTTTCAGCCGAGGGCCTCGAAACCGTTGCAGGACACTAGCCAAGCACTCGCAGAGCCGCGCCGGTAGAAATTCGCGTCAGCTTTTCCACGGGAGCAGGCTCAGGGGCTGCAGAACGTGGCCGCGGGGCAGGTCGCGGCAGAATTTCCACCACATCGCCAATCAAGTCGTACGCGTCGGTCTTGGCGATTTTCACTTTCACCGCGTCGCCAACCTCTGCCATTTCGCCTGTGGGCAGCTGAATATCCGTCAGATACAGCTTGCCGTCGATATCCGGCGCCATGCTCTCCAGCCGTGCTTCCCAAACCATGGGGTTATCCTTCGACGGCCCCTCAACCAGCGCCGTCTCCGTACGACCTTTCCACGCCCGCAATTTTTCGCGAGAGATTTTGCGCTGCAGCGCCATCAGTCGCGAGCGCCGCTCGTCGATCGTGTCGGCATCGACCTTCCCGTCCAATGCAAAACTGTTGGCGTTGTCTACGTCGGAGTATTCGAACACGCCCATCCAATCGATTTCCGCCGCCGCCACGAATTGATACAGCTCTTCGAAATCTTGCTTGGTCTCGCCGGGGAAACCCACGATGAAGCTGGTACGCAAAGCCACGCCCGGAATCGTTTTTCGTATGCGCTCCAGAAGTTTCAGGAATGCATCCCCATGCGAACCACGCTTCATGCGCGCCAGAACGTTGCGGCTGGCATGTTGCAGCGGCATATCGAAATATTTCGCCAGCCGTGGATGCGCCGCCAGCGTATCCAGCAACTTCTGGGTCACGCGATTCGGGTAGGCATACAAAAAGCGCACCCATAAGAGTTCGTCGATCCCGGCGAGTTTTTCCAGCAAGTGTGCCAGTCCGTCGCGAAGCCCCAAATCCTCGCCATACGAAGTGGTGTCCTGCCCGATCAGCGTCACTTCGCGGGTGCCTGCCGCGGCCAGATTTTCCGCTTCCCGCACCACCGACTCAAAACGCCGGCTGCGGAATGCGCCGCGCAGTTGAGGAATGATGCAGAACGAGCACGGGTGATCGCATCCCTCAGCAATCTTGAGGTACGCCTGATGCTTCGGTGTAGTGATGATGCGCGGCGTCAAATCGTGATACAGAAACGATGGAGGTTCCGCCGGCAGCACTTTCACCTGACCTTCCACAGCTTCCAGGATGCGCTCCACCTCGCCCGTGCCCACCACTGCATCGACTTCCGGAACCTGCTCCAAGATCTGCTCGCGATAGCGCTCTACCAGGCAGCCGGCCACAATCAGCTTTTTGGCCGAGCCGAATTTCTTATGCATGGCCATCTCCAGAATGGCGTCCACGGATTCTTTTTGTGCCGGCTCAATGAAGCTGCAGGTATTTACGACGAGGATTTCAGCCTCGTCCGCGCGCGGCGTCGGTTCGTAACCTTCCCGCGAAAGAATCCCCATCATCACCTCGCTGTCAACGAGGTTCTTGGGGCAGCCCAACGAAATGAATCCAACCTTTGGCATGGAGCGATTCGTACCCTCTAATTTTAGCACGCCGCAGACGCGTGCTCCTGTCCGCGCGGCCTCAAGCCAGGGCACCTAGGTTCGGCCTTTGTGGCGGCCGCCTTCTGAGGCGGGCGCCGCAAGGTTGTGGAGCGGCCAGTCTTCAGACTGGCTAACGGTTTTGCTCGTGGAGTGGCCGAGCTTTAGATCGGCCAGGGCAAGTCGGCGAGCCCGTCTCTTGGGTTTTCCAATCCGAAAAATAAACCCCAGTGCCGGCGGCTTTCCATCATGTAGCAGCGGCATTGCGCCGCTGCCAGCGCCCTCGTATCAATCGGCTACAACGCGCAGTGTTACGCTCTCCTCGACATACGCGTTCAGAGCGGACCACAGCCGACGAACAAGCTAGCGGGGACGCGGTGCAGAACGAATCTGCTCGAGCAGCGCGCGCAACCGGAAGGTATCGCATGGCAACCCGCCGAAGCGCGACTGCACATACAAACCCGTAAATTCCTGAACGGCCGGGGCGATGCCGCCTTGCAATGCCAGCTTGGCCGCAAACTCGCGCGGAGTCTGCGCCTCTTGCCGCACGAAGCCACGCTTTTCGAGCAGACGCAACAACTCGCCATAAAGCCGCGTGGCCATCTGCGGATTCACGCGCTGGGATCCCGGCATGCGCCCAAGCCAAACCAAGCTGAACCAACGGAAAAAGGTGCGCACCCAGTTCATCCGCAACAGCGCCAGCGAAAACACCAACAGGATCGGGAAGGCAAAACGAAGTAATCCGTGGTTGCGCTGCCATTCAGTCAGATGTTCCATGCCCGTGTCTTGCACGTGCTGCAATTTGCGCCGCCACGTTTCTTTCCAATCGGACGACATTTGCCCGACATTGCGCGCCAAGGTGATCTGGTGCGAAAAGTCGTAGTTCACCACCCATTCGTTCCACGTCAGTTGGAACCAGTCGAGGTACATCGCCAAGCGCCCAAGCAGTCCGCTGCCATGCTCGCTCGAAGGGGGCGTGGGATCGAAGGTCAGCCAACCGGTGCCGGGGAAGAATACCTCCACCCAACTATGCGCATCGCTCGCACGCACGATGTAGTCGCCACCCACGTCGTTGTACTCCCCGGGAAGAAAACCATTCACTTCGCGCGCGGGAATGCCTTGGGTGCGCAGCATCACCGTCATGGCTGTGGCGAAGTACTCACAAAAACCAGCCTTGGTATCGAACAAAAAATGTGCCAGGGGATCTTCCACCGGGGTCGCGTCCATATTCAGCGTGTAAGAGAATCTGGTGCGCAAGTAATCTTCGATGGCCAGCGACTTATCGTAGGGATTGTCAGCGCTGGCGGAAACGGTTCGGGCGAGGTCGCCAATCCGCGGATCAAGTTTGGCCGGCAATTGCAAGTAAATGTCGCGCATTTGCTGCGAGTAGTCGGTTCCCGCCAGGCGCGCCTGCGTTGGCCGGGCAACCGGCAGAAGGGATACGCCTTGGTAGCGAATCTGCGAAAAATTATGGAATGGATTGAAGATCGAGCCGGTCGAGTCCACGTTCACGTAACTGCGCCGCACCGCGCCGTAGTACGTTCCCGCGTCGCCAGAGAAATTTCCCCGCAAAGCCACCAAATGTGCGGGCGCGAACAGCGCGTCGCTTGCCAGTGGCTGCAACAGCGTGATGAATTCCACTTTTACGGCCGCGTGCCTTTCCAGGTCCCTCGGAGCCGCCAGTTGAATCCACCCACCGCCTTCCGGTTGGTGCGTTGTGATCTTCGATTCCGGCGAGGACCAGCGCCGCCCATCGAAATGAGTCAGCGCGATCCCTCTCCAGCGCAACAACGGATAATGCACTGGCGCCCCCGTTTGCACCCGCATCACCACCGCGCTGTTTTTCTTGATCTCGCCAATTTGCCCCAGTTCGACGTCGTCCGTGAAGCCGCTCATCAACGATGGTTGCAGTCCGGTGCGCGCGAAATATCCCGCACTGAATCGGGGAAACACAAAGAACAGCACTGTGCCCAGGATCACGGCGCCGACCGCAAGCGTAAGCGACGCAAACGAGAGCGCCCGGTTGAATCTCCGTTCCTTCCGGGGATCCACGCCGAACGGGGGAAAGACCGAACCTCTCGCGCCGCGGCGAATTTCCAGCCCTACGAATACCGACACCGCGGAAATCAGAAAAACCACAAAAAACATCAGGAAAGACGTGTCCACCGTGAAAATCGCAGAAGCCAGAACGCCGGCGAACGCCAGCATGGAAAGAAACAGCGCGTCGCGGTCCGTCGTCACGCTATACAGCCGCAAAATCGTGACAAATAACAGGAAATGTACCACCGACAGCAGCGCCGCATATAACCCTGCATTCGGCGCGCCGGCGGCAAGCGTGCGCGACACAAAGAAAAAGTCCAGCGGAAACACCAGAACGTACGCCAAGCCCAAGCGCGTGGCCCATGGTTGTTTTAATTCCGGTGGATGCCCCCGCAACCACCGCACCCCTTTGTACAGAACCAGGGCCGGGGCCAGGATCGTGGTGATCAGGTCCAGCTTGCCTGTGCCTACCAGCGTCAAGACCGATGTAAGCACCAGAAAGTACAGCGCGGTGCGGAAAAAACGGTCCGCCGGCAGCGAAGTGGTCGAGATTGCACTGGCCGTCGCCATAGCGTGATTTTCAGAATAGCATCGCCTCTCCCCCTTGGGGCGGGGGCAGTCCAAACGATAACGGTACGAAAGGACTGCTCTAAGAATGCAGACGCAGCGCGCGGGAATGCGTCTTTCCGGTTTTTGTTCGTGGCTCTAACAGCGCCGCCTGCGCCACTTTGCGCGTCAAGTTAGACACCGGCACGGCAGACAGATCCTCCAGCGGCATCGATTTCCCGTCGGGCACGTGCGGCAGTTTGGACACGTTAACCCGAAAGGGCAAGACCGTAATTTGCCGGTAAGTCACGGTATGCCGCACCTTCATTACCGCGATGAATTTTGTGCCGAGTTTTCCATCGAGCAGGCCGGACTTTTTGGCAAACCCACGCAGATCCTTCAGCGCATTTCGGCCCACTTGCAGGGTGGGGAAGTGCCACATACGAGAAAGCAAGGCAGCGACGTCGTGCGCAGTCGCCGCTTTAGTTTCCTTGGTTGGCGGTGCCAAAAGCAGGGTGCGTTCCGCCTTGTCGACCAGGACCAGAGCGGCCAGGGTGATTTCGACTGTCTCGCGCTTCCTCCGCATCTCCGGAATCACTTCACTCAAGCCGAGCTTTTTGGTTCGGCAAAATTCCCCAACCGGGCACAGCAAGCATTGCGGCGAACGCGGAGTGCAAACCGTCGCGCCTAACTCCATCATCGCCTGGTTCCAATCCCCGGCTGCCTCAGGCGCTAACAGTTCGTCTGCGGTCCTTTGCAGTTGCCGCCAGCGTGTGCCGGTTCGCAAGTCGCCCCGAATCGCGCCAATCCGCGCGAGGACTCGCGCCACATTTCCATCGAGAACAGCGAATTTTTTGCCATAGGCGATGCTCAGAATGGCGGCCGCCGTGTAGGCTCCGATTCCGGAAAGTGCCAACACTTTTTCCAACGATTCTGGAAATACCGAATCGTGCAGAGCCGTGATTTGCTGCGCCGCTTTCTGCAAATTCCGTGCGCGCGAGTAATAACCCAGACCCGCCCAGTGGCGCAGCACTTCTTCTTCCGGAGCTGCGGCGAGCGCCTGCACCGTCGGAAATCGTTCCAGGAACCGTTCGTAATACGGGATTACGGCGGCCACCCGAGTTTGCTGCAGCATGATCTCCGAAAGCCAAATACGATACGGATCCCTCGTCCGACGCCAGGGGAGGTCACGCTGAAACTCAGCGAACCAACCCAGCAGTTGTTTGCGGAAGCCAGTAAGTTGCGAGCCGTGCAGCATAGCGCCCGATTAGTTTCGCACAGCTGACAAAACGATGTACCGGAAGGTGGAGGCTTTTAGCCTACACGAAGTCGTGCGCAAAGAGTCGCGCTTCAACCCCTGAAGGCCTTCGTTCAACTCTTTCGGCGAGTTCTCAAGTCTCAGTGCGCTCAGAAATTCAGTTCTTCTGCGAAAACAACGTAGGAGGAGTTCCACACCTCGGCAGGAATGGACCCGCGTGGCTGCGAGGTCACGATGAGCTTGAACGACTCTGCTTCCGCCGCTAATTCCGTTAGCCGGTGCTGCTTGGTATCAACGGGAAGCGCTTGCGCTAGCGCCAGGTGGCGCAACACGGGAAAGATGTTTTCGGATGCCGGGCCGAGCGGAACACTTACGCTGGCGCTGCGAAATTCCAGTAACGCGCCTCGCTCATAGAAGCTCCACGCAATCGCGGCACATAAATCCACGGTGCGCTCGAAACGTTCTCTTTCTTTCGCAGTTGCGTGTGGCCCTGCTGCCGCGCTGTGGGGATCGAGCACCAGCAGCACGCGCGCATCGTCTTCGCGCGCGAATTCGCGCACCATCAGCGAACCCAAACGAGCCGAAGCTTTCCAATGCACGTGGCGCGCGCTGTCGTTGGGCAGATAATCCCGCAACGCGTAAAGATCTTGTCCGCGGCCTTTGGCCAAACTTTCGATTGCTCCCTGGATTCCCGGTAGCACCTCCAGAAATTCCGGAGTCGCCTCCACCGAAGGATAAACCAGCGCTTCCGAGGCAATATCCAGCCGTCTGGCCTTCTGCAAAAATCCGAAAGGGAAGCGCGTGACGATGCGGAACGCCCCTTCTCGGTACAGTCCGCGCCGCGCAAATCGCAAGGGGACCGATTGCGTCACGGACTGTAGTCGCGGCACATAAGGGAAGTACACGGGCGTTGCCAGCAGGACGGCAGATTTTGCATCCTTTTTCTTGCTGCCTTCCACGCGCAGCGAGAAAGACGGCAGGGTCTGCTTTTCGTTTTTCAGTTCGACCGTGCCACGGACGGTTTGACCCGCAAAAATGTGTTCCGGCAGTTGAAGATTCAGTTCCACACCCGCCAGCGTCAGCGACGACAGAATCCCCGACATGAGAATGCTGGCGATCAGGCACGCCAGAATCAGGAACAACAGGTTATTGCCGGTGTTAATCGCGGCCAGCGCCACCAACACGATTCCGCCGATAAATATCCAACCTTCGCGTGGCAGCCGGTACTCCATGCGATAACCGATCCAGCGCAGTGGCGTACGCTTCGCCAGCACCGGCACCAGCGTAATGCCCACCCAGCCCGCCACCAGCAGCGCCGCCATGGCCGTCGCGCTCGCCAATGCCAGATTGCCGATGCGTGCCGACGCCCCGGAATATAGCGCCAGGACAAACGCCACACTGAGCGCCGCCATAGAAAGAAAGAACGCGCGCACTCCCGGGCGGTCAGCTTTCTCCCGGAAGTTCGCGAGCGATGCGTGCAGGTTCACAGGGGTACGCGGACGGAATCGACGATCTCGTGGAGCACCGCTTCGGTGGTCTCCGTCTTTTTTTGCAACGAGGCGTGACGCGTGCTCGCGACTACGCGGTGAGAGAATACGGTCACTGCCAGCTGCTTGAAGTCGTCGGGCAGGCAAAACTCCCGGTTTTCCAGAAAGGCGCGGGCTTGCGCCGCCCGTTGCAGCATCAAAGTTCCCCGCGGGCTGACGCCCAGGGCCAACTGGTCGGATTTCCGCGTGCGATTCACGATTTCCAGCGCATAGTCGTGCAAGCTGCTGTCTACCTTCACGCGGGTCACCGCTTCCTGCATGGCCATGACGTCGGCAACATCAGCGATCGGTTCGAGCTTGCCAACTCCATTTTCTGTCGTTCGGCTGCGCAGAATCTGCCGCTCGGTTTCGTGCGACGGGTAACCCATCTTGATGCGCATCAGGAAACGGTCCAACTGGGACTCGGGCAGGGGATAGGTGCCGTGATGTTCCACCGGGTTCTGCGTAGCAATTACTAAAAATGGCTGAGGCAAGGGCAGTGTCCGGCCATCCACGGTCACTTGCGCCTCATTCATCGCTTCCAGTAACGCGGATTGTGTGCGCGGCGTGGTGCGATTGATCTCGTCGGCCAGAACCACATTGGCAAACACAGGCCCGGGGCGAAACTCAAATTCGCGCGATTCCGGATTGTACACGCTGACCCCCAGCACATCGCTGGGAAGCAAATCCGAGGTGAACTGAATACGCTGGAAGCTGCAGTGGAACGATTTCGCCAGCGCCTGCGCCAAAGTCGTTTTCCCCACGCCGGGTACATCCTCGATCAGCAAGTGTCCGCGCGCCAACAGCGTGATCAGCGCCAATTGGATTACATCTTCCTTGCCAAAGATGGCGCGGGCAATCGATCGCTGCAGTTGTGTGACCACCTGTGATGTGACAGTCGGCATCGGTTGAAAACCCTTGGTCTTCCTGCTACAAATAGATGAAGGCTGTTGCCTCAACGTTTCAGCTTACTGCAACAAGCCTTACCCGTTTCGACGGGCGATTAGCTCAGCGGTTAGAGCGCTCGCCTCACACGCGAGAGGTCAAAGGTTCAAATCCTTTATCGCCCACCATTCCTTTGAATTCTCCCATATCTGTGTTTGAAAAGACCTTCCCATTGGCCGGATTTGTGACCTAGTTGCTATTTGGCCTCTCGTGCAGGCGTCTTGTATAGTGGCCCCATGCAGACATTTCTTCGCGGTATCGAGTTTCTCAGCCTGGCCCTGTGGCTGGGTGGCGTCGCCTTCTTGAGTTTCGTCGTCG
>Ga0187772_10000696_pt1 | contig 15161 bp, 12 predicted proteins | sample 0116_SJ02_MP15_2_FD_133137 | JGI IMG/M metagenome (GOLD analysis project Ga0187772, IMG submission 133137) | Tropical peat soil microbial communities from peatlands in Department of Meta, Colombia - 0116_SJ02_MP15_20_MG | ecosystem: Environmental > Terrestrial > Soil > Wetlands > Peat | place... | reverse complement strand
TTCGAGCCGCGCTCGACCAGGCGTTGAAAGACGCGGGCGTGGCACCTCCAGAGCACAAAGCGGCGGGCGGCGAGACGAAGAATCCGCCGGCTTCGGCATCAAAGTAAAAAGATAGATGAGTCGATTATCGCCGGGGATGGGGAGGAGAGAGACATTGATCAATCGCAATCGTCTGGGGCTGAGGCGAGCCGTTCTCGCGCTGGGAAGCGTGTGTCTTTTGGCGGGATTATGGGGGTGCAGCCACGACAGCGGCGGCGGAGATGTGGTGGCCTCAGTCAACGGGAGGAAGATCTACCGCAGCGAAGTGGACAAATACTATGCCAACCAGACAGCGGGCTCGGATCAGCAACCCAGCGGCGAACAGGCCGTGAGCCTGCGCTTGAGCATTTTGAACGAGCTGATTGAGACCGAAATCCTGATGCGGCGGGCGGAAAAGCTCGGGCTGCTGGCGACCGACGAAGAAGTAGACCGCAAGCTGAACGAGGCGAAGGCTCCGTACACGGCCGAAGAGTTCAACAAACGGCTGGAGGAAAAGAAGATCACGCTGGATGACTTCAAGCGAGATCTGCGGCGCTCGCTGACGCGCGACAAGGTGTTGAACAAGGAGATCACCTCGCGCATCAACATCACCGATCAGGACGTGGCGAACTATTACCGTGAGCACAAGGCGGAGTTCAACCTGATCGAGCCGCAGTATCACCTGGCGAAGATCATGGTCACGGGGATCGTGAACGCGCAGGTACGCAACATGCAGAACAAGGCGCAGAACGACGCCGAAGCGCGCAAGAAGATCCAGATGATCGAGAACAAGCTGGATAGCGGCGACGATTTTGCCACGCTGGCGATGAATTATTCCGAGGATCCGGAGACCAGCAACAACGGCGGCGACCTGGGGATGGCTCCCGAGTCGGCGCTAAAAAACGCCGACCCGGCTACGCGAGATGCGGTGATGAAGCTGAAGCCGGGGCAATATACGCCGGTGATTCCAGTCATCAATCCTGCGAATCATCAACCGTACGCGTACATGATCGTGAAGCTGATTGCGAAGGAACCGGCGGGGCAGCGGGATTTGAACGATCCGCGCGTGCAGCAGGCGATCAGGCAGCAACTGCGGGACCGACGGGAGCAACTGCTGAAAGCGGCGTATTACGAGACCCTGCGCGACGACGCGAAGGTTTCGAATTATTACGCGGATGAAATTTTGAAGAACGCGGGGGCGGCGAAGTAGGCCTTGGACCGGCCTAACCGTTCTCTAATTTCCTGGTGATCACCTCGTTCACGAGCTGCGGATTCGCCTGGCCCTTCGACGCTTTCATCACCTGACCCACGAAAAAGCCAAGCATGGTTTTCTTGCCGGCGCGATATTGCTCGACCTGTTTGGGATTGGCGGCGATTAACTCGTCGACTAGTTTTTCGAGAGCGGACGTGTCGCGCGACTGTTCGGGCTGGCCTTCTTCATCGTAAACGGCGGGAAAATCCTTGCGGCGCTCAAAGCACAGGTCATAGAGATCCTTCAGCATTTTGCCCGAGATTGTGCCCGACTCGACGAGATCGGCGGAGGCGGCGACTCCGGCCATGGAGATCGGGGACTGATCGAGTTCCAGCGAAAGGGCTTTGAGGCGGCCGAGTAGTTCGCTCTGCACGAGGTTGGCGACGCGCTTGGGATTTTTGGCGCCGCGGGCGGCGGACTCGAACCGATCGGCGAGCGCGCGAGTCATGGTCAGCGTGTAGGCATCGCCCGCAGTGATGCCGTAATCGCGAATCATACGCTGGCGGCGCGCTTCGGGAAGCTCCGGCAGAGCGGCGCGAATGCCGGCTTGCCATTTTTCGTCGACCACGAGCGGCAACAGGTCGGGCTCGGGAAAGTAACGGTAGTCGTGGGCCTGCTCTTTTGAGCGCATGCCGTAGGTGCGGCCTTCGTGCGCGTTGTAGAGGCGCGTCTCCTGCGTAATGCGGCCGCCGCACTCGAGGATTTCGATGTGGCGCTCGATTTCGTACTCCAGGGCCTGCTTGATGAAGCGAAACGAATTGACGTTCTTGACTTCGGTCTTAGTCCCAAACTCTTTCTGGCCGCGCGGCCGGACGCTGATGTTGGCATCGCAGCGCAGGGAACCTTCTTCCATGTTGCAATCGCTGACACTGGTGTAAAGGATGATCTCCTTGAGCCGCGTGAGGTACTGATAGGCCTCTTCGGGCGAACGCATATCGGGCTCGCTCACAATTTCAGCGAGCGGAACTCCGGTGCGGTTGAGATCGATCGCGGTTTTGTTGGCGGCATCGGGAAAGCCTTCGTGCAGGCTCTTGCCCGCGTCCTCTTCGAGGTGCAGGCGGGTGATGCCGATCTTCTTCTTGCCTCCGTGAATATCGATCTCGATGAATCCATGCTCGGCGAGCGGCTTGTCATACTGTGAAATCTGATAGCCCTTGGGCAGGTCGGGATAGAAATAGTTCTTGCGGGCAAAAATGGAAGTTTCGTTGACGCGGCAGTTGAGCGCCATGGCTGCCAGGGCGGCGAACTCGACGGCCTTGCGATTCAACACCGGCAAGGCTCCTGGAAGCCCCAAACAGACGGGGCAGACATTTGTGTTGGGCGGATCGCCGAAACGCGTCGAGCAGGAGCAAAAAATCTTCGAGGCGGTGAGGAGTTGGACGTGAACTTCGAGTCCGATGACCGGCTCGTACTTGGCGAGAAGCTCCTCGGAGATGGCGGGAGTGGCGGCCATGGGTAAGGGAAATTATAGCTGGCGGGTTGGGGCTCGCGGCTTTGTTTAGGGTCTGGTTGGCTGCGGGGCGCTGAGATATTTCTCCAGCGCAATCTCGAAATACATCAGCTCGGTACCTTTCGAGTCGCGCACTCCCATGAGATAGAAGTTGGCGCCGGCGAGAGGGTTGGAAATGTCGGCGACATCGAAGAAGAGAAAGCCGCGCGCGGTGGAGTGCGGCTCAACCGCTTTGGCTTCGAACTGGGCGCGATCGATCTCGTCCATTGCTTTCTGGCTCATGCCGCCTTTTACTTTTTTTCCGGGCAACGGGATGGGCAGGGGATTGGGCGTATCGCTGCGCCTGGGATGGGACATGCGGCGCACAAGATCTTCGGTGCCGGCGGGATATAACTTGCTACGATCGACGGTGTTCAACTGGGCTCTCATATCGGCGAGAGCGATGGGCTGGTCGCCGTCGTTGGTGACGACGAAGAAGACGGGCATGAAACCGTATTTCAGATAGTTGACGGTGAAGATGTCGGCCTTGTATTCGACGTCATAAGGATCGACGGCAACAGTGACCTTTTCCATCGGGTGCTCATCGTGGGCAGGATAGGTACGGGCGGGATGAGCCACGGGCATCGAGAATTCCTTGGATGCGATCGCGGCCCCGCAACACAGAAGAAAGAGAGCAAGAAAAATGGGAGGATGGCGGCGGCACGCGCCCAGCGTGTGATGGGATTTTTGCATACGTGGATTATAGGATGCGCCGAGCGGCAGCTTCGGTCGTCCGAGGTGGGCGGACTCCCATTTAGAATGGGATTTTCTTTATGTATGCCCTCTACAGTGCGCTGCTCGCGCTTTTGCTGCTGATCACGCTCCCCTATTGGCTGTTGCAGATGCTGCGCCATGGGAAGTACCGGGCCGGCTTGCGGCAAAGGCTGGGAGCGGTTCCCGAGAAATTGCGGGCGCGCAGGGCGGGCACGATCTGGGTACACGCCGTTTCCGTCGGTGAAGTGGTGGCCGCGAGCGCGGTCATCGAGGCACTGAGGCGCGAGTTCCCACGCCATCGTGTGGTGGTTTCGACCACGACCAGCACGGGACAGAGGCTCGCAGCAAAGAAATTTGGCGACGAGGACGTGTTTTATTTCCCCCTGGATTTTGCCTTTGCTGTTCGGCCGTATCTGGATGCGCTGCGGCCTGAACTCTGCGTGATCGCAGAAACCGAGTTCTGGCCGAATTTCCTGCGGCTGGCCAAAAGCGCAGGAGCGCACATTTCGGTAATCAATTGCCGCATTTCCGATCGCTCGCTGCGCGGCTATCGGCGCTTGCGCTGGTGGCTTGGGAAAGCAATGGCGAATATGGATCTGTTCGTGGCGCAAACGGAGGAAGACCGGCGGCGGCTGGTGGCAATTGGGGCGGATGGTGCGAAGGTGACGGTCGCCGGGAACCTGAAGTTTGATGTGGACCCGCCTGCGATGCCGGCAATCGTGGCCAGCCTGCGGAGCAAGATCGGGGAAGCGGGCTTGGCGTGGCCGATCCTGATATGCGGCAGTACCCTCGAAGACGAGGAAGCGCCGCTGCTGGCGGCTTTTCACAACATTCTGGCGACGTATCCCAGGGCGGTGATGATACTGGCGCCGCGGCACCCGGAGCGCTTCGCCGAGGTTTCGGCACTGGTGGAAAAACTGGGCTTCCGGTTGTTGCGGCGCTCGTTGTGGAGCGGGGAGCCGCTGGCTGGCGGCGTGCTGCTGCTCGACAGCATTGGGGAACTGGCTGCGATTTATTCGCTGGCGACGATTGCCTTTGTCGGCGGCAGCCTGGTGCCGCGCGGCGGGCACAATATTCTGGAGCCCGCGCTCTACGGCGTTCCGATCGTCACCGGAACGCATTATGAGAACTTCCGCGACATCGTCAATTTCTTTCTGAGTCGCAATGCGGTACGGGTGGTGGGATTGGCGGACGTGCCGCTGGTTTTCATGGAGCTGATTGGGAACAACGCAATGCGGGCGACGCTGGGAGGAAACGCGCTGGCAGCTCTGCAATTGCAACGTGGGGCTACGACCAAGACGGTCGCTGCGCTGGTCGAATTGATGAACAGGCCGGCAGCCAATGCGCAGAGGGCAGGCGGGAAATCGGAATGAATCCGCTGACGGCAATTTACGGCGCGGCGAGCGCCGTGCGAAACACGCTGTTCGACCGCGGAGTGCTCAGCAGGCGGAGGCTGGAGCGGCCAGTGATCAGCGTGGGAAACCTCTCGGTCGGCGGTGCCGGCAAGACACCATTAGTGATTGCGCTGGGCGAGCTGTTGAAGGCTCGGGGTGTTAGTTTTGACGTTTTGTCTCGCGGATATCGCCGCCAAACACGCGGCGCGCTGGTGGTGGAAGCGAACGGAAGCGCAGCCGATTTTGGCGATGAACCGCTGCTGATAGTGCGGCGGCTGGGCGTGCCGGTGATTGTGGGCGAGAGCCGCTTCACGGCCGGAAGACTCGCCGAGGAGAAATTCGAATCGCAGCTGCACATTCTCGACGACGGTTTTCAGCATCGTTATCTGGCGCGGGATTTCGACATTGTGCTGATGACGGAGGACGATTTCGAGGACCGGCTGATTCCTTCCGGGCGGTTGCGCGAACCGCTTTCGTCGCTCGAACGCGCCGATGCAATCGTGCTTTCAGCAGAGGTGGGCGCCGAACATGCGGCCCTGCGAGGAAAATTGGTGTGGCGAACGCGGCGGAGCATCTCGGTTCTTTCGGCAGCGGAGTTGCCGATCGCATTCTGCGGGATTGCGCGCCCGGAACAGTTTTTCGTGCAGATCCGCGCTGCCGGAATTACACCGACGGCGGAATTGGAATTTCGCGATCACCACGCTTACAGCCAAGGTGACATTGAGCGATTGCGGGCGAAGCGAGCGAAACTGGGCGCAGGCGGATTTGTAACCACCGAAAAGGATGCGATCAACCTTGGGCCGTTGCGGGCGCAACTGGAGCCATTGGCGATCGCAGAGCTGACGCTCACACTCGAGGATCCAGTTAATGTCGTGGATACCATTCTGAGGCAAGTGAGGAAGCAGACGCTTCGGTCGTGAGAGAATCGTTAGTTGCAACAAGTGTGTTCCGGTGCAAATGTCGCCGCCGTGCAAAGCTGGTGGGTGAAGCTCTCACACTCGCGAGCACGGGACACATCGGCAGCCAACTCTAATTCATGAGCAAGCACGCCAAAGAAAACGACCGCCTGCGGAAGCTGCTCGAGTCGTTTCCCAAAATTACCGTCACGGTACTCGCGGATCTGGTCGCCGATGAATTTGTATTCGGCGAGATCTCGCGGGTGTCGCGGGAAGCGCCAGTGCTGATTCTGCGGCACCGCGACCGGAAGATTGTGCCGGGCGGTGGCGCGAACGCAATCTACAATCTCGCCGATCTGGGCGTGAACGTATTGCCGGTGGGAATTGTCGGCGAGGACGAAGCGGGGAAGCTACTGCTGCGCGCCTTTCGGCACAAGCGCATTCCGGTGAGCGGGGTGCTGAAAGATAAGAGTTATCCGACCGTGACGAAGACCAGGATCCTGGCTGGCTTTGCGCACACGGCGGGACAGCAAGTGGTGCGGATGGACCGCGAGCCCGCGGAAGGACCGAATTCGCACCTGCGGCGGGAGCTGGTGCTGGCGGCGCGGGAATATGGGCGGGCCTCGGATGCGCTGCTGGTATCCGATTACGGGTATGGGGCGGCAACGCCGGCTCTGTTGAATGCGATTCGCGAGAAGCGTGGCCTGGAAAAAGTTCCGGTCATGCTCGATTCGCGGCACCGCATGCTGGAGTTCAGCGGAATTACGGCTGCGACTCCCAACGAATCGGAGGTGGAAGAGTCGCTCGGCATCCGTATTGGTGACGACTGGGAACGGCTGCTGGCGGCCGGTGAGCAGATTGCGGGGGAGATGAAACTGGAATCGCTGCTGATTACGCGCGGCAAGGACGGTATGGTTGCGTTCCCGCGGCGGCACAAGCCGGTGGACATTCCGATTTATGGCAGCGATGAAGTTGCCGACGTGACCGGCGCGGGCGACACGGTGATTGCGACGTTCACGGCGGCACTGGCGGCGGGGGCAAGTGCGGAAGAGGCGGCACATCTGGCGAACTATGCGGGCGGCATTGTGGTGATGAAGCGCGGGACGGCGACCGTCACGCAACAGGAGCTTCTGGAGGCGATTGGAAAGGCGCCGCCGGTTGTGCGCGAACATTAGAGGCGGCAATCGAGAAGACGTTGCTGGAAAGCTCACCGGCAGTGGGCGCTCCGCGATTGAAGCGCATTAGCAGCAGGTCGGCATTGAGCAGATCGTTATTTAGAGATCGGTATTGCGCAGACCAGCATTGAGCACATCAGCCCAAGCCAAAATCGTTTCACGCGAAGAACTGCAGCGGCGTGTGGAGGAGTGGCGGCGCGCCGGCGACCGCATTACGCTCACGAACGGGTGCTTTGATCTTTTGCACGTGGGGCATATTCGGTACCTATGCGCGGCGCGCGAACTGGGCGGCAAAGTCGTGGTCGCGGTGAACAGCGATGACTCCGTGCGCGCGCTGAAAGGAGAGGGACGCCCGTTGATGCCCGCCGAAGAGCGCGCCGAAATTCTGGCGGCGCTGGAGGACGTGGATGCGGTGGTGGTGTTTCCGGAGAAGGATGTGCGCGCGATCATTCGAGAGATTCGTCCTGACTTTCACGCCAAGGGCACCGATTACACAGCGGACAGCGTGCCCGAGCGCGAAGAAGTGGAAGCCTGCGGAGGCCGTGTGGTGATTGTGGGCGACCCTAAGAATCACTCGGCGAGCGAGATCATCCGGTCGCGGCTGAGGCCGCGCAAACCATGAGGCGCGGATGACGGAGTTCGCGTCGGACGGAGCTGTGAGCCGGCTGGAAAGCCTTCTGGTGGTGCGGCTCAGCGCCATGGGAGACATTATTCACACCGTCCCGGCAGTGGCCGCGCTGCGGGCGGCCTTTCCGCACGCCACGCTGGGATGGCTGATGGAAGAGCGTTGGGCGGAGCTGCTGTGCACGTTGCGCTATCCCCGAGCGGGACAGCGGGCGGCGGAGCGGCCGCTGGTGGACCGCGTGCACACGGTGAATTTAGGGCGCTGGCGGCGCGAGCTGGTTTCATTCAACACCTGGCAGCAGATGGCGGTGGGATTGAGTGAGCTGCGCGGGGTAAAGTACGACGCAGCTATCGATTTTCAGGGCGCGGTGCGTTCGGCGCTGTTGGCGCGCTGGTCGGGGGCTCCGGTTGTGTATGGAGACGCACAGCCGCGCGAGAACGCAGCCAGCATGTTCTATACGCGCCTGGTGGAAGCGAGCGGCAGGCATGTAGTGGAACAGGCGCTTGATCTGGCGCAGGCCGTGATACGGTCGCCGATTGCGGAGGTGCGCACCGAGAAGCAAGCTGAGCCCGAGATCGAGTTCCCGGTCGATCCGGACGCGGAAAAGAAGATTGCCGACCTGACGGCGGATGTGACGCGTTTTGCCATCCTGAATCCAGGGGCGGGTTGGGGGGCAAAGCAATGGCCGGTCGAGCGCTACGGACGGGTGGCCAAGGAACTGGCCGGCGATGGAATCTGCTCGGTCGTGAACTACGGCCCCGGAGAAGATGAACTGGCAACCGCGGTTGTGAATGCCAGCAATGGGGCGGCACGAAAGATCTCATGCTCGATTGCGGACTTGATCGCATTGACGCGTCGCGCCAGCCTGTTGATCGGAGGCGATACCGGTCCGATGCATCTGGCATCGGCTCTGAAGATTCCGGTGGTGGCAATTTTCGGGCCGACAAATCCGGCGCGCAACGGGCCATTTGGAACGCGCTCGATTGTGCTGCGTAGCGCCAGCAGCCTGACCGATCATTCGCGGCGTGACGAACCGGAGCAAGGGTTGCTTGAGATCACGCCGGAGGAAGTTGTGAGTGCCGCGCGGAACTTGTTGCGGAATATCGGGTGAGCGACGCCTCACAAAGCGATTGGCAGACGAGCCACAGCCGCTGGTCGCTGGTTGCGCGGCGAATCCGCGTTCCCGCCGGGTTCCTGGTTGCGGTTTTGTTCGTATGGCTGGCGCGGCCGACGCGAACGTCGCTGATTGTCGGCTCTGTGGTGATGCTTCCCGGGCTCGTGCTGCGTGGACTGGCGTCCGGTTACGTTCAAAAAGATAAGCAACTCACCACCAGCGGCCCTTATGCCTACACGCGCAATCCTCTTTATCTGGGGTCGTTGCTGCTGGCGGCGGGCTTCGCCATGGCAGCGCGCAGTTGGTGGGTCGTGGCCGTCATGGTCGCGACACTCGCTCTGATTTATGTTCCGGTCGTGGCAGGGGAAGAAAACTACCTGCGGCGCACGTTTGCCGAGTATGAAGATTATGCGCACCATGTGCCGCGGCTGCTCCCGCGGCTTACGCCCTATGGCAAGCAGGCGAGCGGTTACTCCTCGGTGCGCTACTGGAAACACCGCGAATACCAGGCCAGCATCGGTTGCGCCGTGATGCTGGCCGTGCTGATCGTGAAGCTCGTGCTCAGTTAGTGTGATAGTCTGCCGTGGCGTTTCGCTGGAATCAGAAAGACCGGACCGCATATTGCTAAACATCTTCCTAAACATCGCCCGTTTGCTCTGCGTGTTTGCCTGTCTCGTGCTGGCCGCGCTGCTTTGCTTCCCAGTTGCGAATGCTGTCTATGGGCAGCAAGGTGTGCCCACAGCTACGATCGGCCCTGCGCCAAAGGACATCGTTCCGCCTCGCCCGAACTACCCTTTTCCCGACGGGCAAAGCTATGTTTATGCGGCCGAGTGGCATCTGATCACGGCGGGAACGGGCGTTGTGAGAATGGAAACCGCCGGGAACGAACGCAAGGTAATCGCCACGGCGGAATCGCAAGGGGTCGTCAACGTCATGTTTCCGGTGCACGATCGCTTTGAGGCGCGGTTCGATCCGAAGACATTCTGCTCACTGTCGATCTTCAAACACAGCGAAGAAGGGACGCATAAACGGGAGACCTCGATCCAGTTCGATTATGCGCGCAAGAAGAGCGTGCTCGACGAGAAGAATATCAAGACTGGCGAAACCAAGAAAGTGGAGAACGATCTGGATGGTTGCGCCACGGATGTGATCACCGGCTTTTATTACCTGCAGTCGCTGCCGCTCAAACTGGATGCGAATTACGAATTTCCGATCAGCGACGGAAAGACCACGCTGGTGCAAGTCAAGGTCGAGAAACGCGAGCAGATCAAGGTTCCGGCGGGGACATTTTCGGCGGTGATGGTGACTGCGGAAGCGACGTCGGGGCCGCTGCAATCGAAGGGGAAAGTCTGGGCGTGGTATTCGGATGACACGAATCACATTCCGGTGCAGATGCGCGCCAAGCTGGGGTGGGGCACGCTGATGTTCCGGTTGCAGAAGATCGAGAAGTAGTGGCGATTTTCCGGTTGCGTCAGTTTCGGATCGACCTGCGAACATGCAGGATTTGCGATTCAGCGACCACTGAAATGCGCTGCGAGCTTTTGGTCGAGGTTTGCAAGCACGATGGGCCAGGCGTCGGCGTGGCGCTTGCTTGAGGGCTCGTCGGGTAATCCAGCATGCGTCAGCCGGAGTTTCGTGCCCATATTCAGGGGAAAGAGTTCGACTGTCACCACAGTCTCCGCACCACGCGTCTCGGCGGTCACCCACGTGAGTTCGACGAGCCGGTCTGGCTCGAGCCGGAGAAACCGGCCGTAGTGCGGATGGCGCTGGCCTTCAAATTGAGTTTCGAAGAAGAAGACGGCATTGACTTCCGCGCGCATCAGCAACGACCTCGGGGCGGCAAACCAGAGATCAAACTGCTCGGTCCAGGCGCGAAACAAGGCGGTGGACGGGGCGTTCATCTCGCGCTCGCAGGTCAGCGAGTACGGCCTTGAGGAAAGATCGGGAGTGGTGATCGCGAGCATGATTCGAACGGCCTTCTTAGAGGCGGTCAGAGCTCGTCTCCAGCGTCAAGAAGACCACAGGGGCTAAAGCCCCGACTGGCTTGAAGCTCTAACGCGGCCCTGAAGGGGCCGCTCTTCCGGGTTGTGCTAGCATTTTCGACTTTTTCTGCACGCTGCAAAGCGATGCCGCCCTGATACGAGGGCGGGCTTCTCGAACCTTTCTAAGTCTCGCTCTTCCCAAATCATTTTATGAGGCAGTTCTATTTCTGCGCGACGACGGCCTGCCGCGCCTTCGCGAGTTCGGGGCGGCTTGAGCTGGAGCCCTCGCACGTTTTCACCAGCAGCGCGTAGTACTCGCCGGCCTCGGAAGCTTGCCCGGCCATTTCGGCGGCGTAGGCGGCGCCATACAGTCCGTTGAAGCGCTTGGGATTGAATTTCAAATCTCCCTGATATTCGGCGAGCGCCTGATCGGGATGGTGCATCTCTAGCAGCATATCGGCGAGCATTTCGCGTGCGGGCATCGACGTCTGTTCTTCTCCGACGGCGTCTTCGTGATCGGCGACCCTGCGCAGTAAAGCCGTTGCGTCAGCGTCTTTGCCATCGCCGAACAACACCCAGGCTTCAGCTTCCTGTTGGAGTTGCTCGGCGTACTCGGCGGCGTAGGGCTTGTGACGGGCGATGTAATCCTTGTGAATCATGTCGATTTCCGCGAGATCTTTTCTTGCCGCGGCCAAGTCGCCGATGCGTGCGTTGCCGATGGCTTTCGCCCACCAGGTGTAGGCGCGGTCTGCACCTGCGGCGCTCGCTATCACCTCGAGATTGGCGGCATCGGACCAGCGATGCAGTTCAAGCGCGTACATGGCGGGAAATTTCGACATGGCGAATGCGTGCATGTCCTGGCCGGCCATTTTCATCTCAGGCATGGTCTTGACCTCGGCGATCCACTTGGCGGCTTCGTCTTCGTGGCCGCTCTGCAGGTAGGCATAGATAAGAAAATCGATGGCGTGGTATTGATGCGCCTCGCCACCCATGTGCATGGCGGCGGTTTTGCGCGTGGCGGCGATGGAGGCGAGGTTCGAGGTGATGTCGTCGGGCCAGTCGCCTACGCGCTCAAAAATGTGCGAGGGCATGTGCAGGGCGTGCGGAGACGAGGGCGCGATCTGCGCATAGCGGCGGGCGGCGGGTAATCCTAGCTGTGCGAGCTGCGGCTTGTCGTAGGTGTGAATCAGGTAGTGCGCAATGCCGGGATGATCGGGCTCGATCTCAAACAGCTTTTCGAGAATCGCTCCGGCTTTCTTGCGATTGGCAAAGGTGGTGTCGTTGTCGGGCTCGGAGGCGAGCAGAGAAAGCGCATAAAATGCGGCTGCTTCGTGGTCGTCGGGATACTGCTGGTAGACCCTTTCCATGGCAGCCGAGTAAGCCACAGCTCGCGCTTCGTGATTCATCTTCTTGCTGTTGGAATAAAAAACGCGGGCGGCTGCGATGTAGTCGCGCTCGCGCTCGGTTTTGGCCTGCGGTTTGCCGGCCTTTTTCAATTCTTCGGAGGCGCGCTTGATGGTCGCGGCGTCGGGCTGATCCCAGAGCTGATGCCACAAGCTCATGGCGACGCCCCAATGCGCCATGGCGCATTTCGGATCCTGCTTCTCGACCTCGGCAAAGGTCTTTTCCGCCTCTTCGTACCAGAAGGAATGAAGCAGGGCGACACCTTTCAGGAAGGTCGCCTGGGCCTCGGGCGTGCAGGAGACGGGAAAGTGGACGGTTCCTAGTTGCTCCTGGGTGAGTTCGTCGTGATGGCCCTCGTCGGCGAGTGCGAGAACGGAGAAAGCCGCAGACAGACATAACAAGCCGATCAGTTTGCGCATGGATCACCCCAGTGGGAGTCTAGTGGCGGGGTCGGGGGAGGGTCAAGGGCGGGTGCGGTGAGGCCGTGAACAAAAAACCCTCTCCCCGGTGATCGGGGAGAGGGCGGTTGCAGTCAGAAACGGGTTTTAGTCGTCGTCCCTGTCACCCTCGGGAGCCGGGTTGTTGAATTCGCTCGGCTGGCGAACCGTTTTCTCTCCTGGATAGGGCCGCGTGAAGCCGGTGGACTCGTACCAGTTGAGGTGGTTGACAGTGTCGGGGTCTTCGGCGTCAGGCCTGGTCAGCTTGCCGGCGAAGGTCTCCGCCTTCTTCTCGAGCCAAGCCCTTCTCAGGGCTTTGACCGCCGGGCTGTCCTTCGAGTGGTCCACGTCCCGATCCACGCCTTGATTCAGCGGGATCTGGTTGGGGACGTGCGTCCACGGCTCGAAGTTCTGTTGGGGTGGCTGGCCCACAACGAAATCTGTCCCCATCGGCGAGGCGACGAGGTCGGACTGGTTCATGGGCGTCAGACCGAGGATTTGCTCGACCGTCCGCGTCATGTTGACCTGCGAGTAGTAGGTGTGGTCTGTGGGCCCGTTCTGCACAACGTATGGGCTGACGATATAGCCTGGGCTACGATGACCGTCGATGTGGTCAACGCCGTTCTGCGCGTCGTCTTCCTCAAGGAAGATCGCCGAAGTGGACCAGACATTGCTGTGGCTGATGTAGTCGATAATGCGGCCAATGGCTAGGTCGTTATCGGCTTGTTCGGCCTGCGAGGTCGGTGGGCCGCCGGTGTGGTCGCACATGATCCACAGCATCTCCAATGCAGGCACCGTTCCGGCCGCGACGTCCTTGTTGAAGTCCTGGACCCACAGATCGACGCGGAACTGGTCGGGGATGCCCAGGTCGAAATATGGAAAGTAGTTGACCATGTGGCTATAGACAGCCGGGACCGAAGATTCTGGCAGAACCGTGGTCTGATAGTAGAGTGTCTTCTCGCCAACGGTGCCCGGAGGTCCGCAGAGAGGCCCTCCCTCGAAGCACTGCGAGTCGGCGAAAAACTGGCTCCAGCTCGGCTCTTGGGTCGACCCGTTCGGCTGCAAGTACGTATTGTTCTCGACGGCCTCGCCGTAGATTTTCACCGGCAGACCGGCGGCCTCGGCTTCCGAGAACAGGAAGCCCTTGGTCGTATAGGCGAGCGCATCGCCCATGTTCCCGCCCGGATAGCTGCGGACCCAGTCTGGCGACTGAATGTCGTCGGCGTAGGGAGCCATGCCCTCGGTAATCCACTGGTGACCGTCAGCCGACTGGCGGCTGGGGTTGTAGAAATTATCCAAGAGAGGGAAGCGCTGCACCAGCAGGTGGGCGTTCGGCGTGACCGGGACGCCTCCGGCTGCAGCGCCGTCGCCGAATACTGCCAACGCGGGATCGCCATTGCCGGCGGCCACGTCGCCCAGGATCTGATCATAGGTGCGGTTTTCACGGATGATCATGAACACGTGCTTGATCAGCGACGGATCGCCGATGTGGGCCGGGAGTGCGACTGGCGGGGTTTGCGGGCTGCCACAGCAGGCGGAATCGATATTCTGCGTCAGGTCGAAGTGGTCATTCACGAAAACCTGCTGCGACATCGCCGCCAAGGTTTTCGCCTTCGGCACCGGGACGATGCTGACTGTGCCATTGTCCTGGTGGGTGTTGTAGCCGCAGACGCCATGATCGCACTCAAACGAATTACGCGTGCCGATGCCCTTGTCGTTGGCAACGAGGAGCACATTATCGGCTCCGTCCAGCACGACCGAGGCCGGCGCATAGGCTACCGGGATCATGCCTTCAACGGTAAAGGTTTTGAGGTTGACCACCCCGATCGCGTTGACATTGTAAAGTGCGACGTAGGCAATCCCTTTCTTGGCGTCGACAGCGATCGAGTTAGGTGCGGCGCCATAGGCCGACTCGCCTGTTCCGGGCACTCCGATCGGCAACCCCAGGTTGATCGTGTATGACACCTCGTTCGTGTCCGTGTTGATCACGGAGATGCTGTCACTGTAGGTATTGGCGACCAGCAGATACTTTCCCCAGAACGCCAGCCCGGTTGGATGCAGACCGGTCGAGATCGTATCGGTGACCGTCATCGAGGGCAGATCAACCACGGAAACGGTACCAGTGATGGCGGCGCCAACGAATGGGTCGGCGACGATTTCAGTGCCGGCGGAGTTGATCTGGAAGTCCGCTTCAGTAGCGGCCCGACCACCCTCGTTGCTGATGTAGGCGGTCGTACCGTTGGGGGCGATCAGGATACTGTGCGGCGCGTTGCCGACTTGGATCTGCGTACCCTGCTGCATGGTCTGCAGGTTGATCTGAGTGAGCGTATCGTTCTGGTTCAGCAGAGCGTATGCGCTAGTGCCATCGCTTGAGAGCGCGACGCCGCCAGGATAAGAAGTGCCCGGGGAATAGAACGACCCGCAGGGGTTGCCATACGAGGCTGGCGGGCTGTTCGGGAAGCATTGGATGAAGGGATCGGGCTGCAACGGCGGCACGCTGACCTGCGCGTTGTCCGACAGGTAGCCTGCTGCATTGACGTTGGCAACGGTGACATTGCTGCTGTCCTGGCTGAATACCAAGTACTGGCCATTCGCCGAATAGGTGATGCCGCTATAGCTGCCGCTTGGATCCGCTGCGAACGGGACGTAGTTCTGCAGGAC
>Ga0187772_10000695_pt1 | contig 15174 bp, 11 predicted proteins | sample 0116_SJ02_MP15_2_FD_133137 | JGI IMG/M metagenome (GOLD analysis project Ga0187772, IMG submission 133137) | Tropical peat soil microbial communities from peatlands in Department of Meta, Colombia - 0116_SJ02_MP15_20_MG | ecosystem: Environmental > Terrestrial > Soil > Wetlands > Peat | place... | reverse complement strand
AGCTCACTATTCTATGACGCCAAAGCCATCGAACTCGCCGAAAAAATTGAAATGGACTTGGACGATGACTCCTCAGCGAGTGATGTGCACTTCCAAGTACTCATGTTCAACGCCATTCGTAAACTCAATCTCCCAGTCGACCCTGGTTTATTTTCTGCATTCAGAGCAAAACAGTTCGACGAAAAGGCAAAAGCGTTCTTTACGGAACACCCCCACGCATCAGTGGTGAACATTGGCGCGGGGCTTGACACGACCTTTTATCGGGTAGATAACGGGCTGGTCCACTGGTATGACCTCGATCTCCCCGACGTTATCGATATCCGGAGACAGCTGCTGCCGGAACCTGACAGGGTGACGTACATCGCAAAATCCCTCCTCGATCCAAGCTGGTGCAAGGACATCAATACCGAAGGTGGTGTGTTCATGATAGCCGGTGGAGTATTTGCGTGGCTTGAGGAATCACAGGTGAAGCAGTTCTTCTCGATACTCGCAGATAATTTCCCTGACGGTGAAATTGTATTTGATAACATGTCAAGGTCAGATGGTTTTGGGCTATGGATTAATCAATTTTCGCAGGAACAACGGGGCGCACTACAGACAGCGCTGATGGATGCGATGAAAAGTTGGTGGGAAAAGGCGCGGCAGGATCAGAAAGACAAGATGATAGCCACGCTCGAGACCCCGACAAAGCCGAAAGGCAAGGAGTGGACAGATATCGAAGCGTGGTGGAATCAGCTCAGCGATAAGGAAAAGGGAGAGGCAATGGTCGGCTTAACGACAGCTTTTCGTGGAGGAGTCGGCATGTGGACACTGAGAGATGTGAGTGAAATCACGAAATGGGATAACCGCATCACTGTCATAGACCAGGTTCCGACGTTTAGAGATGTCCCACGAGATGTATTGAGCGAAGATATGCGAAGATATATGGATTACAGCGATGAGAGTGGCAGATCGAGCGTTATTCACTTACGGGTTTGATGCCATTTTAGGAAGACGTGTGCGGTGATCGGGTACACCATCTATCGTGAGCGCTAAAGGTCGAGAGAATTCAAAAGCTGAGCGAAATTCAAAAAGCACGACTGATGGTTGTGATAAACAAATGAATAGGAGTTGATATAACATGAACGAAACGGCACACAGCACACAATCACCGTTACCCACCACTCGAAACGGCACAGTATTCGTTCTGGCCCTCTTCGGACTCATAGGGATCATGGTCATGTTCACGGAGGCAATGATCATGCCCGCCTTGCCGACACTGCAGACCGAGTTCAATACCACTGCAGCATGGGCTTCGTGGATTGTGTCGATTTACCTTCTCGTCAGCTCTGTCGCCATACCCATATTTGGCAAGCTAGGGGATTCATACGGGAAAAAGAAGCTCCTCCTCGTGTGCATGACCTTTTATACGATCGGCGTCACTGCCAACGGCTTTGCGTGGAATTTGGCGTCGCTCATCGGATTCAGGGCCCTTCAAGGTATAGGTTTGGCGATGTTTCCGCTCGCATTCGCCATCATCCGAGACGAATTTCCTCCCGAGAGAGTACCAGTCGCAACCGGAATTGTGAGCGCGATGTTCGGCGCCGGTGCGGCAATAGGGCTTGTCGTTGGCGCGTGGATCGCAAACAATTTCGGATGGCGCACGACGTACCATACCGTCATCCCTATCGCCATTGCCCTCACCCTCCTTGCGGCTTATAAACTTAAAGAGTCTCCCATCCGCACCCCGTCACGACCCGATGTTCTCGGGGCCGCGACGTTTTCCATCGCCTTAATATCATTCCTCATCGCGATGACCGAAGGCGGCACGTGGGAGTGGGCCTCTTCTTCGATTCTTGGCTTGTTCGGACTCGCGCTCGCATCTATCGTACTCTTCCTCTTTATCGAATCGCGCGTCGCCGATCCAATGATAAGCCTCGCCATGCTGAGCAAGCGAAACGTGTTCTTTACCAACATTACCGCCTTTATCGCAGGTCTAGCCAATTTCCTGGTATTCCAGTCCGTTATTTACCTCTTACAGGCGCCCGCACCCATTGGATGCAGCTGCTCCCTCTTTCAGGCAGGTCTCGTAATGGCACCGGGATCGCTCCTCATGCTCGTCACGGCACCGTTAGCCGGCGCAATCGTCACGAGGCGCGGGGCAAAGCTGCCCCTTTTCATGGGAGCGGTAACGCTCGCAGCGAGTTTCTGCTACTTCTATGCATTCCATGCCACGCAGCTACAAATGCTCCTCGGGGTGATGATCTCGTTTGTCGGTATGGGCTTTATGATGGTCGCGATGATCAACATCATCATACAGTCCGTCTCGCAGGTGCAAACGGGAATCGCAACGGCGATGAACACCATCTTCCGGACAGTCGGCGGCGTCGTGGGCCCGACAATTGTAGGGGTCTATCTCACTCAGTACACGACGCTCATCCGGAAGCCTACTCCCCACGGGCTTATGATGATCCCTATCCCGTCAGATACCGCATTCGACTACATCTTCCTCACGGCACTCGGCGTTGCCATTATCGGGATATTTGTCATCCTCCTGATTAAAGGCCGCAGTGATGAAGTGCATATAGAGGAGGGGGAACCGGTCGAACGGACAAAGCATGAAGTTGAAGGGAAAGGGCGAGTAGAAGTGGGACATCGAGGCGTAGGCGTGCAGATCCCGAAGTCGAAGTGGCCACATGACGCTGACGCAGCACCAGACACGGTCTTAGACCTCACCGCTCCCGCATTGGGTGCAAACAACTCACCCGTCTTGCCAGAAAGAGAACTGGGTAGTTGGCCCCCCACCCCCACCTTCTCCACGACCGAATCCCGTGGCTATAGGATCGAATTTATGGTGCGGGACGGGGGGAGTTTTGAAACGCACGATGCGAATGATATCACGATACTCTCTACCAGTGGGCACGTCACTCAACTGAAGGCTGAGCGGTCTGGCGTGGGTGATAACAGTGGCAGCGGTAACGGTGAGAGCGATGGAAAAATGCAGGAGGTTACCTTCACTGCGAGCGATGGCAGTGGCGGCGAGATGCAGGGAGCGGTGGCGGTGTGGAGCGCAAGTGCAGAGGGAAATCATTTCAATTTCATGCGGTTCACGCCGGACAGGCTCCGTGACTACAACGCCGAACTCGTGGTGAAGAGTGGTTTATCAACGCGTAATGTGGATGCCGCCACGGTAACGGCAGTCAATGCGGATATAATCCGGCTAAAGACTGAAAGGTCTGGCGAGGATGGCGCCCAAGTTGAAGAGATTAGCTTTACGGCGAACAACAGGGAGGGTGGGGAGATGCAGGGAACAGTGGCGATGCGTCAATCCTCTTCTGCTATGACAAAGCAACACGTAGTAAATGTATCGGTGATGTACAAAAGTTTGAATAAATCGACGAACTACAGCCGTTGATAAAGTTACGCAATCGGCATCTTTATTATTATCAGTTCAGCAATCGGTTAATTCCGTATATCTGGTAAGGGGTGCAGTGTCGCGCGCCGGCTTCTTTTGAGTCGTTATGAGCTGTATGCCCACCCGAACCACCATAAGTCTGCCTTTATAGTGGCAAAATGCCACTATAAGTCTACTGATTTATTGTGAACAATAAACGATCGTTTTTCGGTGGTTGCCTAATTGTGAAAGAATTGGACAAAAGGAGAGAGGCTCGAGTTACTTCCGTCCCACTTTTGTCTTGCGATTATTATAGTTGCGGTACACGACGTCAACGGTGATAATATAACGGTGCTGGAAGACCTCGTGGAAATTGATTCCCTCATCCTCGACCTCGAAGATCGTGATTACGTGCTTTCCGTTAATGCCTATGAAACGTTAAAGAGGAAGTGCTCGCAAGACTGGGAGGCATTTAAATATTTACAGGACCGGATGCACGATGTGAGGATCTCTGAGCAGGCGCGGAATAAGATATATGAAATTATTATGCTCATAAGGATGCGGGCCGAGGTGAATCAGATGCTCGGTATTGGAGATTGAGAGGCAACGGGATCGTTTGGGTATAAAAAGGTATCTAAGCCGACTTTTTGTCCCCTCGTATCGGGGTTCTCAATGCAACGGAGCACATAATTAATCACCGTTCTGTTATGATTTAACCCGAAATGGCTAAGACCTGTAAAAGATTGAAAGTCAGCGCTGTCGATCCAACTCTGCACATTCGCTACCAACCCATCGCCGCGGAGGGTGCGATAGTAGCATCCATGACCATGGCAACCGGGCGGCCTCGCCCATGTTGTACCATGAACGGATGGTAAACTGTAATACTTATCTATCCCAGGTAAACCAAACATATCATATCCAAACCCCTTAACATTGTTAGTGTTGTTTCCAACGATGACCCTATAAGTGACGCCAGGGGCGAGGCTTTGGGCTTCTAATCTTCTGACAGTGTCACTATCCGTCCTCTGCTGTTCAACTGCTTTTTTGCCAATGAAGGGATTGAAAATAGACAATAGTATGTCAGGGGGTAGATCCGCAACGGCAACGCCGTGGTTTGTGGGAGCTATCCCGATCCACTGCGTGACATTTTCGGCTCCTCCCTCGCGTTCCATATACCAGCGGGTTACGAGGGCGCCCATCGAGTGGCACACGATGGTGAACTTGCAATCATCATACTGATACTGATCATGGAAGAACGCTTTTCTTTCTTGGATGAACTTCTGCAAGTCGTTAGCAGCAACCCGAGGGTCATCTTTGCTATCATAGTTGAGTACGAAATAGTGAGTCCCTCTGACAAAGCCGGCATCGTCTAACGCCTGCGTCATGTTAGTCCATGGATATAAAATGTCAGTGCTGGATCCGATCCAGCCATGGACGAAGATAACGGGATATGTTACGACCACTTTTAAAGGATACGTGTCGCACCCGTGACAGCTTATCTTATAGACGTAGGTTCCCGGTTTAGTCTCCTTTAACCCATGAAATGCGACATAGCCATCCATACCGGTGGTATTGTACTGAATTGGTTTCCACTGAGAAGTGGCAGGATCCAATCTGGACAGCACCGCAAGCTTATTTGAAAAGTATGTGGTATTGCCGTTCCAGAATCTAACCCATTGAACGTACGGGCAGTTGACAAGCTCAGGCTCAGAGGTATTACGCAGAGTATATTGAAATTTCGTACCGCTCTGCTCTTGTATGCCGTTTCTGCCTGCATGTGGAGCACTTGTAATCATATTACTGGTTGATTCTGACGGTGCAACGACAGCGCCCTTTGCATACCCAGCATTAGCGACACAACGCAGTGCGCCTGCTGCAGTACCCATAATTCCGAAAGCCGTTGCCACCATGAGCGCTGTTAGGAATACCGCGAGTGCTCGCTTATGCCTGGCTAAATTACTACTGTCATGCCTCAAAATCTGTAAACGCCCACGAACCTTTCTGAGAGGTTCTCGTTTGTTGCTTGACGTTTGGCATCCGTTTTCCAGCTTCATGCCGCACTCACGCTCTTCTGCGTTTAAGGATTTTTCATTGAAGAACTGTGAAGCGAGTGTGAATATAAGGCTGTGTGACAACAGTCTCGTGCCACAGCCGCAAGCAGCGTGATGTAGGGAATGTTTATCCATCACTCTTGAAACGGCCGTCCATGAGTCCCGCGCACTCGGTATGGATGACATGGTGTCGATCACACCGATCGAGAAGTCCATGTCCCAAAATCTATCTTATGAGACACAACAGGGCACAAATTTCGTAAAAGAATTATTTACGGAATGAATAAGCCCAATTACGCAGCTATATAATGCGAAGAGCAAGTGTAGAGCTATGACAATAGCGAAAACGGATATGAATTGCCATGCGACATATTAGACAGAAGGGTCAAACTGTACCTGAATGTCACGGTGAGCTAGTCGATTCTGGATTCAAAATGAAGGTGGGGGGAGTTCAGCGCTTACACAGACGCGCCGGATGTATTATAAAGATTCTTGCCACCATCGACGGAGAGGTCGATCCAGAACGAGTACGGCAAGCGCTGCCAACACTGAAAAAACGTCACAGACTCCTCGGCTCTAGGATGATACTCGATCAAGAGGGTCAGGCGTGGCTCGTGACAGAACGGGTCCCTGACTTCGAGCTGCAGGTGTATGAAAAGCGGGGTGACACGGACTGGCTTGAGAGGATTTCTGAACAGGATCTAGTGCCATTCAGAATGAGTGTTGGACCGTTGGTGAGGTTCATACTTTTGATATCAGAGAGCTCTTCTGATCTCGTGCTGTATATGCACCACGTAATGAGCGACGGGTTGAGCGGGCTGTACGTTATGGAAGACTTGCTCACCGTTATTGGTGAACCGAAAAAGGAGCTCCCTCAGCTTCCTCCTCCTGTCGACGTAGTAAAGAACGTCCCGGCGAATGTAGGACGTCAAGCTCCGTGGATAACGAGATTCGTTATCGGCAGAATCAACGCTCGTTGGAGGAGGAGCAAAATCACCTTCAGCGACGATGACTTTGTGAAGGTTCAGGAAAAAAGATACGAGGAGAGAGATCGTATTATCTTGCTCTCCCTCACCGCTGAGGAGACATCCGCCCTTGCAGAAAAATGCCATACGCGAGGAGTGACGGTGAACAGCGTCTTCCTGACGGCGTTGCTGGCGGCGAAGTATGCCGTGCCTGCACTCGCTAGGATGATTCCGGATGCACTAAACTTCACGGTGAACCTACGGGATAAGTTGACCGAAGATCCGGGACGGAGTTGTGGGTTCTATGTTGAGATGATTCCCATTCAGGCTCGATTTAATCCCAAGAAAGATTTCGAGCGCAACCTCCTCACAATTCACTCTGAAGCCACGAGAAAGATACGCGAGGATCAAGAACTCTTTAGTCATTTTATCAGTGTGGAACGGATCGACCCGGGTCTACTCGATGCTCTTGATTTCGAAAGCTATGGCCTGCTCGAGAACCCAGCGGCAGAGAAGTTTCGGAGAGAGATGTCCAAAGTGTGGGGTGGCATAGAGTTGACCAATCTTGGCAGACAGGATGCTCTGGAACAGTTCGGAGACTTGATAGTCAGAAAGGTCATTTTCTTGGCATCTACTTCCGGACAATTTAAGATGATGACCGTATCAGTCTTGACCGCGTGCGGATGCCTCCATGCAGCATTCCTATACAGAGAGTCAGTTTTCCCGACAATGATTATGAAGGAGTACGTCAATGCGGTCGAACGTTCTCTAAGAGATTTCATGGCGGTCGATTCACGCAAAAAAGAGGGGACAGGGGCTTAAAAATAACATAAGATGTTTCCTGGAAAGAATAGCGTGGCATTGCAGTGGCGTTGAAAGGAGACTAAGCGTCACACTCTTCGTCCCTCCGCCGCACGCAGTGTGCTATAGGGAATGTTTTAGTCCATCACCCGTGAAATCGAAACTGCCGACCACGATAAAGTGTCGCCCGGTACTCGTCAACCTTTCGCCAGTTGATCTCGCGGAAGGGCCGGCCTGTGAGTCCCTCATCATTTCGTGCTTTTACGACTCTTTTATTAAATGAATGGCATCTCAAAAGATTTACCAATGCAAACATCTATGAAATTTGTGTAACTCGATAATAAACGTGGAATCATGCTCGGCATGCTAAAAAATGCGCAAAGTATATATACAAAAATCTATTCGTGTTAAAATTGCTCAAAATATGTAAAAAATTAGGTAGTTGTAATACAGTATTTATCTAATTTTTCGGGAACGACAACAGAACGGCATGGTATAGAAAAGCTCTTCGAAGATCTGAATCGAAAAATGAACGCAGTCGTAACCGCTTTGCGTCTTTCTGAATAACCGAATTACTCCCTATTTATTCCCGTTTCTGTGTCGGTTTAGACGGCAGATTGAAACCAGACGAACTCCATGGGTGGCTCTCGTCAATTTCAAAGGAATAGGCAGTGGCTCGTGCGCCCATTTATTCGGATACCTCTCTCGTCGTCCTCCAGTTGAGCTACTTCCACTCGCTGAACAGGTGGATCATGGCGGGATTGAAGGCCGGGATATCGGCGGGCTGCCGGCTGGTCACCCAGTTGCCGTCCTCGACTACCTCCCGGTCCACCCAGTTGCCGCCTGCGTTGCGGATGTCGTCCTGGAGGGTGTAGTAGCTGGTCAGCGTCCGCCCGCGCACCAAGCCGACCGACACCAGCTCCCATGGGGCATGGCAGATGACCGACATGGGCTTGCCCGCCTCCTGCACCGCCCGCAGGAATGCCTGAACCTCCGGGATCATGCGCATCCGGTCGGCGTTCACAGTGCCGCCGGGCAGATGGACAGCATCGAACTCCTCGGCGCTGGCGCCCTGGATCGTGCGATCGACCTTGACCTTGATGGTCTTTTCGATGCTGTTGCGTATGGCCTGGATTTCGCCAAGCTTGGGCGAGAGGATTGTCACCTGAGCCCCTGCCTCCCGCAGTGCCTTCACCGGCTCGGTCAGCTCGACCTCCTCGAAACCGTCGGTGGCGAGCACAGCAACTCGGAAACCATTCAGTTCGGACATATTGCTTCTCCTTCCTGTGATCTCAATACTTGAAAACGGTCAATGTTCAAAATCATAGGTGGGTCATCCACTCCCATAAGCTCATCCATCGTGATGCCCTCAACCATAGTCTATGCGCCCTCCAATGAGAGCGACCCGGCGACATCTCTAAATTCGGAGTCTTCGTATTCTGGAGCCAAGAGAATGAGCTCGCGTTTTCCCTCTAACCTCTTGACAATTGACACAATATGAGATATTGAGCCATCAATAAAATTATTACACAGTTTTATCAGTGCAGCTGTTTATATACTCAGTCAGTAGCGTTCAACTCCTCTCTCCCTGTCTACGCGCCTTTGCCGCGCACAGCGTGTTGTAGGGAATGTCCATCACTCTCCAACGGCAGACCGATAACCCCCGCTCGATATTCGTCAACCTTTCGCCAGTTGATCTCCCGAAATGGCCAGCCGATGTACTTCCTTTCATATCGTGCTTTTATGACTACGTTCACCCGCCTACCTCATACAAATGATTGAAGTTCGTGAAAGTAACGTCACCTCTGTTCTTCAAATAGTCTATATAATCACTCAACAGCTTTAGTTTGAAGGCATTTATCGTTCCAGCAGGGCCACTAAATGACCAATAGTGGTAGAAAACAACGATCGGGTCATCGGTATGCGCATTGCTGAGCAATTCGTCCGTCGTATCCTTTAGCGATTGTAACGTCGCTCCGTCGTCGAGGACAATTGAAACCGCATCGATCCGCATTCCGTCTCGGTAGCCGTGGACAATGCCAAAGTCGCCCGCAGCGGTGCTGTACTCAGTGAATCCAAGCGCCTTAGTGGCGAGAATCGTGTTATCATCACTGCGGTCGAAGGGCGGGAGGAAGGTGGTCGGCGTCACGTTAAAAGCGCTTTGAATGTCGTCCTGCCCGCTCTTGATGAGCGCATCCTGCTTAGCATAAGGCAATCCGTAGAATTCGCTTTTGTATGCAGTTCCTGTCGTATCTTTATGGGTATACCCATGTTGCGCGAACTCAAAAAGTTTGTTCGTTGAAATTGACTTCATGTAGTTGAGAAACCCAGCATCACTAAGAAGCTCGTTACCAGATTCCCCGGGGACGGGATGGGGGATAATGCCAAGCGTGACCGGGACGTTCTTGTCCATGTGTATCTGGTTGACCTTCTTCAGGGTAGCCAGCTTGTACCACGGCTCGACGTCATCATCCCTGAAGATGACGTACTTTTTTAGATTGTCACTATTCTTACCTACTGCGGCGTATTTGTCCCAGCTTGGATAGAGCCAGCCGTGAGAGGTTCCGTTGTAGTAGAGCTGGGCGTTGTACAGCGCCCATTGAGCTTCTGATGGGAGAACTGCGCCTGAGTAGACTGTCACCGAGGTATTGGAGGGCACGTTTACCCAGCCATACCCCGCCCCCTGAGGTACCACTTGTACGCCCGTCGCGTTCACTTCATATGAGGCCACAACGATGCTGTCGCTGTCGTTGGTAGTGGCGTAATATGACATTGGGGAAGACTGTGCAGAAAAGGATGCAACCGGGGCAACCCAGACGTCAGTGTCAGCACCGTTATTAGTCACATTCCATTGTAGAAATGCTGGATGATCGGGTACACGTCGCACGTCGCTCAACTGTACATCCTTCATCCCTACACCGTTTTTGGAAATGGTTGGCACAGGAATCTCTGGTAACAGTTTTACGTTTATTCCGGAACCTAATGCATAAATGAATAAGACTGCTGCAACAGAAATTATGAGTAATGTCTGATTATGACTTATGATGTTGCCCCCGTAGGGTTATCCACATGTCATGTCGTGTTCGGGTGTGACATTTATTGGATTAGTACGTATATCAAAGTTTTCTGCTTATTGCCGGCCCCTCTCCAATCGTAACGAGTATCCAACGTCCCATCTGCCTTCTTTGAGCTTGTACTTTTAATCCCGCCCGGGAAAACACCTCTCGTACTCGAGCTGGATTGTTCGATTGAAAATGATGGATGACCTTAGCCAAGCCCATGGGCGGCCAGATGTCAGCCAGGAAGAGGTGCCCCTTCGGACGTAAAATGCGCGCCATCTCGCATACGCCCTCCACGTGGTTGACCCAGTGATGATACGACATAGTGCTAAAAGCGAGGTCTGCTGAGGCATCCGGCAGAGGTAGTGATTCCGCCATGCTTACATGGAAGGTAGCACCAGGCATCAGGGAGCGAGCCTTCTCCACCATACCATCCGCAGGATCCACGCCTATCAGCTGTGCACAAGGCCAACGTTCTCTCGCTTTGCGCAGCAGCCGCCCGGTTCCGCAACCGACATCCACAATATTTTTAGGATTGGCGTGATTTTCAACAAGGTCTAGCACAGCGTTATGCACTCGGTCAAAGAAAATCCCCTGTTCCCATGAATCCTCATACGTCATCGACCTTCGGTTGAATTCCTGGACGTCTTTGTTCTCTTGTTTTGCGACCATAGTCGATTCCCCACGAATAGTTGGCTGTCTATGATTTTTTACTTTATCGTGTCGCATACGTAGTAATTTTATATGATATGTTTTTTTCCTCTCTTCGTGAGTTGATTTTGCCGCACGCAGCGTGTTGTGGGAGATGTCCATTCTATCACCCTTGAAATGGCAGACCACGATAATCTATCACTCGGCATATGTGAGTTCCAAGAATTGGTTATAATCGCTTAAATACTGTTATCACGAACTCATTATCGCATGCCGTACGATCGAGGCGATCCTCGTGTCTGATCAACCTCTTTTCGCCCCCCCTCGTCTGCTCTCTTCTCCCCAGCAGGAGCGCCACGCATCCTGGCTTGAGCTGTTTTACGACCTGGTCCTCGTGGTGGCGATCAATCAAGTGTCCCTTGCGTTAACAGGCGATCTGTCGAGCACCACCATTCTTGTATTCCTCGGTCTCTTTCTTCTGGTGACGTGGATATGGACCGGTCACACCGTCTATACGACGCGCTTTGAAACTGATGACCTCGTGTACCGCCTGCTCACGTTCTTTCAGATGTTTGTTGTCATCTACATCGCCGTTGAAGTTCCTCAGGCAATCCTCGGCCATACACAAGGGTTCGCCGTCACCTATCTCACCGCCCGGATCGTCCTTCTCGTGCTCCTTGTGCGAGCACTGTACTACGTCATCGAAGTGCGACCCCTTATGCGCATCTACCTCATCGGGTTCGGCAGCGGCGCTGCGATTTGGGCGGTATCTTTACTCACGTCTCCTCCGCTGCAGTTCGTCCTGTGGGGCTGTAGCCTTGCAATCGAGATGGTGGCGCCGTGGGTGGTGTGGTTACGGTCGCCCCCCTCGTCTGAGCTCGGTCCCTTGCACATTCCAGAGCGGTATGGAACGTTCACCATCATAGTGCTCGGCCAGTCGATAGTGAGCATCGTGAGTGGACTCCTCCGCGAGCACATGCACCCCGAAACAGTGACAGTTGCCGCACTCGGCTTTCTTATTGTGGTCTGCATATGGGGAATCTACTTCAGGCACCTGGAGCGTGCCATCGGTCACATCAAGCTTCGTTCGGGGCAGCCCTACATCTACAGCCACGTCCCGCTTCTAATTGGCATCGTCGTCATGGGCGTCAGCATCGGACGCGTCATTACCGAAAGCCAGCAGATACACTTGTCCCTAGGCACATTCGCACTGCTTTGGGGTGGATTTGGGTCATGGCTGTTAGCGGTGCTCATGTTGCACGTAACGTATGAATCTGTTGAACTCCGCACGGTTACCGGTCACTACGCTGTCATTTTTGCCGGAGTGTCCATCATATCTTTTTTAGGTTCGTTTTTAACTCCAGTAACTGCCTTATGTGCTCTGTTGGTGTTCATCCTTGCACAGACCTTGCTAGAAACGCGGGCACACGCTGCTCATAAAGTTAGAAAGAAGTAGTGAAGATCTCTTGCTCTTGAAGTGTCGCTCACATTACCTCAGAATTCCGTCTTGTTATATCCCTCTCGAAAATCTTCGCCTTTGAACTGCATAGTACTTGCATCACATTCAGGTTAGTCACCATGACCCAGCAACTGTTGCATACGCCGCAGGTCAAGGTCGGGACCCCCCACTATCCATCCAAACAAATGTACTTGACATAATCTCCGTTAAAAATAATCATGCCACTATGTCCGACGATGTCGCAAGACTCCTGGTTATGCGCTGTAACTCTATCAAGCCCATCAAAAATTAATGTCCCATCCTCAAGCCAGTCTGTCAACTTGCCCTTATATTCTCGCTCAGTTACATCGAAAACTGTAATAGATTTCCCCAACAAATCTTTTGAATATCGTTCATGTAATAATTTCATATCCATTCCCATCGCGTCCCATTGTTTCTTTGTGTTTCTGTATAAACTAGCAGATAATACCATAAAGTTTGTCTATAATGCCGTGGTGAGAACCCGCCGTTGCTTTCCTGTCAGATCGCTGAGCGGTGAGTGGGCGGGAATCGCACAGTCGTAAATGAGATGTGGAAGGTTATCAGGTCAAGGGCCAGGGATCATATGTGACTGAAGGATCGGACTACGAAACGATGAAGCAGGCAATAAAGTCAAAGAATCCAAACTTGCCAGCAAAAGTTGTATCAAAACGAAAGTTACGGATGTATATGATGTGGCCCCGGACCGAATGCAGGGAAGAAGATTGCTTAAGAAAGTCCTTCGCTTACGCCGCTAAATTAAAAAGCGGTGAAAACTAAAGAAGACATCAAAGGAGGATTCCATGACGCAAGACAACAAACCAAAAACTGGCGCAGAAGCAGCGATGTGGCTGGCAGAGACCATCCGGGAGTTCTGCCTGACCTCTCTCGAGAACAGCATGCATAACGGGAAAGATGAACGGGCTCTTGATGAGCCGCTGGTCGGTTTTTCGAACGGTAATGATCCGCTCTATGAATTCTTGAAAAACGATATCGGCACGCCTTTTATGATGCCGGTTGAAATTTTTGAGAGATCGTTTCCGGGGAGGAAGGTGCGTGCAGAGGAACTGACGGTTATAAGCTGGATCCTCCCCAAGACAAGGCTAACCAAGAACGATAACCGGAAGGAGACCACCCTGCCTTCGGAACGGTGGGCACGGGCAAAACACTATGGCGGCGCATTCCTGAAACAGCTGATGGCACATGTGACGGGAACGCTCGACAAAGCAGGAGTCCTTTCTATTGCTCCTTCACTTGCTCCGTTCTGGACTGTCGGTGTCTCCGAACGCTATGGCCTTGCATCAAACTGATCCGAGCGCCACGCGGCGTACGTCTCGGGGCTCGGGACATTCGGGCTCTGCGACGGCCTGATCACGCCGGTCGGGAAGGCGATGATATGTGGTTCGGTGATTGCACGGATCGCGATCCCCCCGACACCTCGGCCCTACAACGATCATCATGCGTGGTGCCTATACTATGCAAGCGGCACCTGCGGGCTCTGCATCGAGCGCTGCCCGGCGGCGGCGCTCTCGGAAAAAGGGCATGACAAGGTGCGCTGCATGGAGTACTGCTTCGGGGTCGCACAGTCATATGTCACGGACCGGTTTAGCATCGACGACTACGGGTGCGGGCTCTGCCAGACTGGTGTCCCGTGCGAATCAAAAAATCCCGTAAGACCAAAGGGCGGCGGGGTCCCGGCATAACCTCCCGCCCTGCCACGCGCAGAGAACCGCTAGTATGCTTTCGAACTACACTACTCTCCTGCATCCGCCCTTTTTCTCCGTTTGCAGTTTTTGTGAAAATGCTTAAATAGTCGAGTATCTTAATATATATCTAAAGTAATAAAGATAGACGAATATTCTTTTCGGATGGAATAACTGACTAACTATGGACGAACGTTTACTCAGATTGTATGAAAACGCAGAGACACTGTCTGACATTTTTGAAGCAGTAAAAGCAACTGTCGAAAAAGTGACAGGCATGAGCAGAGCTGGGATGATGCTCGGGCTAGCGAACCTCGGTAACCAGCCAAACGGCTTCATCGGGGCCTTCTATCCAGTCGGCTCAAACATAATTGTGATGAACGAAGTGCCGCTCGAGCGCATCAAAGAGACCGACCCCTCCTTGTGGAAGCCGTACGTATTTCACGTGCAGCTCCACGAGTATTTACACACATTAGGTTACCTTAGCGAACAGGCGGTGCGGTCGCGTGTCTATGCGATTAGTAAGAGAGTCTTCGGCGACGAGCACCCTACGACCCTTATCGCCCAAAACACTGAGCGATTTATCCCGCACCTCGCATACCCACACGCCTCGTGGCAGCCAAAAGATCTCAGAATAAAGCTCGTCGAGGATTTTGACCGATCAAGCGCCAGTTATTTTGCATAGGCGGTAGTCTCGGATAAACTTGCAATGCTTAAAATTTTTCATTTAAGAGTTTGAAGTCATGCCACGAAGTTTTACTACGGTAATCCTACAACCTCGCTCCCGAAAATGAGAGAAAATGCAGGCATCGAATGTTAAACAACGTGAGCAACTCGGAGGAGTATGGCGTGAAAACACGTTCGGACGCTTGCATAGATCGTGTTGAACTCTCTTACACTTGCAATTCTTCTCCCGCTCTACGCGCCTTCGCCGCACGCAGCGTGTTATAAGGGATGCTCTGTGCGCCAGTATACCCGCGTTCCGGCGTCAAGTCTTCGAGCCCAAACGACCTGAAAGAGACGAGCCGAAAAGTCAAGGATGCCGGCGGCCGCTGGCTGGAGCTGATCCTCGACCAGAGAGACCTGCCGGCTCT
>Ga0187772_10000694_pt1 | contig 15177 bp, 12 predicted proteins | sample 0116_SJ02_MP15_2_FD_133137 | JGI IMG/M metagenome (GOLD analysis project Ga0187772, IMG submission 133137) | Tropical peat soil microbial communities from peatlands in Department of Meta, Colombia - 0116_SJ02_MP15_20_MG | ecosystem: Environmental > Terrestrial > Soil > Wetlands > Peat | place... | reverse complement strand
GGCCGATTGGGTCTCCATATATTGGCCGTCTTCCCCGGTGATACTGACCTCAAGGCGTTGAACACCTTTCTTCGATCGCTGGATAAGCACCCCGCCACCCCTCTACTCGACAACCAAGGCGCTCATCGAGACCTGGACCTGAAAATCAACCTGACGGAGGCCCTGAAAGACTTGCGACGCCAGTTCCGCTGTCTGCTGGTTTTTCCACACCCCGATCAGACGAATGGGCTCTGCAAAAGCCTCACGGCTGAAGCTGCCGCCAAACTCCTCGTGGACATAGGGGCCGATGCCATTGAGTCCTGTTCGGAGAAAGAAAAAAAGAAACTTCAGTCTACGGGCCTTCTCCCGAAAGACTTCTGGGATCGGATGGCCGTCGTTGAATTCTCCGACCCGAAGCGAATCGAAGAGATCGGAACGCAATATCGAGCCGATGGAGCCCTTCGGGCCACTTATCTAAAACTCAGCGTAACAAATTTGGACGCCCTGCGACTGGCACTCCATGATCCGGAGACCCGTCTGTCCATAGGTGGGATTCCTTCAGCGATTCACCCTAGAATCCGAAATATGGCGATCTCAGGACCGGGCTTCCTGGGAAATCTGAATATTTCATGGAACCAAGACCTCAACGTGATTATCGGAGCTAAGGGTGTAGGCAAATCCGCTATTCTTGAAAGCCTCCGCTATGCCTTTGCCATCGCGCCCCGCTCGGATCAATCTGACCGTGAGGAGCTTGTTCGCCATGCCCTTGGCAGCGGCGGCAGGGTCGAGGTCATCTTGGATAGGCCCCTTGGTGACGGGAAAGTCCGGCAGTATCGTATCGTCCGAGTGTGGGGTGAACAACCCCATACTTTTCAGGTCAACCCTGAAAAACCTCTTTCAGTAAGCCCTTCTGAGCTTCTCAGCCCAACCGGTGGGTTCACTATTTTTGGACATCGAGAGATCTACACAGTTTCTGGAAGCGAACAGCATCAACTTGCCCTCTTGGACGAGGTCATCGGTGAGGAGGCTGTTCGATGCGCGGACGCTGTCGCGAAGGCCACAGGATCACTCGTCGCCAACGCGAGGGCGATACTCGACCTGCGGGCCAAGCTGGCGAAGCGGGAAGAATACCGCCAGCGCCTCAAAAGAATTGAAGAGGAGATTGAAATCCAAAAGACGCATCCCACAGAAGATTCCAAGGAGGTGGCCGGCCCTCAAGGCCCGGGAGAAGGCTTGAAGAATGCGATAAATATCGTTAGGGGTATTCTGCCAGAGTCTGACCAAAGGCGCCTCAACCTGTTAGCTTCACTGGAAACGGCCCACAGAAACCTTCTGGATGCCCAAAGCGGGGATGCAGCGATCCTTCAGGAGGGCGCCAAAATCCTTTCGGTCCTACAAGAAAGTTTGAAGGTGGTGCTCGACGACGAAACGACCCTTTTCGAACAAGCCGTACAAAGTCTAACGCGCCTTGGCATGCGTTGGCAAGAAAAGCTTCGTCACCGGGAGAAAGAGAGTAGGCGAGTCGAACGGGATGGACAAAAAGAGCCATCGGATCAAGATCCGCTCTTAAAATTGACCGAAGAAAGAACCTCCTTATCATCCTTGATCGCAGAAGTCAACGGGATCGAGGATCGCGTAAAGCATCTCAGGCAGAAACGGCAGACACTCCTTCAAGAAATAAGAGATGCCAGAGACACCCAGATTGGACTACGGAAGGAAAGAGCCAATGCCGTCGCACAGTCTCTCAACGGCCGACTCCATCTTCAGGTAGAATTCAAGGGTCAAAAAGGGAGTTATAAAGAACAGCTTTCATCGCTCTTAAAAGGAGCGAACCTGTCTCAGGACGCGATCGACAAACTCGCGGGTCCCGAGGCCACAGACGGCATCGCCCTTTCCGAAGCGGTCCAAGCGGGAGCCGGGGAATTCCAAAGGCGTTTCGGCCTTGAGCCTGAAATGGCAGAGCGCTTGATCAATTGGCTAACTACAGAGGAGGCCCGAGTCTTCGAGCTCGAAACCCTTATGCCTCAGGATACCCTTCGGTTGGAACCGAGAGTCGACGGTCAATACCGGCCTTTCGAACATCTGTCGGCGGGCCAGGGCGCCGCAGCCGTTTTGCTCTTCTTGTTGGGTCTCGAAAACCGGATTCTTATCATCGATCAACTGGATGACTACCTCGACGACAAGGTCGTCTACGAGGAGGTTCTCCAGATGCTGAGGGAGCAAAAGGGTTTAAAAAACCAGGGTCCGGAGATCCAGGTCATCTTGGCGACCAATGACGCCACCCTTCCCGTGATGGGCGATGCCGAACTCATCATTCCATTGGAGGTGCGAGATCATCACGCCCACATCATCGACCGGGGTTCAATCGACCAACGCTCCATCCGGGAGCTCATAAATACCATCATGCACGGAGCGGGCGAGGCTTTTCAACACCGTGCAGAGAGATACGGAGGATTGGCGCCGGTCTGAACTCTTTTGAATTCCCTCCCGGTAAGCCATGAAGCTGCGAGCGGATCAGAAGATCACTCTCGTCCAATCGGTGGGGTTTCCGAAGAAATAGGGATGCCGGGAAGGGGTGAAAAATGGGGTTTGAATCAAGAAAAATTGTAAGTTTTAAATCGTATTACAAGAGTTTGAGCCTCGATCAGAGAGTGATCTCCGTCGTTCTTCCAACTCCGACCTGAATCTATTACAGCTAAAATGAGAGACCAATTTCTCCTTTGCAAAGAGGAGAACGCTATTCTTCCTCTTATAAATCCAGACGGAGAGATGGGCTTCTTCGGTGGGGTCGGTAATTAAGAACATTGTTCCCAGTTTATTCAATTTTCCAAGCTGGTTGAGGGTGACCTGCGCTTCCGGTTCGCCCCAATGATCGAGAAAAACCTTTTGATTGAGACCGGCCATAAACAGATGGGGGCGTTCGGGCATTTGTTTACGACGAGCCTTCCGAAAATGTGGAATGAGATCTAACCCGGGGATCATCATCTTTTCTCTGTCATTTCAGCCAGTTGCGTGAAGCTTCGGGCCTTAAGGTCGGGGGGCTTCCCGGTGCTCAAATTCCGCCCTGGTAGCTATTCGCATATTTAGTGCCAAATTTGGCGGCCCTTTTAGAGGACGGTTTAAATTTTTCAACCCCTTAATATTATAAGGTTATGCCTCCCACGAATAATCAGAAAAATTCCTCAAATGAAAATTAGATTACGTATTTTGTACGCGAAGTGACAAATTTTGTCCAAAAATATAGAGGAATGTATTCAAAAAAGATGTTATTCTATTCGTATAACTTTGGACCAAGATAATGATTATCGCGGAGGTCCTTAATGAGAATGACACGGAAAAGGATTGAATCGATTGTTGTCACAACTCTGATTGGAATTTTTATTGGAACAGGGAATCTTCTTCTTGCGGCCGAACAGAAGGCAATTAAAAAATATCCGGTACCTGAGCATGGGGGGCTTGAGCTGAATGTCCCTACCTCCTGGAAAGGTAAAGTGCATAAGCCTCAAGAGAACATGCCTCCGACGGTCATCTTCGACCCTGCAAAGGGAAATGACTTTGAGGTCCTGATCACTGTGCTGTGGAGCAAGACAGGGGAGCAAGGCTTCAACAGCCAGGATAATGTACGAACCCTTGTGGAAAAGGAAGGCCAGAAGCTTTTACCGAATGCCGTGGAAACCAAAATCGTGTTAGAGGAAATTCGGGGCGTCGACCATACCGGTTATTATTTTATCGTTACGGATAAAGCTCCCAATCCGGGAGAATACCGGTATATGACCCACGGAGCGATTGGCGTAGGAAACCTACTGCTTAGTGCCACGATCCTCCACCGCGTCAAAGAATCTGAATCTGTAAAAGACACCCTCTCCGCTCTCCGCGAGGCGAGGCAAAGCACAAAGTAGCCTGAGGACACTCTTTTTCAGCACCCTTTGACGAATTTGACAGGGTGCTGACAAAATCTTATAAATAGCAATACGTCGAACTCACCCGGATGGGATGAAGAGATGGCGAAGGAAACTAATATCAAGATTAAAAGACCGAGACCTCTCAAGGCTGATCTACACCTCCACACAGCCGAAGACCCCCTTGACCGCGTACGATACACCGCCAGAGAGCTTATTTCAAAAGCTGCCGATGAAAGTTTTGATGTAATTTCCATCACCAACCATAACCGGATGACTTTTAATCAGGACCTTTTCTCTTACGCACAAGAAAGGGGGATTCTTCTCATTCCGGGTATAGAGATGACGATTCGGAGACGCCATGTCCTCGTTTTGAACCCTCCCCCGCATAAAACATGTTCGGACTTTCTCTCCCTTGCAAAGCTGTGCCGCTCGGAGACTTTGATCGTTGCTCCGCACCCCTACTTCCCCGGAACCTATTCCCTGAATGGATACCTTTTGAGGCACCTGAATCTTTTCGACGCACTCGAATATTGCCATTTTTATTCGCCAATGATCAACTTTAATCATAGGGCTTTAGAGGTATGCCAATCCTTTGGATTCCCCTTGGTCGGAAACTCAGATGCTCATTTCCTCTCCCAGTTGGGAACCACCTATTCTCTGATCTATGCAGAGAAGGATCTTGAATCCATTTTTGCAGCTATTCGACGGAATAGAGTTGACGTCGTCACCCGGCCCCTCAGAACCCTGGAGATGGGATCGATTGCGAATAGATTCCTCAGAATGAAGCTTCGGGCAAAGATAGCCAAACGCCTGACAAAGCGGCAACCTTCGTTGAGAAAGTCACGACCCCTTCTTTAACCACCATCCGCCGACGTAAACCTCAAGGCTCCCTCCTCACAGGGAAGAGTCAATTCCGGTACTTTCAATTGACTTTAAATCCGTTTTGGCAATAAAATAAATTCAATTTTTGAAACGTTTTTCCGTAACCTAAGCCTCCAGAGACATAAGAAGGAATAATATGATGGAAAAATACATTCAATTGGCAAAGGAACTCGATATGGTTGACGCATTGATTGTTTCACCCAACCAACTCTCATTCGATATCCGGGCAATACTAAAATGTCGATGGGGATGCGAAGATTTCCGTCCCGGAAATATTCGATGTGACCATCGAGGGACGACTTATCAGGAAAGAGTTGAAATGGTTAAAAGATATAGTCATATTCTATTAGTTCACTCGCACAATGCCAGAGAATTGAGTAAGGCAGTTCTTGAGATCGAAAGAACAGCTTTCCTGGATGGTTACACCTTCGCCTTTGCCATTCGTACATGTAATCTATGCGAGACTTGCGTTGTTATACAGGGCAATCCCTGCCCTACCCCGAATAGGGTAAGACCTTGCGATTCAATCTTCGGTGTTGATGTATATAAGACAGTAAGGAATTTAGGACTGCCTTGTGAGGTTCTCGCAACGAAAGACGATGTTCAAAATCGTTATGGTTTTGTGTTACTTGACTGAGGAAAATTCACTTTGAAAGAGAGAGAGAATTGGCTTTTACTTTGATATGGGGATCTCGAAATACTGGCCATTGTGCAAAAAACGCACGCCGGTAGGATGGATCTCCACGACCTTCACTTCATCCACCAAGGATCCCTCTGTAGAAATCGTGCCGTTAATCATGGCGAAGCGCTTTGAGGGGTCTTCATACCAGACGATCGCCGATATTTTAAGCGATGGCGGAGTCGCAGTAGACGTGACGGGAGCGTGTTCAGCGGTTTTCTTTGTATCTCCCGGAGCGACTTTAGCCTCTTCCGAAATAACTTTTTGTTCTGTCTTTTTCTCGCTGGATGAGGTCTCTGTGGGCTTGCTTCCGGGAGGGATCTCGATCTTCGGGGGCATGCGACTTATTTCGTTTTGAGCGTCGTGGACCGGTTCACGGGAAATGGGAGCGGGTGTAGCCTGCTGATTCGGTGCAGGAAGACTCACCGGCACGGGAGGCGATGGTTTCGACAGGGACCCGTGCTCCGACATCAGGACATAGGTGATGGCAGCAGCTGCAATCGCCGTTAGAGAAACGGCGGAAACATACAGAGGGACCTTTTTCCCGGGGCGGGACAGGTCAGGTCTGAGAACCTCCACCGCGATATTGGCCGTTCCGTTCCGGCGAGACGACTTTTCGCGATCCAGTTTTCTTAAGGCATCCAGTATGACACTCATTGGCGCCCCACGGTAAGCCTCGGAACCCTAAAACGACGATTCGATCCATACAAAAGCATCAGTGTTTGACCGCCGACAATGCCATCGTCGTTGATTCCCTTTGATAACTGGAACTTCTTCACGGCCGAAAGCGTTCCTCCGTCGTAGACGCCCGTCGAAGGTTTGCTGTAAGTACCTGCCTCTCTGAGAAGGTCCTGAAGCTGTTTGATGTGGGCTCCCTTTGAACCCGGTGCGATCGTTCTTAAGAGGTTTAAGGGGTCTTTCCAAAGGAGGAAGCCCTGGCCTGACCAGTGTTTTTCAAGCTCCCCGAACGAGAGGGATCTCCTCCCCGCAATCGGCGGATCGATCAGGAGTTGCTCGTTCCCTTTACCTACCAACGAAACGAATCGTTTTCCGCGTATGCCCGGCGCGGTCACTTCGAGCACTGCCGGATAGTCGATGCGAAGTAAGGCACCCAGGTTTCCAGAAAATCTGTACAGACGGAGTTCCCGGTCCAAGGCCGCCCTCTCCATTTCACTGAACTGGCTCGAATTGCCGGTTTCCGGAAAGGGCGAAACATTCCAACAGTCTGCCAGGACATTAAAAGCTTTTTGGGCACTTTGTGATTCCGTAATCCTCCCGAGCTCAACAGCCATGGTTCGGGAAAGCTCGTCACCGGATACGACCGGGTCTTTATCCATCAGTTCCTCTATTGCATCGACGGGCCCGGAAACACCGAACCGGCCTGTGAAGTCAAACCGTTTAAAAAAGAGGCCCGTTGCAAAAAGAGCCACAAGCAACCCAAACGTCGGAATTAAAATCAGACGCCGTCTCCGCGCATCAGCCGTCGCATCCCTTCTCATGTCTTTGATGCCTGCCGCAGCAATCCTGGAGTCTATCTTTGCCGTGTCCCTTGTGTAGCCTGCCAGGAGCGCCCTGTCGCACGCCGCATTGACAAGCCTGGGGAGCCCTTTTGAATACCTGAATACCTGCTTCAGCGCTCTCCTGGAAAAGATGACCTCATCCCTTTCTCCTGCCACGCTGAGCCGGTGGTTGACATAGTGGACAGTGTCGTGGAAATCCATGGCCTGGAGATGATATCGCACGTTGATCCTCTGGCTAAGCTGCCTCATCTCGTTTCTCTTTAGGATCTGAACGAACTCTGGCTGTCCTGCCAGGACAATCTGTATCAGTTTTTCCCTGTCTGTTTCCAGGTTCGAGATCAGCCGGATCTGCTCGAGCACCGACGCTTCCAAATTCTGTGCCTCATCGATGACCAGGACGACGGTGCGTCCGTCGGTATTCTGCTGGAGAAGAAACACATTGAGGGAATCCAAGAAGATCGAGGTATTTGAGGGGTTCGTTGGGATACCGAATTCCCGGTTGATATTTTGAAGAAGTGCCTCTGGTGAAAGACAGGGGTTGAAGATCAAGGCCGTTCGGTAGTGGTCTGTGTCAAGCTGGCTGAGGAGTGCACGCAAGACCGTTGTCTTTCCCGATCCCACCTCACCTGTCAGGGCAATGAATCCCACACGATTGTTAATGCCGTACAGAAGGTGTGCAAAGGCTTCCTTATGGGTCTTGCTCAGGAAGACAAAACGGGGATCAGGAGTCAGGTTAAAGGGCTTTTCCCGGAAGCCGTAAAAGTTGAGATACATCAGGGGATACTCCTCAATACTTCCGGATCATAGACCTGTCATTTTGGCCTGTGAACATCCGCATCCATACGATAGCAGATTCCACGACGAATGTAAAAAAAATCTTAACCCACGCCGTCGTAGAGCTTCCAGTGAATGAATGGTTTCAACCGACCTGTTCCCATGTATTGTTGAAAGGGCAAGGATATGATAGATTAGTAATCTGTGAAAAGAACTTTCCCCGTTCATGGAATTTTTGGGATTACTATTCTTCTTCTATCCGAAATCTTCCTCTTCAAAAAGGTCGATCCGTTCTACAGCTGGTTTTATTCCTTTGCCTGGTGGTCCTACATCCTCGTCGTTGACGCAGTGATCTATCGCTTAAAAGGAAACTCTCTCATCCTCAATCGTACCAAAGAATTCTTCTTGATGATCCCTTGGTCGATCTTCATCTGGTTAATCTTTGAAGCGGCAAATCTCTCGTTACAGAACTGGTATTATGTCAACCTCCCCCACTCCGTGGTTGAGAGATGGTGCGGTTATGCGATTGCTTATGGGACTGTTCTTCCCGGGTTGTTCGAGACAACTGAATTGCTGGAATCTTTGGGTTTGTTCAAGAACTCTAAAATTAAGAAGACAGAGATCTCCAGCGGAGGCCACAGTGTTCTCATTCTCCTCGGAAGCCTTTGCCTTGTGTCTTCTCTACTCATCCCCGAATCCTTCTTTCCCCTCATCTGGATGGGGTTCACCTTTCTCTTAGACCCTTTCAACTACCGGTTCGGCGGGAAATCTCTCTTAAGAGATCTTGAAGAAGGAAATCCAAAGAAGATCTACCTCCTGCTCGTCGCCGGGCTGATCTGCGGCTTTCTATGGGAATTCTGGAATTTTTGGGCTCTGTCAAAATGGGTCTATACCGTTCCGTTCTTTGAGAAAGGGAAAGGGTTCGAAATGCCATTCCTTGGCTTCCTGGGGTTTCCTCCGTTTGCCGTCCAAGCTTATGTGATGTATAATTTCATTTCTCTGTTTCGATCCGGAAGGGGATGGGAAGAATCCATTTCTCCCCTAAATATGGAGAAAAAGGCAAGACCCCTGACGATGATCTTAACTGCCATCCTGATCGCAGGTTTCTCCGTCCTTATCTTCAGGGCCATCGACTCATATACAGTTAACTCTTATTATCCCAGGCTTGAGGATGCTTACTGGATTGAGCCTCAATATCGAAGGGAGCTTCCAAAAGTTGGCATCACCAGCCTCGGCGAGCTACTTTCAAAAACCAGAGAGAAAGATGACCGGGATGAACTGGCACTCCGTCTCCTCATCCCGAAGGAGGTACTCATCCAATGGGTCGAAAAAGCCCAGTTGGCTCGGTTAAAGGGGTTGGGGGTTGGGAACCTTCGGCTATTAGAAAGAGTGGGCATTGATTCGATTTCCGCTCTCGCGAAGGATAATCCTGAACATCTTTATGAAAAGCTTGAGCAAATCCCGCAGGACAGAGTCCTTCCCCGAAGGGCAATGATAAGAATCTGGGTGAGAGAAGCAAGAAAGAAAGTCCGCAGTAATGAGTTGTAAGTTATGAGTTATGAACTGAAATAAAATCTAACAATTGCCGATCACGAGTCACGATTCACCAATCACGAGATACACTATGAAATATGGAGCAATGAACTTTCCAATAAAACCTCTTTTGGGAGAGATAGAAGAGATCGGAGAGATGGGTTTCGATTATGCCGAACTAACCATGGATCCTCCCGAGGCGATCCCGCACAAAATTTTGGCGCAAAAACGGGCGATCCAAGATGTCCTCCATCGATACGGAATGGGGATGGTCGCGCATCTTCCCACTTTTGTTTGGACCTCAGACCTCTATGAAAGTCTAAGGAAAGCCTCCCTACAAGAAAATTTCGTGGCTCTGGAGGCCGCGGCAGAATTGGGAATTGAAAAAGTCGTACTCCATCCTGGTTTCATCACCGGTTTAGGGAAATTCCTTCTGGATAAGGCCACGGGATATGCCCTGGAATCTCTCGGAGCCATCTTGAAGAAGGCCGTGAGCCTGAATATCACTCTGTGCATTGAAAACATGTTTCCTCAGGCGCGCTTTCTTTCGCAGCCCCATGAGTTCCAATCCGTTTTCGGCGCCTTTCCGGAAATTCGACTTACGTTAGATGTTGGCCATGCCAACATCGGCGGCGGCAAGAATAGATCCATGGAGTTTATCCGTCTTTATGGTTACCGGATCGGCCATGTCCACGCCAATGACAACTTCGGAAAAGAAGATAGCCATCTTCCAATCGGCGCCGGGGTCATCGATTTCGAAAGAATTATGAAAGAGCTGAAAGAGGCCCAATACGATGAAACCATCACCCTCGAAGTCTTCTCCAGGGACAAGGACTACCTTAAGATCAGCAAGGAGAAGATAAAACGACTATGGGAAGCCTTATGATTGCGGAATGCGGAACGGATTATTAAGGTTTGAACCTTTGAGCTTTCACCTTTGAGCTCTAGTCTATGCTCCATACCCTTCGCATCTTCACAGGAATCATTCTGAAAGTCTATTCAGGACACCTGTCCTTCTTGCACGGTGAAGCACGGCTTTGAAAAGAATTGCCTCCACGACAACGTAAAGGCCCGCTAAGCCGAATCCCCAGGCTAATACGTTCTTAAACCCTTCATTGAATCCATAAAAGGAACGAAAGTATGCCAAGAAATACGTCAGCGGAATGGCTTGGGCTATCTGCGGAAAGGGAAAAGGGAGGATGAAGACGGGATAGTATATCCCGCAGATCAAGGAAATCAAACCGCTGAAAGACCAGGCGGCTACATCCGCCATATAACCAAAAAGGAGAACGAGGATGCAGACGCTCATGCCTACGGATGCAGCAGTGAGGAAAAGGCCCAAGAGAAAGAGGATAAGAGGACCGACGCCCGGCCGCAAAAGATCGAACCCAAAGGCAAAACTGCTGAAAATCGAAAGCAATAAAAAGACAAAGAAGGATCGAATCACGCCGATCAGCCAGGAACCCAAAATCAACTGAAAAGATTGAACAGGGGCGATGAAAGTATGTTTGAGGGATTTCGACCAGAGATCGTACAGGAGGACATAGGCCACGTCAATCTGACACACCTGAATCACACTCATGGAGATGATGCCGACCAGGATGAACCCCGTTTTGTTGGGATCCAGCTCCAGAAAGCTTGTCAAAAACCCTACAGAAAAGAATCCAACTACAGGCCAGAAAAGGATCTCGAAGATGGTAAAGACATTCCGCTTTGCGATGATCCAATTCTTAAACACAAAGGCCCATATCTGAATCAATCTCCGCTGCAAAGTCAATGAAGACATTGTCTAAAGTCCAGCCAACCGTATTTGAAATTCTGATCGTTCTATCGACGCGCGCTGCGCCTTTCCAGCCAATCGCGCACGGCATGACCGGTTCCGAACGGCCACGGCTTTAGTTTATCAACGGGGATCCACTTGATTTCCGCCAATTCATCTCCCAATTTTATTTCCCCGGCGGCAGAAAGCTGATAGGCGATGATCAACTGGTTCCTTTCAAAAAAGGAATAAACGCCCACAAACTCCATGATCTCGGCATCGAGCCCCAGCTCTTCTTTCACCTCTCTCTTGACGGCTGTTTCCGGCGTTTCCCCTTTTTCAAGAAATCCTGTGATGAGCCCGAACATCTTTTCAGGCCATTCTTTATTCCGGGCGAGAACGACTTCACCGTCCATCTCGACGATCGCGGCAACAACCGGCAAAGGATTATCCCAGAACACATAACCGCAGTAGTTCGACATGCAGCAAAGGACATCTTTCCCATCCACAGTGTCCTTCGTTAAACCTTTTCCACACAATGGACAATATTTGAATTCATTCATACCATCCCCATTCAGAGAAAACTGAATTCCGCAGAAGAGTTACCCCCCTTTATTCCCCCCCTTAAATTAAAGGAAGGTGTGAAAAAGTCCCCCCAGTGCAAAGGGCGGGCAGGGATGTCGAGACGGAACGGGAAGCGAAGGCCCGATGGGCCCAGAGCTTCCCAAGTTTTACAGCGGTACCTCTTAACGCTAACTACTCACAATGAAAAACTTGCCAACTATTGACCATCGACAGGCATTTGTTAGTTTTACCGTCTCAACTATCCGCATTTGTAAAACTTTAGAGATATTCTTGCCCCCCCGCCTCCCCGAATTTTTCACAACTTCAAAAGGGGATGGAGCGGGGGTTAAACGATTTCTTAAGATACAGGGTAAAGTAGCCAAAAGACACTTACGGCAACAACATCTCAATGAGATGGGGCCCTGGTTCGGCGAATGCACTGCTCAGTTCCTTGGCAAGGTCTTCCGCAGTACTGACAGTAACCGCGGGAACACCAAACCCCTGAGCAATCTTTACCCAATTGAACGGAGGCCTTGTCAGTTCTGTCAGTGCCAGAACATTCGGGCCATGGGACGTATTGCCCGCGTGGACCAATTCCACTTGAAGGATGCGGTAACTCCGGTTGGAGCAGATCAGGGTGGTAACGTTTGATCCTTCACGGGCCTGCGTCCACAGAGCCTGTACCGTGTACATCGCGCTCCCATCTGCCTCTAGGTTGATCACCGGTCGATCGGGACGGGCTATCGCAGCACCCGTAGCACAGGGAATGCCCTGTCCGAGCGCCCCGCCCGTCAGGGTCATGAGGCTATACGCCGGCAGCCCTGCCGGCGGAGCAAAATAGAGATACCCCGACGTGGCGGATTCATCGATAATGACGGCGTTTTCCGGCTGCACTGCCGCCAAAGTAAGACAGGCCCTTTCGGCTGTGAGCTTACCCTCCGGCATTGCCTGCCGCTCCTGTCGCCCGAGGAGGTTGTCGTTAATTGCGAGATGCGAAGGTGCACCAACCGTGTTAGCAAGATTTTCAAGGGCCTCCACAACATTCTGCCGATCCGTACAGAGTGTCATTCTCTCTTGCTCATCAGTCAAAATTCGACTCCCAAACCCAGGGTATCCAAAGAAAGCAACCGGTTCCGGGGCTCCCGCGAATAGTACCACCTCGTATTGCGAAATCACTCTTGTCGCTTGTCTGGGAAAATAGGGAAGCCGTTCCACGATGGGTAGCCCGGTACCGCGCTCCATGTATCCGGGAAACGTTTGGGTAAAGAGATCGCATCCTACCGTCTTCTGAATGCGGGCCGCGGCATCCAGCCCGGGCTTTCGTAGCGCCCTGCCCCCGAGCATGAGTGCCACCTTACGGGAAGCTCGTAACCGGGAGGCAACTGCTTTAATAGCATCGGGGTCAAGAGAATCAAAGGGTTCACCGGATGTCTTGACCCTATTAACGTCACATTCGGCCAATTGATAATCATGAGGCACGATTAACGTTGCCACCTGACCCAGCCGGGTTGCGGTAACCGCATCCACAACATCCACCGAGATGTCAAGAGTAGATTTACTGGTCCGCCACCATCCTGAGACAGTCCCAGCAAGGCTCTCAATATCCATGGCAAGCGGCGGGTCCGCATTGCGGTGCCACGTGGCATGCTCGCCCACAACGTTCAGCACGGGCGATTTGGCACGCCGTGCGTTGTGCAGGTTCGAAAGGCCATTAGCAAGGCCAGGGCCCAGGTGGAGCAGAACCATTGCCGGTTTATCCAGCATCCGGCCATAACCATCCGCAGCACCGGTGCAAACGCCCTCGGAGAGGCCGAGGAAAGCCTTGATGCCCGGCGTTTTGTCGAGAGCTGTGACAATCGGCAATTCAGTGGTACCGGGATTTGCAAAGCAGACCTCCACACCTGCCTCGATCGCTGTCTTTACAAGAAGCTCAGCACCGTTCATGATTATCTTCTCCCCCTCACCGCCTCCCTCTCCCCCTGCCTAAAGGCAGGCAGGCGCTGGGGAGAGGGAGGCGGTGAGGGGAAATTCATCACTTATTGAGATTATGATTTTCTCCGTTCTTTGCAAACTCAATGAAGACATCCTCCAAATCGATCTGCCCTAAGGTGACCTTTTTGATCTCGGCACCGCCCTGAGAGAGCAGGGCGATCAAGTTTCCCAATCTTCTCTCCCCATCATCTACTATGATCTCGCATAGGGAATCGGAAATCGTAAAATTGATCACACCATCCGCACGGAGTAATTCGTCCTCTTGGATCCTTCCTTTAAATTCAACCTTTAACCGATCACCGATCCGGACCATTCGTTTCAAGGCCTCCGCCGTTCCGGTAGTAACGATCTTTCCTTCTTTCAAAAAAGCAATACGACCGCAGAGATATTCTGCCTCCTTCATATTATGAGTGGTGAGAAGGATCGTTATCCCCTTTTGCCTATGGATTGAAAGAATCTCGTCTCGAATTCGTATGGAGACATCAGGATCGAGTCCCACCGTAGGTTCATCCAGGAAGAGGACCTCTGGATCGTTAATAAGGGATTTCGCAAGGGAAAGCCGCTGTTTCATCCCGGTCGACAGCTCGTCAAAGGGGATATTTTGGTATTCCCTCATGCTAAAAAGATTGATCAAAGTTTCAACCTTTGTCTCACGCTGTCTCCCGGTTAAGCCGTAGAGCATGCCGTAGTAGTGAAGGTTTTCCTTTACGGTCAGGCTCCAGAGGAAATTGGCATTTCCGCTCACTACGTTCACTCTCTTCCTGACTTCATGTTCATCGTGGAGTCCATTCATGCCCAAGATATGAACCTTGCCGCGATCAGGGAGGAGTAATGTGCAGAGAATCGACATGAGAGTGGTCTTCCCTGCGCCGTTGGGACCCAGGATGCCAAAGATCTCCTTTTCTTCGATCTGAAGGTCAACCCCTTTTAGGGCTTCCTTCTCTCGCTTCTTCCACCAGCCTGATCGGTAGGTCTTAAATATTCCCTCAGCTTCGATCGCGTAGGCCATTATGCGTGCCCGTACTTCGTGTCAGGTCTCCGTAGAATCTCACTTCGGATTATCATTTCGCAATCCGCATTCCCTACCTGCCCTGTACCATATTAGGTTCAGGGCCTGCGCGAAGCTCCTTCGGCAAGGCAGGCGAATTCCGCAATAAAAAAAGTATATTATGGAATTGTTGATTTGCCAAATGGAAATTTTTGGATTGTAGTAGCGGAAATAAGCCTCTGGGCTCCGCAACTCGATCCTCTTGGGAAGATATCCTTTACAATCAAGAATGCGGGTCTATGTTATATTATCCCAAAAATCGAGTTTGAAGAAACGATGGACTTATGTATTATAATTGTTAGGGTACCCATCATTGACAAGACGTAACCTCATTCCCACGAGGGCGGGAATCCAGGAGAGAAGACTGGATTCCTGGTCAAGCCAGGAATGACAAAACAAGCCAGGCGTCTACACAACTATTAATTGATGAATAATTCCATGGAAAAGTTTATCGACATTATCGGAGCCAAGTCTCACAATCTCAAGAATATCAACTGTCGAATTCCCAGGGGCAAGATCACCGTCATCACCGGTGTCTCAGGGTC
>Ga0187772_10000693_pt1 | contig 15205 bp, 21 predicted proteins | sample 0116_SJ02_MP15_2_FD_133137 | JGI IMG/M metagenome (GOLD analysis project Ga0187772, IMG submission 133137) | Tropical peat soil microbial communities from peatlands in Department of Meta, Colombia - 0116_SJ02_MP15_20_MG | ecosystem: Environmental > Terrestrial > Soil > Wetlands > Peat | place... | reverse complement strand
TCGCCGAAGGAGGGGAAGGCGAAGAGCATCGTTGTCGAGGCCGTAACGCGCTTGTTCATCAGCCCCGCCTCCCGTTCAGGTTGGGTTGTGGCAGTGTAGTTGAAGACGAAGGTCTTCCCGTCTACTGTGAATGAGGAGGGGACCGGGCCGGTGACAGAGCCTGGTACGCTTGAAAGCAAGACGTAGGCGTAGATTGCGAGCACGGCTATGACGACAACGACGACAATAGCGAGAGTCCTGTTGCCCAGAGCCAAACGTCCGAGTCTCCACTAATGGGGATATTTCTGCACTATTAACGGGGAGGCATAAATGGAGAATAGGGGCGGGAGCCTGGCTTTCAAACACAAGTCTGAAGATTCTGTCTGAAAGGTTACGGCTGCTTTGCCCCGCATTTGGGGCAGAACCCCGCGGCCACTGGCATCTGGGTGCCGCAGGATGGGCAGAACTTGAATCCCAGTGGGGCGGCCGGCGATCCTGGAGTGACCATCTGAGCTGGCGCTGCCTGCTGACTCTCTGGAATCGAGAAGAATGCCACCACCTGCAGGATGAATGCGACGAACAGTATTATGAATCCGACGAGAATGATGGTTAGCAGCGCGCCAATGAAGTAGAGCATACCCGCAGTTCTGAACATGCCCACGTTCAGCTTAGTCGCCATTTTGTCGAACGCCCTGCGGACGAATATCGCGGATACGATAAGGACAATCCAGACGATGGCCAAGAAGGTGATTCCTCCGGTTATGGCGCCGATGCCCGCAGTGAACATGGACGAAAGCGCGCCGAAGAAGAGGACCCCTGCGCCGATGATGAACCCGACAATCCCGGTGATCACGGCATAGAGCATGTCCGAGAAGATGCTGCTATCGTTGACTTCGTCCGAGATGTACTTGACCGAGATTAGAACGAGGATGTAGCCTACGATGCTTATGAACGGGATGATCTGGAGGATGGAACCGATGCCTCCGAGCATCTTGGCATCGGAAAGCTTACCCATTCTCTCCGGCTGCTACTCAGGCAAGGTTCCCTTATAACGATAAGGTGGGCCGGGCCGAGGTTGTTTTTTAAAGGAGGAAGGCCTTCACTTCCTGAACTTCATGACTGGTCGGGATGCTGACTCTGAGGACACCAATCCTGCCGTTAGCCCGAGGGATGCCGAGGTTGTCAGGGCAATAGGCGAAGAAGAGCTGTCTGTCTTTACCTTTGACGGGCTGAGGAGGATTACCGGCGCCCACCCCGAGACGCTTTCTAGGTCCTTGGAGAGGCTCGAAGACGACGGGTTCGTCGTAAGATCCCCCGATGGATACAATGTCACCCAAAAAGCGAGAGAATCCATCGCTGCCATGCCGGCTGCCTACGAAGCCAGGCGGGTACCAGTTCTCCGTACCTTCCTCCCCTATGAGGCCGGCACGCGCGCAATCGTGTCGGCGCTCAAGGGCAAGTGGTTCGACTCCATGAGGTGGGTGGGGATGGCAGAAGCCGAGGACGGCCTCGTACTGAAGTGGGTGACCGACGACGGTGCCGCCCTGATCGATGCCAAGTTCGCAGGAGGACAGCTTGACGTCGATGCAAAGATCGCGAAGGAAGCCGACCTCCCCAAAGCTATCAGGGCCGCACACCAGCTCATGGGGAGAATCTCGAAACTGTACGCGAGCCCCAGGCCGGGTGCCAGGGTAGGCATGCTGCGGATTGGCTACTTCACTCCCTACGCTATGTGAGCGGCTACCCTCCGAACCTGGTCAACAAGTAGCAGGCTACTCTAAGGTCTCATGGTGAATTTCGATACGATGACAGGAAACGAAGGATTGCAGCTGTTACAGTCTTTTTCAAACGCTGTGACAGAGCTGGCTGATGGCGTGTCACCCTCTGTGGTGAACGTCAACGCTGGAAGGAGGAGCGGGACAGGGATCGTCTGGTCAGAGGACGGGCTCGTTGTCACGGCAAACCATGTCATTGGTCACTCCGAGTCCCCGACCGTGACGATAGGCGACGGAAAAGAGCTCGGAGCCAAGATCCTGGGGAGAGATCCCTACACCGACGTGGCTCTGCTAAAGGTCGACACTAGCGGCCTGAAGCCTGTGAAGCAGGGGAGCACAGAAGGAGTCAAGGTAGGGCAGTTCGTACTGGCTCTGGCCAACGGCTTCGGCAGGACGGTCTCCGCTACATCAGGGATTGTGACCAGCCACAACAGGAGCATGAGAGGCTTCTGGGGAGTGATGATTGATGATGCGGTCGTCACCGATGCGAAGCTGAACCCTGGCTACTCGGGAGGGCCACTGGTGGACGCGTCAGGAAACCTTCTCGGCATGAACGTCGCCTTCTTCTCCGGGAGGGGGGTTGCGGTCTCAACGGAGCTCCTGCAGCAGACCGTGGAGAAGTTGTCGAAGGATGGCAAGGTGAAGAAGGGCTTCCTCGGAGTGTTCGTGGAGCCAGTAGAACTTCCCAACGAAATTGCAACGTCACCTCAGGTAAACCAAGGGCACGGACTCATGGTCCGTGGGGTCGAACCCGACTCTGCAGCTAGAGTGGCGGGCGTGGCTATCGGGGACGTCATCCTCGCCCTTGGGGATGCCAGGGTCACAGACGAGTACGAGCTCCACAGGGCGCTCGGCGGTGAGGCAGTGGGGAAGCCGGTCACGCTGAGAATCCTCAGGGCGGAGAAGATGACCGAGTTGAGGATAACACCGCGGGAGGCAGCGGAGTAGCTTGTTTCACCGTCCAATCACCTCGTTCCCGCGGGAACCCTCCTTCCCTCAGCCCGGAGGGCCAAGGGAGCCGCTCCCTCCTATCCGTCCTCCAGCCTGAGAACCCCGGCGGGGTTGATTAGGAACCCTCAGGGAGGGGCCCACATGAGCGACGTCAAGGCGAAGACCCCCCACGGCGAGATGAGCCTCGATCAGCTGGCCGACATCCAGCCTGGGATGGCGACGTTGATGAAAGAGGTGGGCGAGAGATTCACAGAGACCTACTACGCTGCAAAGGGAGGAAACTGGAAGCTAGCGGCGCACCATCTTAATCAACTCAGGTTCGCTTTCAGGACGGCGAAGGTGACTAGGCCGAAGTTCGCCGACGACCTGGCCGCCTTCGACCAAGAATACCTCACGCCCATCTTTATGGCGATTCGAGACCAGAACTGGGCGGAGTTCGAATCGGCATTCAGGAAGGGAGAGGCGGGGTCAGATATCTATCACGACAAAAGAGGATATCCGCATATCAGGTACACCCTTCCGAAGGAGACCCCTTCTAACCTCCATCGGGGGCCTCCAAACGAGTTCAAGCGAGAGGCTGTGTCGCCCGCGCCATCCTAGAGGATCCTCCTCGAATCAGAGGTAGGGAACCGGCGACGATGAACATCTGCGAAGGGTGGCTTACTTCCTGCCCTTGAACGACTGGGAGAGCTCCAGAATCCGTTCTGGGCTGTACCTGTGAGGGTTCAATTCTAGGCAGGCGAGCACATCCGTATTCACCAGCCCCGACAGGAGCGGCTCCAGGGGGGCATTGCCTTCGCCTGGGAACAGATGGTCGTCCGAAGCGCCCGAGTTGTCGCTGAGGTGGACTTCGGTCAGCCTCGCCCCCGCCCTCTCTGCAAGTCTCTTGGGATCGAGTCCATTCATATGAGCGTGGCCTGTGTCTAGTGTGAATCCTGACCCTTCCACTTCTGCTAGGATGAACTCCAGGGATTCCAGCGTGCTGGCCAAAGGGAAGTGGTATTTTGAGGCGCTCTTGGACTGGTTTTCGATGTTGATGGCTAGACGCCCATCTGCGGCCTTTGCCATCCTCTGAATCGTGGCGATTGCGTTCTTGGCGGACTGGGGGACCATGGCCTCGTTGTGAACGCTCCCGGGGTGGACGGTGACTATCTTCGCACCCAGGTAGTCGCTGAAACGGACAAATTCCTCCAGAGTCTTCTCCACGGCTCCCTTCACTGGCTGGAATGCGGCGGCCGGGTTCAAATCCGTGAAGGGGGCGTGCATCGTCAGCGCCATCTCATATGTAGAGAGTGAGTCTTTCAGCTTCCGCCTGTCAGTCCACTCGGGATAGGCGTGGGGGACCTCGCCCCAGAGCTCGATAAAGTCAAAGCGGCTGTCCCCGATGGTTCGGACGGCCAAATTGACCTCGAGCCCCAGCAACGACCAAGTACTGAGGCCGACCTTCATTATCTCAAGACCGATTGTTCAGTCCGCTGTGGCTGGCGGTTAGGAGGTCGGCGAATTCTGCGCGGCCCGGAGCCTCTTCACCATCTCTTTGAGCATCATCAACGCCACGTCGGGGTTGGACTTCACTATAGGCGCAAAAGCCCAGGAGGTGAGGGCCCAGCACCTCGTCGGCGCCACAGCCACCACGTCGGCGGACCTCGGCTGTTCGTCAATCAGCGACATCTCGCCAAAGAACTGGCCTTTCCCAAGCGTCGCCAGCACCTTGCCTTTTTTCCGGACCTCGGCCTTCCCTTCGAGCACAAGGTAGAATCCCACTCCCATCGAGCCGTCTTCTACAATGATGTCTCCGCCCTTGTAGGTGAGTTCCTTTCCCTGAGAAGCTATGGAGTTCCGCTTCTTCTGATCGAGACCCGAGAAGAACGGAACGGAGCCCAAGAGCGAAGCTGCGTCCGTTGCGTCAGCCATTCGAACGGCGGGCCCTTCCAACTCATTTAAACCCACCGACGGCGCATAAGCCTGCTGACAGAATCCAAGGCGGGAACTGGGTTGAACCCGTGAGGGATGAACCAGCGTTAACGAGAGTTCCTTGACCGTTCACGTGCGAGCGGCTTGACTGTGATTCTGCTCGGCTTCGGCCCGAGAGCTAGCACTGTCTTCTCGTAGTCGGACCAGCTCACACCCATCTTCTTGGCTACCATCATTTCGACCATGGTCGCGAATTCGTGCTCGTCCCTGTAGGGCGCCTTTGGATGGTCCCCCGGCTCGGCGTCGTTGGGGTGGAGATTCATGTTTCGTTCGGCTTCGAAGTTGACGTCGAAGGCGACCACCTCCCTGTCCGTGATTCCGTGCATCCTGCACAATTCGTACTCTATCATCTCGTGCAGGGCCACTAGGAAGACGTACCTCTGATCCTTCATCCTACTCACGCGGATTTCAGCTGGGCTGCCGGGGATCCAGTCTCCGACCGTTTCGTATCGCTGCCTCTTGTGAGGGACCTGAGAGATGGCAAAGAGGGGCTTCGCGTCCTTCCTCCTGACCAAGCTTCTTGGGCGCAGGAGACTCGACGTCCTGGAGACGCCGCTGCCAAGGCTGGAGGGGCCGCGTCTGAGGCCTGAGGAGGACAAATTGTGCTGAAAAGCCCTTCTGGAGCCCCCTAAGGGATAGGCAGTCAAATCGCCACCCCTCTTTTGTTAACCAAAATTCAGCCAAATGAGAGGGATGATAGGAGCTGGCAAGGGCCCTCTTCCCGTTGGCGCCTTATCAAGGGGGTCAGGTGGGGAATGAGAGCGGCCGTGAGAGGGTCAGGCCTTCTTGAACTCGAGGGCGGCTGAGTTTATGCAGTACCGCATCCCCGTCGGTTGGGGGCCGTCGTCGAATACGTGGCCGAGGTGGACTCCGCAGTTTCCACAGGAGACCTCCGTCCTGACCATGCCGAAGCTCCTGTCTGTGTCTTCCTTGATAGCCCCCTTCGACAACGGCTGAAAGAAGCTGGGCCAGCCAGTCTCTGACTCGAACTTCGTGTCAGAACTGAAGAGTGGTGTGCCGCAGACTACGCACTGGTACGTTCCGTTTTCATGGTTGTTCCAGTATCTTCCTGTGAAAGGAGCCTCAGTCCCCTTGAAGAAGCAGACGTTCACTGATTCCTTGTTGAGCTTCTCCTTCAGCCGCTCCATCTCTTCCTTGGTGAGCATCTTCGGGAAATTGGTGAAGGGCGAGTATAAAGTTTCGAGGCAGAGCGGGTCTGTTCCCTAAGTTATTCGGCACACGTCTTATCTACGAAAGCGATTCTCCGCAGCGTATGCGCTATGACCAGATTGTGCTGACCCCGGACGAGATGCCAACCAAGTGGTACAACATAGTCCCCGACATCCCTGGCGGACTCCCTCCGCCAAAGGAACCGGGAGACGGGGAGTCGAGAATGGATGCGCTCAAGAGAAGACTTGTGGGAGAATGCTTGCGACAGGAGATGTCGACGTCCCGCTGGATCGACATCCCAGACGAGGTGAGGGAACTCTACGTCCACGCCGGCAGGCCCAGACCCCTCTACAGGGCGATGAGGCTGGAGCAGAAGCTGGGGCTCAAGAAGGTGCGGATCTACTACAAGCGGGAGGACTTGAGTCCTACCGGGTCTCACAAGGTGAACACTGCCATTGCCCAGGCCTACTATGCGGCCAAGGAGGGAAAGAGCACCCTCGTCACGGAGACCGGAGCGGGCCAGTGGGGGACCGCATTGGCGTACGCTGCTTCCCTACTCGGGCTCAAGACGGTGGTCTTCTGGGTTAGGGCAGTTTACGATTGGAAGACAGAAAGGAAGCTGCTAATGCAGATGTACGGGGCCAAGGTCTATGCTTCACCGAGCGATCAGACCTCGTTCGGGCGGAAGCTGCTCGGGGAGGACCCGAAGCATCAGGGGTCTCTGGGCATCGCTGTCTCCGAAGGGCTGGAGTACACAGACCTCGCGCGCGACAGGGTCTACTGCCTGGGGTCGGTGCTGAACCATGTAATGATACACCAATCAATCATCGGCCTAGAGTCGATCAAGCAGTTCGAGAAGGCGGACGACTCCCCTGACCTAGTGATTGGTTGCCTTGGAGGGGGTTCGAACTTCGGAGGAGTCGCACTCCCGTTCCTGGGAGAGGTCCTCCAGAAGAAAAGGGATTGCGAGTTCCTAGCCGCCCAATCTGAAGCGGCCCCGAACCTCGTCAGGGGGGAGTACAGGTACGACTTCGGGGACACGGCGGGGCACACCCCGTTGATGATGATGTACACCCTGGGCCACGAGACCCCAATGACGCCCATCAAGTCTGACGGCCTAAGGTACCACGCAGCAGCCCCGATTATCAGCGCCCTGAAGAGCAAGGGGTATGTGAAGGCGGTCGCCTACCCGAGCGACGAGCTCCTCGTGTTTGATGCCGCCAAGACCTTCCTAGAGACGGAAGGATGGCTCATAGCGGGAGAGTCTGCCCATGCCGTGAGAGCAGCCATTGATGAGGCGAAGAAGGCCGAGTCCGCCGGAGAAGAGAAGTGCATACTCGCAAACATAAGCGGGCATGGCTTCCTCGACCTGGACGCGTACAGGAGCAAAGTCGCTCTTCGCTAGGAGGGCGGGGTCGCGGTAGCCACCCCGGATAGTTTTAAGAGGCGCCGCGGAAGCAAGTCCCCAGTCTTGCCCAAGTTCACTTCAGCGCAGCAGGGATGGAAGGAGCAGACCGGGAGCGTCATGACCGTGGAGCTCTCGAAGCTCTTCGTAGGGAAGACCAACGTCAGGAAGAGCCCCGGCGACGTGGGAGACCTAGTGGACTCGGTAAAGGAGAAAGGCATTCTCGAGCCGGTCCTGGCAAGGCCCATCGGCGGCAGATACGAGCTGGTCGTAGGTTCAAGGAGGCTCGAAGCCGCGAAAATCGTCGGGCTGAAGAAGATCCCGGCGATAGTCAGACCGATGACTGACGAAGAGGCGATTATAGTTTCACTAGTCGAGAACATACAGAGGCGGGACATCGAACCTGAGGAGGAGTACGACGCAATAGTGGCGCTGAGGAAGGTTAACCCCAGGGCATATGGGTCCTCAGAGCAGCTCGCCAAGGCGCTGGGCAAGTCCAGGAGGTACGTTGATGACAGGATAAGCGCCGTCGAGGCGGTGAGGACCATCAGGAAAGAGGCCAGGGCTGAGATAACCGTCAAGCAGGCGCCGCTCCCCAAGGAGAGGAGGGAAGGGGTCCTACCAGTGAAGCACGCGACCTTCCTACACAGGGCTGAGGAAGCGCCGACGGTGCAGGAGCTCCCCAAGAGGGAGAGGGCGACGCAGCTCAAGGAGTTGGCGGAAACGATAGCCCCGCTCCCGACCCCTGAGGCCGAGAACGTCGTAAGCCACTTTGTGATGGCCCCTCAGAGGCCAGTGGAAGACATCAAGAAGGAGGTGTCCTACCTACATGCGGTCAAGCTGGAAATCCTCTTGGATCCGCGGGTTGCGGACGGCCTGCGCAGGGCTGCGGAAGAGAGGAACACAACCATGGAAGCGGTGGCTTCGCTGGCTGTTCACTCCTGGCTCAGGCAGCAACGGTACGCCTAGGCACTATCCTTCGGATGCTGCTTCGCTCCACTTCTCTGCGAGCTCGTCTCTTACAGGCCTGTAGGCCATGCGATAGAACTCGTCCGCTGATAGCAGGGTCTCTTTGTCAAACTTCTTCACGTGGGCCAGTCCTTCTGCCCAGGCCGAGCGGAATCCCTTTCCGAACCTCGATTTCACCTGCCTATCGAAGGCTTCTGGTGTCTGGATCTCGCCCCCGATTGTGAAGAGGAGGACCCCGTCCTTCTCGGATTTGTAGGCCATGTCGTCCCCAAGAAAGTAGGTGTCCTTGCTCTTCGAGGCTAGCCCGGGCTTTCCTGGCCTGCCGGCTCCTCCGTCCTTGAAGCCGCGCTTCGCTGCCGCGATGAAAATCGCCCGATTCAACCCCCAAGAATAGGCCGATTCGACAGGCAGCCCAACAACGTAGGCCCGAGCCGCCTGAAGAATCGCCATCACCTGGAACCTGGAGACTTTCATGCTAGCTTCGTCAGGCTGGTTTCATCGAATACCATTTGATGCTGCATCCAAACGGCTTCGTGTCAGGGATGCGCACTGCGTCCCCCTTCAGCATGTCGTCTAGCGCGTTTCTCAGGTCCGATGTGGTAACCTTCGAGGAGTCCTTTGAGTCGTCTATCCTCCCCCTGTAGCGCAGCTTCCGGCTTTTGTCGAAGGCGAAGACGTGGGGGGTGCAGACTCCGCCGTACGCTTCTACCACCTTCTGCGGCTCGTCCCTCAGGTACGGGAAATTGAACCCCTTGTCATTGGAGCGCTTGACCATCTCTTGGAAGCTATCCGTTGGATATGCCTTGTCATCGTTGGAGTTGATGGCGACGAGCTGGACCCCTCTCCGGGCGTAGTCCCGCTGGATAGCAACCATGCGGTCCTCGTAGGCGACCACGTAGGGGCAGTGATTACAGGAGAAAATCACTACGAGCACTGGGTTATCTTTGAAGCTGGAAAGTGAGTACCGCCTTCCGTCGACTCCCGGCAGGTCGAAGTCAGGAGCCGGTGCACCTAGCTCGAGTGTAGATACGAACATGACATCGGTGGCGATTCCGTCGTGTATAATATTGTCGCCGAATGGATTGGCGGAAACTCGCAAAAACGGGGACGGGGCACGTAGGTGCCCCAAGGTTTTCTCTATGCCGAGATGGATACTAGCAGTCGCGCGCCGAACTCGGATGCGCCGTCCTTCAGGTCGACCCTGAGGACACCATAGCTGGCGTTTCCGAACCTGCCGAGGTCCCTGTCGAGGAACAGGAACTGCGCTGTCCCTGCCTGCCCGTTGCCCACCATGTAGACCCCGTAGGGACCTAGCATGGCTGACCCGCCACTGACCGCATAGGTGGTTCCGTTGACAGTCAGGCTCCCACCTGTGATGCTAAGGACGTAGCCGCCGGTCAGGGCGCTAGACACCTGTAGTGTGAGGGAACCAGACGCTGTGCCGTTGGAGTCCCTATCACCTATCACCCAGTACCCACCCGCGACGCTGGTGAGGGCGATTGACTGGCCATTTGAGAGCTGTATTGGTTTCGAGTTCATGTAGGCGGAACGGACCAGAAGTTGCTGTAGGTTTGTGTTCTGTGGGGTGTTCGACGAGCTCGCCATCGCAGTGTATGCGAATAGGAGAGCCATGACAGCGAACGCCCCTACTGTTGACGCGATTGCTATTTTCTTCGTGTTCATTTTCCTTCGACTCTGTTTAGAGCTCGTTTCCTATTTAGGGGGGCGGAAGGAAACGTCTGGACTTTCAGTCTAGACGGCAAGTCCGAAAGGTTAAAGCCGATTGTGGGGCGCGAACGCCCAAGAATGGCTACAGGGGCACTCATTTCATTCACTCTCAACATCCTCTGCGCCGTTGTTGCGCTTCTCACCAGCTACTACGCCTACAAGGTCAACAGACTTGTGGGGAACCAGGTTATCGGGGCGATTAGCCTAGGCTTCATGCTGCTGGGCGTAGGGCTAGCCGTAGACGCGAGCACGACCTTGTTCTCGGGGAGGACTCTCGTTCAGTTCTCTAGCAGGGTCCTCGTCCAGTTCGCGTCATTCACCTACCTTACGGTTCAGATGGTTGCATATCTTGTCATTGCCATCGGGTACGCCCGTGCGGTCTATGGAAGTCAGCAGAGGCCGGTCGCACCAGCCGTGATAGTAACGGCTGCGGCGGTGGGACTCTACCGCTTCTCCTTGCTTAGCTACTTCGTCGTCCTGATTCTCCTTGCTTTCGTGGTGTTTCAAGGGCTGCTCATTCGCTCCGGGCAGAACACCAAGTTCTCCGCCATGGTGCTGCTGGCCTTCGGGCTGATACTGATCGCCCACGTCGTGCTTCTCGCCTCGGTCCTCACTCTAGGGCCCGTGCTGTTCCTGATCGGGACCGGAATCCAGTTCCTGGGGTTCCTCTCCCTGCTGATTTTCGTAGTTAGGAGCGAAGTAGTTGGCCCAAAGTGAGAAGCAGAGGAGTGTCCTCAGAATCAACTTGGACATCCTCAACGCCGTCAGAGACGAAGGGGACGCCAAGCCCACACATATCCTCTACAAGGCGAATCTTTCGCACGAGAGGCTTGTGAAGTACCTGGATGACCTCATGGCGAAGGGGCTCATCGAGGTGAAGCAGGACGGGGAGAACAGGACCTACAACCTGACCACAAAGGGAGTAAGCTTCCTTATCGAGATGAGGAGGGCCGAGTCCTTTGTCCAAGGGTTCGGACTCGCTATCTGACCATCGGAGAACAGGCTATATCACGAGGCGGCCCGCCCCGAAGTTGTTGATCGAAGGGGAGGGGCAGAAGCCTTGACGCCCAGGACGAAGCTCCTGTTGGCGCTTCCGGTGATAGCCGCCCTCGTCATTGTTCTGGTGTACTTTCAGCTCTTCTCCAGCCCCGTGATCATAGCCGTCATCTTCGTCGCCTACGTCGTGGTGAGCCTCCTTAACAGGAGGAAATTCAACAGGCAGAAGGCGCAGAAGTGAGATGCATCTGGCGGGACTCCCGGGCTAGCGGCTGACCCAGCCCCTCCAGTCCCCGTCCCTTGCTCCGTGCGTCTTGATTATGTGCTCCTTCAGTTCGGCCTCGGTCTGGCAGACGAACCCGCAGTAGCATTTCAGGGAGAGATGGCCTCTGCCATGGATGGTCCCTTTCGGTGAAAAACTTTCCGCGGGAGGTCCTAGCCGACCGTGAACCTGTCGTAGGGCCTGACCAGGTCGAGTTCCCTCTCGCGTTCCCTGAAATCGGGGCATACGGCAGCCAGCCTCCTTCTGAACGCCGGCGAGTGGTTGAACTCGAACAAGTGGGTCAACTCGTGGAACACGACATACTCTCTGAGTCTCTCAGGGAGAGCGATCAGCTGCCAGCTGAAGCTGAGCCTGCCCTCCCGGGTGCAGTACCCCCATTTACCGATTTCACGAACGTCGACCCTGCTGGGTTTGGCTCCGACTTTCGGTGCAAGCTCCTTTACCTTCTTGACCACATATGCCGAGCTCTCCTTCAGGAACCATCTTCGGACAAGCTCCTTGATCAGCCGGTGATCGGTGGAGCTGACGAGGAGCTCCCCCGCGTCGAGATTGGGGACGACGTGGTCGGCGGCTGCGTCCGAGTGAACCACATTGAGTTCACGGCCGTCGAACATCACTGTCCCCGGGCCGATAACCAGCCGAGTGTTGATGGCACGCTCGTACTCTTTCCTAATCTCGGCCGCTTTCTGGCTGATGGCTCTTTCCACGTCAACGCGGCGGCCCTTGGGGACCACGACCTCCAACGTCAGGTCGGGGCGGAACCTGAAGTAGGTGTAGCTTCTGCTGGTACCGCTGACGACGGAATACTCGATCCGTCGATTGCCTAGGTCAATGGAGGGCATGCACGGCCGACTGGTCGCCCGGCCTGCCAGTGTTTATTATTTCAAGGAGGTCGGGCATCTCGAGCAGTTTGTCCGAGGCTACCCCCCAGATTCCCAAGCCCCGGATCCAGGGGCTGTCCGACCTCATCTTCGGGCTAGCTCTTTCGATAGGCGCTGTCCAGCTGGTTACAAGTCCTCCCAAACTCCCCGGAGACCTCACGAACGACATCATCACTTTCGGATTCAGCTTTCTCATCCTGATCAACGTCTGGAATCGGTACACGGCGACCACTTCGGTGATGCCGGTCGAGACTCGAATCATGGTCCGGCTGAACATGGCGCTCCTTTTCCTGGTGGCTATTGAGCCCTTCCTTTTCGAGGTCATGATAGTGAATGGGTTCTCGACAGCCGTCGGAACAGAGGCGAGCCTATACTACGGACTCGACATCGGCGGCATGAACTTGACCCTAGCCTACTTCACCCACCTCCTGGCTCAGGAGGAGAGGAATCTGATTCCGCGCGAGATGATGGGCCGCTACAAGGCGATAAGAGACAACCTCATCTTCGGCGCGGCCATCTTCCTGGCCGCTGATTTTCCTCTCTACGTGGCGGTGGACTACGGAGGTCTGCCTCTTAGAGTCATCCTCTGGATACTCGTCCTGCCGATACTCTGGCTCCCAAGACTGTTCGGTAGGGCGCAGAAGGAGCTGGTTCAGGCACGCACCGCGTGAACTATGTAGCCTGACTTCATCTTGGCCGAGCTAACTACCCTGAGGCCGTCCTCGACACACAGCCTGGACCGCAGTTGGTCCTCGCTCATGAGATTCATGTGCTCCCCCGACAGACGGCCGAAGAATCTGAACGCCCTTCCCTGGGCGGAGGCCGGGTCCACCTCGACGATGACGAACCCTCCCCCGGGCTTGAGGATGCGCTTGAGCTCCTGGAGTGCCTTGCCTAGGTCGGCGTAGTGATGAAGGGCCATCGTCGTGTAAGCCTTGTCGAAGAACGAATCAGGGAACGGGAGGCTTTCGGCACCTGCCACTGAACTTTTCACAGCAGGATAGTCGCGGCGCATGGAGGCGACCCTCTTCCCGTTCGGATCCACGGCATACACCTCGGCGCCTTTCGTCCGTTGCAGGACCCTGTTGGCGATGGCGCCCTTGCCCGCCCCCACATCGAGGATCTTCTCGCCCGCGACCGGGGCAAGAGTGCTGTAGAACAAGTCCCAGTTCTCTTTCTGGGTCCGGACCGACAAGACGCCTTCGACCTTCCGTTTCAGGGTGTCTCGCGTTATTTAAGTGGGCCAGGTTGCTCGGGCGGCCAGCGATAGGATTGAAGTTCCCGTGGGCTTCCAAGCCACCTAAAGTGTACGTCGACGCCAAGATTCTGAACATGCACGACCCTTCGTTGCAGAAGGAAGCCTACGTAGGCTATGTCGTGGAGGGAACCGGCGAGAAAGGGGGAAAGCCTGTGAAAGCAGAGGAAAGCGACGACGCAGAGGTTCTTGCGATAATGTTCGCAATCGAGTCGCTCAAACCTAAGATGCCCAAGTTCTCCGTGGTGTGTGACCACGAATCGGTGGTATCTGAAGCGAAGAAGGATGTCGTTAAGAAACCGAGCGAACTCATGGCCAGGCTGCGAGACATGCTGGAGGAGAACCCGTCAGTCAGTCTCGAGGTCCTGAAAGCCAATCCTGCCCACGGCGTCGTCACCGAATATGTCAACAGCCTGAAGTCGGGAACGGAGTAGAGGACTTACCGGCGTCTCATGAGCCCGAAGTGTACGGCCTGCTCCTGAAGTACCTGAGCAGGGACACGCCATCTTTGGTAACTTTGAGGTTAACTTGCCATCTCTCCACCCCAGCTTCTTCGGCAGCGCGTGCAGCGGCGAGAATCCTAGCGTTCGTCTGGTTGGGCTCGGGGGGCTTGAACGGCTTGGCGTCGTAAAGGTAGCAGAGGACAATTTTCGCCCTCTTGCCTTTGGACAACGATCCCCTGAGTTCGCTCATGTGCCGAATCAAGCGGTCGAATGAATCAAACCTGCTCCGGGCCACTCGGGCGACGCTGACGGGAGCTGGGAGCGTTATCAGAGGCGTTTTCACCTCGATGTATGCGTTTCCAACGAGGAAGTCGATTCTTGACTCGCCGAGCTTGACTTCTCTCTGGACAGGACCCTCGGCTAGACGGGAGAGCATCCCGTTCCTTAGAAAGAATTCGAAGTACCTGTTCGCGGCGGTCTGGTTGATGCCTACCCAGGAGTTCCCGACAGGCGAAATCGAAACTGCTTCGACCGTGTAGCCCGTCTTACGCGCTATGTTGGCTGACACCGAGTACAAACACGGGAGCCCGGCGAGTTTCAGGTCCCCTAGCCTCCCCGTCGTCGGGCAGTGGCACCTCAGCGTCTTGCCCTGGGCTCTCACGAGCATGATGAAGCGGTTCGGCCTGGCTAGGATTGTCCCCCGCTTCAGTGGTCGCGGAAATTTGTAGGCCGCAATCGAGGAGCGCCGAGCCAACTGCCCCTCCGGACTCGGCCGTCGCAGGTTTAACGATTTGGTCCGCGGAACCCGATGTGGGCTTACTTCGCGTTAATCCCAGGTCGACCTTCGGCACCCTTCACTCGTAACCGAAGTCTGTGCTGATTGGAGGTTCGACCAGGCATCAGGTCGGCGGCATGGTTAGGGTTTCCACCACCGCGGTCCATGCATCAGCGCAGTTCTGGGGCACGTAGCCCCCGCCCCCGAGGGCGATCAGCCGCCCTGAGCAGAGTTCATGGGACAGTCTGTGGAGGAGAGAGCAGACCCTCCTGTGCGCTGTAGGGGTGTAAGTTAGACCGGCTATTGGATCCCCTCGGAGACCGTCGGCCCCGCACTGTAGGATGATGAACTCGGGTTTGGCTGTCCTTGTGAAAGCTTCCAATCTGGGGAGCCGGTCTATGACTTCGGCGTCGCCTGATCCAGGAGGGAGAGGGATGTTGACTTTCGTTCCTTTGGCGTTCCCTGCTCCGGTCTCAGTGGCCGAGCCAGTTCCAGGATAGAGGAACCTGCCATCCTCATGTATATCAAAGATGAAGACCTCCGGATCCGACTCGTAGGAGTAAAACACGCCGTCGCCGTGATGGACGTCGATGTCAACGTAGAGGACCCTCTGGACGTCGT
>Ga0187772_10000692_pt1 | contig 15208 bp, 15 predicted proteins | sample 0116_SJ02_MP15_2_FD_133137 | JGI IMG/M metagenome (GOLD analysis project Ga0187772, IMG submission 133137) | Tropical peat soil microbial communities from peatlands in Department of Meta, Colombia - 0116_SJ02_MP15_20_MG | ecosystem: Environmental > Terrestrial > Soil > Wetlands > Peat | place... | reverse complement strand
CCCCCACGACAGCGAGCTTGGCAGTGCTCCGAAAATCCTTCTTCATGTCAAGATTCATGAGCGCCAACCGCCCCAGGAACATGGTCACCGAGGATATGCTGGAACATCCAGGTGTCACCTCCCCGCTCACGACGTCCCCCGCTTTTGACATGAGCTGGAACCCGGTCCCCTGCCAGGCAACAGGAAAACCCACCATGTCAACGAATCTGGCTGAAAGACCTGAGGACAGGAGCGCCAGGGGCTCGCCGAAGGCCCATAGAAGAATCGCAGGGGCGCCCACAGCTGCACCGTATACCACAGCGTAGGGGAGCATGAACCGCGCCGTGGACGGGTTCACGAGCAATGCGGCGGCGTAGAATGTGATGACCAGGGCGATTCCAGCTGCAGCCAGCGTCTCTCCGGTTGTCGGTTCAAGCACGAACAACGACATGACGGTGGCAGCCCCGACGAGACGGACAGGAAGGCGGGACAGGGCACCCCCCTCCTGGGACATCACCCCTGCGAGCTCCTTCCACCTCAGGGCAAAAATCAGGGTGAGGAGGGCGACGATCGGGACGGCCACGAAAATACCATCAAACGCGTTCCCCACCGACTGTTCGAGGAGAAAGGGGAAGTTGGGTGCTGTCAGTGCGGAAAGCGCTATTGCCGCTCCTATCCAGACAGCGAAACGGACCCCGACGCTAGACCGGAAAGGGGGAAATGCTTTCCTCAAACCGAAAAGTCACATCAACCACTTCGTAGATAAATGTAGCAATTTGAACGATGGAACCCAAGTGGAATGGACCAGATCTAGGTTGTGTGGGGGTAGTCGGATTTGAACCGACGGTCTACAGGTTTCTGCAGCTCCAATGCCTAATCATCCACGCTGCGGTGTCATCAAACAATTGTTTGTTTGACCACTGGAGCCTGTCGCCCTGCCTAGCTGCCCAACCATCTCAAGGCTCTGGGCTATACCCCCACCACGAGCGTCGGGGCAATCCGGAGGTGGCTTTAGGGTTTCTTTGTAGAACCTTCAAAGGCTCCAAGGTTTCCCGCCATGAACGACCTTCTCCGGGAGTTTGGAGCTCCATTTTTCCAGGAACCCAAGGTCCTCCTTCCTGTTCCTGAGGTTGTCTGGGAGCATAACGGGGATTTCATCGATGATTGGGTAGTAGCGGCCGCATTCGGAACAGGTGAGTATGCCTTCGACTATGACGTCCTCCTTCAATTCGAATTCCAACAGCTCGAGCGGATAGTGCTTGTCGATAGGGCACGCGAGTATGTCCAGGAGCCTCCTCTGCATGGGCCCGCTCGTCTCAAGTCCCGTAAAAAAACACTTTGTGTGTTCGCAGAAACGTTAATCTACCATGAGCGGTCCGCTACGGTCTAGCCGGCCATAGCGTGTGGGTCCGACCTGGACTCGTTCCGATCCCAGAAGTCAAACCACACGTCGCCTCGGTGCTACTGACTTCCGAAAGGAGTCGGGAAGCCGGGGTGCTGGCATCTTATTCCAAATCCCACGAAAAGGCACATGGTTCCGTTACCCAAGCTTGACATACCCTGATCTGGCCAACTTGTGCTCGGCCGATTGGGGGGTAGTCGTCCTGTTCCCTTCCACACTTTCATCTATGCCCTGCGCTCCTGGGCGAGCCTCACGCAGACATGGTAAGTCTTTGGCACTCTTTGATGGAACCTAGTTGACCCGACGCTCCCTACTCGAAGCGCAACGGTGTCCGCTTCATTGCTGTAAACCTTCAAGCAGAGGGCCCAGTTCGAATGATTTCAAAAGGGAGCGGGGCGAAAGTGAAAATCCCCCCACAAAGGTGTATCAATACTACAGAACATTTAAGTCCGAGCACGCGGTGGCGATTCTTGAGGCTCCGTATCGATGCTCTCAGGCAACGCTTTGCAGGCACTGGCCCTTGATAGTAACACCATTTTCCTGATTTTCTGGGTCGGCTTCTTCTTTGTGACCTTCTTCTATCAGGCGAGGCTGCAGTCCTACATGGCCCTCAACGACATCAGCAGAGGCCTGAACAAGCTCAGAGTCATGAAAGACAAATCGAGGAAGGAGGCGATCGACTACCTTGTAAATGTGGGGAAGGCTTCCAGCGACCCTGCCCAGAGGGTTGACCAATTCCTAGACTACGTCACGATAATGCCCGTTGAAACCGACCCTTCAGGGATAATGCCTAAGATTGATCACGTCGTCACCACCAACAACGACAGGGTGAGGGCTGAAGTCGGCGCCCTCCTCGGCGGCCAGAGCAACCCGGTAACCGTCTCAATTTCAGAGAACCTTCTCGAGGTGGCCACGTCACTCAACCAGATACACAAGATAGTACGCCACTACTACCTCCTCGGAAAGAAGACTAACTCCTACATCACCCTCCTTCAGCTGCAGATGCTGATGCCAATGATCATACAAGAGGCAGACGCTCTACTGAACGCCGTCGATTCGTTCAAGCTCGGGCAGCCTGTCGGGGACGGAATAGGCCCCGTTATCGTCTCAAAGTACATGGCAAGCGGGGAGAAGCGCGCAATCGCCAAGGACACCGTGATGGCGATTTCGGAGTACAAGGGGAGGAAGCTCTATGTCCTGAAGGCGGATGGACCCATGGCCTACGTTGGGCAGCCCGGCGTCGCCATCACGAAGATAATCGAAGAGATGGGGGTTAAGCCGAGCGCCATTGTCATGATCGACGCGGCACTCAAGCTCGAAGGAGAGAAGACAGGAGAGATAGCGGAAGGCGTCGGAGCCGCGATAGGCGGGATCGGGGTGGAGAAGTTCCAGATAGAGGAAGCAGCCACGAAAGCGAAGGTTCCACTATACGCCATACTTGTCAAGCAGAGCATTCTAGAGGCCATCACCGTCATGAGAAAGGAGATAGCCGAGGCGGCAGACAAGGCCACCCAGGTTCTCAACAGGGTCATCGAGGAGAAAACGAAAGAAGGGGACGACGTCGTCGTCGCCGGAATAGGCAACACATTAGGCGTCGCTCAATGATGAGTTCGGTGCCGGGACCGGACAAGAAGACCAAACTGTTGGTCTACACCATAGAGGAGTGCCCCGTTTGTGGCCAGAAGACCAAGCGCGCATTCGCTGTGGGGGACTACGTGACGAAGGACGGGGCGAAGTGCACGAAGTGCGGGAACCAGACCAGGATCACTCTGATTTATGCAGAAGGTACGAAGCCCTCAGGTTAGGACGACGAGCCCGCCTTCATCCAGCGCCATTGTGTGTTCGAACTGCGCCACCGGGTTCCCTGACGCCTCGACAAGCGTGGGGTATGCCCTGAGGATTCTCTTTAAGACGAGCTTCCTCACAATTACTTCAACGTTCTCCCTCCCGAACTCGCCGACGTACCACCTTGGGGTGAAAGGGAGCGTCTTCCTCTCGGCCCAAACGCTCTCTGCAAAGGCGTCGAGCTTCGAGTCGCCTGTCTTCTTCCGTGCGACTATGGAGAATATAGTCTGGCTCGGTTCATCGACGACGTAACCTGCGGCGTTCCGGAGTGTGAGGAAAGGCTCGATGGCGAAGACATCCCCCTTCTTCAAGTCCTGCATGTGCGGCATGTAGAGGTTCGGGATGCTCTTACCTGCGTGAACGGTGTATCTGTCCAGGGTGTGTCCCGTCAGGTTCTCTATGGTCTTGAAGCCGAAACGTGCGGCTTCCTGATGGATCGCCCTGCCTATCTCACCTGTGCGCCGTTCCTTCCTTGCCATGGCGATTGCCGCGTCGAGGGCCCGCTGGGTCGCTTCAAGCAGGAGGTTGAACTCTGGGTTCAGGGTCACGGTCAAGGAAGTGTCTGCCACGTAGCCGTCAACGTGCACGCCAAAGTCCACCTTCACAAGGTCTTCTTCGGCAAATACAGACTCGTCCCCCTCCTGTGGCGCATAATGAGCCGTGACTTGGTTCACGCCGATACCCGTGGGGAAAGCCAATCTTCCTCCCCTATCCTCGACCTCCTTCCGTACGAGGTCGCACACCTCGAGGAAACTCGCCCCCGGCTTTACCGCGGCCTCGACCAGAGGCTTCACCTCCCTAACAATTTTCCCGGAAGTTCCGTACTGCTCGGGGATGAGGGACAAGCTGGCTCACAAATCCTATATTGCGTTCCCAGCCCAGCGGCCGCGCCCGTGGTATTTCAACTGATTTGCGGAATCGAGGCCTTACGATGAGGTACAAGATAGTCGCTACAGGGGGGACATTCGACCACCTTCACCGAGGCCACGTGGCGTTGCTGCGTAGGAGCTTCGAAGCGGGCGACGCGGTCGTCATTGGTGTCACTTCAGACGCTTTCGCGCGTAGGGAAGGGAAGAAACCCGACCAGAGCTACGTGCAGCGGGTGAAGGCCCTGGAGACGTTCATCCAGAAGGCCTTCCCCGGCAGAAAGTACTTCATTGCCAAGCTAGACGACTACTTCGGCCCGGGCATAGCCTCCCCCGACGTGCAGGCCATAGTGGTTAGCAAGGAGACTGCGAAGAGGGTGGGCATCGCCAACGCGCTCCGGAAGGAAAAGGGGTACCCTCCGTTGGAAACGGTCGAAGTGGATTTCGTCCTGGCCCAAGACTCCAAGCCCATTTCGTCTACCCGGATCAGGAAGGGAGAGATTGACACTGAAGGGAAGTCCAGGCGCCGAAGTGGCTCATGAGAAACGCAGGCTAAAGAGTGGTTAAATCAGAACCTCCGCAGGCGAAAGCAGTTTGAACGAGGATAGGCTAGACCCATGGGGGACGAGCTCGGTCAAGGACTATGGCCGGCTTCAGTCTGAGTTCGGCATCGCGCCCGTGGAGCCCCTCCTCTCGCGTTTCAAGAGGCTCAGTCCTCATCTGAGCCGTGGGATAGACTTCGGCCAAAGGGATCTGGCCCGCATCCTAGATGCCATTGATAACAACGGACCATACGCGGTCATGAGCGGCATCAAGCCAGACGGGGCCTTCCACCTGGGGAACAAGATGACGGCCGACGACATGATTTATTTCCAGTCCCTGTCCAAAAAGGCAACGGTCTTCTACGCTATAGCGGACGTTGAAGCGTACGCCGACAACGGTCTTTCATTCGCCGAGACTTCGAAAACTGCCATCAGGAACGTCGCGGACTTCCTCGCTCTCGGCCTAGACCCTGACCGGGCGGTGGTCTACAAGCAGAGCGAGGAGATGCGGGTGATGCGGCTCGCGACGATTTTCTCACGCGGGGTCACGAACAACACGCTGAAGGCGATTTACGGTGAGAGGCAGATTGGGCTCTACATGTCGGCACTGATCCAGGCAGGAGATATCCTCATGCCCCAGCTCCCTGACCTGGGGGGTCCGAAACCTGTCCTCGTCCCCGTGGGGGCTGACCAGGATCCGCACATCAGGTTGACCAGGGACCTTGCGGGGAGGTACTCCGACCAGTTCAAATTCATCCCTCCCTCCGCCATTTACCACCGCCTGGAACTCGCGCTGACTGGGGGGTACAAGATGTCCAAGCGCGCCCCAGAATCGGGATTCACTCTCGACGACACTTCCTCGGAGGCTTCGCGGAGAGTGAAGGCGGCATTCACCGGGGGAAGAGACACGGTGGAAGAGCAGCGCCGTCTCGGTGCGAGGGCGGACATCTGTCCTGTCTACGACCTCTATCGCTTCCATTTCGCGAGGGACGATGAACATGTCAAGCTTGTTTACCACGAGTGCACCGAGGGCATTCGGCTCTGCGGCGAGTGCAAGCAGGAGGCGGTAGGCCTCGTGAAGGCCTTCCTGGAGGAACAACACAAGAAACGCGATTCCATGATGGGGGATGCCAAGGAACTGCTAGCAAAGAGCAGAGACTACCTGGCCTCCACCGGGAAGTAGTGCGAGAATGTCGAGTTCACTCCACCCGCTAGAGAGGAAGATTCTCTCCGCCCTCGCCGCCTCGAGTCCACTCCCGTTCGGGTCCCTGGTGAAGGTCTCTGGCGTTCAGGAGGACCAGGCAAGGAGGGCTCTGCAGTGGCTCGCATCCAAGGGTCTGGTCACGATAAATGACTCCAAGCAGAGCAGGCTTGAGGTCGTCAGGAGTCCCCCCGAGCTCGCCCTGATTACGAGGATTTCCGAATCCCATACCCCTCTTACCGTGGACCAGCTCAAATCCACATTCGAATCCGCAGAGGAGTTCTCGGCAGCCTTCGGCAGAGCTCGGGGCGCCGGGTGGATAAAAATGGAGGATGCGCCGCCTGCTGTTCTGCTGGCGGATTCCAAGGGCCCCGGTGCTCTGAGCTCACTGGTGGACGCGGTCAAGGGAGGCGCGGGAGAAGAGGGGCTAACGGAGGAGCAGTCGGCGCTCGTGTCCGACCTCCTCAGGCGGGGGGTGCTCAGGCGCGTTGAGACGCGGACCACCACCGTTTCCATAACCGACGCCGGAACACAGGCCACGCTGGCCTCCGTGGAATCTGGACTGGTCGACAGACTGACTCCAGAGATGCTCGCTTTGGGTGAGTGGCGGACCAAGACACTGCGCCCTCTTGACGTCCAAGCCAAGGCTCCGCTGTTCCACCCCGGAAGGAGGCACCCGGTGCGGGACTTCATCAGGGAGATCAGGGAGGTCTACATCTCAATGGGGTTCACCGAGCTCTCCGGAAACAGCATCTATCCTGCGTTCTGGAACTTCGACGCCCTCTTCATCCCCCAGGACCACCCCGGGAGGGAGATGCAGGACACCTTCTACCTCGCCGGGCTCTCTGACCCCTCCCTTGCCAAGAAGGGTGTCGTCGCCAACGTGGCTTCTACCCACGAAGACGGCTGGAAGACAGGGAGCAGGGGCTGGGGGTACCGTTGGCGATTGGAGGAGGCAAGGAGACTCGTCCTGAGGACCCACAACACCGTCCTCACCGTGAAGGCGCTCTCCCAGTCAGGGGAGAAGGAGACGAGGGTGTTCGCTGTGTCCAAGGTTTACAGGAATGAAAACCTCGATTACAAGCACCTCGCGGAGTTCCACCACATGGATGGGATCATGGTCGGGGAGGGGCTCAACGTCAGGCACCTCATGGGCTTCCTGAAGGAGTTCTACAGGAAGTTGGGGATGAACGACGTCCGGATCTGGCCCACCTACTTTCCATACACCGAGCCCTCCCTTGAGGTGGTGGCTTACTCCGAAGCCACCAAATCCTGGATAGAGCTCAGTGGTTCAGGAGTCTTCAGGCCTGAGGTGACTCTCCCTCTTGGCGTCAGGGTGCCAGTGCTTGCCTGGGGGCCCGGAGTGGAGAGGCTGATGCTAATGCGCTACGGCCTGGATGACATGAGGGCCCTGTATGGGGCCGACCTTTCATGGCTGCGGGGGAGGAGGGAGCTTGCCGGTAGTTAGGATAGACTTCCGACGCTTTTCGAAGATGGTGGGGGCAGATCGAAAGAAAATTCTCGACCGCCTCCCCTACATAGGACTCGACATTGAGGGAGTTGACCGAAGCTCTGTCCGAGTCGAGTACAGTCCCAACAGACCTGACTTCGGCACCGACTTCGGTATCGCCAGGGCCCTCAGGGGTCTCCTCGGTAAGGAGGTAGGTCTGCCCAGATTCCCTACCACGCCCTCGGGTGTCCAAGTTTCGGTCGACAGAAGGCTGGAAACCATTCGACCTTTCATAGCCTGTGTCACTGTCAGGGGGCTCAACCTTGACGACGAGAGTGTCCGCCAGATCATCTCCCTGCAGGAAGACCTCCACAACGGGTTGGGTAGGAGGCGAAGGGTAGTAGCCATAGGCCTCCACGACATTGACGCCGTTAAGCCCCCATTTTCCTACCACGCAGTTGATTCCGCGTTCAAATTCGTTCCTTTGGGAGGCAAAAATCCCGTCAGCGTGGGTTCTATCCTCTCCGATACTGACGAGGGGAAGGTATACGGCTCGGCCCTTGGGGCAAGCAAGCTCTACCCGGTCATCACAGACTCAAGCGGCGTTGTCCTGTCTTTCCCTCCGATAATCAACGGGGACGCAACCCGAGTCACGACGAAGACGAGAAACATGTTCATCGACGTAACAAGCACCGACCAGAAGGCGGGTGACGACGTCCTTGCGGTAATGGCGACAACCCTCGCAGAGGCCGGAGGAAAGCTCGGAACAGTTTCCATCCGCTACGCCGCCAAGCCCAGGGTCACCCCTGACCTATCCCCTGTTGCACTCCCCGTCGACTACCGGCTCGTGAGATCTGTGTTGGGACTGGATCTGAGCAGAGCCGAGATCGCAAGGTCCCTCGCCAGAAGCCGTCTGGAAGCAAAGGGAGCGACCGCCTTGGGTCCGAGGTATCGCATCGATCTCCTCCATCCTGTGGATATCGCCGAGGAGGCCGCCCTGGGGTACGGCTTCGACAGGATTGGACCCGTCTACCCCCCAAGCAAGCAGGCCGGCTCCTTCAACCAATTCGAGGACTACATGGACTCGGTCTCTACGGTGATGGCAGGCTCTGGCATGATAGAGATGATGACATTTGAGCTAACCGATGAGAGGTCCCTGTACACCCTTTTCCAGAGGCCGTCCGCCGAAAAGGTTGTCGTACTTAACCCGAAAAGTATCGAGCACTCGGTCCTCAGGGACGCTCTGGTCCCCAGCCTAATGGCCTCCCTCTCCGGGAATGTCAAATCGGACTATCCGCAGAGGATCTTCGAGATTGGCCGGGTGTACGGGAGAGCGGAGGGGAGGGTTTCCGAGGCATGGCACCTTGGGTGCCTGGTGGCCCACTCCCAGACGTCATTCACGGAGGCGAAGATGTACCTCGAATCCTTCTGTCGAATCATATCAGGGGGCGAAGCCACCACCGGCGCCGACCAGCACTGGGCCTTCACCGCAGGCAGGTGTGCAAGTGTGACCGTCAAAGGAGCGAGCCTTGGTCACGTGGGTGAAGTCAAGCCCGAGGTCATAGACGCGTTCGGATTAGGCGTACCCGTATCGGGCTTCGAGATCGACCTTACGGCACTCCACGAATGCCTAAAATAGCGCTGGGGCTCCCAAGGAACAGACGGCTTTCGTACCAAAGCGCGCCAAACGGCCACCTGCGAAGGCGGAAACGCTTTGATGAGCGGGTGGTTTACCCAGTCGCGCGACAGACGGAAGCCGTTTGCCCGTTGAAGAGGCTAGGTGATGATCCCCGCTCAAAGCTGGGACATGATCCGGGCTGTCAGAGACGGGCAACAATCCCAAGAAGATGAAGCAGTTGCAGCACAAGAGGCCTAAGACTTACGACGAATTCGCTGAATTCCTTGTAGGATTCGTCACGGACTTGAACAATCTATCCGAGGACGGTTGGTCGATACTGGTCGAAGGGCCGCGCGACGCCCGGGCGCTCAGAAGGCTCGGATGCCTAGGAAACGTGGTCACTGTGTCATCGATAGGGAGGAAGGGGAATGCAGTGTTCGACAAGGACAGGAAGATCGTCATCATGACCGATCTGGACAGGGAGGGCGCGGTTCTGGCCGCGAGATACATAAAGTGCCTTTCTCACGACGGTTTCAGAACTACCCTGCGCGAACGCCAGAGGTTGAAGAACGCATCCCACGGCGTCTTCCTGCACGTCGAGAACCTCTCCCGATTTGCCCTGGCCGTGGGCTGAGGCTGACATCGTACGGCCTCAATATCCAAACCAGTGACCGACCATCTTTGCAACTGGGAGGAGGTCGAGGGAATTGGCGCGAGAGCGAGGTATCGGAGTCTTTGGGTGCGCGTGGCCTTATAACATGGGTCTCCTTCCTCCGTTGTCGTGAGTCCGAACAAGAAAGTCATCCAGAAATACATGGCTACTGTTGACCGCTCGAAGGTCGCCTCATTCCTGTCCGACGACGTGGAATGGGTAGAGTGGGGTGACGGAGTCCCCCCTTCGGGAGTCCGGCATCAGGGAAAGGCGGCTTTCATCCAGAACTTCGGAGACGACGAACTCCGAACCAATGTTACACGAATGACAGAGGAGAACAATGTAGTGGTCGCTGAAGGCATCGCTACGGTGACCAAGAAGAACGGTAGAATCATGAAGGTTCAGTTTTGTAACATTTTCGAGCTGGAAAACGGCGAAGTAAAACGACTGGACTCATACGGAGCTATGCTCAAGGACTAGACGTCAACAACCGCCCTCAACAAGACGGTCTTGCGCTGTCAACCGTCGAGTTTACAGAGCCGAGAACCACGAGGTTTATATCCCTGAGAATTTTCGCAAGAAATCAATTAACGCTTAACACCGTTAAGCACGAGTGAAACAGAAATGAAAGGAGAGGATTGGATTGCCAGATTCAGGTATAGTAAAGTATCTAGTAAAACTGAAGTTTGAAGTAGACGGAGTAGTTGAAAGGGCCGACGTAATCGGGGCGATATTCGGGCAGACAGAGGGTCTGTTCGGTCCAGAGATGAATCTCAACGAGCTTCAGAAGAGCTGGAAGGTGGGCCGCATAGAGATTAACCTGGAATCGAAGAACGACAAGACAAGGGGAGAGGTCATAGTCCCCATGTCGACAGATATCGGGACAGCCGCTCTCATCGCTGCGGCCGTAGAAAGTGTTGACAAGGTGGGTCCATGCAGTGCCCACTTCAACGTCGGCGCGATAGAGGATGTCAGGGCCGTAAAGCGGAAGCAGATAGTTGACAGGGCAAAGCTAATCGTTAGGGACTGGAGCTCGAAGACTTCCAGCGAAGGAGAGAATCTCCTCAAGGACGTGACTGAGTCAACCAAACGGGCCAAGGTGATCAACTACGGCATGGAGAACCTTCCGGCAGGCCCCGGCGTGTACTCGTCCGACCTGGTCTACCTCGTCGAGGGAAGGGCAGACGTCGTACTCTTCCTGAGGGCGGGGATAGAGAACGTGGTCGCCCTCGAAGGCACAAGCGTCCCAGATTCAATAATCGAGCTCGGCAAGAAGAAGCGGCTAATCGCTGTGCTTGACGGCGACAGGGGAGGGGACCTCATCGAGAAGGAGCTTGCTCAGGTCGTCAGGGTCGAGAAGGTCCTCAGGGCACCAGCGGGCAAAGAGGTGGAAGACCTCACACCGATCGACGTGCTCAACATGCTAAAGGCCGAGGCGCCTGCGCCGCCCCGAAGGGAGAGGGCTGCAGAAAGAGCCGCGCCCAAAGCTCCGGAGGAGGCGGACGAACCAGTGGTGGCGAAGACGAAGGAGCTTTACCCGGAACTGAACGGCACTCTCGAAGCGATTCTACTTGACCACGGCCTCCAGGAGATAGGGAGGTTCCCGATCAGCGAGCTTGTCCAGAAGATGGAGTCGACCAACGGAGCAGAGTACCTGATATTCGACGGCATTGTCACTCAGCGTCTCGTAGAGACTGCCGCCAAGATGGGGGTCAAGGGAATCATCGGCCACCGGACCGGGGAGCTGAACGAAGTCCCGGGTGACGTAAGGATCGGCACCTTCCGCGATCTCGGCCTCGAGTAGCCTGGGGCAGTTGATAGTTAACGAGTTCAACCCGAAGCACGGTTACTGCTCGCTGACGGTAGAGTCTGCCGAAGACCTCTGGACTCTGAGGCGCCTGATCGCCAAGGGCGACATCCTTGTCACCCGTAGCTCTCGGGTCGTCAAGAAGGAAGACGAATATTCGCGCCCCGACAAAGGGGAGAGGGTAAAGGTCACCATCGCCCTCACAGTCGACGAGGTTCATCTGGACAGCAGCATCGAGAGGGTTCGGGTCAAGGGCACCATAGCCGAAGCGAGCGACGAAAGCGTTACGAAGGCAGGTTCTCACTCCGTCACGCTTTCGCCTGGTCACTCGCTCACATTGCGCAAGAGAGAGTGGACCCCCCTCGACATCCGCCTCGTACGCCCCCCGCGACGCCAATCCTCCCGCTTCATTCTGGTCGCAGCCGACAGGAGAGAGGCAGGGATTGGGACCCTAAGCGGCTCGCATCTCGCGTTCGTGACGACCGTCGAGTCTGGGTTGGGGGGCAAGATGGGGGATGAACAGAGCCCCAAACCCTACATATCGAAGGTCTCCGAAGTCGTCTCCCAGCTCTTCCACGAGGGTGACCAGGTAGCGGTCGCCGGGCCGGGGAATTTCAAAAACAACATCGCCAACCAGATCAGGGAACGCCTGAACTCCCAGCCCCTGAGCATCATCGAGGGGCTCGATACGACGGGGACGGACGGTGTCAGGGCCATGATCAAGGTACAGTCCTTCGAAAATCTTGCGAAAGACTCCCTGGTGGTCGAGATGCAGAAGCTTGTGGCCGAGGTGGTGAGGAGGATATCCCTGGGTGACCCGAAGGTCGCCTATTCGCTCCCGAGGGTCAAGATGGCTGCCAGTTCCGGAGCTGTCGAGTCATGCATCGTTTCGGACGACGTCTTCTCGGCCGGGGTTGACGAGGGGGAGCTGGTGGATGTCCTCAACACAGTCGAGCGGAGAGGGGGCTCTGTATACCTGGCAGACTCGTCCATGGAATTCGGGAAGCAGGTCTCCTCCTTCGGCGGCATCGTCGCCCTTCTGCGCTATCATGTCAGAGCTTCGTGAGCACGGGGAAGACGAACTCGGAGATTATTGCCAGGGCTACCCCGCCCTTGATCAGGTCCTTCCCTAGGCGCCGCTCTATGTGGGTGTAGTAGAGTAGCAGACCGACCATGACGAGCGAGACATAGGCGACCCTGGAAACGTCCACGACCGTCGAGTCCACGGTCGCGAGCAGTGCTGTGACCGCCGACGTGAACTGCTGGGCGAACTGCTGGACCAGGCTCTCCGTCCCTGGAGGAGGTGGTATGTCGAGCAACGGAATAAGAAGCGTTTTCGATATTTAACGGGCAATGGGGGCGTTCAGATCAGGTTCAGGTAGGCGGCGAAGGGAAGGCTCGCCACGAGGAAGAGCGTCGCGAGGGTGACGCCGGAAGTGATCCTGGACACTGCCTTGTCGCTAATTCTCCCCCTCCCAAGCCCCTTGATTGCGGCTTCGAATGACTGGCCCCCGTCCAAGGGGTAGATTGGCATCGCGTTGAATATGGCAAGGTTGAGATTGAGGAAGAACATCCAGTAGAGGAAGTTGGCTAAAGGCACGAGGGAGGAGCCAAAGCTGGAAGTGTAGAAGACAGACAGCTGATCGGAGAACGGGTCGATAGTCTGGCACCTCGGAAAGGCGGGAATGCAGAAGTAGGTTATGGGTTGGCTTAAGAACGCCTTCGAGTAGGTCGACACCGTCCCCCTGAGGTCGGAGAGGCTGACGCTCGATATCCCGATGAACCCCTCTGACGAGTTGTTAGGGTTGGTCCCCAGGGTCAAGCTCGGTATTTGGATTATCTTCCCCTGCCTATAGATGGTGAGGTTGATGACCTGTCCTGGACGGTACCAGGGAGCGCTACTGAGATTCGAGGAGTCGTTGTAAAGGATGCCGTTCACCGCCAACAGGAAATCGCCATGCTGCAGCCCCGCCGCCGCTGCCGGTGAGCCGACATTGACCTGGTCGATGGGGATCCCGTTGGCTGCCGGGGACATACCAGAAACAACGTTTGACAGTAGGATTAGGAAGACGATTCCTGCAACGAAGTTGACCCCTGCGCCTCCTGCTAGGATTCGGAGCGAATCCCGGGCGGGGGCGGCCTTCAGGGCCTTCTCGTCCACCTCCACGAAGGCTCCGATGGGAATGACGAGGAAAAAGATCAGGCCGGATGACTTCACAGGGTACCCGAGGCTCCTGGCCACCACCCCGTGAGCCCCCTCATGGATGATCATTGCTATTATCAGGGCCGCCCAACCATCTAACAATGGGATGTACGGGTTGATTCCGGGGAGTCCCAGATAGGCGAGGGGAGAGATAGTCCTGACCGCTGTCCCCACTTGGTGGATTTGCGACGAGAAGAAAAGCGCGAAGTTCGAAAGGAAGATGTAGAATCCTATCCCCGCTCCGATGGGGAGGAGGTAAAGCAGGAACCAACCGACTGACTTGGTTATTCTGTTTCGCCCCATCCTGTCCATGAGCGAGGTGAACCTGGTGGTCCTGAGCATTATCAGACCGTAAATGAACTCGAATCTCTTGGGCTTCTCCTCAGTCTCCAATTCTGACTCGCAGACTTTCTTCCGGCTTTAAGGATTGAGACTAAATAGCGACGTGGAGTCGGTTTCGTCCAGTGTCAGTCTGCACCAAGTGCGGAGGGAAACCTGTCTACACCAGGAGATACTCCGGCGAGACCCTCTGCCCTGCTTGTTTCATGGTATCGATAGCAGATAAGACAAAGCGGACCGTCTCGAGATACGGGATGTTCAGACCCCATGACCGCATAGCAGTAGCCGTCTCGGGTGGGAAGGACAGCCTTTCGTTGCTCAAGGTGCTTTGCGGGCTCTATCTCCCCCGGCGTAACGAAATCATTGCAATCTCCGTGGACGAGGGGGTGGCCGGATACAGGGACGAGGCACTGGAGCACGCCCGCGTAGTTGTAGAGCAGCTGGGCGTCGAACATGTGGTGGTCTCCTACAAAGACCTCTTCGGGTTCTCCCTTGACGAAGCCCTGGAATGGAAGGAAGAGCGACCCGTCTCGTCGTGCAGCTTCTGCGGGGTCTTCAGGCGAAGGGCCATCGACGAGACGGCGACAAAGGCTGGGGCGACCGTCGTGGCTACCGCGCACAATCTCGACGACTACATACAGACCTTCATGATGAACCTCATGCACGGCGATGTTGAGCGCTTGGGGTGGCTCGACCCAGCCTACGTCGACGCCTCGTTCCCGGTGAAGAGGGTTAAGCCCTTCATTGAGATTTATGAGGAGGAAGTGGCGCTCTATGCCTTCCTAGTGGGGGTCCCCTTCCAGAGCGTGAGTTGCCCTTACATGCATGAGGGACTAAGGAGCGAAGTCCGCGACTACCTCAACATGATGGAGGCGAACCACCCGGGAATAAAGAACGTCCTCCTGCGGTCCAGCCTAGACGTCATCTCCCGTCTTGCCGGATCTTCCAAAAAGGAGTCAGTGCAGTGCAGGAGCTGTGGCAAGCCTTCGTCAAGTGGCCTCTGTAGCGTGTGCAGACTGAGGGCCGAAGTGGAAGAGCACGTAAATATACGGAGAAACCCGCGAGAGGTTGGCGGTGGGTAGGGCCGGAAGGGTAGCCGTCTCCCAGAGTGCTGAAACCGGCTTCACGCAGAGGCCAGCAACCTCCGGGTAAAGCCACCTTCCTCGTCACCCGCACCGGATAGGGGAGACGAACTCACGCCGAGGTGGGCGGTCATGAAGGGCAGCCCTCTCGAAGGAGAGGGCCTGACTCTTGATTGCCGAATCGGGCGAGGTCCGGGAGGGAGCAGCCCTATGGTGACGTGG
>Ga0187772_10000691_pt1 | contig 15211 bp, 15 predicted proteins | sample 0116_SJ02_MP15_2_FD_133137 | JGI IMG/M metagenome (GOLD analysis project Ga0187772, IMG submission 133137) | Tropical peat soil microbial communities from peatlands in Department of Meta, Colombia - 0116_SJ02_MP15_20_MG | ecosystem: Environmental > Terrestrial > Soil > Wetlands > Peat | place... | reverse complement strand
CGTCCTGTTCGTCCTCGACCCGACCGGGACCTCCGGCTACACGCTCGACGAGCAGGAGGGCCTGCTCCGACGCTGGCGGGAGGAGTTCCCCCTGCTGCCGTTCGTCGTGGTCGAGACGAAGTCCGATCTGCTCCGGAGGCCGCCGAGCGACCGTCTCCATGTGTCGGCCAAGACGGGGGACGGGCTGGACGACCTGTGGACCGCGCTCCGCGCGGCGCTCCCGCCGCGCGAGACGCCCCCGGAACCCGGTTCGGAGGACGAAGCGGAGGTCCGCCAGGAGGAGAGGGTGCCTCCGGAACGTCCCGGTCGGTCCCGCGGTCCCTCGCGTCGGCCGAGAGCCCGCGACCCGTGAGGCCGCGGCGGCCGCGGACCTACACGTGGAACGGCTTGCCGTTCTCGGGCAGGACGACCTCGCAGGTCGCCTCGAGGGAGTCGCGGAGCAGCTCGCGCTGGTCCCCGTGCATCAGCACGACGGTCTTGGCGCGGGTCTCCTGGGCCAGGCGGACGAGTTCGGAGTGCCCGGCATGCGCCGAGAAATCGAACCGGGCGACCTCGCAGGACGGCCGGATCGTCGTGTCGTCGATCGTCACGGTCCCCTCCTCGATCAGCTGCCGTCCGTTCGAGCCCTCGACCTGGTAGCCGGTCAGCAGGATCGAGGAGTTCGCGTCCGGGTACTTCTCGCCCAGGTAGTAGAGCACCGGTCCCCCGTCCAGCATGCCCCCGGTCGTCACGATCACCTCGGCGTCCCGCAAGGCCCGCTTCCGGTCGCCGGGATGTTCCACGATGTGGACGTTTTCCAGCGCCCGCCGGAACCGCACGCCATCGGCCAGGTACTCGGGGGCGGCCTCGTAGATCTCGTTCACGGCGCGGGCCATGCCGTCGAGGTACGTCTCGAACCCGGAATGGGCGAGCGTCATCAGCACCTCCTGGGCGCGACCGACGGCGAACGCGGGAACGATGGCGGTCCCGCCCCGTTCCACCGTCTCCGCGACCTTGTCGCGGAACTTCCGCTCCGTTTCCCGCCGGTCCGGGTGCTCCCGGCCGGCGTAGGTCGACTCCATCACCAGGACGTCGCACTCGACCGGCTCCGCGGCGCCGACCAGGTGCGTCGACAGCGTCTGGAGGTCTCCCGTGAACAGGACGTCCTTCTCGCCCCGGTACAGGAGCATCGTCGCGCCGGGGATATGGCCGGCCGGCGTGAGCTCGACCTCGATGCCCCGGTGCCGGAAGGTGTCGTGCCGGTCGACCGCCGTGAACCGGTCGTGCAGGGCGTGGATGTCCGCCGCGGTGTACGGCGAGAGGTACCCCTCGGCGCGAGCGACCTTCAGCGCGTCCTTCGTCAGCAGGTGGGAGACCGCAATCGTCACCGGGGTGGCGATCAACCGGGCCTTCGGCAGGCGGCTCAGCACCGGGGTCATCCCGGAGTGGTCCAGGTGGGCATGGGAGAGCAGCGCCAGGTCGACGTTCGTCGGGGCCGGGCGGGGGTACGTCGGGGGGTCGTCCGGGGTGATCCCGTAGTCGAACAGCAGGGTCCGCCCCTGGTCCCGGACGACCAGTCCGAGGGAGCCGACCTCCGATGCCCCGCCGAGGAACTGCAGTTCCATCGGAGAGCCGAGAACCGTCCGCGGATAACGTCAGCCTCCCCGTCCCGGCCGTTGGGTCCGACAAAGGCATCATTAGCCCGGTCCCGGTGGTCCCGTCGTGGCGGAACCGCGCCCGGCCGAGCTGGACGTGCTCTACCGAATCGCGCTCGCGGTGCAGCGGGTCGTGCGGGACGCGGCCGGGTCCCCCCACCGGGCCGACATCGTGGCCATGGGGGCCGACGGTTCCCCGACCGAGGAGCTCGACCGCCTCGCCGAGGCGGAGATCCTCCGGTCGCTCGACGCCGAGCGGGTCGACTGGAACCTGGTCTCGGAAGAAGCGGGCCCGGTCGACCGGGGGGGCAGCCGCACGCTGGTCGTTGACCCGATCGACGGGACCACGAACGCGCTGCGCCAGATGCCGTTCTCCGCGGTCTCGCTGGCGCTGGGGGTGCGCGACCTGGACGGCATCGACTTCGGGCTCGTGCGGGACCTGGACCGGGGGGTGACCTACTGGGGGATCCGCGGCGGGGGGGCGTACCGGGACGGGCGCCCGATGCGGACCCGGCCCTGGCATCCGCGCTCCGAGATCGTGTTCCTGAACCTCGGTCGTCACGCCACGGCCCGCGCGGCCCGGCTGCCGGCCGCGGTCCGCCGCGTCCGGTCGATCGGATGCGCTTCCCTCGAGCTGATGATGGTCGCCCAAGGGTCGGCGGACGCCTACGTGTTCGACAACGCGGAACCGCACCGCAACCTCCGGGCCACCGATGTCGCGGCCGGCTACCGGATCCTGCTCGAGGCGGGCGGGGGGCTCACCGCGATCGACGGTTCGTCCGTCGGAAGCTTCCCGCTCAACGTCGAGCGACGGACGAGCGTCCTCGCCTTCGGCGACCCGGCGCTCGGTCAGGCGATCGGACGGGAGGAACTACGATGAAGATCGGACTCACGGCGCACCCCGACAAGCCGACGGCCCAAGCACTCGCCCGGCATGCGCTCGAGCGGATCGCGGACCGGGCCGAGGTGATCCTGAGCTCGGAGAGCCGGGCGATCGCCCCCGACCGGCCGAACGCCCCGCTCGATGACCTGGACGCCGACGTCCTCGTGGCGATTGGGGGGGACGGAACGTTCCTCCACGCGCTCCGACACTCGGCCGTGCCGCTCCTCCCGATCAACGCCGGGACCGTCGGCGTGCTGGCCGAGGTCGATGCCCGTCGACCCGGAGAGCTGGACGCGGCCCTGGAGCGGGTGATCCAGGGGAGGTACTCGCTCGAGGAGCGCATGAAGCTCGCCGCGGAGCTCGGGAGGTCCCCGCTCCCGGACGTCTCCAACGACTACGTCGTCCACGCCGGGGCCGTCGGGAAGATGGAGGTGTTCGAGATCGCCTTCGACCGGCGAGTGGTCGGCCGGATCCGGGCGGACGGCCTGATCCTGTCGACCCCCACGGGCTCCACGGGGTACTCCCTGAGCTCGTTCGGGCCGATCGTCGACCCGGCGGTGGAGGGGATCGTCGTCACCGCGATCGCCCCGTTCCGGGCCGAGGCCCGGGCGCTGGTGGTCGACCCGCTGCGGACCGTGACCGTTCGGGCGCTGGAAGGGGACGAGGGGGCGGTCGTGCTCGTGGACGGCCAGGAGTCGCTGCCCGTGCCGGCGGGGGACTCCGTCACCGTCCACCGCTCGCCGCGACGCGCTACGCTGGTCCGCTTCGGGACGGCCTTCTTCGACCGACTGCGGAACAAGCGGATCCTGCCGTGGAACGAGGAGTTCGCGGCCCCCGGAGGTTCGGTTGCCGATCTTTCGCCCCCAGCGTAGGCGGGCGCCGGGCGCCCCCCGCCTCGGGGCGACCCCTCAGGCAATCACCCGGGTCGTGCTCGACAGCGCCCTGGCCAGCGCGGCCTCCTCCTATCCCAACGAGTTCGGGGGCGTGCTGCGGGCCGAACCCCCGGGAGTGATCGGGGAGCTCCTGCTGCTGCCCGGGACGACCGCCGGGCACCGCCACGCGAACTTCCAGCTGTACATGCTTCCGGCCGACCTCTCGATCGTCGGCACCGTGCACTCCCATCCCTCGGGCGCCCTCCACCCCTCGGCCGCCGACCTTCGGCTGTTCCGGGGCTGGGGGCGGCGCCACCTGATCCTGGGCTACCCCTACCAGCCCGGCTGCTGGCGGGCCTACGACGGGAACGGGAACGAGACGCACCTGTCGGTCCTGGGGGAGCCGGTCGGGCGGGGCCGTCTCCCCTCCGCCCGGGAGTACCGGCCCGTGGCCGCCCATCGGCCGCTGCCGACCTCGACGAACGGGTTCCCGGACGACGAGGCGTAGTCGCGCGTCTACTCGCGCACCGGGATGGTGGGGACCGGGAGCCGGTCCGGCATCTGGTTCGGGTCCACGATCTCGCGCGCCGGCCGGCGCGAGGTACTGCTCAGCCCGTGGATCTTCGCGATCACGTCGAGGAACCCGATGAACCCCCGGAACGCCCCGCGGTAGAGGTTCGTGTGCGCCCCCTCCCAGTCGAAGAAGTCGTTCAGCATCCGCTTTGACTGCCGGAGCCCGTGAGTCAAGGCTCGCTTGAGCAGCTCCTCCTGCAGGGGGGAGATCTGGTCCCGGCGGAACCAGTCCTTCGACTTGAGGTGTCCGAGCGGCACGAAGAACATCGGGACGAGCAGGGCCTTGAAGTCCCAGAGGTCATCGATCAAGTCGATCGTCCGTGCGACGTCGTCCTCGGTCTCCTGGGGGAGCCCCACGATGAACGTGCAGGCCGGGAAGACGTGGTTGTCGTTCATGAGCCCGGCCGCCTGGACGACGAGCTCGGGCCACTGGGACGCCTTGAACGGGGCGACCTTCCCCGGCATCGCGGCGGTGATCATGTGGGGGGAGCCGGTCTCCACTCCGACCTCGACCCCCCACCAGTCCTGGCGGTCGTCGATGAGGATCTCCGAGCACTTGGGGAGGAGCTTCGGCTTGGTCATCAACGTCGCGACGGCGACGTGGCTCCACCCGACCTGCTGGTAGTACCGCTTGGCGAGTTGCAGCAGCGGGAGCAGCTTCTCCTCGTGCGGCATCACGTTCGGACTGCCGTAGAACATCACGTCGTCCGAGTGGAGGAGCCCCTTCCGGACGCCGATCGCCGCGTTGATCCGGAGCTCCTCCTCGATTTTCGAGAGGGGGTACCAGCGCGTCGGTCGGGTCGTGACCGAGCAGAACGAGCAGCCGCGGCAGCAGCCGCGTCCGATCTCGATGAGTCCGTTGACGCTGGGGTACTTGATCGAGGAGATCTGCTCGACCTTCGGGGACTCCTTCGGGGTGAGCACCACGTGCGGCGGGAGGAACTCGTCGCGGAGCGCCTTGCCCACGATCTCCCGGACGAAGAGGTCCGCTTCCCCCTCGACCACGCTGTCGATGCCGCCGATCGAGTCGACGAACTCCTGGATCCACGGGAGCTTCTGGCGGGTCGCCGGCGCCAGTTGCCAGGCGCACGGGCCACCCGCGATGATCTTCATCCCCTGCTGGCGCGCCCGGAGGACCGCCGGCTGCGTCAGCATCCGCTTGAAGTTGACACAGTTCAGCGTCTCCTTCTTCATCACGCCGCCGAACGTCGAGCTGGGGGGGTTGAGCCCGAAGTAGTCGTGGCCCGAGATCAGCAGGACCTTTGCCGGCCCGGGCATGTAGCGGTCGAGATGGGCCGGGTGGACGATGCGGGCGTCGAACCCCGCGTCGATGAGCGAGGCCTCGATCTTGCGCATGCCGTACGGGGCCTGGCGCGGGAACCCTTGCTCGTCCACGGGCATCGCGGGGTAGAAGAGCCGCTGGTAGACGGTCTCCGGGAAGATGTAGGCCGGGGTGGTCGTCCCGAACCCGAGGAACTCCTTCCCGTGGTGGTTGCTCATCATCGTCCAGTCGCAGCTGATTACCACTTCTGGCATCGGGTCGGAGCCTCCTCGAACGGGCGAACTCCCGTGGGACGAACGATTCCCTTTTTATCAGTTGTCATGCCACCGCAGCGACAATTGCCGGGTTCCTCCCCTCCCGGCAGAGTTATTCAAAGTCGGAATCGTCGTCCTCCCGCGACCCGCTCCCCTCCGAGAGGTCACCGGAATCCTCGCCGGGTTCCCCCTCCTCCCCTCCCTCATGGAACGCGGGGTCCCGCTGGAGCAGGTGGATCCGGACGCAATCCCGGTGGGCCGGGTTCCCGTTCCAGGAGCTGGTCTCGGCGGGGTCGACGAGCGGCTCCTTGCAGAGCGTGCAGATCTCGGGCGGGGGGCTGATCCAGGAGATCCGTCGAGGTGGGGCGGCCATTCGACCGGCCCGGGAGAGCACGAGCAGGCACGTCTAACTTTCGCCCCCGGGCCCGCTCGGTCGGGCCTCCCGGAGGACCCCCCACCTCATCGGCCGGCGCGGGGGGTCGAGCGGGACCGGTCCGTGGAGGGCGGGTTCCCGGCCCGCACCGCGGCCAGGACGGCCGAGACCGCCCGGACCGCCGCGACCGCGCCCACCCGGTCGGCGTTCGTGCCGGGTACCCGCTCCGCCGGCATCGGACCGGCCGCGCCCGTGGCCGCCGCGAAGACCACGTCCCCGTCGGTGGAGGTCTGGTACGGAACGATGGTCCGGGCCAGCCCGGCATGGACGATCGAAGCGACGCGCGCGAGCGCCGGTCGGTCCAGCGCGAGGTCGGTGGCGACGAGGGTCAGCGTGGTGCCGCGGGCGGAACCTCCCCGCCCCCATCTCCGCCCCGGGGGAGCGATCCGGCCCGACGAGGTCCGCGCCCCCGCGACCCACCTTCCCGTTCGAGGATCCACCACGGCGCCCACCGCGTTCACCACGACCAGGACGCCGACCGTTCCGCGCCGCCCCACGGACGCGGCGGACGAAGCGAGGCCCCCGTGCATCGCCCGATGGCGCCCCAGGTACTTTCCGACCATCGCACCGGCTCCGGCGCCGACCCGACCGGACGCGACCGGCCGCCGGCTGGCATGCTGGGTCGCCTCCCGGCCCAGCGCCTCATAGTCGGGCAACCGGCCCTCCTGGAGCGGCAGGTCGAACAGGGCCGCGCCCGAGACGGGAACGACCCGGTGGGGGTGGGAGAAGGCGTGATGCCCCCCGCCGCTCGCGAGGATCTCGGCCCGGATCCCCCGGGCCGCGTCGAGCCCAAAGACGCTCCCGCCGGCAAAGAAGATCGCCCACCGACGTCCGAAGGTCGCATCGAGCGCGAGGGAGGCCGTGTCGTAGGTCGCCGAGGCTCCGCCGCGGACGTCGATCACGGCCGGGGTCGGCCCCGGGAATCGGACGACCGTCACGCCGGTCGTGCCGTCGTCCGACTCGGCGTGGCCGACCGAGAGCCCCCGCACTCGCGCGAGGTCGCGACGCGCCGACGCCACGCCCTCCGCACCCGCCCAGGGCGAAAACGGTTGGCATGCGCTCTTATCTATCGGGAGTGATGGCGGCCGCAATGCCGCCCTCGAGGAAGGCTCCGCCGGAGACGCCGGCCGCGCCGGCCGGTTTCCGGGTCGCCCGCGACCTCCCGTTGGGCCGCCATCCACTGACCGCCGCCTTCCCCGGGCTCGACCGGCTGCCGCCGGCGGTGCGGCTCGAGCCGGACGCCGCCCGACGGGCGACGCTGTTCGAAGAGACGTGCGTGGAGATCGTCGACCAGGACCTGTGGATGTACGTCTCCCCGTGGGACCTTCCGAAGGGGGCCCGCCGGGAGTGGCGCCCGGTGACCTCCCCCCACGGGCACGACTGCATCGTCATCGGGCAGGGCCATCTCCGCGAGAGCCCCGAGATGGTCCTGTTCATGGACATCTACCACGAGCTCTGCCACGTGGTGCAACGCCGGGATGGCGCGAACCTCTGGGAACCGGGGGTGAGCTACGTGGAGCGGTGGACGGAGATCGAGGCGTACCGCTTCGTCGTGCGCGAGGCCCGGGAGCTCGGGATCAAGGACCCGTACCTCCGCGAGTACCTGAAGGTGGAATGGATCTCCCCCACCGAGCACCGCGCCTTGCTGGAGCAGGTCGGCGTCGCCCCGGGGTAGGCGTTTTCGTCCGGTTCCGGGGCCGCTCCCGTCAGGAACGGTGCCGAACGAAACGATGCTTTATCCCCACGCGCCCGACTGTCCACGGAACGCCGGGGCGGGAGCGTCGTGTCGATCGACATCAAGTCCCGTACCGTCCTCCGGCCGTCCTCCAGCGACCTGTGGTTCCTCTCCTACCTGCCGCTCGCGATCTCCGACGGGATCGCGACCCCGCTGATCCCGCTGCTCGCGCTCCAGCACTTCGGCGCGAGCGCGTTCGTCGTGACCATCATCATCGCGGCGAGCGCGATGAGCCAGGTCCCGTTCACGATCATCTGGGGGAACCTCTCCGACCGGGTCGCCCACCGGAAGTACTTCCTCGTGGGGTCGTTCCTTGCCACGGGGGTGAGCATCATCGCCATCGCCCTGGCCCGGGACCTGATGACGTTCTTCTGGCTGAACGTCGTCGAAGGGCTCGCCTCGGCGGCCAGCGCGCCGATCGGGACGATGCTCCTGCTGGAGACGCGCCACAAGCGGTGGTGGCCCCAGGACATCGGTCTGTTCGGCCTGATCTCCGGCCTCGGCACGACCGTCGGCCTCGCGGTCGGGTTCGTCTGGCTGTTCGTCATCGGCCACACCGGCACCGCCGTGACGACCATGACCGGCCTCCTCCTCCTCTCCGGGGCCCTCGCGGTCGTCTCCGCGGCCGCGGCGTTCGTCTGGATCGAGGAGCCGACCACGCGCATCGAGCGGCGGACCACCAACGAGCTCCTCCATCTGCGGCCCGGCATCGCCGAGCGCGCCCGCAACCTCCGCCTGCGCGTCGCCGGGATCGTCGACCTGACCCGCTCGACCGCCGAACGGCTCCCCGGGCGGGAGTACCTCTTCCTCGCGGCCCTCGGCGTGATGAGCGTCGGGTTCGACATCTTCTACGGGCCGTTCCCCGTCTTCCTGATCTCCGTCTTCGGCCACAGCGCGTACTCCGGGGACGCCGGGGTCTTCATCGTCTACTTGGGCTCGGCCGCCGCCTCCACGGCCCTCTTCTTCCACTCCGGGAAGGCGGTCGACAATCACTCGCCGAAATCGGTCTTCCTCGAGTCGATCGGGGCCCGGTTCCTCCTGATGGTGCTCTTCCTCTGGGGGCCGCTCTACGTCCTCTTCGGTCGGGACGTGCCCGCCCTGCTCGGCTGGTTCACGCTGCTGAATGCGCTCATGGGCGTCACCTGGGCGTTCATCAGCACCGCGAGCACGCTCTTCCTCGTCCGTCTGGTCGGCCGCTCGGCCCGGGGGCGCGCGCTCGGGCTCTACAACGCGGTCGCCGGGGCGGGCAGCCTGCTCGGGACCCTCCTGGGGGGATGGCTGTATGCGACCTACGGGGTGCACCTGGCCTACTCGATCGCCTCGCTCACGGTCCTGGTCGGCGGGGCCCTGCTGGTGCCGATCCCCTTCCACGTTTTCCAGATCCCGCACCACTTGGCGCATCCGTCGCGCCGGCTCCGCGGGGCGCGGGCCACGGTCCCCCGCCCCCCCCGGCCGAGAGGGCGGTAGCCCCGGTCAGCCGAACATCTCCCAGGTGAGCGTGCGGATCACGTATCCCAGGGCCAGGTAGCCGAGGAACGTCTCGAGGTCGGTCAGGTAGTCCCGCATCACGCACGAACGGAAGCCGAGCTGGCCCACTCCGACGGGCGTGTCCCCGTCGAGGATTGCGAACCGCCCCGTGAGGCGCTCGTAGATCGTGTAGCGAACGCCCCCATACTCGATCGTCATCGGGCCGAAGGTGGTCGACTTCGTCCGCCAGGAATCCTCGCCCACCTGGATCCGGATCTCGTCGGCCTTGGCCCGGTACGTGACGGTGGCCTGGACCACGTTCGGGGTCGCGTCGTGGAGGACGTGGTACTCCGTCGCGAACAGGGCCGCGATGCGGCTGCCGAGGCCCTCCCGCTCCGACGCGACGGGTCGGGCGGTCCAGAGCGCATCGCCGACGTGGAGCTCGATGACGTTCCGGAGAATGCGGGCCGTTGCCTGGATCATCGGCCGCCGAGAATAGAACCGGCCGTGAGGTAATAATGGCGATGGCGTTCGCCCGGCCGTGTCGGCGGCGGCCCCGGTCCCCCCGCCCGGCGAGCGCGCGATCGGGATCGAGTTCTACCTGACGACGACGCCCGGCGTTCCGGGGGTCACCAAGTCGACCGAGGAGGACTTCCGGGTGACGGAGATCTCCGCGTACCCGCGCCCCGACCCGGACGGGCCGTTCACGGTGCTGCGGGTCGAGAGCCGGGGCTGGGAGCAGCACGAGCTCGCGGCGGCGATCGCCCGGCGCCTGGCGCTCCCGTCCCGGGCGGTCCAGTGGTCCGGCACGAAGGACCGCCGGGCCGTGGCCGAACGGTTGTTCTCGTACCGCGGCGACCCCCCGGCGGAGGACCTCGGCCTTCCCCGGGTGACGGTGCAGGAGGCGTACCGGGCGAGGGACGGGCTGGTGCTGGGCCACCACTATGGGAACGCGTTCGAGATCCGGATCACCGGCCTCCCGGACCCCGAGACGGGCCGGCAGGCGTACCACGCGACCGAGGCGGCCCTCCGGGACGCGGGCGGCTTCCCGAACTTCTTCGGGCCGCAGCGGTTCGGGGAGGTGCGGCCCGTGACCCACGCGGTCGGACGCGCGCTGGTCCGCGGGGACCTGGCCGGGGCGGTCGATCTCTATCTCACGGCGCGGCCCTCCAGCGGTTCCCGGGGGGTCGGGGACACGGCCCGCGCGGAGTACGCGGCGCATCACGACCCCGCGCGGGCCCTCCGCGAGTTCCCGCCCGAGTACCGGTTCGAGCGCTCGATCCTCCAGCGGCTGGCCGATGGGGATCCCCCGGCCCGGGCGTTCCGAGCGCTCCCGCACGAGCTGCGCCGCCTGTTCATCCACGCCTACCAGGCGTTCCTGTTCAACCGGTGGCTGAGCGCCCGGCACGCCGCGGGGATCTCGCTGGACCGGCCCGAGGCCGGGGACTCGATCCTGCGGCTCGGGCGGGACGGCACGTTCCGCAGCCAGGAGAGCGTCCCCGTCGAGGAGGACAACCGGGCCGAGTGCACCGAGCTCGTGGTCCGCGGTCGCGCCATATTGGCAGGCCCTCTCGTGGGCGCCGAGACCGAGGTCCCGGGCGGCCGGGTCGGGGAGCTCCTCGGTCATCTCCTGGAGGAAGAGGGCGTCGACCCGTCGAAGTTCGTGCTCCCGGCCGCGCCCGAGCTCGCCAGCCGGGGGGCGGCCCGGCCCGTGCTGCTCCCGGTCCCCCCGCTCGGGATCTCCTCCGAGCCCGGGGCGGTGGTCTTCCGCTTCGCCCTGCCGAAGGGAAGCTACGCGACGATCTTCCTCCGGGAGTTTCTCAAGGTGGGCGCGTCGTAGCCCCGGTCGCCTGCGCGGCCCGGGGGCGTCGGCCCGCCCCCGACGAGGGGGGAAGGTCCGTTCCCGGCACGACCCCTTCGATCAGCCACTTCTCGAGGAACAGCAGATCGCGGGGCCGGTAGCCCACCGACTCGTAGAAGGCGATCACCCCGGCGTTCGACGGCTCGACGTGGAGGTTCACCTTGACGCACCCCTTCCGACGCAGCCGCATTTCGATCTCGCGCACGAGCCGCGCCCCCAGGCCCCGGGACCGGGCCTCGGCCGCTACCGCGAGGTGGTTCACCGAGCCTCGACGCCCATCGAACCGCCCCAGCGCCGCTCCCACGATCCGGCCGCGGTCCTCGGCGACCAGGAACAGGTCCGGGTCCCGCCGGCGCTGGCGTTCGAGGGCCGACCGGGTGTCCGAAGGGCCGATGTAGAGCCCGGCGTCGCGCCACAACCGGCGAACCGCGGGGCCGTCCGAGGGAGCGTACACGCGCAGTCGGACGCCGGCCGGCGCCCGCCGACGGCGTCGGCCGGGTCCGCGGACGGGCATGCCGCGCCTCGAACCGGCCGGCGCGATAACCGTTCCTCCCGGAGCGGGATCGAGGGGAGACCTCCGCTCGACCGGCGGGACGGCCACCGGTCCACGCGAGCCTACTAATAGTCGGGACCCGGCTCCATCGCCGCGTATTGGTTCCATGATCTCCGGGGGTCCCCGACCGTTCGTCGTCCCGTTCCAAGCCACGGCCCCTGCGTCCGTCGAGCGGCCCAGTTCCAGCCCCCGCGTGCCGACCGGCGTTCCCGATTTTGACTACCTGACCGGCGGGATGCCCGCGGGATCGGTCGTGCTTCTCCTCGGCGAGGCCGGTGCGGGGCACCAGGAGTTCGCGCTGACCTCCGCGGTCCACCTGATGTTCCGCTACGACCAGCCGAGCCTCCACCAGTTCTACCTGGGGTCAGCGAAGGGGCCGTTCGTCTACCCCGAGGGCGTGGCGTTCGTGAGCATCAGCCGCTCGAAGGAGCAGGTGATCGGGGAGGTCCGCGAGTCGTTCCACGACTTCTACCCCGAAGTGCTCCTCCGCCACCTGATCTTCCACGACCTTTCCCCGACGTACTTCCGGGACTCCGTCGTGCCGCCCTCCTGGGCCGCGCTCCCCGGTCCTCTCCTCGGAGGCGACGGCGGCGCGGGGCACTCGGCGACCGACAGCCCGGACGGGCCGGTCCGCGCCCTCGCGAGCTCGCTCGAGTCATGCGGAAAGGGAAACGTGGTGATCGTCGACTCCCTGACCGACCTGTTGGTCCGGGGGGGGATCGAGACGAACGACGTCCTCACGCTCCTCAAAGGGCTCCGCCGTCGCGCGAAGAGCTGGGGCGGGATCGTCTACCTGCTGCTCTCGGAGGGCGTGGCCCCCCGCGCGACCGAGCAGGCGGTGATCGACTCGGTCGACGGCGTGCTCCACTTCCGATGGTCCGCGAGCCCGAACCACTCGCACCGGAACCGCGCGATGGTGATCGAGAAGTTCATGCCGGTGCTCTCCCGCCTCACGGCGGAGCAGCATGGGACCTTCGTGATCCGGATCAACCAGTTGAACGGGCTGGTGACCACCCAGTATGAGCGGGTCTGAACCTCCACGCGCGAAGGTGCCGACGGGGATCAACGGCCTCGACGAGATGCTCGGAGGGGGGTTCCCCGCCGGGCACGTGGTGCTCGTCACGGGGCGGCCGGGGACCGGGAAGACCTGTCTCGGGCTCCAGTTCCTGATGGCCGGGGTCGCCCGAGGCGAGAAGGGGGTCTTTCTCTCGCTCGAGGAGGACGCGCCGCAGCTCCTGGAGAGCGCGCGGCAGTTCCGCTGGCCGGTGGACGACGCAGTGGCGAACGGCCTGCTGCGGGTCGTCCGGCTCGACCCCCGCGAGACGCGCCAGAGCCTCCACCGCGTCCAGGGGGAGCTCGGCAAGGAGCTCACCTCCCTCGGGGCCCGGCGGATCGTGGTCGATTCCGTCTCCCTGCTCAACATGCTCTCGGACGATGAGCCGAGCCGGCGCGGGACCCTGTTCGCCCTGGCCGGGGCGTGCCGCGAGGCCGGGGCCACGACGGTGCTGACCGCCGAGGCCGACCCCCGTCAGCCCGAGGTGAGCCGGGACGGGCTCTCGGAGTACGTCGCCGACGGGGTGATCGTGCTCGGCTATGCGACCGGCGGCGATGGCCATCGGGTCGGTCTCTCGCTCCGCGTCCTCAAGATGCGGCGCACGGCCCACGCGCGGACCGTCCAGCCGTACGTCATCGGCGCGTCGGGACTGGTCGTCGATGCCAAGGCGATCGATCTGGGCGCGGTCTAGACCTTCCCGCTCCGGCCGCTCCGTGCCGCCGTCCCCGGGCGCGGGTCGGGGAGAGGTCCCATGAGTCCCGGTCGGCGGGGCGCTCGTCCCCTCGATGAACCGGGGGACGGTCCCTCCCGTCCTCGGACTCCGCCGCGGTGGGTGATCTACGTCGACCTCGATGCCTACTACGTCGCGTGCGAGATCCGCGACCGCCCGGACCTCGCGGGAAAGCCGGTGATCGTCGGGCCGCCGCCGTCCGCGGGACCGACCCGGGGGGTCGTGCTGTCGGCGAGCTACGAGGCCCGTCCGTTCGGCGTGCACAGCGCGCTCCCGGTCCAGATCGCGGCCCGCCTCTGCCCCCAGGCCACCTGGGTGCCGCCCGACTTCGAGAAGTACGAACGGGTGAGCCGGGAGGTCCGCGCGCTGCTCCGCACCTTCTCCTCCGAGGTCGTGCCGTTCAGCATCGACGAAGCGGTCGTGGGCACGGACGCCCCCGGACCGGAGGAGGCCCGGTCGATCGCGGAGCGGATCCAGCGGGCGCTCGCCGGGACCCTCGGCCTGCCGTCGTCGCTCGGCGTGGCCACGACGCGACTCGTGGCCAAGATGGCGACCGACGCGGCGAAGCCGGGTCGGATCGTGGTCGTCCCGCCGGAGGAGGTGGCCCGGTTCGTTGCCCCGCTCCCGGTGCGGGCGGTCCCGGGCGTCGGCCCGAAGACCGAGCAGCGGCTGCGCAGCGAGGGGATTTTGACGATCGGGGACCTGGCCTCCCGGACTCCCGGGGAGGTCGCCCGATGGCTCGGCTCCTTCGGCCGGGAGTTGGTCGCCCTGGCCCGGGGCGAACCGGTCGAGTCCCCGCTCGAGGAGACAGGCCCCCGGTCCCGCTCCACGGACCGCACGTTCGCCGAGGACGTCACCTCGTGGCCGGAGCTCGAGTCGGCCGTGAGGGAGCTCGCCCAGGATCTCGCCCGGACCCTGGACCGCGAAGGGCTCCGCTACGGTGCTGTGGGGATCGGCCTCCGGTGGTCGGACTTCTCGCGCTCGCAGCGGGTCCGCAGCCTCTCCGGCGCCGCGGAGGGCCCGGCCTCGATGGCCGAGCGGGCCGTCCATCTGGCCCGGGAGCTCTGGGAGGCGGAGGGCACGGGCCAGGGTCGGCCGGTGCGGACCGTCTCGGTCCGGGCGGAACGGTTGAGCGGCCGACGCCTCCACCAGGTCTCGCTCGACGAGTTCGGCGGCCGAGCGGGCGCCCGGCGTTAAGAGGTCCCCGCCGCTCCCCTCAGGGAGGCGTCCGATGGCCGACCGCTCCCCGCTGGAACGGCCCGAGATCCGGGCCGAGGTGGCCGCGTTGTCGGCGCCCGATCCGCGGCTCGGTCTCCCGATGCCGGCCTACGGGGGTCGTTCCCTGCCGAACGTCACCGCGTCCGTGGTCCAGGCGCTCGTTCGCGACCCTTCGGACGGGGCTCCGCTCGCACCCCCCTTGGTGCCGCCGCTCGACCCGTTCCACGGCCGGCCGGCCGAGGGGCCGGTCGTGGTCCTCCTGGTCGACGGGTTCGGATGGTCGTCGTTCCAGGCGTGGGTCGCAGGGAACGGCGGAACGTCGTCCGTCCGATGGGGGGCGCTCGCGCACCCGATCACGACCGTGTTCCCGACGACGACCGTCTCGGCGCTCGTCAGCCTATCGGCCGGGACCGCCCCCGCGGGCCACGGCGTCGTCGGATACCGCCAGTACCTCCCCCGGTTCGGGGTCGTGGTGGACATCCTCCGGATGTGCCCTGCCGGGGTCGGTCCCCCCGAGTCGCTGGTCGGTCCGGACTGGACCCCGGGGCTGATCTCCGCGGCACCCCCGATCTTCCGTCGCGGGGTCCGGGGCGTGGCGCTCTCCCGCGACAAGTTCCAGGGCACGGGGTTCACCCGGATGCTCTACGAGGGGGCCGAGTACG
>Ga0187772_10000690_pt1 | contig 15212 bp, 16 predicted proteins | sample 0116_SJ02_MP15_2_FD_133137 | JGI IMG/M metagenome (GOLD analysis project Ga0187772, IMG submission 133137) | Tropical peat soil microbial communities from peatlands in Department of Meta, Colombia - 0116_SJ02_MP15_20_MG | ecosystem: Environmental > Terrestrial > Soil > Wetlands > Peat | place... | reverse complement strand
AGCCCTGCCGCTCAAAAGTATTGCGTAATCAATGGGTTGGGGACGAACCTGGGCGAGCGGCGCTTGGCACTTTTGTGCTATTGGCGCTAGTCTCTCGCGCGCTTATGATTTTAGCCAAAGATACTAAGCCCGAGGACTCAGTGTCGGCTTGGATCAGTTGCACCTAACGCCACTTCGGTAGGTTGTGGGGACAGCGGAAAAGAGGAGCCCTGTGTCAAACATTCTACGTCAGCTGTGGAAAGATGAGCGCGGCCAGGACATCGCGGAATACGCGGTGATGCTGGCGGTGATTCTGGTGATCGTCGTGGGCACGATCCGGCTCATCGGATCCAACGCCAACAACGTCTTTTCGCAGGTTGGCAGCACCATCCAATAGCTATTCTCCCCTGAGAAACGGGTGCCACCAAATCCGTCCAAACAACGTGCTTGCAGGCATGTACCGCAATCCCTGCGTTCCACTCTGCTTGCTTCGCTTTTCTAATCGAATCTTCTCTTGTAAGCCTTTGTCTTAGCTGCCCTTTTCACGCCCGGCCTTCCTTCTGCTACTTAGGTTGCGCATTGGAGTCTTGTGCTGCCGGCTGAGTCGTCACCGCAACCTTGTCCGGACCGCCGTTCGAGAGGCGGGTCAGGTGAGGGAAGAAGGGAGTGATCTCGAACTCCATCTTTTCTTTGGAGGAGACCAGAGACACGGGCTTGGATTTTGATAATTCCGCCTGATCGCTCCAGGGGTCGACTTTGACGCGTCCGCCGAGCGGAAGAGCCGCCATCTGATCGAGACGTTTTTGATCGAGGGCCGGCGCCGAGGCCAGCAGAGTCGACATGCGGATGGTTTTGCCAAAAGCCACCCCGTTGCCCAGATGCGGGCGGATCAGGTTGGGCAAGTCGGGGGCCTTCTCCTGCAGCGCTTTCAGAAAGAGCCCGGCGCTGGCCAGCTTGTCTTTGTACGGCGAATTCTGGAGCAACTCCAGAGCCTTGACGTCGGCAGCCTGCTCGTCCGCGGGATTCTGCTTGAAATCCAGCCGCTCGAAAGAATCCTGGTCAGGGAAGAACAGCTTGTCGTTGAAGGCCAGTTCGGTGTCGAAGGGATGGCCGAGCACGATGTGGCTGAGTTCGTGCGCCAGGATCATGGCGAGCGAAGCCTCGTCGGGAAGAACATCCAGCAGTCCGCGACTCATGACAATGGTGTGACCGATGACGAACGACTCCATTGGGGCAGTCAGCAGTACGCGGCAATGCACTTCGGCCTGCAAGTCAATGTTGTTGGTGACGATCAGATTGTTGACGACCGTGCAGAGGACCTTGTCGAGATCCCCGGGAGGCGCGAGCAAGCCGACCTTCTGCATGCGGTCAAGGCCATTGTCTTCTGCCTGCTTTTCCCACATCCGCTGGGCCATAACCGGAGAAGCATCGGCCGCTGTATCGGATTGATCGCGAACCGACTCCGGCGAATCCACCAGGATCTGGGTGAATTCCTCGCCTTTGTTGAGGACATGAAGGTCATATCCCCAAAGGCGCGTCTGCGCCTTAAAGTGGAGGGTCTTAGTCAGCCCGGTCTTCATGTTCGATTCTTCGGTGTAGATGTAGGCGGGCAGCCAGGTTCCGGGGCGCAGGTTCAGACGCCAGCTGTCGAAGTGAAAATAGAAGGCGGCTCTCGGGCGCGGAGAGAAGGTTCCGTTGAAGCGGACGATGTTGTAATCCTGGTCTTCGACCCAAATGCGTCCCTTGAAGCGGGCGACTTTCTGGCCCGGTTTGGGCTGGACGTCGATGGCGAGGCAGCGGATTTCGCCAAGAAATTCGCGGCGGACAAAGGTGAAGTCGTAGTACTTCTTCTGGAAATCAGTATCAAGCACCACCATCTCGGCGAAGCCAAGAGGCAGATAGTGTAGAGAATAGATTCCGGTCAGGCGGTTGACGACGCGATGACCGAAGCCGGGCTGTCCGGTGAAGGAGACGTCTTCTGGGCCCTCGGACATGTCAAGGCGGCCGAGAAAATACTTATCGCTGACAGGAAATGTTGTCTCTGACTTGTCGGTCTTGAGATCCTGCAGGTAGGTCTCCACCATGGGATGCAAGTGCCGCATCTGTGCCAGGAAAAAGTGTTCGCGCTGCACGACTCGGTCCAGGACATCGTTGAAAGTGGCTGGCGGCGGCTGGGGGCCGGGCGTCACCGGCGTCGTGGTTGCGGTTGCCGGAGTGTCCGCCGGAGGAGTAGCAGCGGTGGTTGCCGGGTCCTGCGACCAGGCGGGCAACAGGCATGCAAGGATCAGAAGACACCAGACTGAGGCCAAACGAACGGTAGACATAGAACCCTTCTTTTTCATGATCAGGCTAGTTCCGGAGCGAATTCGTTCTGGATCAAGCCAACTGGAAAACGATGTGCAGCACCGCAGTGGAATCCGAGGGCTGCCCATCCTGCAGTGCGGGTTTGAAGCGGATTTGTTCGGCGGCGCGCACCGCCGCATCGTCCAATCCGTAGCCCAGCCCGCGAATCACGCGCAACACGCGAATTTTGCCTGATGCTTCGAAAACGACTTCCAGCAGCACTTCGCCTTCAACGTGTTTGGCGCGCGCTTCCGGAGTGTAAATGGGGGTAGGTTTCGACAGGATTTCGGCCGCGGTCACTTTGGGCGCAGCCGTCGCAGCGCGCGACTGAACCGTCGGAGGAGCGGGAACGTCGGCGCTTCCGAATCCCGCGTCGCGTACCGTTCCGCGAACCGCGTGCGGATCGCCCGTGGCAACTCCCGAACCGAATCCGGTGCTGGCGACGACGCCACGCACACCGTTGGCACCTCCAGTGCCGTTTCCATATCCCGGCCCGCCGGGAAGGTCGAAGCTGCCAAGCGAGGCGATATTCACCGGTGACTTGCCGGTGTTCAGCTTGGCGGAAACGCCGTTGGGGTCGCCGAAGCCGCCGGTCTGGACTTTCGCGGCCGGCTTTTCAATCGTCTGCGGAGCCGAGCTTCCGGTCGAGAACACATTGGTTTGCACGGGTTGCTTGGGAATCGCGGCCGCAGGAGCCGGCAAAACAGGCGCCATCTTCTTGTCGGCAACTTTCACTTCCGGAGCCGGAGAATCCGCCGGCTTTGGTTTCGGTAGCGGCGCAGGCAGGCGCAATGCCGAGGGCGGAGGGTCGAGTCTGGCCACGATCAGGGGCGGCGGCAGTTGCCGCTGCGGCTCGTGATTGACCGGTTCGGGCGTGGGAACAAGTTGGATGGCGTGATAGTCACGCTTTGGCGGATCGAGCACCTCAGGGTGAAAAATGGGAACCCAGACAAAGACGCCCACGACAATTGCCTGCACGCCGTAGCTCAGAAAAAACTCATACCATGGCGCTTTCCATTTCGGGAGCGAGGAGAACAAGTGGGTCTGCAGAACCGGAGATGCCATAGATGCCATAAAACGTACTGGCCGTTCCCTAGCTTAGAAACACCGGGCCGGCGAAAAAAGTTCTCTCGTTGTCAGGAACCCTGGGAGTCAGGAGTTCACCCTTAGTTTACTACCGTAGGGAATGTATGCACGGCATCGGCCAATTCCAGTAGGAAAAGACATTAGACTAACCTTATATTAATCAGTGGATTAGCGGCTGTTTGGGGGTGAATTCTCCATCTCACGGTCCACGGGCTGCAAAAAAATACACCCTGCAAAAGAGAGTTTTCCTTCCCAGATCAGGTGATTCCTGTAGGCCTTTCGAGTACGGGGCGTGTCAGCAATGGACGATTTTGTCGCTCTTGATGCCGCGGGTGGCGTTGCGGGTATCCACGATCAGCTTCGCCTCGTCGACGATTCGTCGATAATCGTAGTCGGAGTGATCGGTCACAATGACGACGCAATCATACTGGGCGAGATTTTTCAGCTCGGCGCACTTCATTTGCAGATCGTACTTGCGGCCTTTTCCGATGATGGGGAAATACGGATCGTGGTAGCTGACCTGGGCGCCGTCTTTCTGCAGCAGTTCGATGATGGTAAGCGATGGGGACTCGCGCAGGTCGTCGATGTCTTTCTTGTAAGCGACGCCAAGAATCAGAACCTTCGCGCCGTTGAGAGACTTCTTGTGGCGATTCAGCGCACTGGCCACGGAGGCCAGCACGTGATAGGGCATGTTGGTGTTGATCTCGCCGGCGAGTTCGATGAAGCGCGTGCGGAAGTCCCACTCCTTGGCTTTCCAGGAAAGATAAAAAGGATCGACGGGAATGCAGTGTCCGCCGAGGCCGGGACCGGGGTAGAAGGGATGAAACCCGAAGGGCTTGGTGGAAGCGGCGCCGATGACCTCCCAGATATCGATGCCCATGCGCAAACAGAGGAGCTTGAGTTCGTTGACCAGCGCGATGTTGACGCAGCGGTAAATATTTTCGAGCAACTTGGTCATTTCCGCAGCGGCCGGAGATGAGACCGGCACGGTGCGGTTGAAGATGGAGCCGTAGAGGGCGCCGGCGAGTTTGGAGGCTTCCGGGTTTAATCCGCCGACAACCTTGGGAATATCGCGGCGGGCGACGCTGGTGTTGCCCGGGTCCTCGCGCTCGGGCGAGAAGGCGACAAAGAATTCCTTTCCCGTAGAATCGCCATTGCGCGCGGCTTTCAGCCCGGCCCGGTTTTCTTTTTCGAGAATCGGGATCATCACCTCTTCGGTCGTGCCGGGATAGGTGGTGCTCTCGAGCACCACCAACTGTCCCGCCCGCAGGTGTGGAGCGATGGAGTGCGTGGTGTCGGTGATGAAGCTGAGATCGGGCTCGTGATATTCATTCAGCGGGGTGGGAACGCAGATGATGATGGCGTCCATGGCAGCAATCTGGGTGTAGTCCGAAGTCGCGGAGAAGCCGTGCTTTTTCGCCGCCTGGATCTCTTCGGCTGCGATACGGTAGATGTAAGAGCCGCCCTTGGCGAGCGTATCCACCTTGCGAGCGTCGATGTCGAAGCCGGTCACGCGGAATTTCTGCTCGCTGTAAAGCAACGCCAGCGGCAGCCCGACGTAGCCCATTCCGATAATGCCGATGCGGGCCTGGCGCTGCTGAATCTTGCTCATCAGGTCCGCGGTAGATGCATCTGCGACAGAGGTAGTCATGAATTTGTCCGAGAGTATGAAGGATTTCGGGGAACGTTCATTCTAGCACGGTGAAATTCAGGTTCAGCGCTTCGAAAGCGCATGTACTTCGGGGAGGAAACCCAGTTGTTTGCATGGCGCCGGGCAGATCGATCGATGAAGGCTGAGAATGAAGGCAGGCGACTGTGGATCGCGGGCGGAGTCTTTGCGGCGCTGCTTGCGGCTGTCTTGGCGGCAAACGCAGACAGACTGCTGGTGGTGAATGATCCGAAGCCCTCCGATGTGATTCTGGTGCTGGCTGGAGAAACCGATCTGCGTCCAGCGCGGGCTATCGAGCTGCTCGATCGGGGCTACGGGCGGAGAGTCGTAATCGACGTGCCGGCCGAAGCCAAAACGTGGGGCTTCAGGGAAAGCGAATTGGCACAGCAATACGTAGATCATCTGCCGGAAGCGACGTCAGTGCGGATCTGTCCGATCCATGGGCTCTCGACGCATGACGAAGCGCGAGATGCCGAAAAATGTCTGGCGAGCGAGAGCGGCGACCGGATTCTGATTGTGACTTCGGATTTTCACACGCGGCGCGCTCTGGCCACGTTCCGGCGAGCGTTGCCTGATAAGAGCTTCTCAGTGGCGGCCGCTTTCGACGAAACCCAATTTGGCACGCAGTGGTGGAAGCACCGGCAGTGGGCGAAGACGTTCCTCGATGAAGCGATGAAGTGGGTGTGGTGGAGTGCCGTCGATCGATGGCGGTGACGTCTCTTCCGAGACTGCAGACTGCGTGCGCGAAGTCGTAAGTCCTTTTGGAACGCTTACGGCTCGGTTGAAGCCGAGCCCTTTCAAATCCCGCGCCGCCGTCTGGAAGGCCAGCCAATTCACGCGGCTGCGGCGACAGCAATTTGAATTTCTCTAGATTCCGGGAAGACCGAGGCCGCCGAGCATACCGCCGACCGTGGATTGCATCTGCGCGTCGACGCGGCGAGAGGCTTCGTTGACCGCTGCGAGGACGAGGTCCTGCAGCATCTCGACATCGCCGGACTTGACGACTTCGGGATCAATGCGCAGGCTGAGTAGTTGCTTGCGGCCATCCATTTTCGCGGTGACGGTGCCGCCGCCGGAAGTGGCTTCGACGACGGTCTCCTGCATTTTTTTCTGCAGAGCTTCGTACTGCGACTTGGCTTTGGACATCAGATCTTGCAGGTTGAAGCTGCCCATAACACCTCAGGTTTCAAAGTGGCAAGGTGGAAAAGTGGCCTCGAATGTCAGGTCTCAAAGTTTCCAAAGTGAAGCATTGGGTACCCATTCCGTAAGGTCAACCTTGCTACTTTGCCACTTCGAAACCTTGAAGCTCTCAGTCCTACCGCTTGTCGCGATAGTCAATTACCGTTCGAATTTCGGCGCCGAATTTTTCCCGCATTCGGCGCACGACCGGATCCTGCTCGGCGCGGCCCCGGCCACCGGGACCGGAGGACGCGACGTTCGCACCGTTGCGTTTGTTGTCCTGCGGCGCGACGGCGGCTCCGGGGACGACTTTCAATTTCATGGCGCGGCCAAGCATGCCGCTGGCGGAGGCGATCGCCAGACGCCGGGCCTCGGAGCCAAGCGACATGTCGACGACGGTTTGCGATTCGGCGACCTTAATGACGAGCTCGTTGCCCTGCACGCTCCAATCTCCGCCCGAGAGCATGGAGACGAGGATACGCTGGTTGCCGTCGGTCAGGGCCTGGAGGACGGCTGCCTGCAGGCGGTCGATTTCACTTAGCGTAGTCTGCTCTGAGCTGCCCGGCGGCAAAGAGGCCGGTTCTTCGGCGCTCTCGACGGCACTTGCGCCATTTTCCTTCTCCACTAGATCGGTTTGTGCGGCGCGCACGTTGCGAGGGTCCACGACGGGGTTGGGGTCGCGTACCGGAGCGGCCGAGCCGAGGATCACCGGCTCCGGCGCGCCAGCCGCTGCGACGATGCGCGGACCAGACCCGCCCGGCGAATCGAAAGAATTTTCCTGGCGTGGCGTGCCTTTGCGGGCAGAGTCGGCGGCAAAAGGACTGACATAGGTCCCACGAGCTGAAGGTGGTTCGGCGCGGCGGGCTTCGGAGCTGGAAGAGCTGCTGACGATCGCCGGCCTCGGTTTCTGCGCGGGAGTGGGTGCGGCGACGACGTCGCTGAGCAGTTGCTCGATTGGAATCAGTTTTTGCGCGTGCGCCATCTTCAGCAGGCCGAGCTCGAGATGGAAGCGCTGCTCCTGCTTGTATCCCAACTCGCTGTGGGTGCGGAGCATGATTTGCAAATGGCGCGTGAGATCTTCGTCAGTGAACAGTTCGGCGACGCGGGCGACGCGCTCGCGCTCTTCGCTGGAAATCTGCAGCAGCGGCGAATCCTTGCCGGCGATCTGCGCGACAGTGGCGTTGCGAAGAAAGCGGACCATCTGCCGGGCGAAGTGCGTGGGACTGTGACCTTCGCTGATGAGATGGTCGACTTGCTCAAGCACTTGTTCGCTTTTTCCGTCCGAGACTGCCTGCATCACCTGCTCGAGAATATGGGCGGGAGCTGCGCCGACGAGATTTCTGACAGATTCAGCCGTGATCTTTCCGCTGGAGGAGGCGATGGCCTGGTCGAGGATAGAAAGAGCGTCGCGCATGGAGCCATCGCCGGCCTCGGCCAGCAGGGCGAGCGCGTCATCGTCGGCCTGGATTTTTTCGCGAGTCACCAGATCGCGCAGCTGGCCAACGATGTCGTCGAACTTGACGGCGCGAAAACTGAAGTGCTGGCACCGCGAGCGGATGGTTTGCGGGATATCTTCGGGCTGTGTGGTGGCAAGCATGAAGACGATGTGATCGGGAGGCTCCTCCAGCGTCTTGAGCAGTGCGTTGAAGGCGGCGTCGGTAATCTGGTGAGCTTCGTCGAGGATATAGATCTTGAAGCGGTCACGGGCGGGACGATAGCGGGCAGCTTCGCGCAGTTCGCGAATCTCATCGATGCCCCGGTTGGTGGCGGCGTCGATTTCGATCACGTCAACGGAGTTGCCGGCGCGAATTTCCACGCAGGATTCGCAAATGCCGCAGGGCTCTGAGACTGGCTTGTTTTGCGAGCGGCAATTCAGGGCCATGGCCAAAATGCGGGCGACGGTGGTTTTGCCGATGCCGCGATGTCCCGAGAAGATGTAGCCGTGGGCGGTGCGTCCTTGCTCGATCGCGTTCTGCAGCGTGCGGGTAACGTGTTCTTGACCGATGACCTCGGAAAACTTCTGCGGACGGTATTTGCGAGCCAGGACGGTGTAACTCATGAGGCGAAGAAGATTATACGGGATGCGGCGAAGGCATGTGCCGGGGCTTGCGCCGAAGGAAGGCCAAGGGATAGGCTGGTGAGTCAGAAATCGACGGGGAGCGGGCGCAGCGTCGAGTTGGCTGCGGGCCGCGAGAGAGGTCTCTATGCAATTGAAACTGACGAAACGGACGGTCGACGGAATTCTCGCCATCGAGTGTAACGGGCGGATTGTGTTTGGCGAAGAATCGTCAATGCTGCGCGATGAAGTCAAGAAGGCTCTGCAGAGCAACAAGCGCATCGTGCTCAACCTGGGGGAAGTGAACTACATCGATTCGGGCGGGCTGGGCACGCTGGTGGCGCTGCACACAACGGCTCACAACGCCGGAGCCACGATCAAGCTGGCGAACCTGACCAAGCGCGTGGGCGATCTCCTGCAGGTGACCAAGCTGCTGACAGTGTTCGACGTGCGCAATTCGGAGTACGAGGCGCTCGAGTCGTTCCGCCGGGAGGCGGTCGCCTAGATTCCCGAAGGGCGTGGCTTTCCTAGCCGCGCCCTTTCATTCCGAATGACATCTCAAACTGTTTTCATCCTCTGTCTGCTGGTGAGCGGTTCCGGATTGGTGTCGCCACCGGTAGCACTCACGATCGGGCTTGTTTTCGGGCTGCTGGCCAAGAATCCGTATAGCGGGTTGGCACAGAAAGTTTCCAAGATCCTGTTGCAGGCGTCCGTCGTAGGACTAGGGTTCGGCATGGATCTGCATGAAGTCCTACGGGCCGGGCGCAGCGGATTCGCCTATACGATGTTCGGCATTGTGTTCGCGCTGGCCGCCGGCATGGGATTGGGCATGATCCTGGGAGTGAAGCGAGTGCCGGCGTTTCTCATTTCGACGGGAACGGCGATCTGCGGGGGAAGCGCGATTGCGGCTGTGGGACCGATCACAAATGCCGGCGACGACGAGATGGCGGTGTCGCTGGGAACAGTCTTCGTGCTGAATTCGGTGGCCTTGCTGGTGTTTCCTGCTATCGGATCGGCGCTCAGACTGACGCAGACCCAGTTCGGGTTGTGGGCGGCGCTGGCCATCCACGATACAAGTTCGGTGGTGGGAGCGGCGGCGAAATATGGCGCGACCGCGCTCGAGGTCGCGACGACTGTGAAGCTGGCGCGCGCGTTATGGATCGTGCCCCTGGCGCTGGCGACGGCGATGGTGCGGCATTCGAAGGCGAAAGTGCAGTGGCCGTGGTTCATCGTTCTGTTCTGCCTGGCGGCGGTGTGTAATACCTATCTTCCGGCCGGGGCGCACGTCTACGCAGGGGCGGTGAAAGCGGCCAAGATGGGGCTGACGGCTACATTGTTCCTGATCGGGAGCGGCATCTCGGTGGCGACGGTGAAGCAGGTGGGACATCGTCCGCTGGTGCAGGGAATTCTTCTGTGGCTGATGGTTTCCCTGGGATCGCTGTGGCTGATCCGGGTCGGGTGGATTGCTTTGTGAGGAGAATGCGCGCCAAGGAGAAGACACAGAAGGATGCGGGAGTCGTACGCTTGCGAATCGAGCGTGCAATTCGCACCGTTCCGCGCGGTAAAGTTTCGACCTATGGCGCGATCGCGCGAGCTGCCGGGTTTCCTGGAGGAGCGCGACTGGTGGCGCGGGTCTTGCGGCGATCCTATGGACTGCCGTGGCAGCGAATCCTGGGAGCCGGCGGCGCAATCAAGCTGACGGGAGATTCGGCGATCGAGCAGCGATTGAGGCTCGAGGCCGAGGGTGTGCGCTTTCGCGGACGGCGGGTCGATATGAAGGCCCACGAATTCAGGTTTGTGAAAAAACGGCCGCGGAAGTGAGGTGTATCGCCGTGCGCTGCCGCGTCGTTCCACATGTAGAACAGAGGACACGGGGTTCCGCAGAGGATTCTGCTATCCCTGATCCGAATTTCGGCATAGGCCTAACCCTCATTTTTGGCGCATTTGTTCGATATCGCGAGTTGACCTTTGGTAACGAGCAATGGTAACCCCCAAGGAACTAATCTTTTCGGCGGGGGTTTGCTCACGTATGACAAACAGAATCACGCAGTCGCTCGTAGTTCTTGCGGTGGGCGGTCTGATGACAATCGGATCGGCTGCTGCGCAAGCCGGAGCCGGACAGGTTGATCCCGGACATCCGCGCGTCAATCAGGTCAATTCTCGCGAAACCAACCAGCAGAATCGCATTGCCAACGGCATCAAGAACGACAAGTTGACGCCCGGGCAGACGTCGCGGCTGGAAAAAGGCGAGCAGCGCCTGCAGAACAACGAAAAGAAAGACATGGCCAAGGACAACGGCCATCTGACCAAGCAGGACCAGCGCCAGCTCAATCATGAAGCCAACAACATGAGCAAGCGCATCTATAACGACAAGCACTCCGGCAAGTAACGCCGACTGGATCTCCCAAAATCCAAGGTAGAAGAGAGAGCCGCGAGGAGTGTGCGGCTTTTTTCTTTTTGGCTCCCCACCTTTCGCAAAGGCAGCGAGGAGTGGGGCGCCCCTCTTTCTGGAAACGAACCTGCGAAGGTGAAAAATTTGCCGATTCCCTTATAATGACCGGGGCCTAAAACGGTTTTTCTCCAGTGTCGTCGAATCCAGACAAGAACGAGTGGCGGGTGACGTCGGTCACCGTCGACCCCAAGAACGCCCGGCCGGGCGTGGAAGTGGCAATCCTGACCGACGTGGGGCGGCAACGCACCAACAATGAGGACTCGTTTCTCTACTGGGAACCTGATTCCGGCGAAGACTTCCGCCGGCTGGGCCGGCTCGCAATTGTGGCCGACGGCATGGGCGGATATGAAGGCGGCCAGGAAGCCAGCCGGTTGGCGGTAGAAACCGTCCGGGCGATTTATGAGGCAGCGAGCGACGGAAATCTGCAGAACATCCTGCTGGCGGGGTTCACAGCGGCTCACGAAAACATCCAGCGCTATGCGGAGGAGCACCCGGAGTTTCATGGGATGGGAACGACGTGCACGGCGTTGTCGCTGGTGCGCAGTCAGCTCCTGTTTGCGCATATCGGAGACAGCCGGCTCTACCGCGACCACGCAGGAACGCTGACGCGGCTGACTCGCGACCATTCCTATGTGGGACGGCTGGTGGAGACGGGTGTGGTGCGATCGGAAGACGCCGAATCCCACCCGCAGCGCCACATCCTGACGGCGGCACTGGGATCGGGAAGGGAACTGTACCCCGATACGCCGCAACAGCCGCTAGCGCTGGAGCGCGGGGATACTCTGATTCTGTGCACCGACGGACTCTGGAGCCTGGTCAGCGAGCACGAGCTGGCCAATGTGGTGCGTGGTAATACCCCTGCGGAATCCTGCCTCGCGCTGGTGAAGATGGCGCTGGAGCGCGGCGCCCCCGACAACGTCACGGTCCTGGTGCTGCGTATCGCGGAGTAGCCGGGGCGAATTCTTCCTGCCAGCTGGCGCAAAAACTGCAAAGCGATTCACCGCGGCGATTCCCTGCCAAATTTTTCGAAAGATAAGTCATTTTCCGGCAAAGAGTTAATGCCGCGCGAGGTAGCTCAGAAATGGAATCTGACTTGCAATTCCGGCAATTGTGATAAAGTCTATTACTTAAGTAGACTTTATAGGCAAAGAGGCCCTCGCACCATGAGAATCTCGCAGAAAGGCCTGTACGCGCTGCAGGCGATGATGATGTTGGCCCGGCGTTACAACCAGGGCGCGACCAAAATCCGCGACATTGCTTATGAAGAAGGCCTTCCGGAAAAATTTCTGGAGCTGATTTTGCTGGAACTCAAGAACGCCCGCATGGTCGAGAGCGTGCGCGGCGCCAACGGCGGGTATCAGTTGCGCCGGGAGCCATCCGAAATCCGGCTGAGCGACATCATCCGCCTGATTGATGGACCGCTAGCGCCGTTCGCAGATGCGGAGCAATTGCGCGAACTGATCGACCGCGATCTGCCCCACCGCGCGCTCTACAAGGTATTTCTCGATGTGCGCGACGCGGCGGCGCGCATTCTCGAAAACACCAGCCTGGCCCAGTTGTTAGTGGATCCCGGGCCGCGAGGCAACAAAAATCGAAAGCGCTCGACCAAGACCAAGAAAGAAGCTTCCAGCGTCCTCCCGATGGTGGTCGGAGGCCGCAAGGGTGAATAGACCGTTGCTGCTCGCGTTGTTTTGGCTGGGTTTGACGGTAAGTGCGGGATATGCGCAGGCGGGCCCCAGCGTCATTCGCGTGGGCGCATTCCCCAACGTTACTCACGCGCAAGCCATGATCGGCAAGGCCAATGGATGGTTCGACAGAGCCATAGGACCGCAGGTCAAAATTCAGTGGATTAGTTTCAACGCCGGCCCAAGCGCGATCGAGGCGCTGTTTGCAGGCGCCGTTGACATGACTTACGTTGGCCCCAACCCCGCGATCAATGGCTATGTGCGCTCCAATGGTGAAGCACTTCGCGTGGTGGCCGGAGCGTCCAGCGGCGGCGCTTCGCTGGTGGTGCGCAACGATGCCGGCATCAACCGTCCGGAAGACTTCCACGGAAAACGGATTGCATCTCCACAGTTTGGCAATACGCAAGACGTCGCCCTGCGCAGCTGGCTAAAGACTCATGGCATGAAAACAACCGACAAAGGCGGCGACGTGCAGGTTGTGCCCATGGCGAATCCCGATCAGCTAACCCTGTTCTTGAAAAAGGAACTGGACGCGGCGTGGGCGCCGGAGCCGTGGGCGACACGGCTGATTCACGAAGGCAATGGCCGCCTGTTCGTCGACGAGCGCACGCTCTGGCCCAGTGGGCAGTTCGTCGTAGGCTTGCTTGTAGTCAACACAAAATTTCTAAAGGTTCATCCTGACCTGGTCACAAGCTGGATCCGCGCGCATGTCGAGATTACCGACTGGATCAACAGCCATCCCGCCGAGGCCAAGAAGCTGTTGAACGCCGAGATTCAATCGGAGACCGGCAAGGCACTTGCGCCGGTCGTCCTCGACGAAGCCTTTTCCCGCATGGAGGTTACGTACGATCCGCTGCATGCCGCCCTTAACGCCGCGGCCAGGCAGGCTTTCGACGCCGGCTTTCTCGGCCGGCAATTTCCCGACCTTTCGGGCCTTTACGATCTCACACTCCTGAATCGAGTTCTGGCAGAGAAGGGAAGGAAGCTCCTTTAATGAGCGTGAACACACAGAAGCTGCCCGGCCGCGTCCTGGTACCCGCGGAGCCAGGAATTTCTGCCCGGCCGAATGACACGGCAAGGCGAGTCGATCCATTCTCTGTGGGACGACTGGCTTGCGTCGTAGCGATCGAGACACCCAAGGTCGCACTGCGGGACATCAGCCTGAGTTATCGCGCTCAGAATGGAGAGCGTTTGCTGGCCCTGGATCGAATCAATCTCGAGGTCAGGCCGTCGGAGTTTCTGTGCGTGGTTGGACCCTCCGGCTGTGGCAAGTCTACGCTGCTGCACTTGATTGCCGGATTGCATCAGCCGACTTCCGGTCAGGTGTTCATCGACGCCAGTCCCGTGCAAGGACCCGGGACGGATCGCATCATGATCTTCCAGGAGCACGGGCTGTTCCCCTGGCTGACGGTCGGCCAAAATGTTGAGTTCGGCATGAAGATGAAGGGCGTCGGCAAAGCCGAGCGCCAAGAAAGGACTCGGTACTATCTCCGCTTGGTGCACCTGGCGAAGTTTGAAAACAGTTACATCCATCAGTTATCAGGCGGCATGCGCCAACGTGTGGCCATCGCCCGGGCGCTGGCCACCGAACCCGACGTCTTGTTGATGGACGAGCCTTTCGCTGCCCTCGACGCGCAGACACGAGATCTTCTGCACGACGAGTTGGAACGGATCTGGAAGGAGACTGGTCGCACGATCATCTTCGTCACGCACAACGTGCGCGAGGCAGTTCGGCTGGGCGACCGGGTAGTCCTGCTGACGTTTCGCCCCGGGCGGGTGAAAAGCGAATTTCCCGTGGGTTTACCTCGGCCAAGGCATCTGGAAGACCCGCAGGTTGCCCGCGCCGCTGGCCTGATTCTCGACGAGTTGCGCGAGGAGATTAACCGCTCACTCGAAGCGGAGTACGCCGAGGGCATCAAGCCACGGATCGAACCAGGAGTCAGAGCATGAAACGGGCCATTCGTCATATCGTCTTCTACGCCGCGCTGGTCGGCCTGTGGACGCTGCTCGCCGCGCTCAAGATCTGGCCGCCCTACCTGTTTCCAACTCCGTGGGGCGTGGCAGACTCGCTCTACAGCGGCTTCCTGGATCACTCCTACTGGATTGCAATTCGCGTCAGCATGCAGCGCGTGCTGATCGGTTACGCCATCTCCGTCGTGCTCGGGATGGCGCTGGGGCTGGGAGTCGCCAGCAACCAGTTTCTTGAAGAAACCGTGGGAGGCCTGCTGGTGAGCCTGCAAAGCCTGCCCAGCATTTGCTGGTGGCCGCTAGCGTTGATCTGGTTCGGACTGAATCAAAATGCCATTTTATTCGTGGTGATCATGGGTTCGCTCTTGTCGGTGACCCTGGCCATGGAAGATGGCCGCAAGCAAATGCCCAAGATATTTGGCATGGCGGGTCGCAACCTGGGAGCGAAAGGTTTCAAGTTGTTCTGGTACGTGCTGCTGCCGGCCAGCTTGCCCTTCGTGGTCACTGGTCTCAAACAGGGCTGGGCTTTCGCCTGGAGATCACTCATCGCTGCCGAAATGCTGTACCTGAGTCTGGGCCTCGGGCAGGTATTGATGATGGGGCGTGATTTGAACGATATGAACGCCGTGGTCGCGGTCATGGTTTTGATCATTGCCATCGGCTACGTCGTGGACGGGGTGGTGTTTCGAGGCATGCAACACCACCTGGAAAACAAATGGGGATTGACTCCGGCGGTGTAAATCCTCGAAACGTTTTTCCCTAGAACTGCAATTCGCTGCACAGCAGGCCGACTTT
>Ga0187772_10000688_pt1 | contig 15246 bp, 20 predicted proteins | sample 0116_SJ02_MP15_2_FD_133137 | JGI IMG/M metagenome (GOLD analysis project Ga0187772, IMG submission 133137) | Tropical peat soil microbial communities from peatlands in Department of Meta, Colombia - 0116_SJ02_MP15_20_MG | ecosystem: Environmental > Terrestrial > Soil > Wetlands > Peat | place... | reverse complement strand
TGTCCGTCCCTCGCTCCTCGACATCCCCCAGGTGGATCCCCACCCGCAGCTCGATCGGCTCGGTCCCCGGGAGACCGTTGCGACTTCGCAGCCGCTCCTGGACCGCGATCGCGCACTCCGCTGCCTGGAGCGCGCTCGGAAACTCCGCGAGGAACCCGTCCCCGGTCGACTTCACCATCCGACCGCCGTAGGAGTCGATCATCGACCCCACGATCTCCTCCTGTTCCCGCAGGAGCCGTAGCGTCCCCCGCTCGTCGCTCTGGGTCCGCGCGGTAAAGCCCACCATGTCCGTGAACATGATGGCGGCCAATCGGCGGGTCGTTGCCACGACCCGCCATCGATGCCGCCTAGATTAAAACCGCCCGGCGCCGACCCGAGTCCCGACTGCTCGAGAACGCGCCGTGGGTCCCGCCCGTGATCGGCGCCCCGGACATCCGGAAGGGCACGGAGTTCCTGACGGAAGCCGTTTCGGCGATCACCGAGACGCGATCGCGGTGGGAGCGAAACGCGGCGACTCCAGTCAATATATGGGGAAGGGGACTGGCAGGGTCATGTCGCCTCCACCACCCAATCGGGACGACCGGCCGATCCTCCAGGTCGGCGCGACCGGATATCTCGGAGGACTGGTCCTTCAGGAACTTCTCGCGCGAGGAAAGACGGTTCGGGCGCTGGTCCGCCCGGGGAGCGACCCGTCCAAGCTCCCCAAGGGCGTCGAGATAGTTCGGGGGGATCTCCTCGAACCCGCTTCGCTCCGGAACGCCGCGGCGAACGTCTCCGCCATCGTCACCTCGGCGATCGGCTACTCGCGTCGGAAGGAGGGAGACTCGCTTCGCACGGATCGAGAGGGAAACCGGAACCTCGTGGACGCGGCCAAGCAGGCGCGAGCTCCTCGGTTCGTCCTCCTCAGCATCCTCTCATGCGATCAAGCGACGGACGTGCCGCACTTTTGGGCCAAAAAAGAAACGGAGGATTACCTCGCCCAGCAGGGAGTCCCGTTCGTTTCGCTGCGCCCGGGCGCGTTCCTCTACGCCCCTGAGGGCGGATTCGGACAGATGATCCGGCAGGGCCTCGAACGGGGCGAGGTGTTGGGGATGACTCCGGAAGGGATCCGGGTCACCTACATCGCGCCCCGAGAGGTGGCGCGTGCCATCGCCCGGGCGGTCGATGAACCCCGGGCTCTTGGAGAGAAGATCGATCTCGGGTCGGACCGACCCCTATCGGGCCCGGAATACGCGGCGCTGCTCGGGAAGCTCTTGGGCCGACCGATGCGCGTCGCCCCCATGCAAGGGGGTCGGGGACCCCGCGATGACGACATGATGGCGATGTTCCGCTTTTTCCAGACGGGGAAGTATGTGGCGGACACCCGTCGCCAGGCGGAGTTGTTCGGGCCCGTTCCTAGGATCGAAGACGCCGCTCGGGAGATGCTCGCCGGACTCGGCATGCTCACGCATCGGTGAGGGCAGCCCACCGCGCGGCCGGTGCCTGACGACGCGCGTCGTCCGGGAATTCAACTGTCCGTATCCAGCCTACGGTCCTCGGTTTGCTGATGTTCCGCGTGGATATCGTACGGGTAGGTGACATCGAGCGCACTCGCTCGGTCGAGGACCTCGACCTGCTCCGCGCTCAAGGACCATCCGGAAGCTCCGAGGTCCTCGGCCAGTTGCTCCAGATTCCTCACACCGATGATGGGCGCCGTGACGACGGCCTGACGCAAGAGCCAGTTGAGCGCGACCTGCGAGGTTGACTTGCCGGAGGCCTGAGCCACGGTCTCCAACGCGCTGGTGATTCGGCCGGCCCGATCGTTCTCGAGCCGCTGGATGTAGAAGTCCTTGTGGTCCGACTCCGCGATCCGTGTTCCCGCGGGCGGGTGGCGCACTCCGTTCCGGTACTTGCCGGAGAGGAACCCGCCGGCGAGAGGGCTCCAGGGGAGCATCGCGATGTTCTCCGCGACGCACATCGGCAGGAGCTCGTACTCCGTCGCCCGAGCATAGAGGCTGTACTGGGATTGGAGACTCACGGGTTCGCTCCACCCTCGCTGCCGACAGAGCTGGAGCGCCTTTTCGAACTGCCAGCCCCGATAGTTGCTGATCCCAACATACCGGATCAGTCCCTGGGTCACCATCTGGTGGAGGGTACCGAAGGTCTCATCGAGCGGCGTGAGCGGGTCCCAGGCGTGCACCTGGAGGAGGTCGATATAGTCGGTCCCGAGACGACTCAGGCTCTCGCGGACCGCGTGCCAGAGGCTCTTCCGCGAAAGGCCAACGTCGTTCACCCCGTCCCCGGTCCGGAATCGCGCCTTCGTGGCGAGGACGATCCCGGATCGGGCCCGGCCCTTGAGCCAACTACCGATGATCGATTCGGATTTGCCCTCGGAGTAGACGTTCGCCGTATCGAGAAAGTTCCCACCCTGCTCGACGTAGCGGTCGAGGATCCGATGGCTGGTAGCTTCGTCCGCCTGCCACCCGAAGGTCATCGTTCCCAAGCAGATGTCGCTCACGAGGATGCCCGAGTTGCCGAGCCGGCGCATCTTCATGCCCCGACGCAGGGAACGCCACTAATCAGGGTTCCCCGCACCGACACGGGCCGGGCGGGTTTTCCGACGCGTTACGGCCCGAGAGGGCCCTCGGGCATCAGCTCGTGGATTTCCTGAGCCGGGCGAGAAGGTCCTCCGTGGTCGCCGGCTGCGCGCTCGATTCGTTCAACTGAGACAGGAGGCGCAGGACATTCGCGACGGCCCAGTCGGTCTCGTCCTTGTTGCCCACCATCACGCGAGGCTTGGGCGAATCGGAGAAGAGGGCGTTCACGACCGCCTCGGCCACGGGCCGGGGGTCGGGGTAGATGCTCCGATCGCGGGCCTCGGGCTTGCCCGCGAACTCCGCCATGAACTTCAGAAACCGGTCCCGAATCGAGGCCTCCTTCATCCTCGAGGTGGCAGTGGGGGACTTCCGACGTGCGATCATGTTGGTGACGATCTCACTTCGAAACCCGCCGGGTTCGATGACGCTCACGCGGATCCCGACCCCCGACAGCTCTTCCCGGAGAACGTCCGTGTAGGCTTCCAGGGCGAACTTGCTGGCGGAGTAGGCCCCTCCGAACTCGACAGCCGAGACCCCATTGATCGAACTGATGTTGACGATTCGACCCCGCGACGCCCGAAGGAACGGATAGCATGCCCTCACCATGCGGTGCACGCCGCAGAAATTGACCTGCATCGCGCGAACCAGGTCGTCGACGGAGACGTCGATCAAGGGTGCCAAGTCGGCAATGCCCGCGTTGTTCACCAGGCCGAAGAGGCCCGATTTCTGCTTACGTATGACGACCATCGCTTGACGCACCTGGTCGTCCCGGGTCACGTCGAGCCGGACCGGCATGACGCCCGGCAACTTGGTCAAGGGCGACCGATCGGACGCCCGGCGATAGGTCGCGAAGACGGCACACCCTCTTTCCGATAGCAGCTCGGTGACCGACCGTCCTATGCCCGAGCTGGCTCCCGTGACGAGAACCGGTCCAGCGGTGGCGTCCATGGATTGTCCCGGCGCGGGAAGGAAGACCGCGGGATAATACTCCCACTGTTTCACGACCCTCCCGGAACGCTCTTGGGCGGGGTTCCGTTCGCGTCCGCATGGAACCGGCCACCCGTCCCAAGCTCGCGCCCTACCTCGTGGTCCAAGACGCGGCCGCCCTCGCGCGGTTCATCGAGGACGGAATCGGTGGAACGCCGGGGTTCCGCGAGCGGGACGAGAACGGCAAGTTCAACCACTTGGAGTTCCGCATCGCCGACTCGGTCGTGATGATCGCCGACGCCCCCGAAGATCACGGCCCCTTCCCCGCGATGCTCCACCTCTACGTGGCCGACGCCGACGCGGCGTACCTACGCGCCCTTAAGGCGGGCGCCACCAGCATCCGCGTACCGCGGAACGCACCGGACGGCCGTCGCGGTGGCGTGCGGGATGCCTGGGGCAACGAGTGGTGGTTCACCGGGCCCGTCCCGGATTGATCCTCCGGTCATCGCCCGGAGTTGGGGTGGGTCCATGGTCACCACCATCGACCTGATGGATTTCGTTCACGAGCTTCGAGAGGATTTCTTCGAGTGCGCGGCCAAACTGGGATGGAAGGAGTTCACCAAGGATCGCGGCGTGAGTATGCTCTCTTTCCGCGACATCTTCCTCCACTTGGCGTACGTCGAGGAACAACACGTCACCGAGTTCTGCGAAGCGAGACCGACGCCGTGGATGCCCGAAGTGATGAAGATCCCGCAGGACCGCTACCTCTCGATCGCCGCCGTGCGAAAGCGGCTACGCAGAGTCCGGGCGATGGGCGATCTGCGGTTCAGGAAGTGGAACACGCGCGAGGAACTCGAGAAACCTGCCGTCTGGGTCGCCGCGAGGAAGTACCCGTTGCGGCTGAGCCGAGATTCGGCCCTTGCGCAATGCCTCACCGAGCATCTTCTGCATCTCGGTGAGGTCGAAGCGATGCTGTGGCAAATGGACGTGGAACCTCCGACGACTTTCTGGATCGACCGACGCGTCCTCCACGGAAGGTGGCCACCCCCCAAATCCGCCATCTACGATGTCCCGCTTCTTCCGAGGACGCCCACCGGCCGTCGCTCAACCTCCCAACTTCGCCGAAAGCACTGAACCGGCGTCAAGACGGTCGGCCCGGGCGTGTGGGCTGCGAGGGCAATGTACACGTACGGCGTGGCGGTTCTCCCGCTCGGTAGGGTCGGAGCGGAAGAACGCGCCGGGAAGGAATCGTGTCCGAATCCGTGGACGAGTGGCGGGGCCGAGGAGAGGTCTGCATGCTCGCGTGGGTCGCCGGAGTGCTCTTCGTCGCGGAAGGCTTCTACCTCCTCACCAACTCGCTCGCGCTTCCGTTCGCCTCGGTCGACCTCCCCACCGCCGGGGCGGTTTCGGCCGTCGCCGGCTTGGGCCTCATCTTCCTGGGAGGCTTCTACCGCAGCTACGGGGAATATCGATCGTATCTCGGAACGCTCATCCTGCTCATCTCGGCATGCGACATCTGGTTCGGCGGCGGCTTCTGGGCCGGTTCCATCATCGGAGCCTTCGCGGGTGCGCTCATGCTCGTTCTCCCACCGTATGGGTTGATGCACGACCCCGACCAGTCCGCCTGAACACCGCCGATCGATGACCGAGCTCGACTGGTCGGAGACGACCTCCCGCGCTTACGCTCGCTACATGGAGAAGAACATCCGGTACGATTACCGCCGGTGGGCGACGAAAATCCTCGCCGACCTGTCCACCGTCCCCTCGACGACCTCGGTGGTGGACGTGGCGGGGGGTCCCGGTTTCCTCGCGCTCGAAGTCGGTCGTCACCTCGGTCACCCGCGGCTCTGGGTCGTGGACGCCTCGCCGACCATGCTCGAACTGGCGGGCGAGAACGGCCGGAAGTACTCCCTTGAGGTCGTCGCGCGACTGGGAGAAGCCGAGCGACTCGCGTTCCCCGACGGGTTCGCCGACGTCGTCCTCTGCAAGCATTTCATTCGTCTCTCGCCGGACCCGGAGCGGGCGCTCCGGGAGATGGCCCGCATCCTGAAGCCCGGCGGACGCGTCTACGTCATCGACTTTGACCGGCAGGCCCCCGCCGTCCGACGATGGCTGTTGAGCCTCTGGATTCGGTTGACCGCCCCGGACTTCATCCGGTCGGCGTTTCACGATGCGTTCCGCACGGGCTTTCCCGCGGCGCGCATGGTGACCATGTTTCACGAAGCTGGTCTTCGGAATCCTCGGGTGATTTCCCGGGGCACGAGCTACCTCGTCGTCGGAGAACATCCCTGAGCCAGCGCGCGAACCCCCTCGCTGCCGTCATCTTCGAATGTGGGATGCCCAGCTTCGAGGAGGGAATCGATCGCGCCACGGCGCGTTGGCTCCGCCATCGTCGAGTGTGTTCTGGGCGACATCACGAACCAACGCGATGTCGAAGCGGTGGTCAACGCTGCCAACGCCGAGCTCCGACCGGGCGGAGGGGTCGCCGGAGCCATCCATCGGGCGGCGGGGCCGGGTCTCTATGAGGAATGCCGACCGCTCGCGCCGATCCGGCCCGGGGAAGCGGTGATCACCAACGGTCACGGACTGCCCAACCGTTTCGTGATCCACTGCCTGGGTCCAGTGTACGGCGTAGACGTCCCCTCGGACGTCCTGCTGGCCAACTGCTACCGAAACGCGCTGCGGCTCGCCGGTGAACGGGGAGTCCGATCCCTCGCGTTTCCGGCGATCTCGGCCGGAATATTCGGCTATCCGGTGGAGGCCGCGGCCCAGGTTGCGGTTCGCGCCGTACTCGAGGAGTTGAGGGTCGCATCGGGCGTTCGCCTCGTCCGTTTTGTCCTGTTCGATGGTCCGGCACGGGAGGTGTACGAGACCGTGCTCACCGCCTCCATCGGGCCGAACTCCGGCGAGGACCTCCCCGGCCTGCCACGTCGGTAGGATAGGTATCAAGAACCTTTCCCGGGCATACATTCCCGGTGTCGATGACCTCGTGGCATGCGAGCCGCCCGGCCCGGCCCTGGACCCCTTCGCTCCTCGTGGCGGTCGCTGTCGGAGCGCTGCTGCTGCTCGCGTCCCTAGCGGTCGGTACCCTGACCTACGGTCCTGCCGGCGCCATGGATTCCCGTGCCGAGGCCTCCCCGACCAGCGGCGCCTTGCAGCGGTCGCCCTCGGGGAGCGCGCCGTTGTCCCCTCCCGTCCGGATCTGTGGGAACTCCTCGATGCTGACCGGACCCATCACGCCTCCGCCGGGAGCGGTTACGCTCCCCGCGGGCAACAACAGTAACATGACCCCGAGCTACGAGCTCGCACCCGACACCATCTACTGGTTGGCGCCGGGGGTTCACACCCTGGGTACGGGCCCGTTTTCCCAGTTTCAACCGGACCGGGGCGACACCTTCATCGGTGGTCCGGGCGCCGTGGTGAACGGACAGTCGGTCAACCAGTTCGCCTTCACCGACAACCCCAACTCCGGCTCGCCGAACGTCACGATCGAATACCTGACGATCGTCAATTTCACGTCGGGAGAGGGCGAGGGGGTCGTCAACCAGGCCGGACAGCCGGGTTGGGTGGTCGAGCACAACACGATCGGGCCGAACGAGTTCAACGGCTCGGACCCGGGCGGTGCGGGCGTGATGCTCGGTTCCGACAACGTCGTCGAGTACGACTGCCTCGCGCACAACGGCGAGTACGGGTTCAGTTCCTTCGGGGGCTCGTCCAATATCACGCTCGCCGACAACGAGATCGCGTACAACGACGCCGACGGCGGCTACGACCAGCCGACGAGCCCAATTTCCTGCGGCTGCTCGGGCGGCGGTAAATTCTGGATCTCGAGCGACGTGACGGTCATCGACAATTATGTCCACGACAACGGGAACGTCGGGCTCTGGGTGGACACGGACAACACCGGCTTCCAGATCGCTCACAACTACGTCATCGACAACTACGCGGAGGGCATCATCTACGAGATCAGCTACAACGGTCTGATCGAGAACAACACGTTCATCCGCAACGCGATCGGGGGTGGACCGACGGTCGCCGGGTTCCCGGATTCCGCCCTCTACATCTCGGAGTCGGGGTTCGATGACCGGGTCGCGAACCCGTTCCACGCCGCCGCGTTCGTGGTCGCGGACAACGTCTTCATCGACAACTGGGGCGGCGTCGTCCTCTGGGAGAACGCGAACCGCTACTGCTCCGACGGGAGCGACCAGGTCTGCACGCTCGTCGACCCGGCCGTCTACAACCTGACCAGTTGCGCGGCCCATCTGGGCGAACGCTCTCCCGTCAACTACTACGATAACTGCCGGTGGCGGGCTCAAAACGTGACCGTGGCCCACAACGCGTTCGAGTTCGACCCGTACGAGATCGGACCGAATTGTACGGTCGCCAACTACTGTGGTGAGAACGGACTCTTCAGCAATTACGGGCAGCCCCCGTACAGCGGACCGGCCGTTCCCACCAACATCACGTTCGACCAGGACAACCATTTCGAGGACAACACCTACGCCGGTCCCTGGGGGTTCGAGGCGTGGAGCCAGGGGAACCTCGACAACCCCGTGAACTGGACCGTCTGGCGAGCGAATGTCACCGACCGATGCAGCACCCCGGGCGAGAACACCTCCGGGACTTGCGACAGCGGATTCGACCAGGACACGGGGAGCAACTTCACCACCTCGGCCGGACCGCTGATTTTGTCGTTCGCGATCCAACCCAACGACTCTCGACCGGGTGAACCCTCCTACCTCAACGTCTCCTCGATCGGAGGGGTCGGGCCGATTACGTTCACGTTTACGGGACTCCCACCGGGCTGCCTTTCCTCGAACACGAGCTCTCTACGATGCGTTCCGGCGCACGCCGGTGCCTTCAGCGTGACGGCGTATGTCAACGACTCGGCCGGCCACAGCACGAACGCTTCGGCGTCGCTCTTCGTGTGGGGACTGGTCATCACGCCCGCTATGCCGCTCCACGCGCCCGTGGATTGGCCCTACTTCGTCGTGGGAGCGGTCCTCGTTGCCGCGGCCGTGATCGGCTTTCTCTGGTACGTCCGACGGAATCGGAAGGCGCCGCCCCGAACCATCGGTTGATGTAGGCCGCCCGCGACACAACGATGGATCGTGGCCGGTAGGACTGGCTCGTCGGTCCGGTTGGACGGGGGACATATTAGCACCGGTACCCAGTGCACGCGGGAGGAAGGACCGTGAGCGTCTACGTGATCGCCGACCTGGATGTAAAGGACCTCGAGGAGCTCCGCACATACGCCGAGAAGGCGCCCGCGACGGTCGCGGCTCAGGGAGGGAGGTATCTCGTCCGACGTGGAAAGGCGGAGGTCATCGAAGGGAATTGGAAACCGAAGTCACTCACCATCCTCGAATTCCCCTCTTGGGCCGCGGTGAAGGCGTGGTACAACTCCGAGGAGTACCGCCGGATCATCGATATCCGGAAACGGGCCGCGCCGACGGACCTGGTCTGGGTCGAAGGGGTCCCCCCGCGCTAGCGTGACCGGCCGGCGGGGCGGGTACCCGCAGCCGCCCCGCAAGGATTTTTCTTCGCGCGTCGGTTGCCCGTCGCGATGACCTCCGAGCTCGATCTGATCCGCGACCTCTACCGATACAACTCGAAGGGGCGGCAAGGATACCTTCGCAAGATCTGGAAGCTTCTACCGAAGGAACGCTACCGCGACCGGGGCGCGTCGTTCCCTACGCTCGTCGACATCTACATGCACATTCTCGACGCCTATCGGTGGTGGTTCATCAAGGTCTACGCAACGACCGATGTCGCCGAGTATCCTCTCGGTACCCGATACACCCTCGCCGAGGCTCGACGGGAAACTCGGAAGGTCGACCGGATGCTCAGCGACTTCCTGAAGAATCTCCGCCCGAAGGACTTGGACCGGAAGATCACCATGCCCGGTCCCCGCCGCGAGCGACTCACCGTGCGCACGATGCTTGTCCACATGATCGAGGAGGAGCTCCAGCACAAGGGCGAGCTCAATGCCCTCCTCTGGCAGCTCGACGTGGAAGCGCCCGTCCGGGGATACGACGACTAGGGAGGATAACCGGTGGTGCCCCCCGCCCGCTCCGTCGTCCGGACGGCACCCCGGCCCATGCTTCGCCGGATCGTCGGGCCGCTCGTGACCTATCACGCGATGATACTGCTCGGCGCGTTCCTCATCGTTGCCGGCGGGAATTGGGGGTATTGGCGGCTGGTCGGCGCGATCCTCGTGGGAGCCGGAGTGGCGGTCGAGCTCTCGATCCTCGCGTGGTCGGCCTCCCTCACGAGGTCGGCCTCGACGCGGGGCGGTGAATCCGCGTCCGCTCGGTCGGTCCCCGCGCCCGGCGCTCCCCGCCGGACCTGCGTCGCCTGCGGCCGGGAGGGGTCGGCCGCCACGCGCACTTGCCCCCGCTGCGGTAAACCGGTGATTTCGCTCGGCCGACCCGAATGAACCCCCCAATCTCGACTCCATCACCGAGTGGTTCGCAGCTTGGACCGGTCTCGGACCTTCCGATGAGTTTCGTCACCGAAGAAGCGTCCAGTCGATTATTCAGAATCATCAGATTATTCAGAGTACGCTAAATACCATGGGCTCCTCGGGCCGAGGGGGAAGGCCATGGCGAAGAAGCGACGCGAGGCACGAGGGTCGACGGTCGAGACGTGTTGCGACCCGAATTGCTGCGATGCCGACTGCTCGTGCCGGGGCGTGAATCGGTTGGACTGTTGCCGCGTGGAGGCCGTGGTCAATGTCGACGCTCGGGGCCAGATGGTCCTGCCCAAGGAGCTGCGCGAGAAGGCCGGCATAGGGCCGGACCAGAAGCTGGCGCTCCTCTCGTGGATGCAGGGCCGGGACCTCTGTTGCATCACTCTTCAGCGCGCGGACGACCTCGCCGAGATGGTCCGGCGAACCTACGGCCCGCTGCTGTCGACCGCGATCCGCGAGCGGTAGGCGGCGAGCGGCGAACCGGGTGGCGTCCCCGGGGCCTCCGGCGGATGGCCCTGGGTCTCGAGCGAATTCGGCGACCCCGCGGCCCCCTACCCGGTTCGACCTGTCTGGTGCCGCCGGATTGGTGCCCGAATTGCCCAGGACTGAGGTCGATTTTCAGCGAGAGGCGACGGGGGAGAAGGAGACAATCCGCAGGATCCGACCCCTCCGGTCGAGCTGAAGGACGTCGACCCCCTTCAACGGACGACGCTTGCTCCCGAACTCGGTCGTCCAGGAGACCAAGATCCAGCCGTGATGCTCGCCCAGCAGCCTACCGCGGCAGCGCAACTCGGGGAACGCTTGGCGAACCTGGGCGATCTCTCTCAATTGGCTGAGGATCCCCGAGTGCTCGCCGTACGGGCTCGTTACGCGGGCCCGCGGCGAAGTGGTGGCCTTGACAAGGCGACGCCGCGTCGTCGGGTCGTCGACGTTCCACGAGTCCAGATGGTCCTTGACGAGTTTCCGGGTCCTTGCGCGCACCGCTACCATCGCCCCGTTCCCTCGGTCGCCGATGGCCTCGGTCCGATTAAAGTAGGGGCGACGGTCGGGAGCCTGCGGCTTACGGAGTTGCGGACCCGGGCTCGGCGGTCCCATCGCCCGGCACGGCACCCCGAAGGCGGCTGGCCCGCGCGACAGGGTAAAGAGTCCGACATCGGTTCGGGACCGTCGTGAAGTACGACTATCCGGACGTCACCGAGGTAGCGCTCGACCGGGACACCCGCAAGCTCGTGGTGGTCACCGGAGGCAAGCGGGTGATCCTCGACGGGGTCGACCGATTGTACGTCAATTCTCTTGCCTGGTCCGAGGCGACCGGCACCGTGCACCTCGACCACGGGCGGGTCTCCGTGAACGGGAACATCGCCGCCGCCGAGGACTAGGGCCTCGGTCGCGTCCGTGTCGCTCGAGCTGGACCGTACGAAGACCGCCCTCGTCGTCATTGACCTGCAGAAAGGCATCGCCGCAATCGGGAGGCCGCTCGCGCCGCACTCGAGCGAGACCGTGATCCGCAACGCGGCGCGGCTCGCGGACGCATTCCGTCGGCACGGGATGCCGGTCTTCTTGGTCCACGTCGCCGCGGCCTCCCACGAACGCTTGAATGTGGTCGCCGACGACCCCGGCTGGCGGCCGAGCGGCCCCCCCTTACCCGACGCGTCGGATTTCGTGGCCGAACTCGGGCCCCGCGACGGGGACGTTCCGATCACGAAGAAGCAGTGGGGGGCGTTCTACGGCACCGAGCTCGAGCTCCAGCTCCGGCGGAGGGGCATGACGACCATCGTCCTCTGCGGCATCTCCACGAACTACGGCGTCGAGAGCACGGCCCGGTTCGCGTACGAGTACGGGTTCCAGCAGGTGTTCGCAGAGGACGCGATGAGCTCCGGGTCCGCGGAGATGCATCAGGCGTCGGTCAACTACGTCCTCAAGCGGATCGGCCGCGTGCGGACGACGGACGAGATTCTCACGGTCTTGGGCTAAGCCGCCTTCACCGAGCCCCCCCGGGGTCGCTCGCGTCACCGAAGGTCTCGGGGGGCCCTCGGTGGGTGGCCGCCGCAGTTAAGCGCCTCCCCGGTTCTCGGCCGGGCATGGCGAAAGTCCCGGCGATCAAGCAGACGTTCTACTATGCCGTGCCCCCCGAGCGCGCGTACGCCGCCTTCACCGACCCGGATGAGATCACCCGGTGGTTCGCGGACAAGGCGAAGATCTCCCCCAAGAAGGGCGGGGCCTACCGGCTCACCTGGTCGGCGGGCTACACGATGCGGGGCCGGGTGAAGAGCGTGGTACCGGGAAAAGAGCTCGAGGTGGACTGGATCGACCGATTCGAGGATGGGAAGGTCTTCGAGACGGAGGCCCACTTCGCCTTCGCGAAACGGGGCCGAGGTACCCAGCTCACCGTCACGCATCGGGGGTTCAAGTCCGGCAAGAAATGGCTCGGACTCTACGGCTCGATCCAGTCCGGTTGGGCGTACTACCTCACGAATCTGCGCTCCGTGCTGGAGCACGGAATCGACCTCAGGTCGGACCGGGACGCGCTCGGCTGACGCGGACTCCCGAGTCGTTCAACGCCGTCTCCCGAGAGCGGGTCCATCGAGCGGCGGGGTCGTTCTCCCGCCGGCCGCGCGGTCGACCCGCCGAGGGCCGCCCTCGCGAAGCTCGGCACTCCGAGCACGACCCAGCTTCGCCCGTCGAGAACGACCGTTGAAGGCAATCTCGGCACAGTGGTTTGCGGCAGACGCGACACTCGACCCAGGCACGGAAGTCGAGGAGATCTCGGGAGCACTCGCTGCAGAGCCCTCCGTGAGCGGCCGGACGAGACTTGGGGACGGGCCGCCCCGGGGCCGACGCACGTTCGCCACTTGCGGTCGCGCCCAGTCGGGGCAGGATGGGGTCGTCGGAGACGAGATAGCTGGGATGGTCGAGGGCATCCATGTCGAGGAACCCTGCTGACCGGCCCGAGAGAAGTGAAATCGACGCCCCGGCAAATCCTCGCGCGCCGAGCGTTTCGTTCGACGCGGTGGACCCCCTTGCGCTCCGCGCGATGTCGGCCCAGGAGACCGGGGAGACCCGGCGGGAGGCGACGCGACCCGACGGCGCCGTCCGAGCCGGGGAAGCCGGGACGTTGGACTTGGACGCAGGCCGATCCGCTCGCGGAGGGCTGGCCCCGGTAAGCACGACGATATCGCGTTCCCGGTTCTCGAAGGGGGCGACCATCCCGGGTCGGCCCGGTGAGTATGCGGTCTCGGGGACCGGCCCCGTGAGGGGGACGCCCAGGGACGCGCTCCGCGGCGTGGCCCAGCGTCGCCAGAGCTCGTCTTCGACGTGACTCATCTCGGCCAAGGTCGCACGGCCGATCCCACTGTGGGGCCGTGACTGGGACCAAGAGGAGTCGGGTCCCCTCTCGGGGGCCGTTCGCACGTTGTTCGAGGTTCCCGCGACCGCGGACGTGGACTGACCCCTGGGTTCGGCATGCTCGCCCTCCCTTCGGCGAGGTATGCACAGGTGGGAAGCCAACGAACCCACTAGGGCGGAGGCCCCCACGAAGATTAGGGCGAACGGCAGGAGTCGTGGGAGCTCCCCGCTCATTCCGATCGCCGCGAGGCTACCCAGCACGAGCGAAGCCCCTCCCGCCATCGGCAAGACGTAGAGATGTGAATGATGCGCCACTCTCTCCCACGCCGGAGCGGTCGGATTCGAATCGTCCATGCGCCGATAGTTGAGCGATCTCGCCGCTCAGAGCTCGAGGGAGACAGGGATTAACCTATCGAACAACTGGAAACGGTGGGCGGGTGTTACGGAAACGCCAAGGGTAGATTTCGCCGGGCCCCTGGAATCGTGTCGACAAGAGCGTGGAACGGACCGGCGAGGAGGAAGAGGTTCGACGAATTGCATGGAGGGCTACCGGTTCCTCCGGGAACGGCTCGCCCCAAGCTTCGGCATGACCCATCCGACGAACGTGGGCGGCCAGCGGCGGTTCGAGCCCGGCCGACGGCCCACTACGCGGATCGGATGCTCAATCCGGGGCGGCGGGGACCGGGTCCAAGGTAAGGTAGAGGCGCTTGTTCCGGGCGCCCTTGTTCTCGATCCGTTCGAGCCGCGCGACCCCGATCTCCGCGGTGTTGGCAACGTGCGTCCCTCCGTCCGCCTGGACATCGAACCCCTCGATATCGATCAGACGAACCACCGACACGTCGGGCATCAGCTCCGGCGCGACCCGAACTAGGGAGGGGTCCTTTACCGCCTCGTCGCGGGGAAGGGATCGAACGGTCACCGGTCGACGTTCCCGGGCAACCGCGTTGACCCCTTCGATCAAGCTCTCGGCCAGGCTCCGGTCGAAATCGGGTAGCGAGAAATCCATCCGCGCCCGCTCCGCGGTGATCTGATTGCCGGTGATCACGTTGCCGAGGCGGCGATAGACCACGCCGCTCAGTATGTGCAGCGTCGTGTGGTAACGCATGTGAGCGTAGCGCCGGGCCCAATCGATCTCCCCCGCGACGGGATCGCCCGGGGCCATGGCCCTCACGCCCGTAAGTTGATGAACGATCCCCACGGTGGTCTTGCGGACATCCACGACCTCCACGGAACCGCCATCGGAGAAGGTGAGGCGACCCCGGTCCGCGGGCTGCCCACCGCCGGTCGGGTAGAAGGCCGTGCGGTCGAGCCGCACTCCGTCCGGCCGCACCTCGGCGACCTTCGCGTCGAACCGTCGGAGGTAGGCGTCCGATAGGTAGAGCGCGTCGACCAAGTCCATCGTCCGAAACCCCGCCCTCGCGCTAGCCCACCACCCCTTATGGCTGAATTCGATGGACCTTGTATTCGATCGTCTCGGGCTTGTCGAGCCGGTGGTCGACCCGCACGACGATCGCGACGCGCTGGGCCCCCATGCGAAGCAGAGCGCCGTGAGCCCGCTTCACCGCGCGGAAGATGTCGTCGAGGGTGGCGGCCTCGATGGCGGTCGACATCGCCCCCGGCACGAGCCGCACGCCCCGGACCGTCGCCATCGCCTTCGAGGCGGCCCGCACGTACTCGCCGAGGCTCGTTCCACTTCCGATCGGGTAGATCGAGACGTCGCCGATGACTCGGGGCCCGGCTCGGGTGGCGCGCACCATGCCCCGTCGACTCGAGGCCGCTATTAATCGGGTATCCCGAAGCTCGTCGCGTGGGAATCGTTCGCCCACCCGGAAACCGGACGTTCCGCGCGAGGGCCCGGCAACCGGTCTATAGACCGGCGGAAAGCAAGGCGTTCATGGCTTGCGTCAGCGTGTGCTCGGGGTTCTG
>Ga0187772_10000687_pt1 | contig 15251 bp, 15 predicted proteins | sample 0116_SJ02_MP15_2_FD_133137 | JGI IMG/M metagenome (GOLD analysis project Ga0187772, IMG submission 133137) | Tropical peat soil microbial communities from peatlands in Department of Meta, Colombia - 0116_SJ02_MP15_20_MG | ecosystem: Environmental > Terrestrial > Soil > Wetlands > Peat | place... | reverse complement strand
CCAGCCCTTCGCCACCAAGAAAGCCAGCACCGCTGTGGGTCCGAAAAACGCGATAGCGGTAACGATCGCGCCGAGGAAACCTCCCGCCCATTGCCCGATAACGACAATCATCATCATATTGGGACCGGGAGCCATCTGTCCCACGCTGTAGATGTGAATCAGCTGCGCGAAAGTCAGCCAGTGATGCTCATCAACCGTGAGAACTTTCATTTCGGGGAAGGCTGCCATTCCACCTCCGACGGTGAGGAGGGAAAGATATGCGAAAACGCGAACGAGTGTTGGTGCCTGGTTCATTGATCTTCGCCCACTTTCTCCGCCTTGCGCGGGTAATGAAAAAGAATGGCCACGGCGCCGATCAGAATCAAAGCCCGAGGGACTGACCAGTGTAGGCGGTTGACCGCGAGAACGGTCGCCGCCATAAACACGAAATCAAACCTGTGCGAGAGTGCTTTTTTGCTGAGTCCCACGACCGTGGACAGGATCAGCCCGACTGCCGCTGCGGCGACTCCCTTCAATCCAGCCGTAGACCAGGGATGGTCGCCGTGCAAATGGTAAAAGACACCGACAGCGTACATGAGCGCCCCGCCAGGCAAGCAAATGCCCACGATAGCAACGACGGAACCAAGCCAGCCGCGGAGTTTTTCACCCACTAGAATGGCCATATTGGTGGCATTGAGACCAGGCAGAGACTGGCTGATGGACAGCATCTCGACGAATTCCTTGTCATCAATCCATTGCCGCTTGGTCACCAGGCTGCCACGCAGGTAGGGCACGACCCCACCAAAACTGGTCGCTCCAATGATCAGAAATTCGAGGAATATTTCCCAGACGGACGCAGGCGCAATTGGAACGGCGGTGTCTGCAATTTGGGATGCGGGTCTCACGGCGGCATCGCCCATACGAACCTCCTTGATCGAAGTGCTGCCCGAAAGCCTGAGACTATTCGTGAGATTTTGGCGGATTTCCCAAGAGTCGGTAGACCGTGGCGGTCTTCGTGCAATTCAGAGCGATGTAGTCCTCGGCAGCGTACTGAAGATCAATAAAAAAGGCCTCGGCTCGCCTCATCGCCTCTTTGCTGAGCAGGTCACGGTCCTTGAATTTGAACTGATAGGCGAACTCTCCAATAAGCGGACGATGCTCGCCGCGCGTCCGCCAGATCGCCACATTCGCCTTGCAAGCGATGCCATCGCCAAAGTCGAGTATGCCGATGTCTTGTAAGACCTCCTCAATAATGGTGTTACTCACAAGATGAATCTTCTCGTTCGGCTCTTTTCTTACTATGGCCAGCGCCGGAAGCAAATCAATGATCTGGTCCATGTTGGCGACGTTCTCCTTACCCATGCCGATAGCGGAACGCAAGAATTGAACGTTGTGCGAAAACAATAAGCGAACACCCCCGAGCTTTTCTTTAAGCGGCATGGCCTGGCACTTGAACTTAACGCGGTGATCGCCGAGAATGTGCGGCCGAACATCGGTTTCCGCGCACAATTGAATATCGGGGTGACGGAACTTGAAAACTATCTCCGGTTCGCCAATCGGGAAGCCGTCTTTGTAGGCAATCCTGCGGCGCAGAATGAAAGCGTTGTTGTAGAGGCGAAAGTCTTCTGTATCGATGAAAAGTACTTCGCGAAGCTTGACAGGCTGCGAGTCGAAACCGTCCTTGCTGAACTTGACGCCGTGCTCCTTGGCCGGTTCCCGCAGGACCTTGCCGAATTCAAAGAAGCTCTCGCGTGAAACAAATCTGTTAGGCCGCAGAATGAGCTTGCAACAGAGATACTGCACCTGGTGCAACGGCATACCGTCGGCGTAAACGCCCGGCTTGAGATAGGGCACGCGCCCGACCCAACTAGGAGTTAGGGGCTTCCCCAGCGGAAGTTCCCTATTTTTCATGGTGCGAGTCGTTGCAGTTTTCGTGGTTGCCGGAACGATTGCCCATTTTTTCTTATTCCCCTTCTCCCTCTCAAGTTTCGCCATGACTAGCCTCCGTCGATCTTTTCAAAAGCTCCCATCAGTTGCTGAACGTGATAGAAAGGGCCGCCCAAAAACCCTTAGTTCTCACCATCCCTAAGTCGCTCATTCTAGTAGATCGGATAGGTCGAATCTAGGTGGCCCAAAACAACTATTCGCGGCTAACGCTTTCTGTGTATATGCAACCGATGCCTGAGGCGCAGAAGAAGCTGGCTGGCAAAATCGCTCGGGTTTTGCTCCCAGATGCTCCCAAGTTTGAAAAAACGGATCAGAAAGAAGGGATTCTAATTCAATGAGGCGTGAGGATTTGAAGTGGCGCGCCCTGAGAGATTCGAACTCCCGACCTTCTGGTTCGTAGCCAGACGCTCTATCCAGCTGAGCTAAGGGCGCTCCGTGATTTAGTATCGTAACACATCGGCGCCGGAGCCTTCCACCGCCGCAAGCCGATCAACTCGCCGGCAGATCAGGATGCGCTTCGCGCACAAAGCTTTTGCCGTGCGCCTCCGCGCCTATCCACAGCAGCAGCGCCAGCGAAAGAATAGTCACAGTCTCGAATCCGGCGAGCGCCCAGCCATAGCCGAACTGTTCGCGCAGGGCATACTGAATCGAGTTTGTCGGCGAAGCGATCAAAATTCCGAGCTGGTACGTCAGGCCGGGCATCAGGCCGCGCGCCGCGTCCGCGGCCAGTTCGTTCAGGTGAACGGGAATCACGCCCCATGCGCCCTGCACGCCCATCTGCAAGAGCACCGGCGCAACCAGAAAAGCAAGAAGTCCGTTGCCGAAGGCCCACAGCGGAATGACCAGAAGGCACAGCGTCAGCGCCGCAAGCATGCCTTTGCGCCGGCCGGCTCTTTGCGAAAACGCGCCAAACAGAATGGCCCCCACGATCGCGCCGCAGTTATAAAGAATCGCAATGTTGGCTACTTGCGGCTGGCTCAATTTGTGCACTTCCTTCAGGAAGTCCGGATACAGATCCTGCGTGCCGTGGGAGAGAAACATCATGAAGGTCATCAGCACGACGAGATACGCGAAGCGTTTCCAGTGCGAGGCGACCACGCGCAGAATTTCCATCGTGCTTCCGGCGCGATGCTGCGCCCAGGCTTCAGACTCCGGCACTTTCGAGCAGATGTACAGCGCAAACACGGCGGGGAAAGCGCCAAGCCAGAACATCCAGCGCCAGCCCAGGCTGGGCAACACGAAGCGCGCGGCAATGGACGCCAGCAAATAACCCATCGGATAACCGCCCTGCAGGATGCCGCTTAGAATGCCGCGCCAGTGCTTCGGAGCGGCCTCCATGGCGAGCGAGGCTCCCACCCCCCATTCGCCGCCCATGCCGATACCGAACAGCGCGCGCAGAAGAAAGAACACCTTGAAGTTGGGCGCGAAGCCGCAGAGCACTTCGACCACGGAAAAATAGATAACGCTGGCCATCAGGGGAATCCGGCGACCGTAACGGTCCGAGATCAGGCCAAAGAGCAGAGCCCCCAGCGGGCGAAACGCAAGAGTGGCCATGGTAGTGAGAACAATGGCCTTTTTCGTTACGTTGAATTCGTGCGCCAGCGCGTCATAAAGAAAAACGATCACGAAAAAATCGAACGCATCGAGCGTCCAACCGAGAAAACCGGCGAGGAGGGAGTAGCGCGTTCCCGCTTTACTGGGAGCAACAGCCATTATTCGGGGAAATGCCGAGGGAGTGGTGGATGCATTCGTCGTTACAATGCCACAGGTAGCGGGAGAAACGCCAGGAAGTGTTCGTGCGCCAATTTTGTGCCGCCGCTACAACTGCTCAGCCTGAACAGCTTGCGGAAAAACGCTGCTCCTTAGGAGCTGGGGCTTTCAGCCCCCACGTAAGTCGTTTTCAATGAATCGGGCTTAGCCCCTGAAGACTCCACTTCCGGCTTTTTCCGCAAGCTACGAAGCTGTGCCACACGCGCAAACTCGGCGTTACGCTTTGGCGCCTTCGAAGTGAGCCTCAATCTCTTCCAGGGTTTTGCCCTTGGTTTCCGGCAGGAAGAACGCCGCGGTCACAAAATAGATGACGGTAAACCCGGCAAAGGCGAAAAACATGGTGGCATAGCCGTATTTGCCGACTGTCGGCAAAAAGATGGCAGCCAGCGTGGTGGAAACTCCCTGGTTGATCAGCAAGGCGATGCTCATGCCGTTGGAGCGAATGCGCGTGGGCATCAACTCCGAGAGCGCCAGCCACACACAGACTCCAGGCCCCACCGCATAGAACGCGACGAACATATAGAGCGTCAGCGCGACGAGCCAGCCGTTTTGCGCGCTGGGCAGAGGTGTGATCCAGGCATTATCGATGGTCAGCGGCGCCAAGCGCGCGGCGTCCAGATTCCCCACCGGATTCGAAAAGAACGCCACCACTTTGTTTTCAGGAACGCTGCTGCCCCGGTCAATTTCCACCGGCTTTGCTGCCAGGTCATCCGACCGCACGACGCGCGAAGCCGCGCGAAAATCGCCGTAGGAATAGATGATGCTCAGCGAGGTTGCCCCACCGCCCACGTTGTTGCCCAACAAAGTGTCCGCGGTCTTCGCGTCATACAGCACGGAGAGCTTTTGGTCCGGGCCAACCATCGCCTGCACCGCCTCCCTGGCGTCGACCCGCAAACGCTCGGTTTTGTGAAAAAGCAGGCTCGTGCACACCAAAGCGAGAATGACTCCTGCCGTGCCCATGGAAAGCAGGAACTTTCTGCCTTTGCGGTCCACCAGCAGCACGCCGCCGATGGTGAACAGGAAATTCATCAAGGTGAAAATCACATAGCCCCAATGCGCCTGCACATCGGAAAGGCCGCTCTGCAGAAGGATGTTGGTATTGAATCCGATTACGGAGTTGATGCCCGTGGCCGTGTTGCACGCGAGGATCACGCACGCCAGGATGAACGGAATCACGTATTTCCGCCGCAGCAGCGATTCCTTCACCTTTCCGCCCAGCGAGCCCTTCGCTTCCGCCGCAGACGTCTCTTCCATCTCCCGCAATTCCGATTGCGCCTGCTCCGTCGAGCGGGAACGCAACAGTGCGTTCAAAGCGGCTTCTTTCTTTCCGTGCCGGAACAACCAGCGCGGCGATTCGGCCACCAGGAAACTGCCGATCACAAACAAAACTCCGGGTGGCAGCGAGACCCAGAAGATGCTCCGCCAGGCCGCATCCTTAAACGCGAACAGTTTTGCCGGGTCGCCCAGCTTTGCTACTTCGTCCACGCGATAGCTGAAGTACATCCCTACCAATGCCGCCGACACGATCCCGAGCGTCAGTAGCCACTGGAACATCCCTGTTCCCTTCCCGCGATTTGCCGCCGACAAACACTCCGCCAGGTACAGCGGCACTACAACTCCGATGAACCCCGCGCTGACCCCTTGCAGCAACCGACCCATCACCAGCGGCGCGTACCCCTGCGACAGCGCGATCACCGGAATGCTGATCACAAACATCAGGCCGCTGAGGATCATCAGCCACTTCCGGCCCATCAGGTCGGCCAGAAGCCCCGCAAAAAGGGTGGAAATTACGCTGCCGAGGAGGACGGCAGCAACAACGATGGAGAGTTGGCCCGCATTCAGGCCGGAAGTAGCTTCCAGGTAGGGCAACGCGCCGGCAACGATGCCGACGTCGACTCCATAGAGCAATCCGCCGAGTCCCGCCACGAGCAGGAGAAACCGGTTGTAGTTTACCTTGCTCTTCTCCAATACGACCGCGCCGCCATCCGTCATGGTTCCGCCTTCGCCCTGAATTGCAAGCTTGCCATGTGGTGAACTTTGTCCGTGCGCTCCTTGCACCTGCGCACAACCGCACTCTCCGGCAACTGCCGGACGCGCACTTCGTCCACACCGCTTCCTGTTCCAAATGTGTGGGTTGCGCTCAGTTTCCTCGGGATTTGCATGGATGTCAAAGGCTTTTCTAAACCGTTTCAATAGTGAATTGAGGAGAATGATTGGGACCAAAATCCCAGCGTTCTAAAGAGAAAACCCCGGCTCGCTTGGGGGGAAACGAGCCGGGGTTGGGGTACTCCTGAGGGGGGCCGCAGGAAGATCGATCAGTGAGCCGTGGCTACAACGTGCGTGGCTAGCGCGCAAATCTGCTGTAATTCTTCGTAGGTAAAGAACAGTTCCTCTTCGCTCCCTGCCCGCTCCAGGTGGCCGATTCCCGTTTCGTGCCAGATGCGGGAGAGCTCTTCCATCGGCAGTCCCAGAAGGTACGATGCGCGAGCCTGCGTCACATACTTTGGTATCTGGTCTTGCATGGTTCCTCCCTCAAGCCGGAATTAAAGCCAATCCGTCTTTCTCCACGCCCAGAATCATGTTCTTGTAAATATCGACGTCCCAGCCTTCGCCAATCCTCATCCGAACCGTATCGCCACCTTCCTTGAGGAGCTTGCCGCGCAACGGAACCTTAATGTCACCGAGAGCTACTTGCAGAACCACCGCTTGCCCCAGCCAGACGTTATAGCCCGTTTGCATATCAGCCCCTCGAAGCAAAGGATGTCGTGTGTTTCGATTGCCAGTTTGGGACGCAGGGGGGATTTCGCCAATGGTACAGCGAGGGTACTACGGTAGTATTTCGGTACTGTTTGGCACTTATTTTCCCTCGAGTCCTCAAGGGGTTGCATTAAGTACATTGGTACTGCTTTTTCGGAACGCCCGTCCCATCGCCTGACTCCCTCCTAATTTGAGAAATTGCCAGACGTGAATGCCGACCTCTATTCGCGTGTTCGTATGGTCGCGGGGTCCAACCTGCGCCGAGGCGTAGGATTAGCGCTGGGCGGCGGCTTTGCGCGCGGATACGCCCACCTGGGCGTTTTGCAGGTATTCGAAGAAGAGCAGATCCCGGTCTCCCACATTGCAGGAAGCAGTATTGGCAGCATCCTTGGCGCGGCATACGCCAGCGGGGCTCCGCTTGCGCGCATCATTGAAAAGTGCGGCGAAATTCGTTTCCGCGATTTTGCGCGCTGGCGCGTTTCCCGGTTCGGCCTGGCCAGCAATGACCGGCTCGGCGCTTTGGTGCAGCGGTTCTTTGACTCACGGCAATTCGAAGATCTGGTCATTCCGACGGCGATTGTGGCCACTGACCTGGGCACGGGCGACCCGGTCGTTTTCAAGCAGGGCAGTCTGGCCGATGCCATTCGTGCAAGCTGCTCTTTTCCAGGGCTCTTCGAGCCGATACAGATTGGCACGCGCTATCTCGCCGATGGCGGCTTGGTGGCGCCAGTCCCGACGCGGGCAGCGCGCGAACTGGGCGCGGAAATCGTTGTCGGAATTTCGGTAGGTCTCCATGACGGACACCGCGGGGCACCAACGAACATCTTTCAAGTCGTCAGCCGAGCAGTGAGCGCCGCGCAAAAGCACCAACTCGAAAGCTGGGAGCGTCACGCCAATATCGTGCTGCGGCCATCGGTTCAAGGGCTGGCGTGGGACGACTTCGAACGGATCGACGAAGCAGTAAAGGCCGGAGCCGTGGCAGCGCGGACCGCGGTTCCTCAAATCAAAAAGCTTCTGGCTGTGCGGCAGGAACAGACCTTCCAACCTGGCAGGCAGGGCGAATTCCTCTTTGCGCAGGCCCTCCGATGACGGACCGTTCCCGCTGGTACACGCTGTTATCTCATTCCGCCGTACTCTGGCAGGAAAGTGGCGAGAATCTGATGTTCTTCTGCTACCTTATTGGGTGGGGCACCTTCACCATGTTGCGGTCGCGTGAGCTTGCTCCAATCCCCAATACGGCGAGGCATGAAACCGATTGCTCGAATCCATCCTTCACTTCCTCCACTCGCTTTACAATCCCGAGGGACTTAAAGAGCTAATTCGCTGGGGAGGCCCTCCTCTTGTTTGCCTCATCATCTTTGTAGAAACCGGACTTTTCGTTGGTTTCTTCTTGCCCGGTGATTCCCTTCTAGTGACTGCGGGTATCTTCGCTGGCCAAAACGTGATTCCACTGCGCTGGCTCTTGTTGCCGGGCATCCTTTGCGCGATTGTCGGGGACCAGCTTGGCTACTGGATTGGGCGCTCGGCCGGTCCCGCGCTGTATCGCCGCGAGGATTCCTTCTTTTTCCGGCGCAGCCACCTGCAGCGCGCTCACGAATTCTATGAAAAGTACGGAGGGCGAGCCGTTATCCTGGCGCGCTTTGTTCCGATTATTCGCACCTTCTGTCCGCCGGTGGCCGGCGCCGCGCGGATGCGATACTCTACATATCTCGTTTATGACATCTTTGGCGGCACCTTCTGGATCGGCAGCATGCTTCTCGGCGGCTACATCGCAGGCTCCCGCATTCCTAATATCGGGCAGTATCTCCACCTCATTATCGGAGGGATTATCTTCCTGTCGATCCTGCCGCCGATCATCAGCATCCTGCGGGCGCGAGGTGGCGGGAACTCCTCAAGTAAGCCTGGGAGGAGCACGACGGTCCCGGAGGCAGAGGCCAAGTGACCACTTCCCGGCAGGTTCGTGCCATCATCTTTGATATCGGCCGCGTCCTGGTCCGCATTGATATTCGTAAAGCGCAACTGGGCTTGGCTAAGGGGCTGTCTCTCACGCCGGAAGAGTTATGGTCCGCCATCGAAAAGGATCCTCGCTGGCCCGACTGGCAAGAGGGCCGCGTGTCGCCCCGGGATTGGCATCTGAACCTGTGCAACAGGCTAGGCATTTCGCTCGGGTTCGATGAATTCACCAAAGTCTGGAATTCCGCGCTTGATCCGGAGCCGATTCACCCAGACAGTCTGTTCGAACAACTCTCCAAGTACTATCGCCTGGCGCTACTTTCCAACACCGATCCCATTCACGTCGCCTATCTCGAAATGACCTACAGTTTCTTTCGCTATTTTTCGAAGCCTGTGCGTGTTTACTCGTGCTCCGTCGGAGCAAGCAAGCCGAGTCCGCTGATCTTCCGCGAGGCCTTGCGCGCGTGCAAAGTCAGTGCGGACCAGGCTGTATACATCGACGACATTGCGGCGTATGCAGAGGCGGCTCGCGCCCTCGGTTGCCAGGGGCTCCAGTTCCACAATCCCGAAGAACTGTATCAAGACCTGGCGTCACTCGGGATCAAAATGGGGAGTATAGAACTACGTAGGAATTCGTCGCCGTCGTTCATCCGCGAGTAAAGATTGCCGGACCTAGTACTACACCCGGTTTCCACAGCATATCTCAACCCATTTTTCTGCAATGACTTACGGCCCCTGTCCGAATGGCCAGTTGCGGCACCGCGCGTGCACTTTCGCTGAGTAGAGACCATGTGCGGCAGCCTAAGCAAGCTGCCTTAAATTTAATGAACGGAAACCCTTCGGGGTGAGGAGAACAGTTTTACTATGTCAGAAGAATACTCAGTCCAAGAAACAAAAAGCAGCCCTTCCTGGCAACTGCCGGTGATCGCCATTCTGGCGTTGCTGGCGCTGGGCGGACTCGTTTTCGGTTGGAGCAATTCTACAAAGGTCGATGAGGCAAAGCAGGCGATCGCGGACCAGATGAAGACCTTCCAGGCTTCGGAGCAGCAGGACATCAGCGGCTTGAAGGATCGCTTGACAGTCGCGGAGAAAGCCAATACCGATCTGCAGGGTGATCTGAAGGTGGTCACCGACAAGCTCAAGATTACGCAGGGCCAGTTAAAGAAGGCTCGCGAAGAGGCGGCTGCCAGCAATACGCAGACCACCGAGATGGTGAAGAGCCTCGACACCAGCGTTCACACGGAATTGGCCACCAAGGCAACCACGGATGATGTGAAGACTGTCGACACAAAGGTAGCCAAGGTCAGTACTGACCTCGACAAGACCCAGAACGATCTGAATATGGCCCGCAGCGAACTCGGCACTTTGATCGCCCGCAACCATGACGAAATCGATGTTCTCCGCCGTCAGGGTGAGCGTGATTACACCGAGTTCACCATCACGGGCAAGAACCAGCCACAGAAGGTCGGCAATGTGACCGTGGTTCTCAAAGGCGTAAACGAGAAGAAGAACCGTTCGAACATTACCTATACGGTTGAAGACAAGACCTACGAGGCAAAAAACGCCAACATCAACACGCCTATGTTCTTCTATCTCTCTGGCACGCATCAGCCGGAAGAGCTCGTGATCAACAAGGTGGGCAAGAACACTATTAGCGGTTATCTGAGCGTTCCAAAGGCAAACGCGCAGCCCTCAACCGCAGCGGCATCCACAAAGTCCGGCCGTTAACACGATTCGATCATTACCTTGAGGCGGCGGAAGGTTGACTCCTTCCGCCGTTTCTTTTTTCTGGCTCCTGCTTTCCGATACAATTTCCCTTTCCGCTCGGGAGCTTGCATTGCGACCCTCCAACACCGTCGTTTTTTGCGCGATCGATGATCTGATTCCCGTAAATGGCAAGCCGCTGCTGGGCTTTCCGGAGTTTCTCGATGCCCTTCTAAATGCGGGCATCGCTTGCGTCTGGGTCTCATCACGAAACCGCCATCAGCTTGACGCGTCGCTGCGCAAGCTAGGCCATGGCGGCCCTTTTATCGCCGAGAGCGGATCCTGCGTCTACTTGGCAGAAGACTACTTCCATCTGAAGCCAGCGCATACGGTTCGACTCGGCAGGTTCATTGCCATCCCCGTGGCTAAGCCGCAGCCCGCGGCCGCCGAGGCGCTGGAATCTTTATCAGAAGAAACCGGCATCACCGTTGTGTCTCTCCGTTCCCTTTCTTCGCGTGAACTCATTCAAAACACGGGCCTGCCTCGAAGCGAGGCTGAATCTATCCGCCAACGCGATTTCGACGAACTCTTTTTCTTTGCTGGAGCCTCGGAGAAGGACATCCATCGGTTTCGTCAGCAGGCGGCACATCTTAAGTTTGTTGTACGAGAGCAAGGTTCTCTCTGGTCCTTGGCTGTAAATTCCAGTCTTCCCAAATGTATTCGTGAACTACGGAAACTCTACGATCGAGCCTTTCACAAACCGGCCTTCTCCGTCGGTATAGCAACCACTTCGGACTCTAAAGAGCTATTTCCTGCCTGCGACCGTGCGATTCTCCTTGCCGATCGCAAAAGTGCGGAAGAGGGTGCCAGGCCAGATCGGGGTCCCGCGCCCAAAGCAGTGCCCCTTTTTCGCCCGGAATCCTGGGAACGAACACTGGAAATAATCCAAAGCAGACAGTTTTGACCGTGGGAAAATGAGGGGCAAATGTGTGGCCTGTCTTGCACAATCAGCACAATCTAAAGTTCGGGCCGATTGGAAAATCGCGCAAATAGCGGCAAAAACGATGTACTAATGGTATTAGTACCGCTGTTCAATTCTGGTCAAAGAATTGCCTCCCATGTGTCTGATCGTTCCGCTTATGTGCAGATCGCAGAATGCGCATGGCTTGACTTTTTGGGCTCAAGGAGTAGGCCACCATGGACTGGATTCGTCGCGTGTTTCAGGTTCCTGCCACAGAGACACAGACCGGAATTGTTCTGGCTCTGTGCATCTTTGCCATGAGCGTGATGTCCATCGTTCTGGTCTGGCAAGCACAAGTAATAGCGCGGCAAGATGCCGTCATCCGAATGTTCCACTCTCGCTTCGGGAGCTAATCGGTACCTGTAAGCCCCCTCCCTAGCCCTCTCAAGAAGCCACGATGGCCTCCAGAATCAAACCGGGGCTACAGGGCGCAGCCGACATTCCGCGTTCGCATTGGGGCGCATTTGAAGGCCCAGCGATTTTGTGTAAATTCATTCAAAGAGGGGCTTCGCAACTTCTTGAAACACCAGGCGCGCCCCTGCCCTGAAACAAAAACCTCTTGTTTTACTATTAATTCGTTACTTATATATAATAATATAGGCGAGCCAACCTAAATTTCTCACTCTCCACTCGTGGCGGCATCCTGCCGCCAAGTTTGATCTCATTGGCCACAAAGAATGGTGGCGTACACGACGTGGTTCGCAGACTCGCTTTTCCAAAAGCAAATGAGCAAAAGAAAAAGGGCCCCAGTATCGGGGCCCTTTTTTTCGTTTTTGCTGTGTCGCGTCGGGAACAGTTCAAATTTCGTTCCGTTCACTCGCGACTCGCACCGCGTGCGCGGTGTGTTCAGCTTTGTTGCGCTTCTAAGCCCGGTGGAATCATCAATCCTCTCCGGAGCTCATGGAGCTCACACCTTGCTTGTACGCCTGTGGGTTGCCGCCTGCAAGTGGTTTTTTCAATACAGCTCGAGAGGCACCTATCCCACGGCGCTTCAACGAATTGAGCTGTGAGTTTCGGAACTTACTTGATGAACAAACTCTCGCGCAGTTGGTCGCGGCCAACGAAGGACTTCATGGTGCGGAATCTTCCGAACAGTTCCTGGATTTCACGATTCTGCAAAGGCTTTTGTGCCGGTAGGATGGGCTTCGAACTCAATACTTGCAGCGTGTTCGTATCCATCACTCGATATCTCTGGAAACCCTCGGGTTTTTTGCTATGGAACATTCCCAGCACAACTCCGCCGGGCCGTAGGATCTCTGCCAGGTGAGCAACCATGGGCTTTACCAGAGTCGGCTCGAGATAATCGAGGGAATCCCACAGCAACAAGGCATCGAACGAGGAAACGGGATAGTTAAGATTCTCTTCCAGGAATCTCTTCGCAACAGCTTCCGGAGCACGCTGGGCGTACTCTTCTGCCGTCAGCGGCGTATCCTTTTTGCTGTTCGCGGCTTCCCGGGCTTGGAATTCCGCCCAATCGCGGAGAATGTCATCGGAAGTCACCCGGAATCCGCGTTCGATGAAGAAGCTCAGGGTCGTCTGCCACGCAGGACCAAGGTCGAGGAGTGTGCCTCTTCCCAGACCATCGAGATTCCACAAAAACTCCTTCAGACCGTTCGATACTCTGGTGATCTCCTGCAATTGCGGCTCGCGATGTGTTCCGGCGGCAGCGGCGTTCGTGTGTCCGTTGTTGCCGTTCCTCCCGCTCGGCAGCGGCCTGGTACCTTCGCGTGGTGTATGACCGCTGATTGCCAAGCCTAGTTTATTCAAGAAACTCATCGCTTAATCCGCCCCGGCGTTAGCCGTATCAGGCGCTCGATTCGCGTCCTTGGATGCGGAATCCAGTGCCTTGCCGTGCTCGCCCTTCTTGCCGCGAGCTCCTAAGTCCACGACCGGCTTTGCTGCTTTACCCGCTTCCACCTTACCCCGCAATTCAGCGCCGTCTTCAATCGAAATTCGCTCGGACTTCAGTTCCCCTTCCACACGTGCCGTATGCCAGATCTGAATTCTTTCCTCCGCCGTAAATTTCCCCTCGGCTCTGCCGCGGAAAACAAGCTCGCGCGCGCTGATTTCGGCCTTCACAGTTCCGTTGGGTCCGACTGTAACGCCAGCGTTCCCCATGGTGATTTTTCCCTCGATGATCCCATCGATGAACAGATCTTCGGCGCCAGTCACTTCCCCCTTAATTTTGATTCCCTGACTAACGCAAGCGGGCGCTCTGTTGGTAGTCGGCTGGGTACTGATAGGGTTAGGTCCTGATTTTGCCGTACTTCCGCTTTGCGATGAGACTTCGGGGGAAACTTGGGGACTCCCGTCTTCCTTACGCCACATAGGGACACCTCTAGGGTTCTGGTCTAGTTCAAAGTCGCCTGTCGTGGCTGGGAATTCGGTGCGACTCAGAATCCTAATGATATTACAGCACTTAGAGAGTGTAAATAGCAACTACAGATTTCAGGAGGAAATTGTGACGAAATTGTCCACAGTCCAGGCAAGAACTTTGCGTGAGTTTTCCACAACCCCCGCACCAATGGCACTGCCTTTCTCTACACCGTGCAATTCCCACATTGCTTCTGCCATGCCCGCCAGTTCGCGTGCGAAGAACTTGATCGATTGCCTTTTTTCCCACCAGCGCTCCGGATCAAAATCTCCATCACGGGCGCTCGCCACGCTAATCGTAGTTCCTGACGGAAATACTTTTTCGAAGATGTAGCGTGTGCGGCGCGTGTGGTAATTCGACGTGACGATCACTAGACTTTTCCAGTGATGATCCGCTGCCAATTTTGCAACCGCTCGCGCTTCTTCGGTTGTGCTGTCAGCATCGTGCGTGAATCGCAGGATTTTTTCTTTCGGCACACCGCGCTCCACCAGATCGTGCTCCATGAGCTCACTGATACCTGCATCCGGGCGGAGCCTCCGTCCGCTGGCCACAACCAGCGATGCCACACCCTGACGATACAACTCTGCCGCGTGAGTGGCGCGGTCCGCATAAAAGTTGTCATCCCCCAGAACCACTATGGCGTCAGCATGCGACGCGGGTTCGTCGACCACCCAGGACTCGGCCAGGAACCTCATGATGGGATGACGCGCAAAATAGACGAGGGCGCACAAGACCACGATGAACAGAAGCACGATGAGGTTTGCGATGATTCCGCCGTGCTCGCTTCCCTGCTTCATGAATTCAGATCTATGGCGCGAAGCTGCTCCGCAGCCTGCTCGGGAAGGATGGCGTTGAAGTAGATTTCCTTGATGCTGTAGGACTTGCTGCGCTTTTCGACGATCGGCATGATCTCAATGTGCCAGTGGTAGTCGTCCGCCAGAGTCTTCCAGTAGCCGGCTAGTTCGCCCTTCTTGCTTCTCGTGTTCGGAGCCGTATGCACAACCAAATGGAACTCCGGCGCGATCTTTTCCAGTCGCCGCAACACCCGGCCCAGCAGCGCGGCCAATTGACGTCGATTCGAACCCGGGCGCGCCTGTTCAAACAGATGGTTGTGGCGCCGGTGCATCACCCAGATTTCGAACGGCACGCGCGAAGCATAGGGACAGAGCGCATAGTAATCGCCCTGCACATCCACAATGCGCTTGCCCTGCTTTTCTTCTTGACGGACGATGTCGCAGAACACGCAGCGTTCGCGGTCTTTGTACCATTCATGGGCTGAACTGAGTTCGTACTTGATTCGCCGAGGAACGAAAATCGTCGCAGTCACTTCGGAGTGCGCATGGACCCACTCTTCCCCAGCCATGGCGCCCTGGTTCTTGAAAACGCTGACGTATTTGAAGCGCGGGTCCTTCTTCAAATCTGCTATACGCGAGCCCCAGACCCAAAGCACGCGATCAATCTCGTCATCAGAAAGTTGGGACAGCCGCTTGTCGTGGTGCCGCGTCTCGACGACGACTTCGTGCGCTCCGAGCGGCCCCATTTTGTCATAGATGCCTTCTGCGACGCGCGCAGGATCATTTTCCACTCGGTATAGCGGGTTGGGATGCGGAATGACGCGGACCTGCCACATGCCTTCTGGAGGCCACGTCAGGATAGCCGGGGCCTGTTCCACAACACCGGGATCAAATGGACAAGGCAGCTCCGCATCTTCGGTGCGCTCACGCTGTCCGCTTACAACCCAACTCT
>Ga0187772_10000686_pt1 | contig 15265 bp, 17 predicted proteins | sample 0116_SJ02_MP15_2_FD_133137 | JGI IMG/M metagenome (GOLD analysis project Ga0187772, IMG submission 133137) | Tropical peat soil microbial communities from peatlands in Department of Meta, Colombia - 0116_SJ02_MP15_20_MG | ecosystem: Environmental > Terrestrial > Soil > Wetlands > Peat | place... | reverse complement strand
TCGGTAATAATCAGATATGGCGTCAAGAAGTTCGGGGTATCCTTTATTGGGCGTATAACTACAAAACCCTTCATCAATTGCATCTTTTGCGGCCTCTTTGATATGTTTTGGAGTGTCAAAATCAGGTTGACCAAGTCCTAAATTAATTGAATCGGGCCGAGTCAATCCGAACATGTCTCTGATTCCGGATATCGAAAAACGTGAGGTTCTATCAGCGAGCATTATGATCTGTCAAGCTCCTAATGGTCGTCATACGGTGTCTCATCACGATGTCGGGCGACAATTATTCAGGCATTGTGACGGTTATTGAGTCAATTGGAACCTTTATAATAGTATAACGCGCCCCACGTACACCTAGACCTTCGTTAATTGCCCTTTTTATGTACTCAGCTTGCGAATCACTTACGACAGTGTTCACTTGTATTGCTCTCTCTGCGCTAGTCCGTATTGCCTCAAGCGCCATTTCTGGTTCTTCTTTAATCACAAAACCCTGCCAAGTTTGAGGTGATGCCCCCCAATACTCAATGCAATAAAATCCCGTCACGTTTGCCTCAGTGAGTACGTTAAGTGTCTTTCCAAGGTTTTCATAGTCAACAAAAATTTGCAAAAGAACTTTTTTCATAATTTCATCGTCCTCTCATAGCAAATTTCTGTATGCAAATAGCACTTTAAATATGTATTTCCCGGAGTAGTCAACACTTAACATTTTTAAAGCTCTTTTTTTGAGCGTTTCAATAATTTTAAGTTCGAATAAATCGTATATGTAATTGAATGTCTCCCAAAGAGTTACGACTTACGTTTGTCAGTTCTTATCCACCTCGGGAATGCGGCATTGCTACGTTCACTCAAGATTTGCTGCTGCATATCATTCACAACGATCACGCAATTAAATGTGATGTCTACGCCATAGATCCAAGCCATGAGAGTCACATTTACGGTTGCTTGAGCCCACTATTATATCCAAGATCAAAAGTACATGGCATCATTAAAGACAAAGATCCTATAAGCTTTTTTGAAGCTGCAAGAAAGCTTAATTTAACAAACGTCGATGTGGTCAACATCCAACACGAGTTCGGGTTATATGGAGGTATTTGGGGTAGCAATATTATCGACTTTATGGAAGCGTTAGACAAGCCTATCGTAACAACGCTTCATACAGTTTTATCAGATCCGCCAAAAATTGCACAGTCGATCACAAAAAGAATCTACGATCTTTCTGACAGTGTTGTCGTTTCTGCAAATATCGGCAAAGATATTCTGAATAAAGCGTACGGATTAGACAGCGAAAAGATTGCTGTTATACCGCACGGGGTTCCTGACGTTCCCTTCATCAGTACGAACAGACCGAAAAAGAAACTGTCTCTCGAAAAGCAATTTGTGCTGAGTACTTTTGGGCTAATTCATCCAGCAAAAGGAGTGGAGTTCGTCTTAGAAGCATTACCAAAGATAATATCAGACAACCCCGATGTTGATGTTCGTTATTTGGTAGTAGGGGAAACTCATCCCAATATTGTCAAGAGGAGCGGAGAAAAGTACCGCGAACAATTAAAGGCGATGGTGAAGGATCTGAATTTAGATAAAAATGTTGCTTTTATTGACAGGTACCTCACCAACAGAGAAATGATAGTGTATTTCCTCGCTTCAGACATGTGTATACTTCCTTACTTAGGAAAAGATCAAATTTCGAGCGGTGTATTGTCCCAAGCAATCGGATGCGGAAAAACGATAATATCCACTCCTTTTCTCCACGCAGAAGAAGCATTGTCAGAGGGGCGAGGTACATTAGTCGATTTTAAAGACTCATATGACATTGCCGTCAACGCGTCAAAATTAATTAGAGACAGTTCATTACGACGAGAGATGGAGATCAAAACTTACACGTACGGTCGATCTATAACATGGAATGAAATTGCTCATAAGTACACAGAACTCTTTAATACCTATCTTATGAGACAAGAGTATACAAAAACTAATTTAAAGCAAGATAAAAGCGATATAGATGTTATATAGCTGGTAACGTGTTCCACATAATTTTCCAGTTGCAACAAAGAGCCTTTCGCTGCAAGTCTGTAGCCGAGTTAGATTTTCGTAAGATTACAAGATAAACGCTAACGTTGCGTATTAAGAACTGCTAAGACGAGATGCAACCAATAAAAAACAGGTAAACGTGGTGTCAAGATTTCATGAGCTGGTTGCCATTCAGATGGATATAGCGGGCAACATTAGGTTAACAGATACATTTGCGTACGTAAACCTCATCGGTGCGGCTGACCAAGCTTTTTACAAAAATTTCGTTATGTCCTGCATCGTTGTTCTAAATAAAGAAATGAAAGTAGTCGACCAGTCGTTTTCATTATGTAAAGAAACAATACCGTATATACCTGGGTTGTTATCATTTCGTGAGGGGCCACCAATCATTGAGGCTTTCAAGAATCTCCAAACAAAACCAGACGTTTTACTGGTTGACGGATGTGGTATAAATCATTTTAGATCCGCCGGTCTCGCGACGTATGTGGGTATAATGCTCAATACACCTACTATTGGGGTGTCAAAAAAGAAACTCTGCGGGGAATTCATCGAACCTGTTAAGGAAGGAGAGGCGCAAAAATTGATTTACAAGAATGAAATTGTAGGGTTTGTGTTCAAGAGCAGACAAGAGATGAGGCCCATATTTATAAGTCCAGGAACTGGTGTCTCTGTCGAGAGTTCTCTCAAAATCACGAGAGACTGTCTGATAAAACATAAATTGCCTGAACCAATAAGAATTGCACATAGCAAAGTGAATGAACTTAAACGCGATATCTCCAAATAATGTTGTTCCCTCTTCATCTTAGAAAACAGTATGATCCCCCGAAGCAAGTAATAAAATGTCAGATTAAGTAAGTCTACAAGCAAGTTTTTCGGCGTAAATATACGCCCGTATGCAGATTATAATCGTGTTAACTGCAAAAGAAGGTTAATAAAAACGAGGGCGGTGTTAGTAGTAGAAATGAGAACTTACCAGCTACGATGCAAACGATGTGGTCACGAAATATGGAGCCAGCTAATAACAATGAATAAGATCGCGTGTGAAAAGTGCGCACTTGTTGGACAGTGGATCGTAATCGATTTTACGGACAATGTTGGTTTCAAAATTTGATAGCTCACGGTTGCAGAAGAGAACAGTAGTTTCAAGCAGAAGTATCTAGAGATAACTCAGCCATTTTAATTATATAAAAAAAGTAATAAATAAAAGGATATATATGCTATGAGCTATCTGCTAAGTCGTTGATAGGCAAGCTTTATGTCTTCTGATTTTACGGTCTTCCTCCCCGCATGCTTTGCCATTTCAATGGCTTCTTCTGCAAGTTCAGTCCCATATTTTTCAACGTACTCTCGAAATATTTTAGTAGCTTCAGCACTAACTCTTTCGGCCCCAGCTTTTCGTATAATTCTACTTAATCCGGCTGCTTGTAACTCAACCATTTAAATTACCTCAAAAATCGTATAGGATTCCTTATATAAATAATTTCTCGGTGTTTTTTTCATTTTAGACTAATTTTTCCAAATAAAAACGCATTTTATAGCTGAATTGCATATTTCATGAAAATTTGAAATAACGTAATTTTTAATAAGGTGTTTAAGTATCTTTGAAAATCAAAGGAATAATCATACTATGAACAAAATACAAATTGGCATTATCGGTAGTACTGCATGTTCTAGTCAGATAGCAGAAATTGCTGAAAGAACGGGATTTTTAATAGCGCGATCAGGCTCAATTCTCATTTGTGGTGGAAGGACAGGCGTCATGGAAGCAGCGTCAAGAGGAGCAAAAGCTGCAGGGGGGACTACGGTGGGCGTGTTGCCGGGGTCTTCAAAAGAAGAAGCAAATTCTTATACTGATATCACAATCGTGACTGAAATGGGGCACGCTCGAAATGCGATAATAGCAAGATCTTCAGATTGTATAATTGGAATAGCTGGCGGATATGGAACGCTATCCGAAATCGCTCTCGCTTTGAAAATGGGCAAACCAGTGATTACGCTCGCTTCTCAATGGGCCATAGAAGGAACGATCAAGGCAACTGCACCAGAAGATGCAGTAGAGTGCGCACTAAGACTATTAGCAACAGGTAAGAAAAACAACATTTAAAAACCTGTGATGGTTAACCAATAAATCAACATGAACATCATTCTTTTAGGAACAGGAGTTGCGATACCCCAGCTCGAAAAAGCGCAGTCTGGAATCCTCGTGAAGACTCCGGAAGATCTTGTGCTTTTTGACTGCGGCGCTGGTATTCTGGGGCGAATAGCTCAAAGTGGTTACGATTATTTGAAAATTACCACCGTTTTTTTTACACATCACCACCTTGACCATAACTCGGACTTTTTAGCACTGTTAAAGGCGCAACAATTAACAAGTGAGGACCTCGGAGTAAAAAGCCAAAAAATTAGAGTTTACGGGCCAGAAGGAACAATAGATTGGATAAACACGCTGTTGTCTGCCTACAAGTATATTGATGTCGAAGTCGATGTAAAAGAGCTATGTGACGGTGACGTCATACGGGTAGGGAGTAGTGTCGTTACTGCGCGGAAGTCGATCCACAGTTTGCCATCCCTCGCCTACAGAATGAAAACGCCGACGTCAACGTTTGTCTACTCCGGAGATACCGAGCCAAGCGACGCGATTAAAGAACTCTGTCACGGAAATGTTGACGTGTTAGTTCATGAGTGTTCTTTCCCGGATGAGTTTTCATATATCACGAATCATACGACCCCTGCAAAGCTACGGGACTTAATATATGACAGGGACATTGAGCGTATCGTGCTCACCCATCTTTATCCGCATACCATCGGACACGAAAATACAATGATTGAGACCATCAAGGAGAAGTTTAAAGGAAGGGTTGATGTCGGCTACGATCTCATGAAAATATTTCTTTGAGTCGCAGAATATTGCGTCTGAGAGTTCTTAGCTAGGTTTTAATTACTCCTTGTTCTGCCTCAATTACATCGACTTCTGCTCCCTTCCCTATTGTAATATGCCCTCGTTCGCTTATTGCATGTCTAATTTTTGAATTTTTGCCAATTACCAGATCATTGACCACTTCAAGTTTAGCAATTTCGGAATTGGCCCCTATGTTGGCCGCTTCTCCTGCCACTACGTTATGGGCCTTAAAGTTGCTTCCAGTTTTTATCCCGCCGGTAATTACTGAACCTTTTACGTGGCAATTGTCACCGAAAATAGCCTCTGAGCATTTTATCGAACCATGGATGATGACGTGGTCTTCCGCGGTTACAATGCCATAAATATCCATTGTTGTGTCGGGCAGTTCGGGATGAAGCTGCGAATTTGCCTCGAGGTATAAATCCTCATTGAGCGATTTTAACGTCACGTGTTTACCTTTCTCGACCCTCATTCTTGTTCACCTATTTGATACCGCCAAGGAGCTCCTCAGGAGTTATTGCATGTGCATATTTTTTTAGTTGCAGCATTCCTCCTATAGCATCCATTGAAGTAATTTTGCCTTTGACTGATCGCATGGCGGCTTCATCGGGCACTAAAAAGATCACCTTATCGCAGACCGATATAATTGCTTTCGTGATATGTTGCGTTATAAAATCAATAGGCACGTCACCGCTTTCTGGGTAAATCGAAAAACCTATTTTAAATGCAGGGAGGTTTGGGTGATCTTTTTTTGTCCAAATTACATCAATCTCACCAGCACCGATGTCCACAGCTGCCTGTACGTCGAAATTTAAGGCTTTTCCAACAGCCTTGCATTCACTTATTAAATTTTCTTTTTCGGACATAATTATCATCTCAGTGCTGCTAAGCACTATAGTACCTTAACACCATTTTAAACTTAAAAATATTATTCCGTTTTTCGTAGGCTTACGCGAAAAAAAGTAACATAATCCATTATTTTTACCCTAGCAACACAGCAGAAACCTCTGTTTAGATTGAATTACTGATGGAGAGAGACTCATTTTCAGCTTATTTTGTAAAGAAGTATCATTTGCTTACAATGCCGGCAAAAACTAATATAAACTCTACTTAACTTTTTTAAAAATGCAGAGCGTGGTAAATAAAAGATAAATAAGTGAAATGTGAATACTATTGAGATTTAAACGTGACCAACCCGATTTTTTAACATAAGTTTCAAAAGTGAATTATGAAACTTTTTTAATTACTTAAATATTTTTTAAGCAGTCAGAAACAAAACCTCTAACCTCTGAGTATTACCAAAAGATAAAGTAAATTAATTGCACAAACAGGGTATTCTCATAAAAAATATTTCACTCGAATAAAATGAGAAAATACTTCTTATGCGTGTTTTTTGTATTGTTTTGGGCTACAATTCGAAAGATCATGTCGAAAAAGACAAAATGATAAAGTATAGTTTAAAAAAGTCTTCTAAATTATAGTTAATGTGCTGTGTTGGTGATTTTTCATTAGAATCGGATTAAAGCGGAGAGAGCAATATAGCTCAGATTATCTCTCAAAAATGGTTTCTTTTAACCCTCCTGGTCTATTAATAATCAACAATAAAAACACATTTGCATTAATAAGATAAATCCACCAAAATCTTAGAGATTCCAAATATGATGTTTAACGGTTTTTACTATCTATTTGCAAGACGATGACATACCAAAATTTGCTGCCGCAAAGAAGTCTGCTACAATACTGTGGTAGTACATTACATTTTTTAAGTTTAATAGCTTTAACTAAATTTCAAAAACTTTAGTTGTTTCTCCTTTGCTTTTTGTGTTATGCTTATATCAGTCGTTATAGATTCTCTACGTATGTGGTCTTTTAAACGCAAGTTTTCTAGTGAATTATAGACTTACATAGCCTAATAAACTATAAATGAAAGTAAATGAGAATAATTATTATAGAAAATATTAGCTTGTAGTTAAAAAACATGGCGATTAAAAAAGAAGAGCGAAAATCCACCGTTTATTGCCAACTTTATGGTGGCGCAATCCCACGATGCGTATGTACTTGTCACGCTCTTCGTTCAAGGGGCATAGAAAATCCCCGAGCGTGCCCATTAAGTAGTGAGACCAGAATTAAATGGATTTGGCTCGGAACTCATAGATCGTTTTAATCGCAGCAATTATTGCTGTTGAAAAAATTACTATTTTGAAGCTCATTTAGTACTTTCTCTCCGAAGTCATCTCCGAAGAGTTCGATCAGTTTATCTCGAATAAGTTCGGGACTATCTTTTAAACTTGAATAACAAATAAACCAATATAATCGGTCTCCAAGAGCGTAATCAAAATATCGATCGGAATAAATAAAATCGCTACAATTATACCTGAAAGAACTTCTACCAGTACATAGACATAAGTCGTATCCTTTACTTAGTGTGATTGTTTTGATGTAAATTACTTCATCTTTATAATTAAAGTTCTTTATGTAACTGCTGCAGTGGTATATCACAACGTTATTTGCTGGGATATTTTCGAGAAGAAGTAGATTTCCTAAATCATCAGTCCACGCCTTTTCTAATTCTAGAAAAGTTTCGTAAGGGGAAAAGTAAATATTCACAAAATCAGTCGACCGATAAAGTTCTATTCGTATCTCCGTCGAAATACGATTAAACAAAGCACGTATTGCTTTAATTTGGTCATCTGATTCAATTTTAAACTTGATTATACTTCCTTCTTTACGTTCTTCCATTAATATCAACATGTAAAGTGCGAGGGTTATTAAGTTAATTGTCAGAAAGAAATAGATTATCTTAACAATTTTGATCTAAAAAGGGAGGATAGTTTCTATACTCTCGCTTAAGTCATGAGCAACATGTTCTTTAGCGTGATAGGAGACCCGTTGAATCCACATACCATTTGCATTTCGGTAATAGACGTTATCCCCTCCCTCTTCTATAACGCCCTGAGATGGAATTTTAGAGGTGAACCTCCCGTCATTTGCATACTGCTCAAACGTTATCTTTTTAGTGACCCCAATCACATAGATCAGTCTCACGTTGCCAACATTTCTTTTTGAACCAGTGCCTACAATCCAATCTCCAATCTTTGTATTCTTTCGAATTTTTGGTTTGCAGCAAGCGAGTGTATAATATGACCCAAAAGAGTTTGGAGCAAAACCACTGTCATGTGCTAAGACATATGAATATAGCTTATATGCTCCTCTCTCAGACATAATTTTTAAAAGCAATTTTAAGCACACTTTAACATTTTTCAAAATATATTTTTAGTGCGCCTAATAACTAATTTCTGTTACTTTTTGAATTGATAATTTATTAAAAACTTTGCGCTAAAACAGCGTAAAAGGGATATTAATATAGCTCAGACATATCGATTGGCGCATCGATCATAATAAGTGGTGTGCCAATCGTACAAACTCGCATAAATATTTTCACAAAAAGGTTACGAATTTGTGCGAACTGACTACAATCCGTACTAAAGTTTTGTTAGATTTCGTAAAATAATAATTTTAACAAATTTGTGGTGTTGCAATGGAGTATAGCAGAAACATCGCCGCGATGCAGTAATATAGCAAAATTTAGAGAGACTGATTTCTATTTGGGTTAAAAATAACTAGTTCTACAGGCTCCAGTAGAAGATTAACCGTCAAATCTACATACTTTTAAATGCAAAAAAATGCAGCAGGTATCCACGATAATTTTGTAAAAAATCATGGAAAATAGGGTAAAATCTTAAGCTATTAAAAATCGAGGTAATTCATATGAATACAAAAAATATGTTGCTAGGTGTGACGATTGCGGGCGTATTATTGCTTTGTGCTTTCAATAGTGTTATCGCGACCGAGGCGTCGGCAAGCAAATTTACCCCATATAATCAGGTCAATCAGGTAGCGGATACGAATGGGCGGCAGCAAACATCTATCTTCGCAGCTGCTAGTCCTATTGACCCGTTTTATCCTGGAACGACACTCAGAGTACAGGCTGGTACACGCGTCCAAATTTGTGGTGCGCTCTCTCCTTTGTACATCCCTCACGCGACAGTTACCTTGCAGCGTTTAAATGCTGCCGATGGAAAGTGGAGTAACGTCACAACCGATACTACAAACCACTTTTTGATAGGGGGGTATGGGATTCCAGGAGAATATATTATGTATGTGACTCCAAATGACCCCGGGGTCTTTACTTACAGAGTACTCTACAGTGGCGATTCTAATTACGCACCCGCGGTGAGTAACGAGATAACGCTAATCGTATCTAACTTGCCCACTACGTGGTTGCCCCTCACGTGGCCATGAATGCTTGTTTGATTAGCTTATTGGACTGAAAATTGTAGAAGAGAGATCCGAAGATAAAAATTGGGTGGTTGACTGCTATAGAGACCTTTGGGGGTTTGAAAAAACAGGCCCGAATAAGCTAGGAGGCTATTTGGAAGCATTTCTGTCTCCTGTTACTTAGAGTCATATTTGCGTTATGACGAAGAGGACTTAAAATGGCTCTACGATGAGGCTTTTGAACAGTTGAAATAGCAAGATCTATCCTCTCGTGAAGCTCTGGAGACCATACGAGAGGCCGCAGCACGTGAGGGAAGCTAAAGACAGTGAAATCTTGCAGTGAGTTATTTTGGGCACTTTTCGAAATAAAATTAGGTAAGATAAAATTATAAACGGAATCTCCTCTGTCACTAAAAGCATAGAAAGGGGCTTACAAGCAAAAAGTAGAACAAATCGGGATCTTTTCGGGAACGACGGAAAAGATGCGGGGATTTCACGGTATGAATAAGGCTCTTAAATGCCATTAATCGGAAAACGAACGAATTTGTAACCGTTTTGCGTCTTTCCGCCAAACCAAATCATCCCCTATTTATTCCCTTTTCATATTGATTTAGGCGATGACAGTGAAAAGAACAACTGCGGCAAAGTCTTTTGACCACGTAAATAGCATAGTGTCAGGTTTTCAACAGGTAAACCTTATCAATCTAAAACAGTGAGAAATAACTATGGCAGAAGACGAATGCAAAGTTCCAAATAAGAGCGTAAAGTTTACAGAAAAGACTGCCAAAATAACAAAAAAGCGTCCGGAGGATATAGGGAAGTCGAACAGTAGAGGGATCGAAGTGCCAACAGATGAACTCAAGGACCTTCTTGATTACCCGAATGACACGTAAGGAGCCACGACAACGGGACAATCAGTTTATGCTAAATACAGCTACTGTAACCATTAGTGATGGGCATAACAAATAAGAGCGTGTTGATTGCGTACGGTAGCCGATACGGAAGCACCGAAGAGATCTCTCACGAAATTGCAAAGGTATTGGAAAGTGAGGGGATGACAACGCAACTCGTCGATCTCAAAAAAAGGAAGAAAAAAGATTGGCCCTCGATAAGATCGTTTGATGGAATTGTTCGGTTCTATCAAAATGATGCGGTGGACGAGAGAGTCACGAGACTTTCTCAAAAAGCACGCGGGCGAATTGAAAACGAGGGAGAAGGCAGTGGGCATTTTTGTGAGCGCTGGATCAGCTTCACGTCCCGGAGATCAACAGAAAGCAATAACAGAGTATATAGAACAAGTGCTGTCAGATCTGAGCATAGAGGCTGACATATGCGATGCCTTTAGAGGGGTATTGGATCTCTCTCCTGCCTCACGGGCGGGCTTTTTTGATAAACGAATGCTTAAGCTGATAGCAAAAGAAATGGCGAAGGATACAGACATCACGATAGAAGAGGGCAGTAAGAACGATTTACGTGACTGGGAACAGATTCGGATGTTTGCAAAACAATTTGCTGAATTAGTGAAGGGTTGAGGGCCATCGTCAGATTCTTCCCGGAAAACGCATCAAATTGATGTAGTTTTATTCCATTTCTATCTATTTTTCGATATTGTTAAGCACATGACACCTAGAATTAAATACCGATACGCTGCCTTTATTTTGGGTTGAATTATCGTTATTATCGTTTATTATCTCACCATTTAGCCCAAGCTAAGGTCGTGTTTTCAAGCCGCAGTGAAAAGGCACGATGTATAGTGTACAAAATGTGCTCAGAAGCTAACGGATCCCATCAATATGTAGCCCTCTCAAGCAAATCACACAAGGTTTTATCTTTTCACATTACAATCTAGCGTTGATCATATGCGATTAAGCTCGAGCTAAAATAGGTGAATGTGCGTGGAAAAGGTTTGCCAAATCTCCGACATACCGAAGGGTACCATGAAAGGATTTACTGTTAAGAATAGACAAATTCTCGTAGCCAATGTTGATGGGAACTTCTATGCTATAGATGCCATCTGTTCTCATATGCACGGTTACCTGCCAAGTGGAACACTTGAGAGAAATATTGTAATTTGTCCAGTACATCGCGCCCAATTTGATGTTACAACGGGAAAAGTAAGCAAGGACGTTTCTTTTGCGTTGAGATTTATATTAGGCGGGGCAAAGGACGTGCAGACCTACAAAATCTCGATGAAAGAGAATCAAATTTACGTGGATTTATAAGGGAACATGATTGGATCTATGCGCGTGAAATGTGATTTTAAGCCGTTTAATCCACTTTTTTTAATATATTTATGCCAAAGAAGATGGTTAATTTACAACCCGGCTGGTAACCAACATCTCCGAGATATATATGGAGACCCGATCAATAACTATAGTTTTAGACTTCGGAGCGGACAACAATAATAAATTTTAAGAAATGTACGACTATGGCAAATGCGAGATGATTTTTCGCACCATGTTTGCCTATCTCTATCGACGCGAAATCACATAAGCGCTCAAATGTTCATTTCATTTTATTTACGATTTGGTTTTGCATGTAATCTCGATATGAATTGTTTGCCCTCTTGACGCGATCTTCGACATATTTCCAAATTCGGCAGCCCTGATTTATTTCCTTTTCATAATTGGACTTTCGTGCATAGATCGTGATTAGATTGTGATCTACTTCCACAAAAGGATATGAGAAATCAGTTAGCGGAGAAGCTAATGGATTATCTTCGGGAATAATCAACGTTTTAAAGATGTATACCCTCTTTTTAGGCGTCTCATTAGAAAGAGCATATGAAACTTTGACAAGCTGTTTACTAACACTTTTATTGAATTCTACCTTTTCGATACCTGTAATATAAATATCGTCAAACATACCGTACGGATTATTCACATTATTGGGATTGACTTTTCAGAAAAACCTATAGCTTGCTATAGCATGGAAAAAGTATTTTGGCAGATGTGCGGCCAAAGACGGCGACCTCCAAAGCGTCATGCTTTGCCCGTGTCACAAATAATAATGGTACATGACCTAGATCAGCTTATAACGCGTTAAAAAATAGTCAGGAGTGATAGATAGGCTTACAGCAGGACAAAATAAAGACTGATTTGAGTGGCATATCGGAAATTTTACTGATTCCTTTATGGGCACGAGCTAAATGTAGTGGGGGACATAGTCCGTCGCTTAATGACACGAAAGCGATTGAACTTGTTGAACGCATTGATTATGATTTTTCAAAAATTGACAAGGCATTTGGTTTTGAAGGTTTTTGATAAATGTAGCAAGAACGAAGCAATTTGACGACAAAATAAAAGCGTACATCACCGAACATCCTCAAGCATCGGTAGTGAATCTAGGTGCGGGGCTTGACGCGACGTTTTACCGGGTCGACAACGGATCAATCCACTGGTATGATCTTGACCTCCCCGCTGCAATAGACATCAGAAGACAGTTTTTCCCAGAACCTGACAGGGTAACATACATCCCAAAATCCCTCCTCGACCCGAGCTGGTGCAAGGACATCAACACCGAGAACGGGGTATTCATGATAGCTGAGGCGGTGTTCCAGTTCTTTGATGAGGCACAGATGAGGCAGTTCTTTTCGATGCTCGCAGACAACTTCCCTGGCGGCGAGATTGTATTTACTACCCCGTCCCGATCAGATGGCTTTAGAGGGTGGTTTGATATGTTCCCACCGGAGAAGCGAGACGCGATGAAAGCAGTATGGATGGAAGCGGTGAAAGATTGGTGGGAAAAGGTACCAAAGGATCAGAAAGACAAAGCGATAAACGCTCTCAAAACCCCGGCAAAGCCGAAAGGTAAGGAGTGGTCCGATCTTGAGGCGTGGTGGAATCAGCTTGGCGATGAGGAAAATGCAGAGGCAATGCGTGACCTTTTGTCATCTTTTTCTCCTATGCCAAGTGATAGGGTTGGCATGTGGGCGCCAAAAGATGCGAACGAATTTACGAAGTGGGATAGTCGCATCACCGTGATAGATCAGCTTTCGTTGTCCAAAGACCTCCCACGAGACTTGTTAAGCGCAGATATGCAAAGACTAATGGACTATTTTGATAAGAGTGGAGGATGGAATATCTTTCACTTGCGACTATAAAAGCGATGAAATTCCTAATGGGCTCACTTACGGATGCACAATTCTCGCCTCACTAGCCACTGAGCCGTATGACAGAAAAGCGACGGCGGGTTCTCATCAACCGCGGGGAGGCGAGGTCATACCAGTGGATAGATCCGTTGTCGACCCGGTAAAACGTCGCGTCAAGCCCTGCACCTAGATTCACTACCGATGCTTGAGGATGTTCGGTGATGTACGCTTTTATTTTGTCGTCAAATTGCTTTGCCATTAGTGCAACTAAACTGAACAGTGGCAGCAGATTGCCTTTGCGAATAACCTCAAGCATTATACCTACGAACGGCATATCGCTCGTTGAAAAATCGTAGTCAATTTTTTCAACAAGTTCAACAGCTTTAGCGTCGTAAAACAGCGAACTGTATTCCTTGCTCACCTGTGCCCGGCCCCACAATGGGAACAGCATGGTTGCTGATACACCGCTTAACTTAACCTTTACTTTATCGTGATTGTTCATTATTTTCCCCCCATTTTACCGTCACGTTTTGCGGATTTAATGACAATGTCGTTCAAGTCATCATGTCTCTGACAGATCTGTTATAGTTTTTCGATGTATCTTTAGATATAACATATATATAATTTGTGCTGTTAGTAGAGCAACTGAAGAATGTATTCGTTTTCTGAGGTTACGTTAGATAGATCGGCATGAAAACACGTTCAGATGAATGGATCGTACTGAACTGTCTTAAAATCTCAAGTTTCTTTTCCCGCTCTTCGTGCCTTTGCCGCCAGCGGCGCCATCGGGTATGCAAAGTGCTGAGAGGCCGAATGCGACTGAGAGGAAAATAGCAAGCCAGAGGTATCCAAGATCCGAGACACAGGAGGGGGTGGCGTACTAGGGAGGCGTTCGTAGTATTGCGGGATAGCATCGCCGTGGAAGTAGGTGCCATTGCTGCCGGTGGTGAAGATATAATGATATAGGGGAGAGAAGGTACTGGTAATATTTCCACTCGGATTTGCAAACACAAGAGGGGCGACTTCCACGAGATCCACAGACCTGTTTGGTGCGGCAGGCGAGGTTATTTCTAGTGTGCCGTTCGGATAGCCGACCACGTCAACGATATTACGCACGTTCCGGGTATTCTGATAGGTGCCCGAAAGGTTCGGTGCGTCGTTAGAGTTTGCGAGCTGCGGTGGGGTTGGGGTGTAGGGGTAGTAGTGGTCGAGGAACTTCTGCTTAAGATCATACGTTGCGAGGCCCCCTGAAAGACTGTTATAGGAGACAAAGATACCGACGTTACGCTCAGGCAAGAGCACGCACAGGGTGTGGAAATATAGTGTGCTACCATCGTGGCTGATGCTGCTCTCATTATTTTGAGTGTCGATAAGAAACCCGAGCCCGAACTTGGTATAGGAGTCGGGAGTGAAATGAGCGCGGTGCATGTCCTGAGCAGTCGAAGTGTTGAGGATGCGAGTGTTATTGTACATGCCGTTGTTAAGATGGGCAATCATGAACTTCGCCATATCAGGGGCGGTGCTGTAGATGGCGCCAGCGGGGGCAAGTTGAATAACTATATCGTCCTTTTGCTCGAATACGCCCGCACTATTATTATACACATACGTCTTGGCGACGTTTGGTGCGAGCTGCGGTGGTGCCGGCTGCTCGATCGTCGTGTTGTTCATGCCAAGGGGGGTGAAGATACGTTCCTTGACGTATTGATCAAAGGGCATGCCCGAGACCTCCTCGACGATGTAGCCGGCGAGTGCAGCCCCCCAATTAGAGTACGACCACACCTGCCCCGGAGGCCATACGCGTGCGGGGACGGTCTGGGAGAGGACCGTGCCGAGAGGCTGGATGTCCTTGGGGTCTGAAACTTCAATCCCCTTCGTCTGCTCTTCGAACCCGGCAGTGTGGGTCATCAGGTTCTCCATGGTGATCGGCTGTGGGTATGTCGCCGGGATCTTGAAGTCCTTGAGGTAGGTGT
>Ga0187772_10000684_pt1 | contig 15288 bp, 12 predicted proteins | sample 0116_SJ02_MP15_2_FD_133137 | JGI IMG/M metagenome (GOLD analysis project Ga0187772, IMG submission 133137) | Tropical peat soil microbial communities from peatlands in Department of Meta, Colombia - 0116_SJ02_MP15_20_MG | ecosystem: Environmental > Terrestrial > Soil > Wetlands > Peat | place... | reverse complement strand
GTAGGCAATCCTCGAGAGGATGTCCGCTTCGCTGTTCTCTTCTCTGGGGATCCATTCGAACTTGACAAGCCCGAACTCCTTTAGCAGCTCCCTTGCCTCCCTGTACTTTTCGATGTAGCCACCCCGCTTGACTTTCCAACCCTGGCTCATCTGGCCAACGAGCAGCTTCGAGTCCGACTTCACGGTCACTCCATCAAGAATACCCAGGGACTTCAATCTGCGCAGTGCCATTACTAGTGCAGAGTATTCGGCAAAGTTGTTCGTCACGTTCCGTCCTGCAAGCCCAGAGTCAGAGGCCAGCTTCTGCTTCCCTTCGTAGATTATGTAGCCGTATGTACCTGTCCCAGGGTTGCTGGGTTCGGCGAGCCCGTCGATGAACACGACCACTTTCAAGACCCAACGAACTCGGACTCAGACCCATGGAGCCTGTAGCTTGCTGATCTGAGAAGATATTCTGTTGACATATTCGTCCAGCCTCGCGAGGACCGTCTTTGCAGTTATCACGCCGACGACCTCGCCCTTCTTCGTGACCAGCATCCTCCTGACTCCCTTTTCAGTCATCATGTTCGCAACAGAGGCGATGCCCGCGTCCGCATCTATGCTCACCAGTTCAGTACTCATGATGTCCGAGAGAGTGACCTCGGCGGGGCTCTTGTTCGCAGCCACGACTTTCTCCAGGACGTCCCACTCGGTGACCATCCCTTCGGGCCTTGAGGACGCCCCTATCAGAACGAAACCGTGCCTCCGGTCCCTCATGGATTCGGCAGCTTCGAGGACGGTCGTGCCTCCAGGGAGGACGATGCAGTCCTTTTCCACGATGTCCTTGGCGTAAAGAACCATCGACTCTTGAAGCGCGTCGGTGATAATTAATCGTTTCCGGAGCCATTCCGGTGGGCCGGCTCGAAGGGTTGCGCCAATGCGTATATGCACCCGATTGAGAAGAGCCTCCACCCGGTCTCCGAGGCAGTGGAATGAAACGCTCACTTTCAATTGAATGGATCGTTGTCATCGCCGTCGCGCTCTACGCTTGGTCCGTCTGGGCCCACTTTCCGTACGGGGGCGGCCATATCTACAGTGATATCGCTACGGTCTTTCAGATCAGGGAGTGCGGCGCCGTCTGTAGAGCACCCATTCCGGTGCCCTACGTCCAGACATTCATCGAGTATCCCGTCGGCACAGCGTTCTTCATCTACGCCATGGGGTTCCTCGGCGGCCTCTTCCCGGGGCCGCTGCTCAACAACTACTACGTGGCGACCTGCTTCTTCCTCCTGATACCCACCCTGCTGCTCATCAGGGAGATGAAGGTCATATTATCGCTGAGAGGGCTGAAGCAGACTCGCCTCCTGTGGTTCTTCATTGCGACTCCCACCTTTCTGTTCGCACTCCTCGCGAACTGGTACGTGATAGGCACCGTCTTCTCTGTGGCGGGCCTGAGGTTCTTCCTTCAGGGCAGGAAGAAGACCAGTGGGCTGCTCCTAGGATTGTCCGCCGCCTCTAACCTGGTCACTGCTGTCCCCATAGTGGGCCTTATCCTCTCCGAGAAGCGGGTCAGAGATGCGATAGTACTGGGCGCTTCAGCGCTCGCCACCTACGCCCTGCTCAACCTGCCCGTCTACCTTCTCAATCCAGCGAACTGGCTTGCGTTCTGGAGGTACCAGTATACGTGGTACGTGGAGGACTCGTGGATGCTGCTCTTCATCAGCAGCGAATCGCCGCTCCGCCACGTGATTCCAGAGATCCTCTTCGCCGGCCTGTTGCTTGCGTTGCTGGTTCTAAGATTCAAGTTCAAGGTCGGAGATCCCGTCGTCCTGAGCTTCATCGGGACCTTCTCATTCATCTTCAGCACCTACGTTTACACACCTCAGATGAACGTCCTCCTTCTCCCGTTCTTCGTCGTGCTCCCAACGATAGCGGGCTACCCGGAGTTCTTGGTCTTCGACGCGCTGAACGCGGTCATCGTACTGGGTTTCTCACAGGGGCTGCCGGACTTCTTCGCGATGTTCGGAATCGCCCTGAGTATCAACCCCTGGGGACTCACGTCGCCCGTCCAGCTGGCTGGAATAATCAGATCGTTCTGGGTCGGCAAGTTCGCGGTGCGCGACGGGCTGATCCGCAAGGGGGCAAAACAGAGTATTGGAAACAAAAACAATCGGGAACGGCCGCCCTTGGAGACGAGCCGTCTTCCCACAGAAGGAGACTCGTGAGAGCCTTACTCTTCTGCCTCTTCACTTGAAGCGGGTGCTTCAGCCATTCCTCCGGAAGCAGAAGATCCCTCTACGACTTGGCCCGTAGCGAATCTGTTTGCGACCTGGGTGACCTTGATTCTGGCTTGCTGTCCCTGCTTGGTGCCAGCGACGAAGATGACGAAACCGTCGATCTTCGCGATGCCGTCACCGCGCCTGCTGATCTCGGAAATGGTAACGTCGTATTCCTTTCCGACCTCAACCGGCTTGGGCTTGAAGGACCTGAATCCACCAGAACCCCCTCGGCTGTAGTTCCCTCGTCCGAAACTCGTTCTTTCACATCCTAGCGTCTTTCGGTACCGCTGAAAATCGCCCTCATCGGACGCTTATTAAACGTGATGGCTTCTGACCTTACCGCAGGCTCATGTCTGTTCCGGCGGGTGAAGGATTAAAGCCTCCATCCCGAGGGCGGACTCGTGCCAAGAGAAATCAAATCCAAGGAAGAGTTCCAAAAACTGCTTCCCTCGGCTACTGAAGTGCGCGTGCTCCGTGGCGAGGACACTGCAAAGCTAAAGCTGAGGACACCCGACAGGCTCTACACATTTCAGACGGCCGCTACCGAGGTCGACGCACTCGTCAAAAACCTAAAGATCCCAGTGGTCGAACTCTAGTCTAGTGAAACGACACCGCGAGCACTATAAGACCCAGCGCCATGGGAATGGGCAGGCCGGGAAGCAACCTTCTCCGAGTGAGCAGGTACAAAGTGAAGACTACTCCGAAGTCCACTGCGAATAGCGTGAGCACGGTGTTAAGGGGATGAAGGTAGTAAAGAGCGATAGAGGGTAGCATCGAATAGAAGACGATGTCGCCCAACCCGAGTGTAAATTCACCAGCTCTCACCGACATACCCGCGAGTGCCCCGGCGGGAGCTGCGCTCACGAGCTGCTTTAGCGGGCCCCTGAACACCGCGTAGATGTCGTATATTCCGAACAGAAGAGGCAGGAGAAGCGCCATCTCTAATGGCAGCGCGGAAGCGAAGAAACTCCCGACCTCGGCAGAGATGAGCCCCAGAATCGTAGTGGAGAGGATCCAATGGTTTCTGACGAATATGGTATATCCGACGACTGCGGCTGGCACAACAGCGATTAGGAGCTCGGCCGGAAGCACGTATGGCGACCCATACCAAGGAAAGGTCGAGAAGATTCCATCCACAGTGAACCAGGTGAGTGCGAAGGCAGAGAAGGCCACAGCCACGAACACGATGGTCTTGAAAGACTTCACGAGCTTCCTCCTTACGAGCCATACCAGGCCAGCGGTGGTCGCGAAGACCAGGATCACCAGAGTTGTCGCGTTCACAAGAGGCACTGTGGGAGCTGTTCCGGTCAGGGGGCCAACTGAAATCGGCCCCACCGCTACGTAGACGGGCTTGTTGTAGTTGGTAATCCAAAGGGCCACGAGCTGGACGGCGAGCACCAGGATGACGGCTGCCGAGAGGCCGACGGGGGTGATCTTCTTCTCTTCGGGCTGACCGCTCATACCTGAAATTCTTGCCCCGGTGAGGCAGCGTGCGCCTCGGCTCCAAGCTCGCTGTGAATCTGTTCCGCCAGCGCCAGGCACGACTCCTCCTCTCCGTGCACGGTGAGGTAGGTAGGCGATCCCTTCACACCCCTAAGGTCACCCATCAGCTCCTGCCTCCCACTGTGAGAGGAGAAGTCAAAGCGCTTGACCTCCGCTTGCACCTTCACAGGCTTGCCCTTGTAGATAGTGAGGCCCTTCTCAATAAGCGTCCGGCCGGGCGTGCCGGGGACCTGGAAGCTCACAATCGCTATCCCGTTCTTGGGGTCCATGGACAGTCTTTCGTTGTAGAAGATGGACGCCCCTCCGACTAGCATTCCAGCGGGCGAAATTATCACCCCTGGCTTCTTCACGAGAGCGTTCCTCTGGCTCCAGCTGATCACCTCCTCCATCCCTTCGAGCGTTCGCCGCAGGGCCGCGGGGTCCCTCAGGTATTCCTGGTAGCGAAGGAGAATGGCGTTGACCTTCAATGCCATCCCGTCCATTGCGACCGGATGCCTGAACCCATGCTTACGAAGGGTCATTGCAATCTCCTGTGCCCTGCCAACCGAGAAGGCTGGCACGAGAAGGATTCCCCCTCGTTCAACTATCAAGCTGGCGAAATCTACGAAGTCCTCCTCAACGCGCCTCCTCGCAGGATGGTCCGCCGTGGCGTAGGTGCTTTCAGTTATCACCATGTTCGCCTCTCCGAGGTCCTTCGATGAAGGCGAGAGGAGGTTGGTCTCCTCGCCGTTTATGTCGCCCGTGTAGAGCAGCCGCTTCGACCCCGCTTCGACTGCGATAATCGCCGACCCCGGGATGTGCCCGGCGTCGTAGAAAGTCACGGTGAAGTCGCCTATCTCAAAGGGCTCGTTGTATCCGTGGTTCACGGTATGCGAGTTCATGGCCATTAGGTCCAGGAACTCGAACGGCAGGTACTGCCCGGAGATCTTGATGAAGTCCCTTATCAGGAGGTCCGAGAGTTCCGACGTCACCGGCGTCGCATGGAGCTTCATCCTTCCTCCAAGAAACTGGAGCGGTGCCGCGCCCGAGTGGTCGAGGTGCGCGTGGCTAAGCACAACGGCCTTTACGTCCTTCGGGGGCACGTGCATGGGAAACCCCGGAACCTTCGTGGTCAGGGCCCCGTAGTCTAGGAAAATCTTAGAATCGTTGTGAGTCAGGAGGAACGCGGAGCGGCCCACCTGCCTGGCGGCACCCAAAACCTTCACTTGCACAGGTTTACACCCCGTTGTTAAATTCCGGACTAATCATAACCGTCGTTCTTCTAAGGGAACCGCTGGCGCATCAGTATTTCAATCTTAGGGAAGGGAGCGTTCAAAAGCCGTCAGACGAGTTGGCGTTCGATTACTGCCCTGATGGCCCGGATTCGGGTTTCTAAGAGCCGCATCAGATTCTGGGACTCTTCCTGCCTTCGTCACCTTGAACTGGTGAGGGCCAAAAACCACATAAGCTCACGAGGCGCCGGTTCCAGACGGAGCAAGATGGCAAGGCCCAAGACAATTGGTGAGGAGAAAGAGCTGAGGTTTAGAGGATCCAAGAGGCAGGAGCGGCTGTCGCGGATTGTGGTCAACAGCGGGGGCAGGTTACCGCCCCTCCGACCGGAGGAGTTTTCGCCAGAACAGAGACGGCTCGCCTACGAGATATCGACGTTCTATGGTGGCAAGGTGGACGGTCCACACGCCATATGGATCAGGTCTCCGGAGCTCGCCGAGAAGACCAGCAGGCTGAATACCCAGATTCGCACCTACGGCAAGCTCGACAGGCGCCTTTTCGAACTGACCGTCCTCTTGGCGGCCAGGCACTACCGAGCGCAGTTTGAGTGGTGCGTACACGAGCCCTCGGCCCTGAGGGCGGGATTGTCTGAGGAGGCCTTGGAAGCGATTCGGGCCGGCGTGCCTCCCAAGCTCAGGCGCGCTGACGAGAAGCTGACGTACCGAGTTGTGACAGAGATAATGGAAACGGGGACACTCACCCCGCAGAGCTACGGCCGGGCGATCGAAGGATTCGGCGAAGAACGGCTCATCGAAATGGTCACCGTCGCTGGGTTCTACACCCTCGTGGCATTTGTTCTCAACGTGTTTGAGGCACCATTACCTCCTGGCAGGGAGCCTCCGTTCGAGGTTTAGAAAGTCAGGTTCCGCTGCAGTTCCCGTCCACAAGGCTCTGAGGGAGGTACGGGTCGTAGATCTGCGGGTAGCCCTTCACGAGGTCCAGGTTGAGTTGCAGAACGTCCACGTAGGGGCTCCCGAAGACCCAGAGCTTCCCTTGGGTGTTGCTGTCGACCAGACTCTCCAGCGTCCCCGGGGGTATCCCCGTCGCGTTGCTGATTCTCGGAATCTGCGACGTGGCGTTCTGGAGGGTAATGTCAGGATCCACCCCAGAGGCGGATTCGGAGGCAGGCCTGGGGTAAAAGAAGACGGAAGAGTTGAAGTTCTGGGCTATCAGGCTGGATCCAACGGTGCAGCCGTTGAGCGTCACCAGAGAGCCGTTGGCCTGGCCTGGGAACAGCACCTGCGCCAGCCCGGTTATGGCGAGCGGGAAGAAAAGCCCGCAAACTACCAGCGAGACTAGCGCGATCATGACCACGGGCCTTAGGTTGCGTTTCTTGTTGGTCTCCATGTTCTCACGCATGTATCGCTACTAGCAGCAGGTCGATCAGCTTTATCCCGATGAACGGCACTATCACTCCGCCGACGCCATAGATCATCGTGTTTCGAAGGAAGAGAGTCATCGTGTCCGCTGGCTTGAAGGCGACTCCTCTCATTGCAAGAGGTATGAGGAGCGGGATTATGATCGCGTTGAAAATCAGCGCAGATAGCACCGCCGTGTTCAGCCCAAGGTGCAGTATGTTCAACGCCTGTAGCTCCGGGACCGCGGCCCCGAAGAGGACCGGCATTATGGCGAAGTACTTCGCTACGTCATTGGCGATGCTGAACGCCGTGACTGCGCCCCTTGTCATAAGGAGCTGCTTTCCCAGGAGGACAACGTCGATGACCTTGGCGGGGTTCGACTCAAGGTCGACCATGTTCGCCGCCTCCTTCGCCGCCTCTGTGCCGGAGTTCATGGCTAGGCCCACGTCCGCCGCGGCCAGTGCTGGAGCGTCGTTCGTTCCGTCGCCGATCATGGCCACTATCCTCGACTGGGCCTGCTCGTTCTTCACTATGCCGAACTTGTCTTCGGGCTTTGTTCGCGGCACGTAGTCCTGAATCCCTACCTCCTCTGCGATGCTCTTGGCAGTCAAGGGCTGGTCGCCAGTGATCATGACTGGCTTGATGCCGAGGGTCTTCACAGCCTGCACCTTCTCCTTGATTCCGGGTTTCAGGACGTCCTTCAGCCTAATGACTCCGAGCGCCTCGCCGTTTCTTGAGACCACCAGTGGTGTCTCGCCGGCCTTCGACACGCCTTCGACCACCGATTCGAAGTTGTCAGGGACCAGCTTCATCGTTGCCCTAACGGAGTCTGGCGCTCCTTTGGTTATGGCCATCTCAGTTCCGCCTCCGCCGCCGTTTTCTCCGACAGAGCCGTTGTCGAACTTGCGCCTGAACCTGCCTCTGGGGAGCATGAAGGCGGGGGGCTGCTTGATGGTAACTCCGCTCATCCTGGTTACCGCAGAGAACTCGCGAATCTCGGAGGTAGCCAACGAGTTCAGCTCCTTCGGGACAAATCCCCTTTCGTGGGCCAGCCTAATGATGCTTCGGCCCTCCGGAGTGTCGTCGTGCCACGAGGATAGGAACGCCGCCTCCCCGACTTCCCGCTCCGTGTGGTCACCGAACGGAATGAACTCGGTCGCCGCCCTGTTTCCCACCGTTATCGTACCGGTCTTATCGAGCAGGATAACGTCAGCATCTCCCGCCGTCTCGATGGCCCTTCCGGACTTTGCCACAATCCGCCGTCCGTAGAGCCTTGAGATTCCCGAAAGGCCAATCGCGGGTAGGAGCGCGCCGATGGTGGTCGGAAGCAGGCAGACGTAGAGCGCGATGAGGACGGACAGGTCGGTAGGGAGTCCCAGCTCGACCGCGAGGCCGAGAAGCGATACTATGATGATGCTGAATATCGCTGTCAGCCCGATCAGGACGATGGTAACCGCGACTTCGTTTGGCGTCTTGGGCCTCTTGGACGACTCAACCATGCGGATCATCTGATTGAGGTAGGTGTCCTGGGGGTCCACGGACACTCTAGCTGTCATTGTGTCAGTTACGACCCTCGAGCCTCCGATTAGCGAGTCGCCGGGGGCCTTCCTCACGAGAGCAGACTCGCCAGTCAGGAGCGATTCGTCCACCATTGCGATGCCCTCCAGCACCTCCGCATCGATGGGGACAGCATCGTTCCTTTCAAGCAGGACTAGGTCGCCCTTGCGCAGCTGGTTCGATGGGACAGAGGCTATCTTCCTGGTCCAGCCTTCTGTAATCACCTTCTTGCTGGGCACCTCGGCTTCCAGTTTCCTTAGTGCGCTCGCGGTGTTCTTTGCCTGTTGCTCCGCGAGGGCGTCCGAGAGGGTGCTGAACCAGACAGTAACAAGCAGGATAGCGGCGACCGCGACGTAGTATGAGGTGTCGGCCGGCGTGGCTACCGGCTCGAAGCCCCGCGGGTAGATCGCCATCGCCGCCACTATGAAGAAAGTAATCTCAACGATGAGCATGACGGGGTTGGACTTCAGGACGAGCGGGTTGAGCCTCTTGAGTGAGTCCGCTATGACCCTGCCAGAGAAGAGCGGAAGCCGCCTCTTGGAGGAGGCCTGCTTGGCGTCGCCGGCGTGAATTGGACCTTCAGCCAAGCCCGTTCACGTTCCCTTGGAAGTACGACAGTATCGGCCCGAGAGCCAGGAATGGGAAGAACGTCAGGACAACCAGGATCAGTATGCTGCCGATCAGCACCAGTGAGAAGATCAACGTATCGGTCTTTAGCCCGGACTCCCCGGTCCTCTTCCTTCCTATCATGGATCCGGAGAGGGACATGAGAAGTCCGATGGGGGCAAAACGACCGACAAACATCACCACTGCCGTGGACACGTTGAAGAAGACGGTGTTTGCGGCCGTTCCAAGAAAGTCGGAGCCATTGTTCGCCGCCGCACTGGTGTATTCGTACAGAACCTGGACGAAGTTAAGGGTCGCCGCATGGGCGCCAGTGAGCCCGGTTGCGGCTATCATGGCCTGTGCGGCGCCAGTAGCGTAGGCCACCAGCGTGGGCACCAGGATAATCAGAGGATGCACTAGGAACGCGGCCATGACGAGCAACACGTCTCTGCCCGTGATCTTGATTCCGAGATATTCGGGCGTTCTGCCTGACATTAGGCCAACTATGAAGACGGTAATGACGACGTACATCACCATGTACATCAACCCGACCCCCTTCCCTCCTGGGGTCGCCTGGATCAGCATCCCCATGAATGCGCCTAGAATCGGCAGGGGGTGGATCCCTGCGAGCGATGCGTTGACCGAGCCGGTGGTGACCGCGGTGGTCACTATCGTCCAAAAGTTCGAAAGAAACCCGCCGAACCTAACCTCTTGAAGCACGCCCAGGGTCTGGGCGGGGATGAAGGCTATCCCGAGGTCGATGACGAAGAGGCCGTAGGCAGCGACGAGGATGGGAATCGTCTCTCGCTTCTTTCCAAGCATCTCGCCAAAGAGGAAGACGAGCGCGGTAGGAAGCAGAAGCATCAACCCCATCTCCAGGAAGTTCGAGGGTACGCTGGGGTTTTGGAACGGGTAGGCCGAGTTCGCCCCGTAGAATCCTCCGCCGTTCGTTCCCAATTGCATTATAGAGACAAGAGAGGCGACTGGACCGATTAGGATCTGCTGAGTCCCCGACTGGATGGTGCTAACGAAGGTGGAGGCGTTCAGCGTCTGGGGGACGCCCAGGTAGACGAGCACCAGCGACGCAAGTCCGCAGAACGGGATTAGAATCCTGGTCAGCGACCGAACGAAGTCCACGTAGAAGTTCCCCATGTCCTTCGAATCGCTGACGAGGCCCCTTACGAAAGCCACTCCCATGCAGATTCCGGTGGCTGCCGACGTAAACTGAAGGAACTGGATTGCTGTCATCTGGCTGAGGATCGAAAGCGATTGTTCTCCCGCGTAGTGCTGGAGGTTCGTGTTCGTCCCAATGGAAATCACTGTGTTCAGCGACAAATCCCAGCTGAGACCCGGAAACCCTCTCGGGTTGAGAGGAAGCCACGCCTGGTACGTAAGCACCAGGAAGGCGAGTGCCATCTGGACGACGTTGACTGCCAGTCCCACGAGGAAGTACTCCTTCCAGCCCATTTTGTGGGCGGTATCCACCCCGGTTATCCTGTATACTGCGTTCTCTATCGGATTGAGAATCCTGTCAAGGCGACTCGGTCCGCGCTTGTAGACGTTGGCAAGAAATGGCGTTATGAGCCAAGCTAGCGCGAGGGTGGCCCCAAGGGTCAGAATCACCACGGTTGCCTGGAGGAGGTCTATCATCTACACCAGACACCCTAGGTGCGCAGCACAACACATGGACCACTGCAATCTGTTCCTCCTCTATTGGCGCGGCGCAGACTTTGGTCTAGAGTCCTCGGACCTTCTGGGCCCCTTGTGTGCCTTCAGCACGATCGAGCTTACGGTGCTTCTCACGCCCTTTATCTTCATGATCTTGTTGGTGAGTATGTCTCTGAACTGCTCGATATCGGCCGAAGAAATGAGGGTGACGATGTCGAACTCTCCGGTGACTTCGTATAGCTCTTCTAGGTTCTCAAGCTTTGAAAGGGCGTCGACTACCTCGTCCATGTAGGGCGATTCGACAAAGATGTCCACGAACGCGAGTAGTCGAGACAATCATAGGCACCAGTTTCTGGCCGCCTCCACTCGGGTTCGCTTATAAGAATTCCGATGGTAAATTCACGCTTCCCGCCCCTACATAGTCTTATATCGAGTCGGGCGAAAGACACGCCCGCCTTGCTCCCGCCAGGTCGGAATATTGGAGTAACTGCGAGTTCGTTCGCGGTGATGGTTCTGCTGGTCCTGTCGTTCACGGCGGTCCTGCCCGTCGCCAGGGCCTCGGCATCCTCTGTGGCACCACAGGCTCAATCCTATGCGCGACAGGGCATCTTCTCGCCTCAGTACATCATCCTCGGGCAACTGGAGGGCAACACCCTAGTCCAGTCCCTGAGGCCACGCTCTGTTCCCCTGGTGGGCGGCGTGCAGTTCGCTGCGACGTACTACACCGCGCAGGACATGGAGAACGCGTACGGCGCGAACGGCATGATAGGCTCGGGCTTCAGCGGCAAAGGGGAGACGATTGCGATAATCGACGCCTATGGGGACCCTGAAATCAGCCAGGACATCGCCAGCTACGATTCGATGTTCAGACTTCCGGCAGCCAACCTGACAATCATTCCAGTCGGTCCGTACAACCCGACCGCCGGGATAGGTTCTGGCTGGGACGTCGAGACCGCGCTGGATGTCGAAGCAGCGCACGCGATGGCACCGTACGCACACATCAACCTACTCATCGCGGCGAACTCCTCTAACGCGCTGCTGGAGGCCATCAAGATGGTAGTGACGCAGCACCTCGGGAACGTAGTGTCAATGAGTTGGGGAGGTCCTGAAAACCTGGCTGCCCTTTCGGGGTTCACGGAGTACGGCTACCTGGGCAACGCATATGCGGACTACTACTTCTCCCTCGGAGCAGCCGAGGGAATATCCTTCTTCTCTAGCACGGGCGACGGCGGCGCCTACGACACCACGACGACCGTTTCTGGCGGGGCCAGCTTCCCCGCGACCTCTCCCTTTGTCACCGCGGTGGGCGGGACGACCCTCTTCATGACGCCGACGTCGGGCTACTTCGCTTCGTTGAACTCGTCTTCGGCATACGTCGGGGAGTCGGCCTGGAGCATATCGCCGCAGTACGTGGGCGCGCAGGTCAGCTCCGGCGGGGGAGTAAGCACGATGTTTGCTCAGCCCTACTATCAGCAGGACGCGATTAAGACTGGCTTCAGGACGGTACCGGACGTTTCGGCCGATGCCAACCCGTACACGGGGTTCATCGAGGTCCTCGAGGGAGCTACAGAAGTCATAGGTGGCACGAGCCTGTCTTCACCTCTCTGGGCAGGAATGGCCGCAGACCTTGACCAGTACGTTGGATCGCCGCTGGGCTCGCTCAACCCCGTGCTGTATTCGATATACGGAAACAAGACCGCCTACGCGGACTCCTTCCACCAAGTAAATTCCGGATACAACGGCGGCTACCTTGCGGGCGGTGGCTACAACCTGGTGACAGGAATGGGCTCGCCCAACCTGCCCGCGCTGGCAGCTGCAATCAAGAGCGAGGCCAAGGGCCTGAGCATCACGGTCAGCAGCAGCCTGAGCTCGATTGGCGCGCAGCCGCAGTACTACTACGGGGACACATTCACGGTCTCGGCCTCGATCAACGCACCCAGCGGCGCGAGCGTCTCTACAGGTTCATTCACGGCGATACTTCAGAGTGTCCAGGGCCAGGTCAGCTCTCTCCCGCTCACCTACAACGGGACGTACTGGGTTGGCAGTTACACGGTCGGTGCGACCGATCCACCCAATGAGTGGACGGTCGAGGTCACCGGATCCTCGGGCGGGCTGTCGGGATACGGCATCACAGATGTCGATGTCGGTGGCAGCATCGCGATCCTGTCGCCGATCCCGTACCCGTATTCCGCGCCCCTCGATCTTAACGTCGCGTTCTTCGTCGCCGTAAGCGCTACATTTCCCAACGGCAGTCTGATACCCAACCTGAACCTGACCGCATACTTCATCCAAGACGGGACCAACTACTTCTCTGCGCCTCTGACCGCGATCGGCGGAGGGCTCTACGCCGCCTACCCGACCCTCGCCACAGGTGACCCCCAGGGCACCTACACAATGGTGGTGAACGGCACGTCCTTTGGGAGCGTCTATGAGTACCTGTACTTCGGTGACGCAGTTGTTGGAGTAATGTTGACCCCCAACAACGACGCTCTTCCCTCGGCCGCCGTGGGCCAGCAGGTGACCTTCCTGGCTGAGACGTACAACAGCCAGTTCATGGGGCAGTTCACGTCCAACGTGACTGCGAACGTCTACAATCTCAAGGGCGGTCTCATGGCCTCTGTGAAGATGAAGCCCGCGCCCGACAGGCTCCAGTTCGGGGTAGACGACTTCTTCGAATACCAGCAGGCCAACTACACTATACCCGACAACTTCACCCAGGGGTTCTACCGCCTCGAGTTCCTCTCCCAGTACTACGTCAATTCCACGTTTGGGTCTCAGCTTGGGAACTTCACGACCGGGTTCTATGTGTCCGGCCCTACCCTGCAGTACACCGTCTCCACCGGAGCCGTCGCCTTCGAGGGGCAGTACGTCAAGGTGACAGCGAAGATAGTGAACGCTTCTGGGTCGCCCGTAACCGCTGGGATCTTCTTCGCGACCCTGACACCCTCGGGATATGCGTTCGAGGCGGGCCTCACGGACCTCGATGGAGTCACTGGACTCCCCATGCAGTACAGCCCCTCGTCGAGCGAATGGTTGGGATACTACCGGATCCCCTCGGCCCTTACCCCGTTCTCCGAGCTAACCAACCTGCCTGGATTCCTGGCGGGCCCCTGGACGGTCTTCGTCTCGGGTGAATCCATGTCCGCCGAGAACGTGGTCCCGACCAGCTCCTATCTCGATGTGCTCCCCTACACCTACGAGAGCTACGGACCCCTCACTCCCTCCTCAATTCTGGGGGCGCCGTTGGTCGCTGTGAACGGGACGGGCTACGTGCTCGAAGGCGCGGCAAGCAGCGCCCTCTCCGTCAGCGGTGTCAGCATCACCCTCGCGGACGATTGGCTAGGCACTCTGACCGCGACCAACTCGACCGTGTACCTGACAGGCAGCAGGGTGGGGTCCATTGACGCGACTGGCTCGACCCTCGTTGTGGCCCGCGACTCGGCCGTGGGATCCATTTCGCTGACGTCCACGACCATCTCTGTAAGCGACTCGTCGTACCAGAGTCTGTCTCCCGCCCTGCCGACGATAACCGTATCGGGGCTCTCTCAGCCAATCAATGGGTCTGCCTCGTACACGGTTACGGTCCTGGGCCAGCAGCTGCTGGCGAGCTCCGTGGCGGCAACAATCGATGGGTCGTCCACGTCGCTGAGCGTGACCTCGTCCGCGGCGGGACTGACTGCCACTGGGACGGTGGATTCTTCCACGATGAGCGACGGTGTGCACGCACTCACCGTGACCGCTGCCCAACAGGACGGGATGTCCACTTCGGTAACCGTCTACTTCAGCACCGACAACAAGCTCTCGGCAGCCCAGAGCTCACTCAGGAGCCTCGGTTCGCAGCTGAACAACGAGAATGCGACCGTGCAGAGCCAGAAGGGCACTATCAGCTCCCTGAGCGGGAAGGTGAACGACCAGAACGCGACGATATCGTCGTTGACGTACGGGCTGTACGCACTGGGCTTAGTCGCCATCGTGGCGCTGGCCGTCGCCATAGTCGCGGTCAGGCGGAAGGAGCCGCCGGCCTCCACGGCTCCAGCATCAACGCAGCCATAGAGAGCGAGTCAGAGGCTTCCGAGGCAGATTTAAGACCCGTGCTGCGTGGAGGTTCGGAAGTCTCGAAGTTGAGAGTGCTACCTCAGGGCGTAAGGCTTGACAAGAGCGCGCTCATAGCCGGTTTCCACGGGATAGGAGCCACGGGGTACTGGACTGTAAAGTTCCTGATCAATGAGCTCAATGCCACCCGAACCTGCTTCTTGGACTACGACTACGCCCCCGCCGTCGCGTCGACCCTCGAAGGGCGCATTATGACGCCGTACGAAATCTTCTCCACCCAGAACCTTGCGTTCCTCAAGGCCGAGGTCTCTCCTCTTCGGGACAGGGAGAACGAGTTCTACAGGGGGTTGGCCGAGTGGGTCATGGGTTGCGGGGTAAAGGAGGTGGCGCTGGTCGGCGGTCTGGACGAGTCTCTCAAGAACGATAGCTCCAGCTACAGGGTGGTGATGTCCTCGAGGTTCCTGGCGAACGGCGGGCTTCCAGGCGAGACCGTTTTGGAGGAGGACAGGATGATCGTCGGGCCCGTCGCGTCCCTCCTGAGCCTCTTCGAGATGAACGACTTCCCCGCGTTTGCGATACTCGCGTACTCGAACACGGAGAGGGTGGACCCAAGAGCGTCTGCGACAGCCGTCGACTTCCTCTCTCGTCGGTACGAGTTCAAGGCGGACACCGGCCCCCTCATCAGGGGTGCAGAGGTTATAGAAACCGAGCTCAGGTCGATGGAGGACAAGGAGAAGAGGCCCTCCGCCTCCGTCTACTCCTGACCGCCCGCAACGACGCAGAGCCGGAATCACCCGCAGCGACCACGACGACGCTGGAGTATCCCATCCTCCTCAAGACCCTCCTGGCTCGGGCTTCCGCGGTGTCCATCCAAGCGGCCGAACCGAAGGGACCGACCGTCTGCGTGAGCGGGTAGACGAACTCCAACTCCGCCGGGTATGCACCGAGGAGCTGGTGGAGACGATAGACGTCGAACTTCGTGATGTCCAATTTCTTCGGACCCACCCGGAGCCTGG
>Ga0187772_10000683_pt1 | contig 15289 bp, 16 predicted proteins | sample 0116_SJ02_MP15_2_FD_133137 | JGI IMG/M metagenome (GOLD analysis project Ga0187772, IMG submission 133137) | Tropical peat soil microbial communities from peatlands in Department of Meta, Colombia - 0116_SJ02_MP15_20_MG | ecosystem: Environmental > Terrestrial > Soil > Wetlands > Peat | place... | reverse complement strand
TCCATAAAGGATCATTGAATGCGAGCAGTCAAGCATCAGCACGGTCGCGCACGACGACTGATATTCGCACTGATGGACCTGCAGATCGTGATATTCAAGATTGAGCGGCAGGCCGAGACCTTCCCGCTGAATGGCGCTTGAAAGCGTGGCCGTGATATCCAGGTTCAGCGTATCCCCGAATTCATATTGTTTCGATGCCCCACTCGCTTCAATCCCTGTTGCCATATCCCGCGTGTCGTGGCGGCCAAAGCTTGATTTGCCGAGCGAACCGAGCAGATCACGCAAGGCTTTGAAACCGAGAAAGTCGAGACTCTTGTCAGTGATCTCGAACTTCGCTTGCTGCTGTGCGTCACCGACTTGTCCACCGACACTCGAAGGTTGCGAAGGATCATGGGGCTCATCGATCGAGATGTAATCCTCCTGCTGCATGCGCTCCATCAGCTTCTCGATCAACTCTTCGAGTTCGCCGTTCATGTACATCTCTTGCAGACGATCGCGCATTTCCTGGTCGAACATCTCGCTATTGAGGAGAGCCTGTTCGATGGCGCGCCGCAGCTCATCAAGCGATTGCTCGCCTTCCGGCATTTCGTACCAGAAATTGTCGTTGAAACCGCTTTGCAGGAGATAGTCCGAGAGCGCGCTGAGCAGGTCCTCCATGCTCATTTCGCCGGCAGGATCGGGGACATATTTCGAGTAGCGGATACGTTTCATACTAGTTCTCTGTTCTCAGTTCCCGGTTCTCGGTAAACAACCGGAGATGTCTGGGTTGGCTACCGAAAGTTCCCGAAACGAACGACCACCAAGCTGATGAAGAAAATGCGGAGGACTTCACGCAACTTTTCTGAGAACTGAGAACCGAGAACTGAGAACTGAAATTCAATTGAAATTCCTTCGCTTTCCTCCGAACCCCGGCTCTTCCCTGTCGAAAAGCGGCTTCTCAGGGGGCTTGGGCGCTTTCTCTCCAGCGGTAAACACGCGCTCTTCATTGCGGCCAATTTTCTTATGCGCATGCAGGCCCTCGAGGATGAACTCCGCGGCCGACACTTGCACCTCCGGGCTGTCCTTCGCGGCCACGCTTAGCTTGCCGAGCTTCTCCATCAGGCCCTGAATCTGGTTCAGCCCTTCGAGCACTTCGCCTGCTCCCGCGTTGTCACTCAGCTGAATTTCGCCTCCCAGGTCAAACCACTGCACGATCTGATTCATGTTCACTGCGTGCAAGTGTGTATCGTAGGCCTTGGCAATGGCGGTGCGAATCAATTCGCGGCTCACATGATCCGCGCCCTTCATCTCTCCCTCATACTCGAGTTCGAGCTTGCCCGTGATGGCCGGGAGCGCAGCATAGATGTCGCTGATGCGCGGAACGACCAGATTCTCATGATGCGTCAGGGCGCGCCGTTCGGCGTTTGAAACCACGTTCTCCATCGCCGATATGGGCAGCCGCTGGCTGACGCCCGAGCGCTTATCGACCTTCTTATCTTCACGCGCGGCGAAGGCAATTCGCTCGATCACTTCCTGTACATAGTTCGGAATATGTAATCGCGATCCGTTTCTGCCTTCGTAGCGGCGGATCCACGCTTCTTGCGCCGTAATGGCAATTCCCTCTTCAATCGTTGCCGGATAATGCGTGCGAATCTCCGATCCAATGCGGTCTTTGAGGGGAGTGATGATCTTGCCGCGGGCGGTGTAATCCTCGGGGTTTGCGCTGAAAACAATCGCCAGATCGAGCGGCAGGCGGATCGGGTAACCCTTAATCTGAACGTCGCCTTCCTGCATGATGTTGAACAATCCCACCTGAATTTTGCCGGCGAGATCAGGCAGTTCGTTGATGGCGAAGATGCCTCGATTGGCGCGCGGAAGCAAGCCATAGTGCACGGTGAACTCGCTCGAGAGTTCGTGGCCTCCACGCGCAGCCTTGATGGGATCAATGTCACCAATCAGATCGGCGATGGTCACGTCGGGGGTTGCGAGTTTTTCCACGTAGCGGTGTTCGGCCGTGAGCCAGGCAATCGGCGTTGCGTCTTTCTCCTTTGCGATCAGTTCGCGGCAGCGGCGGCAAATTGGCGAATACGGATTGTCGTGAATCTCGCATCCGGCGATGTAGGGCATCTGCGGATCGAGAAGCGACGTCAGGGCGCGCAGGATACGGCTTTTGGCCTGACCGCGTAAGCCGAGCAGAATGAAATTATGGCGCGAGAGAATCGCGTTGACGATCTGGGGCACGACCGTGTCGTCATAGCCGACGATGCCCGGAAAGATAGGATCATCTGGATGTTGGCACAGCCGGGTCATCAGATTCTCGCGCATTTCGTCTTTGACATGGCGCGAAGCCAGACGGGATTCTGAAAAGGAACTGGCGCGCAATTCGCCCAACGTGCGGGCAATACTCATGGCGGGAACTCCTGGGACCAATATCGCCGGCATAGCGCCGGCGGTTGTGACACCTTAGGCGGATTATACGCTGCCGGAAAACCGGCTCTCGGCCGCTCGCGGCGGAAGCGATAATCGCTCTACTGTTGGATGCCGACTGACTTTATCGAGATTGAACAAGTTCTTCGCCGCTCGTGGCGAGGTCAATTCCAACGAGCTTTAGAGGCACGTCGAAGGCCGGGCAGCACCGCCCGGAGATACTGGATGACGGCCTCCAGGCGTTTTTCTTCGGACAAAGTCGTGAGCAGGCTTTGCTTGAAGTCGAGATCGAGAGGAAGCGATCCGGCGAGGAGAAAAGAAAGGTTGGATGCGCTTTCGTCAGCCTCGCCCGATTCGCCTCCAGCCAGCTTAGCGATCTCGGCGTGGAGACGGACTGCCTGCTCGATCATCTGCGTTGAGGGCTGGCCTGGTTCATCTTCTACGACGAGCACCTCCGCCTGAAGAAATGACCTCTCCTCGTTGACCTCGAGCACCTCAAAACGATTCACGCCCCGCGCAAGTATATCCATGCGCCCATCGTCGTACTTCTTGGTGACGGAAATGATTTCTGCGGTGCAACCGATACCGGCGACCCCGTCGTTTGAAGCGCGTACGATCCCGAATGGCTTTTTCTGCTCGAGGCATTCCCCGATCATCTCTTTGTAACGCGGCTCGAAAATGTGCAGAGGAAGTGGCACACCAGGCAAAAGAACAAGATCGAGCGGAAATAGAGGAAGAAGAGTCAAGTGCGCAAGGCTGAATCTTCAAAGTCTAACGACTGAAGATACATCCGGGTAATTTTACGCCCTGTTTGACTTGCCGAGGCGCCAGACGATACAAGGGTCGGCATGGATATGGACGGAAAAGTCGTGGTTGTCACTGGCGCGTCAATGGGGATTGGGGAGGCAATCGCAAAGGTTTTTGCCGATCACGGGGCTCGCGTAGTCCTGCTTTCCCGCGATGCCAGCCGCGCTGAAGCGGCGCGACATCGTGTGGGGCACACCGACCGCACCTTGGCCCTGGCTTGTGATGTTCGAAATCGCGAGGAAATTGATCGCGTTCTCGGCCTGACGCTCCATCATTTTGATCGCGTCGACGTCTGGGTCAATAACGCCGGAGTCGGCATCCGGGATTCGGTCGCCGACATGGAGATGTCTGCCTGCCGCGAGCTGTTTGAGACGAATTTCTTTGGCGCCGTCGCTTCCCTGCAGGCCGTAGCGCCAGTGATGCGGGAACAGGGCGGCGGGACGATAATCAACATCTCCAGTGTTGCCGGACACATCCCTGTGCCCTTTCTTACTCCATATTCAGCGACGAAGTTTGCGTTGAATGCCATCGGCAAAGGTGCACGCGTGGAGTTGAAGCGAGACAACATCAATGTGTTGACCGTGTGTCCCGGCTATGTGAGCACAGATTTTGGAGCACATGTTGTTGCCGACAAGCGCGGGCGGGTGCGTCCGCAATCGGTGAAAGGAATTTCTGCAGAGCGGGTCGCTCAGGCGACATTTGAAGGATTTCGGAAGAAGAAACGCGAAGTAATTGTCCCGTGGACGATGATTCCCGTGGTGAAGCTGTACCAGTTTTTTCCAGGCCTCGTGGAATGGGGAATGGCGCGGGCAATGAAATAGATTCCCCTGCCAGATATTTGACGGCAAATGTTCCTAAAAAGAGTTGGATTGACCTTAAAGAATGAGCTACGCTAGCGCAGTTACAAGGAGCTATTTATGAAGCGCTTCCTCGTTGCTTCCATCTTGTGCCTCTCACTCGTACCTGCCACCTTCGCTCAATCAAACGACGACAGTCCGGCCACGAAGGAAGATATTCAGAAATATTTCGAGGTTGTACATTCCCGCGAAATGACAAACAAGATGATGGATGCGATGCTGAAACCGATGCATCAGCTTATGCACGAGCAGTACCTCAAGAACAGAGATAAACTGCCCCCGGATTTCGAAGAGCGCATGAACAAACGCATGGACGCAATGGTAAAAGATATGCCCTTTGACGAGATGATGAATGCGATGATTCCTGCATATCAGAAGCATCTCACCAAAGGAGATGTCGACTCCCTGATTGCCTTCTATTCTTCGCCGACTGGACAGAAGCTGCAGCGTGAATTACCCGCGATTATGGCCGAATCAATGCAGTCGGCAATGCCAGTCATGCGCAAATACATTGACCACATGCAAGATCAGTTGCAGCAGGAAACCGCGCAGTTGATGAAACAATCGGAGAAGAAACCAGCTCCAGCGACTGCGAATTAGCCGAGGAAAAAAAAGAAATAAAACCCGATCCCCTGACCGCCTGAGAATACTGGATTCGCATTACCGCCTCGATTTTTCGTAAAGAAAGGTAAATCCGGCTACTATTTCAACCCTCCCCGCATCGAAGTAGATAGGCAGAACTGCAGTCTCCTACCCCCTCCGAAAAGAGCTGACGCACGGCGGCTCTGGGGGTGGGAGCTGCCGTTAAAGTTTTCCTCCCACGCTTTTTCACATCCGGCGTCTCTGGCACGCGCGGGCTTCGCGTAGCTGGGTGATTTAAAATACCGTCATGAGAGTTCGCCTCCGCACTGCCTGCCTACCCTCGCGTGACCTCGCTCTCGTTCTGTTGGTATCCATCCTCGCTTTGACAATGTTGTGTTCCGCGGCTCGCGCACAGGAGGGGCAACTCGACAAATCGCAGCCTGCCGGGATCACAGTAGACGAGATCATCAAGAAGTTTGCCGCGAAAGAAAAAGAGTTCAAAGAGGCTCGGGATCAATACACGTATCGCCAGGACGTGAAAGTTATGACGCTCGATGGCGAGACGGTCGATGGCACCTACCAGGAAGTCTTTGATGTCACCTTCGATGATAAGGGACACAGAATCAAGAACGTGGTTTTTGCGCCGCAGCCGACCCTGCAACGGATCCAGATGACCGAAGAAGACATGGACGATATCGAGAACCGTCTCCCGTTTGTGCTGACTTCGGATGAACTCGGCGAATACGACATCCTTTATGTCGGGAAGCAACAGCAGGATGAGTTGAGCACCTACGTATTTGATATCGCGCCGAAACAGATTGTCGGGAAAAAACGCTACTTCCAGGGACGCATCTGGGTCGACGACCACGACTTTCAGATCGTCGAGACCTTTGGCAAGACTGTACCCGACATTCGCAAGAAGAAGGGCCAGGAAAATCTCTTCCCGAAATTTACCACGTGGCGCGAGCAGGTTGATGGGCAGTACTGGTTTCCGACGTACACGCGCGCCGAAGACACGCTCAAATTCAGCATCGGCGACGTCAAAATTCGAGAGATTGTGAAGTATACAAACTACAAGCGGTTTGGCGCCAAGTCGAAGATTCTCTACGAAGGTCAGGAAGTGCAGCACGGCAAAGAACAACAGCCAGATCAACAGCCATCTGATCAGAAACCGCCGGATCCACAAAAGCCGCAGTAAGGGCAAGTTTCAAGGTTTCAGAGTTTCAAGGTTTCAAAGAACGGAGAGCCGTCGTTCCTCAACGATAGAGTCCTTTTGCCTTAGAGATACAAGCAAACGATCAATCAGACCAAGTACTTGGTAGGACTCGCGTTCCAGAATCTCGAAGTTCTTACTATCCAAGAACCCGAGATCTAATGCGATAGCCAGCTGAGTCTCTGCTTCTAGCAAAGAGCCTCGCGCTAGCCCGAGGAAATGTCGGAATTCACCGGATGTGAGCCTTCCTTGGCCCTCAGCAATATTGGCTGCTACCGAGACCGTGGCCCGCCGTACTTGCGAAGTTAGCCCGTAGGTTTCGCTCTTAGGAAAGCTCTCGGTCGCCTTATAGGTTTGAACAGCCAGGCTCCTGGCCTTTTGCCAAGCAATCAATTTGCGATATGAGCGTGCCACCTATCCTCCAGTCTTACCGACCAAGCAAAAAAGTTTGATCGAAAGACCGAAGACCAGAAAGCCCACGAAAGTAGCGGATACTTATGTAGGTTAGAACTGATGTCTTTGAAACTTTGAAACCCTGAAACTTTGAAACCTTAATAGAACAGATACTTTCTCCACTTATCGTCGCTGCGTCCCATCAGGCGCATGATGTGACGGCTCGTGTGAAGATTAAACGACCGCGGCTCGCGCATGGGACGCATATTGGCTTCGTGCGGCAATTGATTACCCTTGCGGCGATTGCAAGGATGGCAGCATGCGACAAGATTTTCCCAGGTAGAGAGACCTCCGCGGGAACGAGGAATTACGTGGTCTAACGTGAGTTCGCTTGAGGGCAGAGTCGTGGAACAATACTGGCAAGTATTGCGGTCGCGCAGCAGGATGTTCTTGCGTGAGAGCGCGCGCGACTGATGCGGAATTCGGCGATACTCGAGCAGGCGGATAACGGAGGGTACGCGCATCGCCACCCGCGCGGCGTGCAGGAAGTGCCCATTCTCTTCTTCCGTCATCGCGATGCCCTTCAGCACCAGCACGATCGCGCGGCGGGCGGCGCAAACATTGATTGGCTCATAAGAAGCGTTCAGCACAAGCACAGGCTGGTGCAGCGCCTGCCCGTCATTCTCCTGATGAATGCCCGAGGCAAGCACTCCCGGCGGCACATGCGGCCGCCATCCACCGAAATTGTGCATTCGCAACGACATCTTTAAGCCCGAGCGACGGTATTCAAGTGCCCGTCATTGACCCCTTCCAGATTTTTCTGCGCCTCCAGAAATTCTTCTCCTTCACTCTCGTGTGCTGAGATTGAGTCACGCATCGCCGGCCAGTCGTACATTTTGATCGTTCGCCCAACGGTTGCCACCCAAACACCGGCGGCGCCAGCCCGCAAAAGAACCCGTGTACACTCAGACACCGTCGCACCGGTCGTGTAGACGTCATCGACAAGTAAGATGTTGCGACCGCAAACCCGTGTTGGATCGGCTACCTTGAACGCGCCGCGTAGATTTTCGCGTCGCTGATGCCTTGTCAGGCCGATCTGACTGCTCGTGTCCCGCGTCCGCACGAGCGCCCGATCGAGCATTTCAAATCTCTTGACAGGAATGGAGCTTGAAAGTTGCTTAAGTGCGGACCGAGCGATCCGCTCCGCCTGATTGAACCCACGTTGCGCTTGCTTGCGAGAGTACAAGGGGACAGGAACGATCGCGACCGAACCGGTCGGCAATGATGGCTCTAGTTCTCTGACGCAGGCCGCCAGCAACTGTCCCAGAGCCTTCGCCGCGGGTCGAACCTGTTCAAACTTCAGCAAGTGAACTAAATCGCGAAGGGCTCCGTCGTAGCTGCCATAGGCCACGGCACGCTCAAACGGTGGTTGCACTGCTTGGCAGATGCGGCAACGGGCATCGACACGACGATCGTCCGAAATTGAATATGGCAGAGCTTCGCCGCAACCGACACACAATGACGCATTCAGAGGACGCACCGAATTGAGGCAGTCAGCGCATACGGGAAGACGGGAAACTTGAAGCAAAGGAGAACGGCAAATGCGGCAATCGGCGGGAAAAAGTGTAAAAAACAGGCTGGCAGCAACACGCTTCGCCCAGCAACCGATCGGAGCGATCGTTGCTGTGGGCTGGGCAGCCCGTATTCGAAACCCGGTACTGCTGAAGACGGCCTCCCCCACCCGTTCGGCTTTTTCGGGCCGCAAACGGGCGACAACTGATACAACGAACTAAGTATAGCCGCCGCTTCCGGTACTACGCAACGCGGGTGTTGGCATTACCGGTTGTGACGGGTTGACTTTCTGGTTGCTTGCGCTCCAATCGCGGACGATCCCGAACCGGAATGGCACGGGAGACATAGCTACGCAGGTAGCAGCGATCACATCGCACCGGCTGGAGAAAGAGAATTCCGAGTATGTACTTTTCGAAGAACCCCCGAGGACGCGACCGGAATGCATCGTCAAAACCGCAGCCTCGGCAATGAAATTCGATGGAATATGGAGCCCACGAGGGATGAGTCGGGCGGGTCACGGAAAAACCTCCTGAGGAGTGACTCGATCGGGTGGACTTTCAAGATACCCACGAAGCTGGCTTGTCATTATTCTGCGGGAGAAGGCATAGACTTGTAAAGCGGAACGGCGGCGTGGTAAGGTGCGCCGTCGCTCTGCTACTGTGAACGCCAGATGAACGTTGGGAACTATACGAGGGCCTCATGAGCACAACCGTGGTGAATACCGAAGCTCCACGCAAGCACCGGCCGTACGTTCCGGAAACAATGGAAATGAAGGAATTCACCTTCCGCGCGGTGCTGATCGGGCTGGTGTTGACGGCAATTTTGGGATCGGCGAATGCCTATCTCGGTCTTAAAGCCGGCATGACCATCGCTGCCACCTACCCGGCGGCAGTGATCGGAATGGCGCTTCTGCGCCTGATGAAGGGATCTCTCCTCGAAGAAAACATCGCGCGGACAGTCGGCTCGATCGGGGAATCCGTGGCAGCCGGAGCGGTGTTCACAATTCCGGCATTTGTGATGGCTGGTTTGTGGCAGGGCCTGACTGGGGACCAGTATTGGAAATCAGTTGCGCTGATGATCATAGGCGGCACGCTTGGCATCCTGTTTGTCACGCTTCTGCGACGCGTGATGGTGGAAGACCCGGAGCTTCCCTATCCCGAATCCGTAGCCGCTTCTGAAATTCACAAGGCCGGACAGCAAGGCGCTAAAGCCGCGAAAATTCTTTTCGCGAACATGGGCTTCGGCGCTTTCATGTTTCTGCTGGGCCAGTTCAATGTTTTTAATGCTAATAACACATTTCACATAAAAATTAGCGAACTGGGGAAGAGGCTGCTTCTTCGTACCGGCACCAACCCCAATGTCACAACCACGATCACCGGTGGCGCGACGCTATTTGAAGCGCCTGCGATCAGCCCGGCATATTTGGGAGTGGGATACATCATCGGTCCACGGCTGGGATCGTTGAACTTTGCCGGTGGCGTCCTGGCATGGGGACTACTGGTGCCGCTCCTTACCTTCACTTTAGGCCCATACATTCAGGCCGCACAGCCGGCCGGTCAAACGCTCTCCTGGGACTTGCTGGCCGGAGCGATCTATTACTCAATCGTTCGTCCAATCGCCGTTGGTGGAATGCTGGTCGGAGCCTCTTTCACACTCTTCAAGATGCGGAAGCAATTGGGTATTGGGATCGGACGCGCGATCTCGGATTTGAAAAAATCAACCGCCGTGCACGCCGCCACCAATCGCACCGAACGCGACCTCAGCTCGAAGGTCATTTTCACCGGTATTGTGCTCGTGTTCGTGGCGATGATTGCGCTTTACCACTATTTCATCAGTGGGGCAGGGACCCTATCCAGCTCGAAAGTTCTTTCTGCGTCATTGGTCGCCGCGGGAATCATGATTATCGTCGGCTTCTTCTTCGCGGCCGTTTCCGGCAACCTCGTCGGGTTGATTGGATCCTCGAATAATCCCGTCTCTGGACTAACGCTTTGCACGCTAGTGATCGCTGCCTTATTGATGGTCGCCCTCGGGGTTTCAGGCAGCGGGGGAGTGGCAGCCGTGCTTGGAGTTGCTGCCGTTGTTTGCGTATCCTCGGCGGTCGCAGGCGAGATGCTACAGGATCTTAAAGTAGGACATATTCTTGGCGGCACGCCGGCGAAGATGCAGATTGGCGATTTGCTGGGAGTCGTAGTTGCAGGGCTGGTCTTGTTTGTCCCGCTGGCCACACTCGACAAGGTCTATCACTTTGGCTCTCCCGATCTGCCCGCACCCCAGGCAGGCCTGATGGCCATGCTCTCAAAGGGAATCGTCGGCGGTGACATGGCTTGGCCGTTGGTCATCGTCGGGGTGCTTCTGGGCCTTGCCATGATCATGATCGAGGTGAAGAGTGTCATGCTGTTTTCGGTGGGTATGTATCTGCCCCTTGGAACGACGTTTGCGATCTTTGTCGGCGGCATGATCCGCTGGGCAACCGATCGCCTGCGCGACAAGCGCAATTTTAATGACGCGCAGAAGGCGCGGGTCGACAATGCGGGAGTTCTAACCGCCTCTGGTCTGATTGCCGGTGAGGCACTATGCGGAATTGCGGTGGCAGCCATTCTCGCGCAAAAGCTGGCCAAGGATCCGCATGCGGAAGCCAGGTTGTTTCAGTTCGCAAGCGGGGACCATTTGATAACCGCCGTAATCGCGCTGGCCGTGCTGGTCGCAGTCATGATTCTGGTGCCTCTGTCGAATGCTGGCCGCCCCGAAGATCCGGCTCCGCCCACAGCAATCATGTGAGTTGGGGCAGGAATTCAGAATGCGGAGTAAAACCAAAGTCCGTACTTTAAAAGGTTTCCACTTCTGCATTCTGACTTCTTACTTCTGACTTCTTTTTTCCGAGCAATTAGAATTCTCCCGGTGTCCATCGCACAAAATATTGCGCACATTCGCGAGCGCATCGACGCTGCGGCGCGCCATGCCGGTCGCGAGTCCTCCACGGTCATTTTGATGGCGGTCAGCAAGACTTTTCCTGCCGAAACCATTCGCCAAGCCTATGCTGCGGGGATTCGCATTTTCGGCGAGAATCGCGTTCAGGAGTTTGCAGGAAAGATCCACGCTATGCGCGATCTCACCGATGCTGAATGGCATCTGGTTGGACATTTGCAGTCGAACAAGGCAACAAAGGCAACAGAGTTGTTCGGCGCGATAGACTCGGTCGATTCAACGAAGCTCGCCGAAAAGTTAAACGCGGCGGCTCAAGCGGTTGGCAAGATCTTGCCGTTTCTAATCGAAGTCAATATCGGCGGCGAAGCGGCGAAGGGCGGGGTCGCGCCGCACTCGGAGGAATTCGAACGAATCCTGGCCGGCGCGCCATCCTGGAAGCATCTGTCGATTCGCGGGCTGATGACCGTGCCCCCTTACGCCGAAGATCCGGAAAAGGCGCGCCCATTCTTTCGGCAATTGCGCGAGATTCGAGACGAAATCGCCGCGCGCAAACTGCCAGCGGTGTCAATGGATGTTTTGTCCATGGGCATGTCGCATGACTTCGAAGTGGCCATCGAAGAGGGCTCGACCTGTGTGCGAGTAGGAACGGCGATTTTCGGAGAAAGAAAGGTCGCGGAGTGAAATATTTCGATTACTTGCTCGACTGGGCGCTCTTCGCAACAGCGCGTAGGAATGATCGTCCGCGGGAACGATAGTCCGCAAGAATGATTCCAATTCTCAAGCACGCGTCAAGTGTTTCCTTTGGGGTGCGGGTCCATCCCCGTGCCAGGAAGAACGCCATTACCGGCACCGTCGGTGACGCCCTCAAGGTCTCCTTGACCGCTGCTCCCGTCGATGGCAAAGCCAACGACGCCTGCATCGATTTTTTCGCAAAACTTTTGAACGTCCCGCACTCCTCCGTTACTATTGCAGCCGGCCACACCAGCCGGAACAAGGTGATCCGTGTTACCGGTTTGTCGGCCAGCGAGATCCAACGGCGATTGAAACAACCAGACTTGGGGTAGCCGCGAAGCGGCGTAAGAATGCAGCCCACGGCGCAAGCCGTGGGTAGTGTGGCATACCCGATTGAGCCCCGAAGGGGCGAAAGAAACGCACTCAAGGAGTGACCTTGGCCTTCGGCGAACGCCTTCACGACATCCGCACCGGCTTCGAGCGCCCGTTCTGGGTTGCTAATATCAGCGAAATCTTCGAGCGCCTCTCCTATTACGCAGTGTTTGCCGCGCTTGCACGCTATCTCCATGAAGCCCTGTTGTTCCCGACCAACCAGGCGGCCAGCCTCAGCGGCATCTTTGGCGGCGCTGTTTGGGTGATGGCCATCTTTGGCGGCGCGCTAGCTGACCGCATCGGTTTTCGACGCGCTCTCTCGCTGGCGTACTTTATTTTGAGTTGCTCCTATTTTCTGGTCGGCTCCATCGCGGCGCCATGGCTCCAGCCGGTACGCAACATCGTCCCGCTTGGCTTGCTGGTTGGGGTCATATTGTTCCTGCCCGCGTTGGGGGTGGCCCTGGTTAAGCCCAGCGTGGTTGGCACAACGGCTCGGGCTTCGAAAGAGAATGTCCGCTCGATCGGCTACTCGATCTATTACACCCTGGTCAATATCGGCAGTTTCCTCGGCCCGTTTCTCGCCGGCTGGATCCACTCCCGGATGCAGGTCGAGAACGTATTCCGTCTTGCCGCGCTCAGCGTATTCCTCATGTTCATCGCGGTTCTGATCTTTTTTGAGGAACCTGGTCTTAAGAAAGATGGCCCTAAGCAAGATGGTCGCGCAGGAGCGCAGCAAGCCACTTCACTCGGACAAGTTGCACGCAACCTGCTTACTGTAGTCAGGAACGTACGCTTCGTTCTTTTTCTTCTGATCTTCTCGGGATATTGGATCGTGTTTTGGCAGCAGTACCTGATTCTCCCGATTTACATTCACGATTATGTGAACCCCTCGGCCAACACCGAGTTGATCCTGATTGCTGATCCATTGGTCGTGATCACCCTCACCGTGGCGGTGAACGCGCTTACCCGCCGTATTCCATCCTTCCCGGCGGTCACCCTTGGAACCCTTATTACCGCCCTGGGATGGCTCTTTCTCGGCGTGCACCCTCGTGTCTGGACGGCGGTCGCGGCGCTGATGACGGTGGCGTTGGGCGAGATCATTCAGTCTCCGCGCTATTACGAATACATCTCGCGGCTCGCGCCACCGGGCCAGCAGGGCACCTATATGGGCTTCGCATTCCTGCCTATCGGGATCGGCTCACTCATCGGCGGAAAATTCGGGGGCTTCCTTATCCACCACTTCGGAGAGGTTCAGCGCCAGCCACAGCTAATCTGGTGGGTCGTGACCAGTGTCGGCGTCGCCACAGCAGCGTTACTGTGGATCTATGACAAGACGATAAGGGCATCGGCAAACGCAACGTGAACCTACGAAGCATTCCGGTCACAGCATTTTTCCTTCAACTCCTTTATCATCGGCGCCCGTAGTGACGGGAGCTGCTCTCGTCGCTCCACTCGAACTCATGCCAAATAGAAAAATCACACCCGAATACATTGCCGATCACATCCGGCGCCTGCTGAAAGATGGCGGTTCGGCGCCGCATTCCGAAGAAGTTCAGTGGTTTTTTAAGGAAGAGGTCAAATCGCGCGGCTGGTATACGGCCGAATTGCGAAAAGTCGCAGTGCGCATGCGACGGAGCATCATTCGCGAAAAAGGGATCGAATTTCTAGTGCGCGTTGCCGATCAGCTGTTTTCAGGCCGCGTGCTGGAAGAAAAAATATTCGCCGTTTTTCTTCTCGAAAATCAGACCGGCCTGCTAACGGGAAAAGATTTCCGACTGTTCGTCTCCTGGCTCGATCGCGTCAGCAGCTGGGCTGATCACGATGCACTCGCCCATGATCTGCTTGCGCCCATGCTGATCGGCGAGCCCGCTCGCGCCCGCCAGGTATTTGTGTGGGCAAAGTCATCCGACCGCTGGCATCGGCGTGCAGCTTGCGTTTCGCTAATTCGAGGCACACGCGAGAAGAGATTCTTTCCAGAAATCGTGCGGCTTACCAAGATTCTTCTCACTGATCAGGAGGACATGGTCCAGAAAGGGCTCGGATGGCTGTTGCGGGAAGCGGCAAAATATAACCCGAAACGCACAGTGCCTTATCTGACGAAACTTCGAGGGAGGGTCCCTCGGCTCGTGCTACGGACAGCTTGCGAAACCTTGCCCCCAGCAATGCGAAAACGCATTCTTGCTTAGCGCCCCTGTGCAGCCGCGCCGCGCAGAGTCATGCATGTGCTGGTCGCATGAGCGACAAGGCTGCCTTTTTCGTCGGTCACACGGCATTCCACGAGACCAGTGGTCCTTCCCTGTTTCAGAACTTTTCCCTCGGCGGTCAGACATCCATTCCATACCGGTTTTAGAAAGCTGATCTTCAGCTCGAGAGTAGTGAACGATTCGCCTTCGCCCAGGTTCGACGCATAGGCAATTCCCATGGCCGCGTCAGCAACATCGCACAAAATACCACCATGAAGCGTGCCCATCGGGTTCGCATGCTGCGGGCCAGCTTCAAGAATGACCGTGGAACTACCAGGAGCAACCGCCGCGAGCCTGAAGCCGATCAGTTTGGCAATCGGTGGAGGAGGAAGCTCGCCTCGAATCTGAGCTTGCAATCCTTCAAGCATCGTTCGCGGCGCGCCGGTCAAAACCTGTGCTCGGGTTTCCTGGCTCTTGTCGTGGTTAGTTGACATAACAATCGTATCTGGTCCCAGCACTGCTCCATCTTTAATTCAGGCAGCGAGAATTCTGTCCCGGAACCCACCGTAGGCCAAGTTCTTCACCAGTTCCTTCTCGTAGAAATCGTGCGGGAAGCCCAGCTCAATGGCGCTCGCTTTATCGAGAGCCGCTACCTGTTCGGTGGTCAGGTTCAACTCGAGACTTGCCAGGTTATCTTGCAGCTGCGAGATACGCCGCGCGCCAATGATCGGAATCACGGGAATATCCCGGTAGCGCAGCCAAGCCAAAGCAACTTGCGCGGGCGAACGGCCCACCTGTTTGCTCACTTCCTGAACTGCAGCGACGATTCGGTCGGTCCGTTCGCCGGTCCACCGAAACGACTTGGTCATCTCCGACGAATATCTCGCATCTTTGGCCGCCCCGGAATGGTATTTGCCGCTGAGCAGGCCACCCGCCAGCGGTGACCATGCAACCAGGCCGAGCCCAAAAGCCTTAGCCATAGGAATCAATTCCCGCTCGACCGTCCGCTCGACGAGAGAGTACTCGATCTGCAACCCGATGAAAGGCGTCCAGCCTCGCAACTCGGCGAGTGTATTGGCCTGCGCGATCCACCACGCCGGCGCATCGGAGATGCCGGTGTAGAGAACCTTGCCCTCACGCACGAGATCATCGAAGGCGCGCATGACTTCGTCCACCGGAGTCATTTGATCCCAAATGTGCAGCCAGTAGAGATCGATGTAATCGGTTTTCAGGCGGCGGAGCGAAGC
>Ga0187772_10000682_pt1 | contig 15290 bp, 7 predicted proteins | sample 0116_SJ02_MP15_2_FD_133137 | JGI IMG/M metagenome (GOLD analysis project Ga0187772, IMG submission 133137) | Tropical peat soil microbial communities from peatlands in Department of Meta, Colombia - 0116_SJ02_MP15_20_MG | ecosystem: Environmental > Terrestrial > Soil > Wetlands > Peat | place... | reverse complement strand
CCGCGGGGCCAGCGCCGTCGTGGTCGAGTCGGAACGCGAACGCGCGCTGGTGGCGCCGTTGGCGCGGCGGGGCCGGATACATGTCATCGCCCCAGGCGCGGACCTCTCCGAATGGGGAGATCCCGAGGGGGACCGCCGCTACGCCCCGGACCTCCCTCGCGAGTACCTCCTCTTTGCCGGCCGGATCGCGTCCAACAAGGGGTTGCCGTTCCTGTTCGAAGCGATGGCCCGACTTCCGCCGGAGCATCGGACCCCGCTCGTGCTCATGGGGCCTCCCTGGGGGCAGAACGGGACCCTCGAACGACGGGCCCGGGAGCTCGGCCTCGAGGATCGCGTGGTCTGGCTGGGAGAGGTCCCGGAGAGAGCGGGGTATCGCGCCACGCTCCGGGGAGCGAAAGCCCTGGTCCTACCCTCGGCGTGGGAGGCGTTCGGCCTGGTCCTGCTCGATGCGATGGCGGCGCGAGTGCCCATCGTCGCTACCTCGGTCGGGGCGGTCCCGGAGGTGCTCGACGGGGGAGAGGTGGGCCGGCTCGTCCCCTATGGGGACCCCGATGCCCTGGCGAAGGCGCTGGTAGCCCTCCGCGACGACCCGGAATCGACCGCGAAGGCGGTCGATTCCGGCGCGAGAAAGGTCGCGGGGTTCGACTGGTCTAGGACGACGGAACGGTTCCGGCAGCTCTACCGCGAGGTGGCGGGGGCGTCGGCCTGACCGGCGCGCGGGCTCCGGGCTCGGAGAGCTCCCGGCCGACCTCGGCCAGCAGCGCGAGGCCCCGGCGCAGGTCGTCCCGGGACGCGGCGAACGACAGCCGCAGGTGCGACGCGCCGAGGGAACCGAACGCATCCCCGGGGGTCGTGATCAGGCCACGCCGCAGCAGGGCCTGGGCGACTTCCGTGCTGGACGCCCGCCAGTCGAACCGGGGGAACGCGTAGAACGCTCCGGCGGGCGGAACCGTGCTGAGGCCCGGGATGGCGGCGAGGGCGTCCACGACGAGCGCGCGGCGCTGCCGGAACTCCGCGACCATCTTCTTGGTCGGCTCGTCCGACTCCAAGCCGGCGAGCACGGCGGTCTGCGCCGGTGTCGGGGGGCAGGCCATGATGTGGTAGTGGATCTTGTTGATCTCGACCGCGAGCTGGCGGGGGGCGACGATGTAGCCGATCCGCCAGCCGGTGGTCGCGAGCATCTTCGAGAACGAGTTGATGATCACCGCCCGGTCGCTCCGGCCCCAGAAGGAGACGGCCGGCCCGTCGTAGACGATCTCCTCGTAGACCTCGTCCGATACGATGGTCAGGTTGTGGTGGTCGGCGAGCGAGGCTATTCCGTCGACGATCGCCTTCGGGAAGACCGCCCCCGTCGGGTTGGACGGGCTGTTCACCACGATCGCCCGCGTATGCGGCGTGATGAGCCGCTCGAGCTCCCCGAGGTCGGGCAGAAAGCCGCGCTCCCGGGGCAGGCTGTACGGCACCGGGACCGCGCCGGCGAGCCGCGCATGGGGCCCGTAGAGAACGAACCCCGGATTCGGGACGAGGACCTCGTCTCCGGGGTCGTAGAGCGCGAGCGCGGTCGCCATGAGGCCCTCGGTCCCGCTCGCCGTGACCAGGACGTTCTCTCGGTCCGTCGCGGGCTCGCGCTCCCGGTAGCGGTCCGCGAGCCGCTCGCGGAGCGCGGGGATCCCGGCCGAGGGACCGTAGTGGTTCTTCCCTTCGTGGACCGCCCGGCAGAGCGCCTCGACCACCTCCGCGGGCGGGTCGAAGTCCGGCTCGCCCAGCCCCAGGTTGATCGAGCGCGGGGGCGCGGCCTCGAACATCTTGCGGATCCCCGAGATCTGGGCCTCGAGCGCGCGGCGCGCGACCATCGGCGGGCGAGGACGGGGTGAGCGCCTCCTTAGCCTTGCTGGGTGCTCCGTGGGCCCCGCCGCCCTCGGCGCGCGACGGCAAGCGCCATCTACCGGGGGACCTCCCGCCCGGCGGAGGGGTCCACGTCGCTCGTCGTGGTCGTCGGCGCCCAGTTCGGCGACGAGGCGAAGGGCAAGATCTGTGACTACCTCGCCGCCAACGCCCGGTACGTCGTCCGGACCGGAGGTGGTCCCAACGCAGGCCACTCGATCCACCTCGCGGAGGGTGCCGTCGTGCTCCACCAGGTCTCGTGCGGGGTCCTCCGAAGCTCGACCGTCGGGGTCAGCGGCCCCGGCATGGTCGTCCAGCCGCTGAAGCTGGAGGAGGAGATCCGGGAGCTCGAGCGTCGTGGCTTCCTCCGAGGCGAGGTCGTCGTCTCGGACCGAGCGCATGCGCTCCTCCCGGTCCACGAGGTGGAGGACGCCTGGGAGGACGAGCTCCGCCACCGTGTGAACCCCTCGGCCGCGCTCGGGACGACCCGGACCGGGATCGGACCCGCCTATGCGGACCGGGCGGCGCGTTTCGGGCTTCGCTTTGCGGACCTGGTCCGACCCTCGGGGCTCAGGGAGAAGCTAGAGCTCCTCTACGCGACGAAAGCGCACCTCGGCTCGCTGCCGCCGATCGAGGAGCTGACCGCGCAGCTGGCCGACGTCGGCGGCCGGCTCGCACCGTTCGTGCGGCCGACAGAGGCCATGCTCTGGGAGGCGCTCGCCCGGGGGGAGAACGTCCTCCTCGAGGGCGCCCAGAGCGCGCTCCTGGACGTTGACTTCGGGACCTACCCGTTCGTCACCAGTTCGCACCCGACGAGCGCGGGGGCTCTCGTGGGGAGCGGGCTCCCTCCCACGGAGGTCACGGACGTGCTCGGGGTCGCCAAGGCCTACGCGACCCGCGTCGGTGCCGGGCCCTTCCCAACGGAGGAAACGGGCGAGGCCGGCGAGTTCCTGCGCCGCGTCGGCGGGGAACGGGGCGCCACCACGGGTCGACCCCGACGGTGCGGCTGGCTGGACCTGGTGATGCTCCGCTACGCCGCTCGGCTCAATGGGTTCACGGCGCTCGCCATCACCAAGGTCGACGTGCTGGGGGGCCTAGAGGAGGTTCCGGTCTGTAACCAGTACGTCATGCCGGACGGGACCACGGTCCACGACGTCCTACCCGCGAACGCCGACGACCTGGCCCGGGCCCAGCCGGTCTACGAACGGTTCGAGGGGTGGCCCGAGTTCCATGAACGCCTCAAGGAGCGGCTTCGCCACGAGGGCAGCCGCGCGCTCCCGGCCTCCCTGCGCCGCTACCTGGAGCACGTGGCGGACGAGGTGGGCGTGGCGGTCGAGTACGTCGGCTATGGCCCCCGGCGCGAGGAGACGGTCCGCCTCGAGCCGGTCGCGGGGGTGGGCCGTCACTCGGCCCTCACCGCGTGGACGGGCTGAGCCGACGTGGCGTTCTCCGAGCTCTTCCTCTACGGGGGCTTCGCGGCAGGCTGGCTGGTGGGCCGGTGGCGGCCCTCCCGCAGTCCATGGGTCGGCAGGGCGACCTTCGCCTCCGTGGTGGCGCTCGTCGCGCTGCTCGGGGCCTCGTTCCGGTCCATCGCGGAGTCCCAACTCGCGGACACTCTCCCGTGGGCGCTCGGGTTAGCAGTGGGAATCCTGGCCACGACGGCGGGCCTTTACCTAGTCCTCCGTCGATGGGAGGAGGCCCCGAGGGAAGAGCCGGCCCGGTCTGAGGCGGCCTCCCCGGGTCGCCTTCCCACCAGCGGGGTGCTGGTGGCGACACTGTTCGCCGGGTACGGGGTTGGCCGTGCCGTAGTGCTCCCGACCTCGCTGCTGCTCACGGTCGCCCTGGTCGTGCTGCTGACGCTCGTCGGGTACGGGATCGAACTGAACCTGGCCAGCGTCCGTCGGGCCTGGCTCCCAATCGTGAGCGCGGTCGCGGGGGCCGGGTTGGTAGGGCTTGCGGCCGTGCTGGTCGGGGGCCTGTCGGCTGTCCCGGCGCTGGCGACGGTGTTCGGGTTCGGTTGGTACAGCCTCGCCGGCCCTCTCGTCTCCGCCCGTCTCGGAGCGACCTTCGGTTTGCTGGCCTTCCTCGCCAACTTCCTGCGGGAGGCGCTGACCATGGTGCTCGCGCCCTACCTAGGCCCACGCCTCCGGGGGGAGGGGCTCAGCGCGCTCGGAGGGGCGACCGCGATGGATACCACACTTTACTTCGTCGTGCGCTACGGGGACCGGCGCGCGGGTGGGCTGGCGGTCGCCAGCGGGCTGACGCTTTCGATCGCCGCCGGTCTCCTTGTCCCGTTCGTGCTCGCCTTGTAGAACCCTTATGCGGGGGCGGCTCTCGACCCCGGCCGGGCTCGTAGTCCAGCGGTGAAGACGTCGCTCTCACACAGCGAAGACCGCCGGTTCGAATCCGGCCGAGCCCATACGACAACCGAGGTGATACTCATCCCATCAGGAGCCCTGTAATGAGGCTGTTACAATCCCGGCGGCCACGATCCGACACGAGTGCCCAGCCAGCACTCCCGGAACTTCCCCCTCGAGGGGGCGGGCAAGGTCCGGGAGTTCTGGCAGCTCCTCGAGCAGGAGGAGGGGGAGGGGGCGGCCAGTCCGACATACTCTCGTGCCGGGGTCAAGCTTGAGGGCACGGAACGACAGGGCCTGAGGACGCACCGTTCGAGCAGAGCCGGTAAGACCGGTTGCACGAAGCGGTAGGCCCGCGGCGAGCGCTTCGGGCCTAGGCGATGGTCCGGAGCCCACTAGGACCGCGGGGTCGTCGTTGGGCTCTTCCGGCTCAGGCGGGCGCACGCGTCTCCGCCTTGAAGATGTAGGCGTGGCCGGCACCGGCGTCCCCCGAAGCCGTCTCCCCATCTGCTCCGACCACGGCCGTCGTGCCGCTCACCGCGACCGAGGCCCCGAAGTCTCCGTTGGCCTGCACGTTCGGGCTCGTCAGCGTGGCGATCAGCGCACCGGTCGTCGCCTTGAAGACGTACGCATGCCCGGCATCGGCGTCCCCCGAAGCCGTCTCGTACAGCGCCCCGACCACGACCGTCGTGCCGCTCACCGCCACCGAGAACCCGAAGTCTCCGTCGGCTTGCGCGTTCGGGCTCGTCAGCGTGGCGATCAGCGCGCCGGTCGTCCCCTTGAAGACGTAGGCGTGGCCGGCCTCGAGGTACCCCGACGCCGTCTGGCGGGCTCCGACCACGACCGTCGTCCCGCTGATCGCAACCGAGTACCCGAAGTACCCATCGGTTTGCGCGTTCGGACTCGTGAGCACGGAGACCAGCGCACCGGTCGTCGCCTTGAAGACGTAGGCGTGGCCGGCCTCGCTGCTGCCTCCCGCCGTCTCGAAGGGTGCTCCGACCACGACCGTCGTGCCACTGATCGCAACCGAGAACCCGAAGCCTCCGCCAGCTTGCGCGTTCGGGCTCGTGAGCGTGGAGATCAACCTTCCGGTCTCCGCGTTGCAGACGTAGGCATGGCCGGCGTCGGTGTACCCCGACGCCATCTCCCCTGAGGCCCCTACCACGACCGTCGTGCCGCTGATCGCGACCGAGGTCCCGAACCCTCCGTCGGCTTGCGCATCCGGACTGGTGAGAGTAGGGAACAGGCCGCACCGGGTAAGGGCGAAGGCAATCGTCTGGTAGTCTTCGGTTCCCGGAGGGCTGGTGGGCGCCACCCCGACGAGCCCCGAGGACGGGGCCGCCGTGTAGCGAGCGGGAGGGGTTACCGTAAACGTGTAGTTCCAGTCGTACGACTCACACGGCACCACGAACGTGAGGGTCCCCCCGCCACCCTTCGTCGTCACGGTCGTCGACATCGTCGTCGGTGAGATCCACGTCCCCCTCAACGTGATGCCCCAGGTAGTCCCGGGAGCCAGCCCGGTCTCGTGGAACGTGATGGTGTAGTTGCAGGACCCCAACGGCGAGAACGTCGCAACCACCCCTCCGGCCCCGCTCACCGTGGCCGTGCCGGAGCTCACCGTCACGCCCCCCGTCCCGGTGAGCGATTCCAGCGTGTAGCCCGGGCAGGTGGCCACGGAGACCGCATACGAACCGGCCGCCACCATTAACGACCCGCCGTCCGAGTAGGCGGTCCCGTCGAAGGTAATCGTCCCGCACGTCGTCGGCCTGGTCGTGAAGTTCACCGCATACTCCAACGGCGAGAACGTCACAACCACCCCTCCGGCCCCGCTCACCGTGGCCGCCCCGGAGCTCACGGTCACCCCCCCCGATCCGGTGAGCGACTCGGTCGTGTAGCCTAGGCACGCCTGCGCAGAGACCGCATACGATCCTACCGTCTCTTGCGCCGACTCCCCGTCGGAATACGCCGTACTGTTGAACGTGATCGAGCCGCATGTCGTTGGGATTGTCGTGAACGTCACGGTGTAGGTCAGTAGCGAGAATCTGAGCGCAACCGACACCGCGGAGCCGTCCACGACGAGTGGGCTCGGGGGGACCGCGGAGCTCACGCCCCAGCTCTTGTTCTGGGTCGCCACCGTGTAGGGGTACGTTCCGTTCGGCAGGTCGATGACAATCGTGCTCGTCGTCGACCCCGCCGACGGTTCACCGGTGACGTTCACGTACCAGGGCGTCCCCGGGGCGAGTCCGCTCTCCGTGAACGTCTCGGCGTACAGCTCGGGCTGCGGGGTGGCGGTGCAGGAGGACAGGTTTCCCGAGGGCGCAATCACGGAGACCGTGCTGTCCTCGCTGTTCGCCACGTACACGCAGTCCGTAACCGGGTCGACGGCAATCCCGGCGGGCCCGTGCCCGACCGGTATGGTGGAAGTCACCTCGTGGGACGACCCGGAAATCGTGTAGACCACATTGTCGCTGACGTCGCTGACGTAGACCGTGTTGGTGCGCGGGTCCACAGCCACACCGACCGGGGACGCCCCGTCGGGGATGGTGGCGGTCACGGTGTCCGTGGTCCCGTTGATCACGTACGTCGAGGATGTCGCCGGGTCCGTGACGTAGATGGTGTCGGTGGCGGGGTCGACCGCGGCCTTGAACGGGTAGTTGCCGCTGTCGTCCGGACCGAGCGAGACGCTCCCGGTGACAGTGTTCGTGGGGGCCGAGATCACGAAGAGCGGGCTGCAGCTGCTCCCCGGAGGGGTGCACCCCTCGTCCGTGATCCCGTCGTCCTGGACATAGACGCTGTCGTTCAGGGAGTTCGCCGCGAGGCTCACGGAGCCAAGGCCTTCACCGAAGCCGGGGGTGGGGATCGTATCGACCACCGAGTTGGTGGCCCCGTCGATCACGACCACGTTGCCCCCTAGCCCACCGTTGACGACGCCCACGTAGATCCGATCCGTCACCGGGTCGACCGCGATCCCCACCGGTCCACTGGTCCCTCCGCCGATCGTGACGGTGCCCACGACCTCGCCGGACGAGCCGTTGATGACCGAGACGTTGCTCGACCCGTAGTTCACCGCGTAGATCGTGTCGGTGACCGGATCGACGGCAATGCCCTGGGGATCGTCTCCTACCGGGAGGACTCTCGTCACGGAGTCGGTGGACCCCGAGATCACCGAAACGTCGTTCGACTCGTCGGTGGTGTATACGGTGTTGGTCGCGGGGTCGACCGCGACGCCGAACGCGGTGCCCGGCACCGGGATCGTCGTCGTAGCCGGTCCCACCGCAGCCAGGACGGTGGCGGCGCTAGAGGTCACGGAGGCCCCGATGCTGTCCGTGACCTGGAGCTCGAAGGACCACAGACCCGTGGAGAGCGCCCCCGTCGAGGCCGTACTGCTGCAGTCGGAGGGGGCTAGGTCACGGTAGCTACCGGAGACCGGGGACTCCACTAGCCATTCGCATGTGTACGGCGTGGCGCCATCGCTTGGGGGTGCCGTGATGGAGAGCGTGGCGGACTCTCCGCTGTACACCGTGGCCGGCGAGGCAGAAATCGCGGGCGCGCTCAGTGCGTCGAACTGAAACACGTACACCTGATTGCCAGCGGAAACATCGTCGGTGTAGGCGACTCGGCCGATTCCGTCCAGGACGCTGACGTCGCTCAGGAACGCGCTATCGCTCGAGTTCGTCCCCGGAGCCACGACGTAGTAGTCCCCGGTCGGAATGTTGTAGAGTACGATCGAGGAGAAGGCCCCACTCGAGTTCTGTTCGTCCGCGTCGTAGGAAACCCAGTCGCCCGAGATGTGCGGATCCTCGTAGCTGTACCCTGGGGTGGGGGAGATGCTGGTCTCCGTCCCGGTGCTCAGGTTGTAGAGACCAATATTGGTCTCCGACGTTGACGTATCAAGATAGCCATAGACCACGCTGTCACCGGAGAAATCCAGACCGGTGAGTTGACTGCATCCGGTAGCCACTGCCGTGGATGCCAAGGTCTCGAGATTGGCCACGATGACCTGGGATCCCGCGGACGACACCTCACAGTAGGCGACCAGGTTGCCTGAGACCTGCGGATCGTAAGCATTTTGAGTGGCGTTGACGCTAGGTGTGACGTCCACGGTCGTTCCCGTGGAGAGATTATCCGCAAAGATCTGGAAAGTGTAGCTGGGATCGGATTGCTCCCATGCCACGACGGAGCCGTTGATGCTAGGTTTGGTCGCCGCTTCATCTAGGCCCGCCGAAGAGATCGTGATCGGATTGCTGGTTCCGCCGATGACGTACCCCTGAATCGCCGGTTCCGGAAAAGGAGCCGTGGTGGCGTAGACGATTGTGTTTCCCGACACATCCGAGAGGGTATCCTCAGTGGGAGATGGGGCGTACGAGACCTGCGTCTGTGTTCCGTTCGAAAGGTTGTAGTAGAACACATTCGCATTTCCGGTCTCAAGGGAAGTGTAGGTTACGATGTTGCCGGATATCGCAGGGTTGAACTGATCGTCCGGAATGTCCGTAATCAGCTGGGTTGTCCCCGAGATCTCCGAAATGGGGGATGAGATAGTGAATTCGGCCGAGGCCGACGCTCCGGTGGAGTCGGTGGCCGTTACGGTGTAAGTCCCGCGAGGGACGGCGGGGACGACGAACGGGAATTGAAAGGATCCTGCCGGGCCCGCGGTCGGCGTACCGAGCGTAGTAGAGGGAGGGCCCAAGGTCACCGTGACCGTCCCCGGGGCGAAGCCCGAACCAGATACAGCGGCCGATGCGCCGACCGGAGCAATGTTAGGGCTAAGGAAAATGGAGACGCTGCCACTAGCGGTTGCCGTTTGCGCCGAGCCCGGAGCCAGCGTCCGGAGCCCCGCTGAGAACGAGGGGTGACTCGGCGCGGGCGAGACCGAAGCGCGGGCCAATCCGGCCAACGTGAACGCCACAACAAGAATCGTCACGGTTGCTGCCGTTCTCGGCGATGTACCAGTTTTTCGAGAACGTTCGCACCCCATCGGCTTCTCCCCCTCGTCAGTACTCCGGGGAGGCATCGCTTCGGGGGGTATACTCCGTGGTTTCGCCTCGCGCGACAGATTGGTCATCCCCTAGCGACGGCCTGCCAGGGCGGTGCCGCGTCCCTGCGGACGCCTTCCGCCAAAGGCTGGTGGCGGTCCGCCCGGACACGGCGGAGGAAACCTTGACCCGGAGAACCACGTCGCGCCTAGCTTAGCGAAGGCGCCGGCACCGGGCCGGCGATCCATGCCGCTGGGTCCGGTCGTCTCCGCTACGAGGTCCCTCGGCGAGGGGTTTAAGGCGGGCCGAACGATTTCCCACCGTGGTCAAGCCTCGCCAGAGATTCGTCATCCTGTCCGCCGACCTGGATGTGCCCCGGGGCCGTCCGGGGAGGGGCGATTCGGTGCCCCTCCAGGCATGGCGAGAGAGGTTGGCGGTCGTCCGTTCCTTAATCTCGGCCGGCCACGGTCAAGGGCTGAGGACGAGGCGGGGGGGTTTCCTCGCGGAGTTTGCGGACCCGCTTCGTGGGGTCCGGTGCGCGATCGAGATCCAGCAGAGCCTTCGCGAACGCGAGGCGCAGCAGGGGAGCGTTCCGGTTCGCCTGCGCATCGGGGTGGAACGCGAGGAAGTTGATCGAGGGATCCGAAGAACCGTGGGGGTGGGGGCCGTCCCCGCCGGACGGATCGGAGCCCTCGCTACTCCGGGCGGAGTTTGCGTTTCTGCTGAGGTGTTCGAGGAGGTGCGCGACCGGTTACCGGACCGCTTCGAGCAGCTGCCGACCCAGTGGTTCCAGGGCGGCTCGGCCGCGCGACCGGTGTATCGCGTTCGGATGCCGTGGGACCTTCGGGGTCAGCCCGATGCGCCGTCATCCCCGGTTAGGCTCGCTGTGCTGCCGTTTGAGAACGCCAGCCCGGACCCTGCGGACGGCTACTTTGCCGACGGGCTCACCCAGGAGGTCATCGCCGCCATCTCGAAGATCCGGGGCCTCCGGGTCATTGCCAGGACCTCCGTTCACGACTACCGACAGGGCCGCTCGTCGGTCTCCCGGGTCGGCAGCGAGCTCGGCGTCGCGTCCGTGCTCCAAGGCTCCGTTTGCAAGTCGCTGCGTCGGCTCCGGGTCACGCTGCAGCTCACCGATACACGGGCGAACGAGCCCCTGTGGGAGACGAGCTACGATCGGGAGCTTGCGGACGTGTTCGCGATCCAGTCGGAGATCGCGGAGCGGACCGCTGCCGCGCTCCGCCTCGAGCTGGTCGGCTTCGACCGAGAGTTGATCCGCAAGCGGCCGACGGCGAGCCTACCGGCCTACAATCTGTTCCTGAAGGGCCTCCACGCCGTCCACCGATCGACGGTCGACGGGTACACGGAGTCTCTGGCGTACTTCGAGGGAGCGATCCGAGAGGACCCCCAGTTCTCCCTCGCCTACGCGCATCTCGCCAACACCTTGCTCATCCTGGCCGGGGAGCGGATCGCGCTGGCCGACGCCACTCCTCGGGCCAAGGCGCTGGCACGGAGGGCGCTCGAGCTGGATTCCAATTCCGCCGAGGCGCATACGGCACGGGGGAACATCGCTCTCCAGATCGAGCAGAACTGGCCGGTCGCCGAGGCCGAGTTTCGGACCGCGTTGAGCCTGAATCCGAGCGATGCCGGGGCCCACTACTGGTACGCGGTCCTGCTCAAGGCGTTGCGTCGGTTCGACGAGGCGATACGAGAGCTCGAGACGGTCCTCGAACTGGACCCGCTCTGGGAGCTGCCGAGAAACGTGCTGATCGGGGCGTACCACAGCTCCGGCGACCTCGGCTCGGCGATCGCCTTGGCCGCCGAGGAGCGAGGACGTAGACCCGGAGATCCGGTCCCCCATGTGTGGCTCGGCCTCACCTACGCCCGGGCCGGTAGGAACGAGCAGGCGCGCCGAGAGGCGACCCTGGCGAGCGGACCGATCCCCGAGAACTACCGGATCCGTCGGGCGGTCCTATGGGCGCTCCTCGGAGAGCCCGAGGAGGCCCGCCTCCTCCTTCGGGACTTCGAGGCGGCGGCCCGCACCCGCTACGTGCGGCCGACGGTGTTCGCGACGCTCCTCAGTGTCCTCGGAGAGCGGACGAAAGCGTTGGAGTGGCTGGAACGGGATCAGAGCGAGTCGCGAACGCTTTGGCTGGATTACCAAGGACGGGCCTTCGATCCCATCCGGCGCACCCCCCGGTTCCAGGCCCTGCTCAGAGCTCTCCAGCTCCCGAACGAGCGGACCGCGCGATCTTAGGCAGGTCGGTCGCTTCGGCCGTCGTCCCCCCCCGGCAAGCACGCGCCACGGCGCAGGTCCGCGGCGAGGTCCCTCGCCGGAGCTATCTGGCAACCGGCGAGTCCGGGGTGTGGACTCGACCGACCTCCGGATGGCCCGCTGGATGTACCGCGACGGGGTCTGGGTCCCCTGGGGCGTGGACCCCCGGGTCACCCCCACCGAGATCGGGCGGAGAGTGGGGCTCGGGAGACAAGCGGTCTGGGCGCGGATCCGGGCTTGGCGGAAGGAGGGGTTCTTCCGGCCCTACGAAGTGCGGCCGAACTACGGGCTTTTCGGGGTCGAGCTGCAGCAGGTCGACCTCCACCTCGCCGACCCGTCGGATGCCCGGGACCTGATGGACGAGCTCGAGCTCGTCGACGGGGTGACGAGCGCCTGGGTGGGCCAGGGGGATACGGCCTCCGCAGAATCGGTGTGGCGCTGCAGCGTGTGCTTCGTCGAGAACCACCGCCGACCGACCGAGCGCAGGATGCGGATGTTCCGCCGGCTCGCGACGGGGCGGATTGCCGACGGCCCGTTCGCGTACTCGCTGCCCGAGGTGTCGCACCCGCTGACCGCTCTGGACTGGCGCATCCTCGAAGCTCTCCGTGCCAATCCTTGCGCCTCCCTGACGCGGGTGGCGCGCCAGCTCCGGATCACGTTGAAGACGCTGATCCGTCGCCGGGACGCCCTTCTGGAGGCCCACGCGGTATGGTACTTTCCGCAGTTCGACTGGAGCAAGCACCCGAGCGTCGCCCTGCGGATCTTTTACGACCGGAGCAGAGAACTCTCCGCAATCTCCCGCGACGTCGAGGACCGGTACCCGGACCTTCTTCCGATGTCCCTCGCGGATATCGGGTACTACCGCCACGAGCTGGCCTCCGCATCGTTCTTCGGCGTCCGGGTGCCCGCCCCGTCCCCGGACAACGTTCAGGGGATCATGACGGACGTGGCCGAGGTCCCTGGGGTCACCCGGGTCCGCAGCGACCTCCAGGGAGCGTGGCGGTACTACTCCCGGTGGGTCGATGGAGCGCTGGCGGGGCGGCGGCTCGGGCCGGCGCCTCCCATCGACACGGGGAGCTAGCGCCCCAGGCCCGGAGAGAGTACGGGCCGGTCCGCATCGGCCTATGTCCCTCCAGGGATCGGCCGGAATGCACGGACCGGAGCAACGGTAGGCGGTTCGGCGTTCGGACGCGGGTCTCCCGACGACGGGAGGCCTTCGAAACGGGGTCCCTCTCGGGTCCGCATCCGGCCGAGCCCATCCGCAGGGAGGGGCAGGACGCGGCGCCCGACTCCACGAGCCTGCCCCTGAGTAGGGTCCCTGCCCTTCCTCCTCGGTCCCGCCTGCCCCCCGCGCGCCCGTAAATACGAGTTCCTCGCATCTAGAGCGACCATCGTGACGAGGGCCCTCTCCTTCGGCGGTTCGGTTGCCAACGGACCCGCGGTCGCGTCCCGCGAGGTGGCCTCGAGGCCGGAACGATGTCGCTGCGGCACCCGGATCGCGGCGGGAACCGGTTGCTGGGCGTTCGCGACCGTTCCAACGCCGGTGGACCTGCTTCTCGCAAGCCGCCGCTTCTGCAGTCGGGTGTGCATGCGTGCGGAACTGCTGGAGGGGCTAGAGCTGTTCGAGAGCCGGGCCGCGGCATCGGCGGTAGAGGATGTCGCCAGGGTCGTGGACGCCTATCGAGACCTCTACCATCGGCTCACTGATTCCGGCGGGTAGCGCCGGGCAAAGCCGGCAGACGCGCGCGCGTCCTTCCGCCTCCCCGACTCAGCCCCTGAGCGCGGCGACCATCCGCGGGAAGAGGGACGAGAACCGGGGGATCCGGACGAAATGGCCCCCGGGGAACTCCTCGTGCACGACGGGTAGCCCCGCGCGATGGGCTACAGCGGCGAACCATCGGGCCCCCTGGTCGAGAAGCCACTCATCCTCGGTGGACCCCGTCACCATCACGAGGCGAGGACGGCGGAGCGCCGAGAGGCCCTCGGGGGTCGAGAGCCGTGCGATAGGGTCGAACGCCTTCCAGCGGGCCCAGACCTGGGGCAGGAACTCCCCGGTCTCCCAGTCGCAGGGGAGCTCGAACGCACCGGGGTCGGCCTCCACGGGAGAGTAGCTCGCGCCCATGCCGGCCATGATCAGGGCCGCGCCCGAGGGGTGGGCCGGGCCCTTGAGCACGGACGGGTCGTCGAACAGCTTCGAGAGGAACTTCTCCGGTCCACCGTGGCGCTGGTACTCTCGGAGCGCCTTCCCCAGGTCCGGCAGGTAGGTGTGCTCGAAGCCCATGTCGCCGGCGCTCGAGCCGACCGCGCCGAACATCCCCGGGTGCTCGAAGGCGAGATGGAGCGCCCCGAACCCCCCGCTCGACTGGCCCAGGACCCCCACCCCCGTGGTCCGGTATCGTTCTCGGGCCCAGGGGATGAGCTCCCGCACGACGTAGTCGTCGTAGCGGCCCATCGCGGCGGAGTTGACGTACTGGTTGCCGCCTAGAGCCGTCGTGCAGTCCGGCGAGACGAGGGTCGCCTCGGGGGAGGCGCCTGCCCGCTGCAGCCGGTCGAACAGCTGGAACAGGTTCTCCTGGAACGGGCCCCGCCCCGCGATCTCCGCCGGCCCGGCGCCCATATAGCCGGGGAGGAGCACGAGCAGCGGCGTGCCCTCGGTCGTGCCCGATGGAGGGCGAAGGACCGCGACCTCTCGGCGGCTGGGGTCCCCGAGCGGGTTGTCGGCCAGAACCTCGCTCTCCAGGGGTAGGACCTGGGCACGCGACCCGAGGGCACGGACGAACGACCGCTCGCTCTTCGCTGCGACCGGGATCCGGAACGAGGTCATCGTGCCCCGCGAGCCGCCCGGTCCGCCGGCCCTGCGGAGCGGGGCCCGACGGGCGGGTGGCTGGCGGTCCCGTGACCACGCTCCCGATTAAAGGGCTGGCCGCCGGGACCCGTCAGCAGCCCCGGTGGTGGCCGGAAAGGAACCGGATCTGGACGAAGGCGCTCCGGTACTGCAGCTGGACGGTCCCGGACGACGGCTGGGCCTGGTACCCGGTCACCTGAGAAACGTTGAACGCATACGTGCCCGGCGAAAGGTCGCTGAAGACGATCTGCCGACCGGACGAACACTGCGTCACGTTGACGGTCACACACCAGACGGTCCCGTACGGCAGGCCACTCTCCTGGAAGGTGATGGAGAGGGGGTGGGAGGGGGTGACCCTCTCGAACGTCACCTGGACCGTGACATTGGCCCCGTCGATCGCCACGGGGGAGGTCGGCACGCTCGAGCTCACCGAGTAGCCCGTCGGGGCGCCGATCGTGTAGTTGTAGACCCCGTTCGGCTCGGTGAAGGAGAGCGACGTGTTGTTCGTAGTCTTCGTCACGTTGTCGACCGTAACGCTCCAGGCGGGAGGAGTGCCGCCCATGCAGCACTGGCCGGAGCCCATCGGGGAGTGACCGCCGCCATGGCCCTGGCACCCCCGAAGGCCGGTCTCGTTGAACGTTAGCGTGTAGGTGGCGGACGAGACCGGCGCGAACGTCACGTTCACGACGACCGGCGCGCTCGTCACAGTGAGCGGAGAGGCCGGGGTGGCGCTGACCAAGGTGTAGCCGGTCGGAGTCCCGACGACATAGGCGTAGCTCCCCGCGGGCTCGAGGAAGCCGATCGAGGAGGTGTTGGAGGTCTCGGACGACGCGCCGAGCGTGACGGACCAGTTGACCGCCGGGGCGAGCCCGGTCTCGTTGAAGGAGACCGCGTAGGCGACCTCGAAGATCGAGGCCGTGTCCGACCCACCGTTCAGCACGTAGGTGAGGCCGTTG
>Ga0187772_10000681_pt1 | contig 15311 bp, 11 predicted proteins | sample 0116_SJ02_MP15_2_FD_133137 | JGI IMG/M metagenome (GOLD analysis project Ga0187772, IMG submission 133137) | Tropical peat soil microbial communities from peatlands in Department of Meta, Colombia - 0116_SJ02_MP15_20_MG | ecosystem: Environmental > Terrestrial > Soil > Wetlands > Peat | place... | reverse complement strand
TTCTCTCCTTCAATATAGAGGTCATTTCCTCTAACATCATTGACGACAATCACTGGAAGGTCGTCGACGACCAATCTCCGGATCGCTTCCGGACCAAGGTCCTCATACGCTACAATCTCGGCCTTCTTCACCCGTTTGGCCAGAAGGGCTCCAGCCCCTCCTGTCGCAGCAAAATAGACTGCCTTATACTTTTTCATCGCCTCTTTGACTGCGTCAGACCGCATCCCCTTCCCAATCATTCCCTTCAGCCCTCTCTGGATCAAAGATGGGGCGTAGGCATCCATACGATAACTGGTCGTGGGACCTGCTGAACCGAAGACCTGTCCCGGCTTAGCAGGTGTGGGACCCACGTAGTAGATGATCTGGCCTTTGATATCAAAGGGGAGGGTCTTCCCTCCTTTCAACAGATCAAGAAGCCTCTTGTGGGCAGCATCCCTTCCCGTAAAGATAGTCCCGTTGATCAGGACGCGATCACCTATTCCTAATTTTTCCACATCCTCATCGGTTAAAGGTGGTTTCAACCGAATGGGTTGATTCATATATCCCTCGCGTCCGTGTCCGTCATCCGTGTTCGTATTAGAAGTCCGTTCCGGAGGTCCTCTTCTCGGACACGTGACACGGTAACCGGACATGTTTTCTTAGATGATCGCCTCTTTGTGTCTCTGTGCATGACACTGGATATTCACTGCCAAGGGGAAACTTGCGATATGACATGGCATCATCAAAATATGAACGGCCAAAGAAGTCGTTCGCCCTCCCAATCCCTGCGGCCCGATCCCAAGTTTATTGATCTCAGTCAGGATCTCCGATTCCAACTTATCCAACTCTGGATCCGGATTTCTGCTTCCCAGGGATCTGAGTAAACTCTTTTTCGCAAGAAGAGCAGCTTGCTCAAAAGTGCCTCCGATCCCCACTCCTACAATGGTTGGAGGACAGGGATTCGACCCTGATTCCTTTACTCTCTCCACCACAAATCGCTTGATACCCTCGATCCCGTCCGACGGGGTGAGCATTGTTACCCGGCTCATATTTTCACTGCCACCCCCTTTGGGCGCTACAGTAATCTTAACTTTATCTCCGGGAACCACCTCTGTATGGATGATCGCAGGCGTATTGTCTCCTGTGTTCGCCCGCGTGAAAGGGTGGCAAATAGACTTTCTCAGGTACCCATCCCGGTATCCTTGACGGACACCCTCCTGGACGGCTTCGTTCAGGTCTCCCCCCACCAGATGGACATCCTGACCTAATTCTACAAATGCCACTGCAAAACCTGTGTCCTGACAAATCGGGACTTTTTCCTCTTTTGCAATTCGGGCATTCTCCTTCAATTCTTTTAGTATCTCCACGCCCAAGGGCGACCCCTCCCCCTCCATCGCTCGATCAAAGGCTTGAAGAATGTCCTCTCCGAGATCGGTGTTGGCCTTCATACAAAGGTCCCTTACCCTCTCAGTGATCAACTTCACGTTGACCTCTCGCATATGACCCTCTCCACCCCTCTCCTTCTCCCTCTCCCCTCAGAGACTGTGTCGTATTATGATTTACCGGATAGGCAAACACAATATGTCGTAGGGGCTCAATTCATTGAGCCCTATTGGTAGGCTTGATAAATCAAGCCCCCACAATTGTGATACAGTCCCTCAGGGGAGAGGGGCGGGTGAGGGGGTTACAATTTTAGCTCTGAAATACTTTTCTTCACACTCTCTGCGGACTTGGCAACCAGTTTTTTCTCTTCCTCTGTCAACTGAAGTTCGATGATTGCCTCCACTCCTCCCGCACCCAACTTAACGGGAACGCCGAAGCAAATGTCTTTCAGCCCGTATTCTCCGTCCAGAAAAACACAGCAAGGAAGAATTCTTTTCTTATCTTTGAGAATCGCCTCTGTCATCTGGATAGCTGCCGCTGAGGGGGCATAGAAGGCGCTTCCCGTTTTGAGGAGGTTGACGATTTCTCCACCACCCTTGCGAGTTCGATCAACCAGCCTGTCAATGGTTTCCTTAGGAAGAAGCTGTGAAAGAGGAATACCGCTGACCGTGGTAAACCTCGGGAGGGGAACCATCTCGTCACCATGCCCTCCCAGAAGGAGCGCTTGGATATCCTCAACGGAAACACCCAATTCCATGGCAATGAAAGCCTTGAACCGGGCTGTATCAAGAATCCCCGCCATCCCCATCACCCTCTGTTTTGGGAACCCGCTCTTTTTGCAGGCCAGATAGGTCATGGTATCCAGAGGATTGGTCACCATGATGAGAACAGCTTTTGGAGATTTTTCGACGACTTGGCCTACCACCGTTTCGATGATCTTCTTATTAATCTCCAGAAGGTCCTCCCGGCTCATCCCCGGCTTTCGAGGAACACCCGATGTAACAATGACCACATCGGAATCCCTTGTCTCCTCGTACCCGTTTGAACCGAGGACTTTTGAATCGAAACCTTCCACGGGACTTGCTTGGAGGAGGTCAAGAGCTTTGCCTTGAGGAATCCCCTCGAGGATATCCACCAAAACGACGTCGCCCAGTTCCTTTTCAGCCGCCCAGTGTGCCGCTGTCGCTCCGACGAAGCCTGCACCGATAATTGAAATCTTCTTTCTTCCCATAAAAACCCCTCCTCTCGGATATACGATGAACTGTGCACATTAAACGATGAACAAAAAGAGCCCAGACATTATCTGCAAACAGTTCATTGTTTATTGTCCATCGTTTATTGTTCATCGTTTATTGTTCATTGTTTATTGTTGACTTTTTCGATTCAATTCGATAGCCCTTCGAATGGAAGCCGCAGGTCTTCCGGATAATCAGCTCGGGCTCTAAAACAATCTCCTTTGAAGGCCCCACCTTCCTTCCCTCAATCCTTTCCACCAACGTCTTCACGGCCAAAGCCCCCATCTCGTACTTCTTTTGACCGATCGTTGTCAATTCAATCCCCTTCATGGATGTGAATTCGATATCGTTAAATCCTATCAATGCGATGTCTTCCGGAACCTTCATGCCCTCTTCAACGATCGCCTGATACGTTCCCAGAGCCATGTAGTCGTTCGTAGCGAAAATGGCCGTTGGGGGCCGCTTCATCTTAAGAAATTCCTTGCCTCCCCGATAACCGGATCCTCTTAAGAAATCCCCTTCTAAGAAATAATCCCCCATGACTTCCCGACCGTAAGCAGTAAGCGCCTTCTTTCCACCCTCAAGACGTTCAAAGCCAACTGACGATTCAGAAGATCCGCCGATCACTCCAATCCGGTCATGGCCGAGCTTGATCAAGTGCTCCACCGCCAAAAAACCCCCAAAAATATTGTCTACCCCGATGTAATCGATCTTCTCTCTCACCGTCGGATGGTAGGTTCTACGATTGACCAGTATAATGGGAAATCCTTCTTCAGCCAATCCAATGATATTGGGGTCACCCATATGTGCTGAAGTAAAAATGATGCCGTCTACCCCTTTGCTTCGTAGCATATCGATATACTGTTTTTCAACCGAAAGGTCATAATTCGTGCTACAGAGAATGATATTATACCCCAGGCTGATGGCGGTTGTTTCGATCCCCTGGGACAACTCTGTATAGAAGGGGTTGGCAATGGTCGTAATGACGAGACCCAATGTTTTGGTTTGCCTCATCACCAGGCTCCTGGCGATGAAGTTTGGAAGGTAATTCACTTCTCTCGCGATGGAGAGAATTTTCTCTTTGGTCTCATTCCTGATCCGAGACTTATTATTAAGCGCCCTCGAAACCGTGGTATGCGAGACATCGGCCATTCGGGCAATATCTTTAATAGTAGTCTTCTTTTGCATGCTATTGCGTTAACGATAACACAAAAATTTTAACTTTTCAATAAAATTAGAAATTATTCATCATATTAGATAGTTATATTGTTACGCCAGCGTGGTGCGTCAACGCTAACATTTACAGATTTCTCTTGTCAAGAAAAATATTTGGTCTCTTCTCGTTTGGTGGGAATTCTTACTGAGAAAACCTGCGGGTGGTCGTTAAAAGACCGACGACAAAGATGTGGCGTTCCGGCGTTCACCGGAAGGGACTGCTTCCTGAATGAACGGAGACGCTATGACTTGATACAACAAGATATGATCTGAGCAAAATCGAATATTCTTTGTTGATGTGGACGAAATGAGTAGCCAAAAAGTTTAGTGGACTTTTTTCTTGTAGCCCTCCCAGTACTTATCCCTTAAACCCTTCTTGTGAATTTTTCCAGAGCCGGTTCTAGGAAGGGCCCCGATGAAATCAATCGATTTAGGTGCCTTATAATGGGCCAATCTCTCCTTACAAAACTGAATAATCTCTTGTTCGGTCGCGTTTTGCCCTGACTTCAACACGACGAACCCTTTTACGGCCTCGCCCCATTTTTGATCTGGAATTCCGATGACTGCACATTCTAAAATGGCCGGGTGCGCGTAAAGGACATTTTCAACTTCCGTCGAATAGACATTTTCTCCTCCGGTCAGGATCATGTCCTTCTTCCGATCAACGATCGTGACATAGCCCTCCTCGTCCATCACCGCCATGTCGCCGGTATAGAGCCAGCCATCTTTAATCGATTTCTTCGTCTCCTCAGGTAATTTCCAATACCCTTTCGTTACAATATCTCCTTTGACGATGATCTCGCCGACCTGTTTCTCATTCTTCGTAATTTCCTTTCCCTGTTCATCGACCACCCTCAGCTCCACGCCAATGAATTCCCTTCCCGTCTTCGACTTAAATCGAAGTTGATCCTCATCGGGTAATTGACTTAGGTGTCCTTTCAAAATAGAGAGTGTCAAATAGGGACTGGTCTCGGTCATCCCATAGGTCTGGATATAATCACATTTGAAGGTCTCCACGATCCTTCGAACCACTTCCGGGGCTATGGGTGCTCCCCCGCTCAAAAGGACCCTCAAACTGCTGTAATCGAACCTCCCTACCTCAGGATGATTGACCATCAAGTTGAGCATCGTTGGGATGAGATTGGTGAGCGTCGCTTTCTCTCTCTCGATGGTTTCCAGAACTGCCTTTGCCTCGAACTCCCTGACCAAAACATGCGTCCCGCCCACCCATGTCACCGCCCAGGTGGCCCAGGCATCGGCAAGATGAAAAAGGGGGGCCACATGAAGCCACACATCACAATCCGAAAGATGAATCTCCGCAATGGTACCAAGCGCATGCGTCGTCACATTCTTATGAGAGAGCATCACCCCTTTGGGCCGCCCCGTCGTGCCGCTCGTATAGTAAATCTGCGCAATATCCTCGCCGCTAACGAGGGGATCGGGGAGAGGACTGTCATCGGCTTGCTCCAATATCCCCTCGTAATTCAAATCCACGGAGCCATCAGATTTCCGGGGCCCTCCCGTCCATAAAATTCTTTCAATCCCTCGAATCTCTTCCCAGATCGGAGCGACGTGATTCTTGAACATCGAATCGGCAATCAATACCTTCGACTCTGAATCTTTGAGGATGAAGGCGATCTCTCTCGGTGAGAGCCGGTAGTTGATCGGCACAGAGATCGCTCCGATCTGTGGAATAGCGTAGTAGGCTTCCAAAAAGGCGTGACAATTGGGATGGAGAATAGCAACCTTATCGTCCTTCCCAATCCCAAAACCCTTTAGACCGTGAGAGAGACGATTGATCCGGTGGCAGAATTCCTCATAGGTCCAACGCCCTTCTCCGCAGACAATGGCTTGTTTCCGCGGAAAGAGTTTAAGCGCCTTTGCAAGCGTTTCGGTCAAGACCATCTTCTTCTTGGTCGCTTCCCGTGAAACTACTCTTCCTCGCTCTTGGTCAAATCCTCAAACCGGATATCTAAACCAAGAATGCCCCTGATCTCTCCCACCTCATTCCTGATCGGCCCGGAGACGGTGATGCAGAGAGCACCCGTGATCTTTGAAGAATAGAGGTCCGTGACATGAATCTTCCCGTCTTTCAACGGTTCGATAAACCAGGAGCGGTTCGAGTAATTTTCTCCCATTCCGGCATGTTCATACTTGGCCTGATCCACGGCCTGGCAGATATTTCGCGTGATCTTCGTCCCATTCATATCGGTCACATAGGCAAACTGGATGTAGGGATACTCATCCACCAGAGATTTTAGGATAGGCTCCATCTGCTTCTCCGTCATGGCTTTCATCCCGGGCTCCTCGATCACTCGTTCAATAATATGGGCAGCCAGCTCATGGGCCCTTGCCTTGAGGATATCGAACTCAGAGAGAAAGATCTCAGCAAGGTATTTCCGGGTCGCCTTCTCCATCTCCGGATCCGAGATAGAAGTGGTTCTCCCTTCCTCATATTGCTTGGTGACCCACCGATTGATTTTGGCCACTCCCGGATGTGTTTTTTCGACTCGATCCTTTCCGGTTAGTGCGAAATGGGAGTTAATCCACTGGGCGATCCCTGCCAGGCCGGACTTATCGTTCACCGAGATGGAGATAGGGCGGTTCAGAATCTTAGCCGTATTAAAAATGTTGTAGATCTCCTCGTTTTTCAGAATCCCATCTGCATGAATGCCGGCGCTCGTTGAATTAAAATTGGCGCCTACAAGAGGCATGTTCGAGGGAATATGGACACCCAGTGCGCGCTCTAAGTAGTTCCGGATTTCTGTGATTTGGGTGGTATCGATACCGTTGTTATGTCCAACGAGGCTGATGTATTCGATGATCAGCCCTTCGATGGGCGGGTTCCCGGTCCGTTCTCCAAAACCAAGGATCGTCCCATTGGCCGCAGAACACCCGTAAAGCCACGCGGTGGTGGCGTTGATGAAGCCTTTATGGAAATCGTTGTGGCCATGCCACTCCAGAAATTCAGAGGGGACGCCCGCATCGTCAATCATCGCTCGGATGATCTTGGGTACGGAACGGGGAAGCGCGGCGTTTGGATAAGGCACGCCGTAGCCCAGCGTATCGCAGAGTCGAATTTTGACCGGGAGCTTGGACTCTTCAGAAAGACGCATGAGATCCTGGGCAAAAGGAACGCAGAATCCGTAGATATCGGCCCGTGTGGCGTCCTCAAAATGGCATCGGGGGACGATTCCAAGATCCAGCGCCGCGGAGACAATGGAGAGGTACTCCCGCATCACCACCCTTCTGTTCTTCTTCAGTTTCAAGAAGATATGGTAATCCGAGACGGAAGCGAGAATACCGGTCTCTTTCAGTCCCATCTCTTTCACCAGCTTAAAGTCTTCCTTCACCGCACGGATCCATCCCGTAATCTCAGGATACCGGTAATTCCTCTCCTGGCATTTTCGAACAGCCTCTTTGTCCTTTTCAGAGTATAAGAAGAATTCACACTGCCGGATTACCCCGTTGGTACCCCCCAATTTATGGAGCATCTCATAGAGGTCTACAATCTGCTCCACCGTGTAAGGAGGCCTGGCCTGCTGCCCGTCCCGGAACGTGGTATCGGTAATAACGATCTCTTCAGGCGGGTCGGTAAAGACGAATTTGTTGTCGAATTCCACCCGGCAAACCTCTTCGTACGGAAAAACGTTGCGATAGAGGTTCGGCTCCTGGATATCCAGAAGAGGGAATTGCTCTACGGCGCGCTTGCCTTGAAACGTTCTCTTCTTTCCGCTGATGGTCATGGCTTCCCCTCGCTTCCCCTCTCCCTTCCCCCCCTCCCCGCTGAGGAGAGGGAGAGGTAAGGGGATTTTTCTTTTCAAGCCTTGATCTCTTTCACCTTAATCCAAAGCTCGTCCAACTGCTTGGAATCCACTCTCGAAGGCGCATCGGTCATTAGACAGGTGCCCTTCTGCGTCTTCGGAAAGGCAATGACATCTCGTATCGACTCTCCATGGCTGAGGATCATGACGAGTCGGTCAAGACCAAAGGCAATCCCACCATGAGGAGGAGTTCCATATTCAAGAGCCTCTAATAGGAATCCAAATCTCTCTCTGGCCTCTTCCTCTCCCATCCCCAACCTTTCAAAGAGGAGGGATTGCACCTCTCTCAGATGGTTTCGAATGCTTCCTCCACCGATTTCCGACCCGTTCAACACCAAGTCATAGGCCTTGGCCTTTACCAACTCAGGATGATCCTTCAGCTTGCGAATATCCTCATCCCTTGGGGCAGTGAAAGGGTGATGGACAGCCACATAACGGCCCTCGGCTTCATCGTACTCCAAAAGCGGAAAATCGAGGATCCAAACAAATCGATATTCATCTTTGGGAATTAGACCCAGCCTCTCGCCGAGATGAAGTCGAAGGTTGGCCAGGGATTGGTTGACCACCTTAGATGGCCCTGCCACGAAGAGAAGGAGATCGTTTTCGATGGCATTCATAGCGCTATCGACCGCCTTCCTCTCCTCCTCGGTGATAAATTTCTGAATTGAAGATTGCCATCCATTGGAGCCCATTTTTGCGGAGATCAAACCCTTTGCGCCGAAGTTCTGGACAAAGTGCGTGAGATCGTCGATCTCCTTCCGCGAAAGAGAACTTCCTCCTTTCACATTGATCGCCTTGATGATCCCCTTTCCTTCTATCGCCTCCTTGAATACCTGAAAGGAAGACCTTCTCACCGCTTTAGACACATCTCTTAATTCCATTCCAAATCGGATATCGGGCTTGTCTGCTCCATACCGATCCATCGCGTCATCATAAGTCAAGACCGGAAACGGGAGCTTCAAGGTGATGTCCAATACTTCTCTAAAGATATGGGCCATCAATCCTTCCATCGTCCTCTGGATATCTTCGACCGTGACAAACGACATTTCCACGTCGATCTGCGTGAACTCGGGCTGTCGGTCGGAGCGGAGGTCCTCATCTCGGAAGCACCGCACAATCTGAAAGTACCGGTCAAACCCTGAGATCATCAGGATCTGTTTGAAGAGCTGAGGAGACTGAGGCAGAGCATAAAAATGACCGGGGGTAAGCCGGCTCGGAACTAAGAAATCTCTTGCTCCCTCAGGCGTGCTCTTGGTGAGCATAGGGGTTTCGATCTCCAAGAACCCTGAGCGGTCAAAGTAATTTCGCACCTCTTTCGCAACCTTGTGGCGCAAGATTAAATTTTGCTGGAGGACTGGTCGCCTCAGGTCTAAATATCGGTATTTCAGGCGAGTCTCCTCTGCAACCTCTGCTTCGTCTTCTACGGGAAACGGAGGAGTCTTAGCAACGTTGAGAATCTTTAGCTCTTTCGCAAGAACCTCAATCTCTCCTGTTCTCAATTTTGGATTGGCTGTTCCCTCAGGTCTCGCCACAACAATCCCTTTGATGCCTGCCACATATTCGCTTCTCAGAGATTGAGCCTTTTCATGTGCTCCTGGACTTACCTCCGGATTGAAGACTACTTGTACTATTCCCTGCCGATCTCTCAATTCAATAAAGATGAGACCTCCGAGATCCCTTCTCCGCTGAACCCACCCCAAGAGGGTGACTTCCCGGTTCACATCCTTTTTGTTGATATCCCCGCAATAACCTGTTCTTTTTAAATCTCCCAAAAAATCAATCGTCATCCGTTACTCACTTACTCTCTCTCCCCTTGGGGGAGAGGGCGGGGTGAGGGGGAATACTTACCCGGCTAACTTTCACCTACCTTTATAAGTTTTAAATAATAACTAAATATCGTAGACTGGTCAAGAACTTACAGAAGCCGGTATTGATAAAAAACGCCCCCCGAGGCAGAGAAGATGCTGTCAGTTGAGAACCTTCCGATGATTTTGCAATAAGCTTCCGTCAAAACTGTGACCATGCCTCGTGTCGAGGGAAAAATGCTGACAACTCGCAATATCTTCTCTACTCTCAGTTGATTGGGGAAGTCAGCCTCTAATTTCGGGTTTACGACACCCTACAAATCAACCCTCTCAGATATTCTCCTTCGGGATGGCATAGGTTGATAGGATGATCCCACGGATGCCCCATTCGACCGACGAGCTGAACGCTTCCCCCGGAATCAAGTGCGGCAGAGAAAACAATTTTCTGAAATAGATCCCAGTTCATATGGTGGGAGCAAGAGAACGTGAAGAGGAGACCTTCCTTATTCAACAACCGGAAGGCCCAAAGATTAAGATCTTTATAGCCCCTTGAAGCACTTGCAAGGTGCCCCTTCTTTTTAGCAAACGGAGGAGGATCGAGAATCACGACATCGTACCCGGGTTCAAGGCTTCTCATGATTTCAAAGACATCTCCCCGAATGCGTCGACGGGGGATTTTCTCCAACTGGTTTAGATTAAAATGGTCTTCTGCGGCCGACAAAGCCTCCTCAGAGGAATCGACAAGGGTAAGCTCTTTTGCTCCTCCTGCTGCCGCATGGATGGAGAAAGCGCCGGTATTGCAGAAACAGTCCAAAATCTTCTTTCCCTCTGAGAGACTTCTTAAAGAGAGGCGATTTTCTCTCTGATCCAAGTAAAAACCAGTTTTTTGGCCCTTCTTCACATTGACTCTAAAACGGCAACCATATTCTTCAATCTCAATAAATTCCGGAACATCCTTTCCGTAGAGAAGGCCGGTGCTCTCAGGCAATCCCTCCTCACTCCTAGTGGCCACATCGCTCCTTTCATAAATACTTTGGGGACGCAATTCTTTTGCCAACAAATAAGTTAACATTTTTTTTAACCGGTCTATCCCGGCCGTCAAACACTGGAGAACAAGGGTCTCTCCATAGCAATCCACAATCAACCCGGGGAGGAAGTCTCCCTCTCCATTGATGACCCGATAGGCATTCGTTCTTTCTCGCGACCAATATTCTCTTAGGACGGCCGCTCTTGAGATCCGCTCACTGAAAAACTTTTCCCCCAATTCTTCCTTTTTCTGTGTCAGGAGGCGCACGATGATCTGGGAGTGGGGATTGAGATGTCCGAGGCCCAAATATTGACCCTCACTGGAGTATACCTCTCCAGCCTCTCCTGGAGAAACCTCCCCCTCTACCCTGGCGACCGCTCCGGAGAAGACCCAGGGGTGTCCTCGCAGCACTGGCTTCTCTCTGCCTCTCTTCAGTATGATTCTGGGAAGGGCAAGCATGAACGATGTACGATGAACTGTGAACGAAGAACGATGAACAATGAACCGTAAACGATAAACAACGGACTATGAACTATAAGTTACGAACGATAGACGATGAATCATGAGGTACGTTGGACGATGAACCCTGAACGGAGAACTGTGAACTTGATAAACCTCCCTATCTCCGCGTCTCCCTGCCTACCGGCAGGCCCTGAACCGAATGTGGTACAGTGCAGGCAGGCGTGTCTCCATATCTCCCCGTCTCTCCATTTTTTCTGTGAAGGGCTCTTTCGAGTAAATTAGCGACGAACTCCGTATAGGTGATTCCTTGAACTTTGAGGATTCTGGCCATTCCGGATTGAGGAGAGATATCGGGGTTCGGATTTACTTCCAACACATAGATTTTTCCATCCCGGTCAACGCGGAGGTCTACCCTGGCATAATCCCGGCATCCGAATAACTTAAAAACCTTGACCGCGACGTGTTCCACCCTTTTTTTCATCACCCATTCCAAGGGAGCAGGGCAGACCGGTTTTGACTTTTGATATTCAGAGCTATCCGTAACCCATTTGGCCTCGTAACCGCATATTCTGGGAACCCCCTCCGGGAACTCGGAGTAGTCAATTTCTGAGATAGGGAGAACCTCCAGATTTCCATTGGTCTCCATCAGGCCCACGTTCAACTCTCTCCCGTCGACGAATTCCTCTACCAAGGCAGGCTGTTGATATTGTTCGATGACATATTGAATCTGTTTGCTCAGCGCCTCATCATTGAAGACGACGCTTTCTCTTGAAATCCCGAGACTTCCGTCTTCGTGGAGCGGCTTGACAATGATCGGAAAGATATTTCCCTTCACAGGGCCTGAGGTTCGCTCAAAGATTCGATACCGAGGGGTCAGGATATCTTGAGCATGAAGGATATCTTTAACCTTACCTTTGTCCTGACACAAGCCGAGCGTAAGAGGAGAGGATCCGGTGTAGGGAATGCGAAAAAGATCCAATAAAGCGGGGATATTCATCTCCCAGCAGCTGTTTCCATATACACTTTCGCATAAGTTGAAAACGACATCGGGCTGGTACTGCTTCAACCAGTGGATGATCGGAAAAATCTCATCCTGGACGGCCATGGTCATGCTTTGATGACCAAGAGATCGGAGCGCATTCTCCACGGCCTCGATCTCTTCGATGATCGCTCCTTCTGCCAGGATATCCTTTTCTTCCCCTTTCTGGAGCCGTTCGAAAAGATTGTACAGGATCACCACTTTTAGCACGGATCCTCTTCTCCTCCTTTCCGTATTTCATGCAGACCCAGGACTTCAGACTTTAGACATTTATTATTTTAGCCTGATGTCTGAAGTCTACGATCTAATTCACAGTTACCACGCTTAAGCCATCACCTTTTTCGACGCAGTCTTTTCCTCCGTCGTCGGTCTGGTTTTCTTGAATTCAATGATATTCGGCTCTGGATATTCGAAGACCCTTCCCTCATAATTTCTTAGGACAATCTTTCCCCTGCCCTTTGAGACTAGATAATCCGGCTGCAACGGGATCTTTCCTCCCCCTCCGGGCGCATCGACGACATAAGTGGGAACAGCATAGCCTGTGGTGTGGCCGCGCAATTTTTCCATAATCTGAATCCCCGTTGCTACCGAGGTTCGGAAGTGTTCTGTCCCCATGGCCAGGTCGCACTGGTAGATATAATACGGGCGGACCCGAATCTTAAGGAGCTCTTGAAGGAGTTTCTTCATCACATAGGGCTTATCGTTGATCCCCTTTAGAAGGACGGTCTGGCTCCCTAGAGGCATCCCTCCGTCCGCCAGTTCGCTACAAGCTCTCCTCACCTGATCGGTGATCTCCTTCGGGTGCGTAAAATGGATAGAGATCAAGAGAGGATGATACTTCTTTAACATCCTCACCAACCCACCGGTAATTCTTTGGGGAAGGGTCACCGGAACTCTCGTCCCAATCCGGAGGACCTCGATGTGGGGAATGGCCCTCAATCGGCTCAACATCTCCTCTAACCTTTCATTTTCCAGGAGAAGCGGATCTCCACCTGATAAGAGGACATCCCGAACCTTTCGATGGCTTTTTAAATACTTAACCACCTCCTCAAAATTTCCCTGGGTGATGGACTTCTCGTTGCTTCCCACCAATCGTCTCCTCGTGCAGTACCGGCAGTAGACGGCGCACTGATCCGTGACGAGCAGGAGCACTCGATCCGGATAGCGATGGACAAGGCCTGGCACCGGAGAATGGTTGTCCTCTCCCAAGGGATCCACCATCTCGCTTTTTGATAAATGGATTTCCTCAATCCGAGGAATGGCCTGTCTTCGGATGGGACAACTGGGATTGATTGGGTCCATCAGGCTTGCAAAATAAGGCGTGACGGCCAAGGCTAATCTTCCTTTCGAATGCTTGATCCCCTCAATCTCCTCGGGGGTCAAATCGATGATCTCTTTGAGCTGTTCAAGCGTGGTAATTCGATGTCTAAGCTGCCATCTCCAATCGTTCCATTCCCTTTCGGAAACACCTTTCCAGACTTGCGGAATGGTCTCTCTCGATTCTTCAATCCTTTCCCCCCCCATTTGAAGGGGGAACAAATCAAGTTGCGAGGCTCTTCTCACCCCCCTTGGGGGGACGGGCAAATTAGAGTCTGAAGCAAGCTCCATCTTCTCTCCTTCCCGCATATCTGCTGAGAGTACGCAGGGCCCCTGCCTGACCCGCTTTTTTGATAAATAAAAAAGGAGATATCTTTAGATACCTCCTCCTTCAAGACAGAGAGAAAAAAACCTTTCCTCCCGATTAGCAAATATGCACCTTTTCTTTTTTTTCCGTTGGACTCGAATCACAACTCCTCTCTTGGATAAAACTCACTTTTGTTGGCGCCCCTTTCTCTTAAAGAGGGGGGCGCCAACGCTTTGACCATAAAACAAACCTTACTTCTTGGGTGCTTCAGGAGCCGGAGCGGGCGCCATCGGTGCGGTTGTTGCTGGCGCTGCCGGAGCTGGTGCCTCCGGTGGTTTCGCCTCCTCTTTGGCTGCTGGCTTCGGTGCTTCCTTGGCTTTGCACCCAATTCCCATTGCGGCAATATTAATCACCAAAACCATTGCGAGGAAAAGAAAAATCCACTTCTTCATGTAACTTCACCTCCTTTCTGAATGGAATGGGAACCCTCCCCTTTTTTCCCAAATGAAGGAGTTTTCACTCCATCGGGAAAAGAAATCTCCCGGATAACCTTCCGTAACAACCTCGGATCCACAGGTTTTTTGATAATACGATGAATCCCCATTTTTTTCAATCGAATAGTGAGTTCGTCACTGACCAAAGGGGTCATCAGGATAAAACGGTCATTCCATTTTTTCAGGACAAAAAATCCCTTCTCCAAAACATCAATCTCCACGTCAGCTAAAATCATCCCTCCTTCGACATCCTTCTTCCTCTTTTCCAATTGGAAAAAATCCTCAATCTCCTCTACATGAAAACCATACTTCTTCAAAATCTTATTCAGGCTGAGCCGCACAAACTCATCCTTGTCAAGAATAAAGGCCCACTTCTGCTTTTCCTTCATGAGAAAATACTATATCAAACTTCGTGCCAAATTTTTCTCGATCCACTCCAGCCTGCATCTTAAAACTGTAATGATATTGAAATGTTATATCTATACCGTTCTCACTCTATCCATATTAATCTGAAATAACAAAAATAAAAAGGGAAAAAATGACATACCCATTTTCAATAATACAAGACAAAATGCCACCATACTTTGAAACCCTTCTTAACAAGTACGACTTTTCGTCCTCCTTTCTGGTTCGTTAGCCGATTGAACGCTAATCCTGCAAAAATAATCTCCTTCCAGGGTAGGACAGGGATACACTTATAGAATGGATCTTAATCCTCCGATCTCCTCTACTTTCCTGTGGATCGTCCGGACATTGATCCCCAGCAACCTAGCCGCCTTTTGTTTATTTCCTTTCGTCGCCCGGAGTGTCTGAATCAGCATCTCTCTTTCGACCTCTTCAAGAGGCGTTCCTATCTCGATGAGGATGACCTCGGGTCTTCCCCTCCGATCCCGTATTTCCTGCGGAAGGTGCTGGAGATCGATGACCTTCGGACTGCTGGTCACCATCATGGATTCAATGGTATTCTCCAACTCCCTGACATTTCCTGCCCATTCGTAATCCACCAGAAGATTCATGGCCCTCTGAGAGACTCCCTCCACTTTCATATGATATCTCTGGCCATATTTTCCTACAAAAAAATTGACGAGGAATGGAATATCATCTTTTCGCTCCCTCAATGCCGGAAGCTTGATATTGACCACGTTGAGGCGATAATAGAGGTCCTCTCGAAACATCCCGCCCTTGACGGCCTCCTGGAGATCTTGATTGCTTGCCGCAATGATT
>Ga0187772_10000678_pt1 | contig 15317 bp, 11 predicted proteins | sample 0116_SJ02_MP15_2_FD_133137 | JGI IMG/M metagenome (GOLD analysis project Ga0187772, IMG submission 133137) | Tropical peat soil microbial communities from peatlands in Department of Meta, Colombia - 0116_SJ02_MP15_20_MG | ecosystem: Environmental > Terrestrial > Soil > Wetlands > Peat | place... | reverse complement strand
CTCTGGTAGGTGCCGGACAGGTGGAGTTGGTGGGCGGTGGTTTTTACGAGCCAATCCTGATCTCCATTCCCGAGGCGGATCGCAACGAGCAGATCGTGAGGCTTGCCGATTACATCGAAAAGCATTTTGGAAAGAGGCCGGCCGGGGCGTGGCTGGCGGAGCGTGTGTGGGAACCGCAGTTACCATCGACGCTGGCCAGCGCCAATGTGAACTACACGCTGGTGGATGATCTGCCGTTTCTAGCAGCGGGATTTGAGCCGCAAGAACTCTACGGGCCATATATTGCCGAAGATTGCGGGAAAAGTGTTTGGGTATTTCCGGGGTTGAAGGAACTGCGTTACCTGATCCCGTTTCGTCGCGTCGAAGAATCGATCGCTTATTTCAAGGATGCCGCGAAAGTGCAGCCCGGTGGAGCAGCGGCGTTCGGCGACGACATGGAAAAATTTGGAGTGTGGCCGGGAACGTTCAAGCACTGCTACGGCGACAGCTGGCTGAGCGACTTTTTTGCGGCACTGGAAGAAAATGGCGATTGGTTAAAAACCGTGACGCCCAGCGACTACATCGCCTCCCATGTGCCCCTGGGGCGTGCGGATCTGCCCACCGCGTCGTATGCGGAAATGATGGAATGGGTTCTGCCGACCAATACGCGGCAGCGCTATTACGCTTTGCGTAATGAATTTTCCGGCCGCCCGGATCTGCTGGCGTTTCTTCGCGGCGGGGGATGGCGCGGCTTTTTCCGCAAATATCCGGAAGCGAATCTCGTGCACAAGAAAATGTTGCGGGTATCCGCGTGTGTTGCCGCTGTGCCCCCGCGCCGGTCGAGCCCGGAACACACCGCACAGGTGCTGGAGGCTCGTGATCAGCTTTTGCGCGCCCAAGGCAACGACGGTTACTGGCACGGCGTATTTGGCGGACTGTACGCGCCGCACTTGCGCACCGAACTGTGGCGCAACCTGGTGCGCGCCGAGACTCTGGTGGACCAACTGACACCGGGCAATTCGCTGCCGCGCGTCGAGTTTCTCGATTACGATGCCGATGGCGACTCGGAACTGCTATTCAGCTCGATGGACTACCAGGCATTGCTGAAGCCCAGCGATGGCGCGACTCTGGCTGCTTTTGATGTACGGGCTTGCAGCGCTACCTTGATCAATTCCATGCAAAGGCGGCCCGAGGCGTATCATGCGCGGCTGCGGGAAGCCTCGAAAGCGGCGGGCGACGGGGCAGCCGTTTCGATCCACGATCAATTTTGCGTCAAGGAAGGGGATCTGGAGCGCTTCCTGTGTTACGACAAGTTCGCGCGTCACGCTTTTCGTTTGCTCTTGTTCGATCCGGCCCGAACCTTTGGCGATTACGAAAAGCTGCAGTTAAACGAATTGGCTGGACCTGCCGCGGGCAATTTTGACATTCGGCATTCGTCGGCGAATTGCGCCAACCTGGTGTACCAAACGACCCTTCCGGAATTTGCGGCCGACCCGGAAAATCCCCCGAAGCTTGAAATCACTAAGCACTTTCTGTTTGGACCTGCGCCGCAAGGCTGCGAAGTTAGTTGCGACGTTTCGCTCACCCTGTCGGCGCCACTGACCGTGCCGGTGCGCTTTGGGATTGAGTCGGTGATCAACCTGCTGGCACCCACGGACGCCGATCGATTTTTCGAAACGCCCGCCGGCCGGGAGAATTTGCACTACGCGGGTGCCGTGCAAGAGCCACTCCTGCGCGTGGAAGACGGCTGGCAGCGAATCCGGTTGACCTTGCACGCGCCTGCGAGTGAAGAGTTTTGGATTACCCCCATCGATACGGTTTCGCAATCGGAAGGCGGTTTCGAGCGCGTGTATCAGGGCTCGCAGATTTTGGCTGTATGGCGGCCGGACCTGACCAGGAAAACCGCTTTTTCCGCGCGATTGATGTGGCGCGTTGAATGTATTTAGGAACAGGCGCACCGATTGCGCGCCAGCCGCGTTCTTTCCAATCTGCCGCCCAAGCTTACTATTTGATTCCCAACATTTCCTTTAGCTTGGCAATGGCGTCTTGCGCGCCGGTTAATTTGTTTACGGCGTCTCCCAGATGGCCTTGTGAAGCTGCGGCGGAAGCGTCTGCCCAGTTCTGTTTGAGATGATCATACTGGGTCTGCGCCTCGTCCAGTGCGGTTTTGTCCATTCCCGCGGGCAAACGCGCGCCGTGGGAATACGCCTTGAGCCTGGCCTTGATCTGGTCGAGGGACTTGGGCATGGTGGCGCTCATGTCGGTCCATTCCTTGGTCCACTCATCGCGCTTCGTTGCTGCGGCCGTGGCCAGCTCCCTGGCCTTCGTAGCCGCGTCTTTGGCGGAGGACAATGCAGCCCGGTAATCGCTTTTCGCGAGAGCGTCCTTTGCTTGCTGCAGAGAGTTTTGCGCGGCTTGCAATTGGTCGGGAACGTACTTTGCGGCTTCGCTTTGAACCGCATCAATGGCCGCTTGGGCCGCGTTGATGGCCGCTTCGGTCGCATCTTTTTGGCCTGTACCGCAGCCCGCGGCAAGCAAAATCATGCCAAGCAGAACACAGGGAATCCATTTGCTCTTCCTCGCCATCTCACAATTCCTTTCTTGGGAAAGCGTCAAGCTGGGCGGTCTTGCGCGGTAATTCTGCGTAGCAACGAAAATGTACTCGATCCAGAAGTGTCTGACAAGCGGCTGCTCACGGCATGTGCAAGAGCGGCGTTTCCCGATTCGCTGGAACTCGCTGTATTCTTTCTTTTCTATGCGAGCAAAGCTTGGGGCCTTTGCGAAATCGCCGTGGTTAATCGCGCTTGTGGCGCTGGCGCTGCGCGTGGCCTATGCGGTTTATATGGCCCACTTGATTCCTGCCACGGTGCTTGCCACAGTGCCCTTTCAAAATGAAGTGGGCAACGTGGCCGCGGCAATCGCGCAGGGAAACGGATTCTGCTGTTTGTTCCGGCAACCGACGGGCCCGACGGCGTGGTTGTCGCCTGTTTATCCCTTATTGATCGCCGTCATTTTCAAGGGTTTCGGAGCGTTCACGCTCAAGTCGTTTTATGCGGCGGTATTCCTGAACTGCGTTTGTTCCGCGCTTGCGACGGTCCCTTTGTTTTACGCGGCGAAACGAATCGCGGGTTCAGTGACGGCCACCACCGCGGGGTGGATTTGGGTCATTTTTCCTGCGGGAATACTCTTGCCATTCACATGGATCTGGGACACTTCGCTTTCCGTGCTGCTGGCAACGGGGCTGTTGTGGGCAACGGTCCTGCTGAAGGATGCTGCGCAGCTCTGGAACTACGCCTTGTATGGGGTGTTATGGGGCATCTCGCTCCTGACTAACCCAGCTCTCGGAGCCGTGCTTCCTTTTCTGCTGGCTTGGCTGATTTATCAGCAACGCGCAAATCGAGCCCAGCAGGTCCGGTTGGCTTGTGTCACGTTGGGCGCTGCGTTTTTGCTTTGTGCGCCTTGGACCATACGCAACGCTGTGCAATTCCATCGGCTCATACCGCTGCGATCGAATTTCCCCTATGAGTTTTGGTCCGGGAATAACGAGATTTTCGACGAGCATTCGCGCCAGCTAAACCGCATCACCCGTTACGAGCAGGTTCATCTTTACGCCGAACAGGGCGAAACCGCATTCTTGCGAGAGAAGATGCAGAAGGCGGCCGAGTTTGTGCGCGAGCATCCTGGATTATATGCGCGCTTGTTCGGGCAACGCATTGTGGCTACCTGGCTGGGGTCGGCCTCGCCCATCGAGGATTTCGAACGCACCGATTCCCCCTTGGCGCGATTCCTGTTGGGGTGGAACGCCCTGGCTCTGGTGGCCATGGTTGCGGGCATGGTGCGGCTCTATCGAGAACGGTGTGCCTACTTCGTGCCGGTGGCGGCCTACCCGCTGTTCTTTCCGGTGACGTTTTACATAGCGCACACCACGCTGCGGCACCGGCACCCATGCGATCCAATTATGGCCTTGTTGATCGCCATCGCAATAGCAGGAGCACACGCCCACGCAGAAGGAAATTAGTGTAGAATTGTGCGACTTAGCCCTGTCCGCCCCGGTGCGTCTTAAAGAAATCTTAGAGTCTCGGAAACTGCCGCTATGTTAACCGGCTCGGAATCGCTGTATTTCTCCGCTACCACACAAACTCTGGTCACCGTGTGCCTGGTGACGCTCCTCTGGGCCCTCTACTCGCGCTTACAACGGACGGAGTTCTTTCGTGCCTGGGCATGGGCCTGGACGGCGTGTGCCGCATACCTGCTGGCGGGCACCGTTTCGTTGGAACTCGGCCCGGTTTGGACGCTGGAGAAGGCCGGCTTGATCCTGGTGTTGCTGGTGTCCGGTTTTGCTCATGCCACGCTGCTGGTTGTGGGGGGAGTAAGTTGGCAGGCCCGAGGACGGATTTCTCGCCGCGTTTGGCGGGTAGGGCTGCGGCTGGCATTCTTGGCGGCCCTGGCTTGCTTTGCTTTCAGCTTTGTGACCCGCCAAGAGCCGCTGCTGAGTTTTGCAGTACGCAATGTGCCGCGTACCCTGGCATTGGCCGGAGCATTGCTCTTTTGTTGCGTCGTGTTTTGGAAGGAATACCGCAATAGCGGTTCGCGGGCCGCCGCGATTACTGGGCTGTTTTGTTTAGCGTATGCGATCGATCAATCGCTCTACTGTCTCAGTTTCAGCGAGATGGTCGCCTCGCATTGGAATCTGCACTTTCCGCGGCCGATCCACAGCCTGGCAAGTTTGGAGTTTATCGGACATTTTCGGTTGCTGGCGCTGGACTTGGTGGATACCTGCGGCATCTGCCTCGGCATGATCCTGCTGTTGGTGGAAAGGTTCGAGCACACCGCCACCGAATTGCGGGTAAGCGAACAAGAAAGAATGGGGTTGGCGGAAGACAATCTTTCGTTGCAGATCGAGATCCTGACTCGCAAGCGAGTGGAAGAAGAGCTACGGAAGAGCGAAGAATTTAGCCGGCAAGTGGTGCAGAACAGTCCGGTGGCCATGGTCGTGTCGCGCTGGCCCAGCCAATTGGTGGAATCGGTCAATGCGAAATTCTCCAGCTTGTTCGGGTACACCATGGAGGAGATGCGGACCGTGGCGGACTGGTGGCCACTGGCTTATCCCGATGGCGAGTACCGCAAGTTAGTACAAAACCGCTGGCAGGAATTGGTGGACCAGGCGAACGAAGGCGCGGAAAACCTGAGCATGGAATCGCGGGTGCGCTGCAAGGATGGAGATTTTCGCGAGATTGAGTTTCATTTAACGCGAGTTAACGACCTGTACCTGGTCAGTCTGGTGGATCTAACCGATCGAAAAAAAACCATGGGGGATCTGCAGGAAAGCGAGAGCCGCTACCGCGATCTGGTGGAGAACAGCGAAGACCTGATCGGAACGCATCGCTTGGATGGCCAACTGCTGACTATCAACGAAGCGCCTTGCCGCCGGCTGGGGTACACGGTCGAAGAAGTCTTAAAGCTGAAGGTGCAAGACTTGCTCGTCGCGCGGTATCAGCACTTGTATCCGTATTTTTTGCAGCAGGTATTGGAAAAGGGAGAGGCTAAGGGGCTGATGGTAGTGCGAACGCGCGACGGAGAGGAGCGCGTTTGGGATTACACCTCCACCTTGCGCCGCAACGGCACCTCGGAGCCAGTGATTCGCGGGATGGCCCACGATGTCACCGAACGAATCCGCGCGGAAGAGGCGCTGCGGCTCTCCGAAGCGAAATTTGCCACTGCCTTTCGTGCCAGCCCCCACGCCATGACCATCACTTCCTTGCGCGACGGCCGCTTTATTGATGTGAATGCAAGTTTTGAACGCCAGAGTGGCTATACCCGCGAAGAAGTGCTTGGGAAAACCTTGCTGGAAATCGGAATGTGGGCCGACAGCGCGGACTTCGCGGCGATCATGACAGACTCGCTCAAACGAAAAAAAGTGGCGGGGCGCAAGGCCAGGCTGAGAACGAAGTCCGGGCGCCTTGTGTATGCACTCTATTCGGTGGAAGTGATCGATCTGGGAGGCGAACCCTGCGCGCTGGTCGTAGGGGAAGACATCACCGAGCGGCTGGAGATGGAGTTGGCGCTGCGCGAAAGCGAAAGTAAATTTCGGTTGGTCGCCGATACCGTGAACTCGGCCATTTGGCTGCTCCAGGATGAGCGGTTTGTGTATTTCAATAAGGAGTTTGAACGCATTACCGGCTACACGCGCGAAGAGATACTCACGATGTACCCCTGGGATTTGGTCGCCCCCGAGATGCGCGACGCGAACTACACGCGCTCGCAGGCCAGACTTGCCGGGGAAGCCGTGCCACCCCGATACCAGTTTGCCATCCTGAACAAGAACGGCGAAAAACGCTGGTTGGATTTTTCGGCAGCGCTGACCGAGTTCAATGGCAAACCCGCTATTCTCGCCTCGGCTTTGGACATTACCGGCACAAAACGCGCCGAGCAGGACCTGAAAGAACACGCCATGTATATGGACGCGTTGATTGCGAACGTTCCCCTGGGCATCGTGATTAAGGACGAGCGCCAACGCGTACGCTTCTGTAATCCGGCGTTCGAGCAGATGTTCCTGTACAAACAGGAGGAAATCCAGGGCAAGAATCTGGACGAGATCATTGCGCCAAACGACCGCCAAGAGGCTGAGCAGCTTTCCTCTGCGGTGAGCGGTGGAGGCGTGGTGCATACCACCGCCCGCCGCCAGCGTAAAGATGGAACATTCATCGACGTGGAACTGCACGGCGTGAAGGTATTCTCGGGCGACTCTTTCGTGGGCGCGTTTGCCATCTACCAGGACATTACCGAGCGCCGCAAGGCGGAAGAGAAACTCGTCGCTTTGCGCAGCCGCCTCGCCAGGGCCCAGGAAGAGGAACGGGCGCGTATCGCGCGGGATTTGCACGATGACGCTGGCCAGCGCCTGGCGTTGCTCAGCATTGATCTGGAGCAGTTGAAGCAAGATTCCATGCGGCTGAAATCCTCGCTGACGCAGCAATTGGAAGCTTTGGTTAAGGCCGCCAGCGAAATTACCACGGACGTGCACAACGTTTCGCGACGATTGCACCCGTCGCAAGTCGAGTTGCTGGGTTTGTCAGCGGCCCTTTCGAATTTCTGCAAGGACTTCGCGGCGCATAACGGGGTCGAGGTTGTATTTGTTAATGCGGGCTTGAGCCAGAAACCTCCGCAGGATGCCGCTCTCTGCTTGTTCCGCGTGGCGCAGGAAGCCATCCGCAATGTGCAGAAACATAGCGGCGCCAGGAAGGCAATTGTTCAATTGGACGAAATTGGCGGCTCCATGCGGCTGCGCGTGTCCGACCAGGGCCGGGGTTTCGATCCCGGATCGCCGGATTTTTCCCAGGGCCTCGGGTTGCTCAGCATGCAGGAACGCCTGCATAGTCTGAGCGGAGAATTATTTGTCCATTCCCGTTGCGGCGGCGGAACGTGCATCGAAGCATGCATTCCCCTGTCCGCGACTGTTCCATCGAAGTAACTCAGCTTCTACCAAACTTTGCAGACCTTCTCCTGCGGATTAGTCATCGGAGAACCCGCCTTGCACGCGAACGCCTTGGCAAATTCGGACATGTTCACGACGACACCGTTGATGCGATACTCGGCCGGCGAGTGAGGATCGGTGGCCGCGCGCACGCGAAGTTCTTCGGCACGGTCATTTTCGCAAGCCCACTGCGCAAAGCCGATGAAGAAGCGTTGTTCCGGTGTCAGGCCATCCCGCGGCTGCAGCTTTTGCCCCTTGGTGGCGTCCTGCCAGGACATATATGCCAGTATTTCCCCGCCCAGATCGGCCACGTCTTCCCCGAGTGTCAGCTTACTGTTGATGTGAATGTCGTCGACCACGATGTACTTGCCATACTGGTCCTCGAGGCATTTCGTCCGCGCTTCGAATTTCTGGCGATCTTCTTTGGTCCACCAGTCTTTGAGATTGCCCTGCGCATCATACTGACTTCCCTCATCATCGAAGCCGTGCGTCAATTCGTGCCCGATCGTCCCGCCGGTGTCGCCGTAATTGGGGGCAGCGTCCATCTTGGCGTCGTACAGCGGAGGCTGCAGCACGCCCGCGGGAAAATTGATGTCGTTCATTTGCGGATTGTAATAAGCGTTCACCGTCGGCGGACTCATGTCCCACTCGCCATGATCGACGGGCTTGCCAATCTTGTTGTAATCGCGGTGATGTTCGAATTCGGAGGCGCGCGCCATGTTGCCTACAAAATCGGTGCGAGAGATTTGGATCGAGCTGTAATCGCGCCACTTATCCGGATAGCCAATCTTGTTGCGGATGCCGTGCAGTTTGTTGAGCGCCTGCTGCTTGGTTTCCGGGCTCATCCAGTCAAGTTGTTGTATCCGCAGAGCCATCGCGTCTTCGATCCGTTGCACCATGCCCACGGTGCTCTGTTTCAGTTCCGGCGAAAAAACCTTCGCGACATACACCTGCCCGAGAGCCTCGCCCAATTGCCGATCGCTGTAGGCTACGCAGCGTTTCCAGCGGGGCTGTTGCTCTTTCGCGCCCCGTAGGTACTGGCGGTAGAACGCGAAGTTTTCGTCCACGAATGCCGAGGAAAGGAAGGGCGAGGCGGAATCCACTACATGGAAGCGAAGGTATGTCTTCCAATCTTCGAGAGGTTCCGAAGCAAGCCCGGCATTGACTTCCTTGAAGAAGTCCGGCGTGGCTACGTTGAGAATTTCGAATTGCGGGTATTGGGCAGTTGCGTAATAGCTCTTCCAGTCAAAATTAGGAGCCAATTCCGTCAGATCGGCGAATTTCATTTTATGTTTTAGCTTGTAGGGGTCCCGGCGGTCGACGCGGGTTAGTTGAGACTTGGCAAAGCCGGTTTCCAGGCGCATGACCGTGGCGGCTTCTTTTTTGGCGGCTTCCGGACTTTCGCCCATCAATTCAAACACTTTTTGCACATGTTGCACGTAGCGATCTCGAATCTCTTTCGATTTTTCGTCTTCCTTGGTGTAGTAGTCGCGGTCGGGAAGGCCCAGTCCGCCCTGATCGAGTTCGGCGATGACTTGCTCGGAATTGTCGGGGTCTTGCGTGGAGCCCGCGCTAAAAATAATGGAACGGCCGAAGGCTTGTTGCAATCGCGCGACCAGCGGGGCAATCTCCCCCACCGATTTGAGATCGCCGATGGCCGCCAGATCGCCGTTCACGGGTGTGATGCCCTGTTTTTCGACATTGCTTTCATCCATACACGCGGCGTAAAAGTCGCCGATTTGCCGAGTGACCGCGGTGCGCTGCGGATTGTCTGCCGAAGCTTGTTCCAGAATGCCCTTCAGGAAAAGCAGATTGTCTTGATAGAGCTTGGCGTAGACGTCCCAGGATGTTTGATCCGCGGGAATCGGATTGTTTTTCTTCCATCCGCCGCACGAGTATTGGTAGAAATTCACACAAGGATCCGCCAGTTTGTCCATGGAAGCAAGATCGAGGCTGGGAATGTACGGCAACACTGGCCCCTGGGTTTGCGGGCTCGGCAATGGAGTTTGCGCATAGCCGATAACCGCGAACAAACAGACCCATAGCGGAACACCCGCGAGTTTTCTTGTCATGGTGACCTCAGGCAACATTTTCCAAGAGAAAGGCAGCAGACCGCAAGTGCGCGGAGCCGACGCGGCCAAACGCGGTCCAGTTTGCTCCGTGTTTCACAGCCTGATGGTTCAGGAGGACGTTGATCCGGGCAAAAGCGTTACCTGGCTGGCAACAGCCTGCCAGCCACGTTGGCCGTAGATGTAGACATGGGTGACGCGATATTGCTTAGAGAAGTGCTGATCCCCGTGCGTGCCTCGCGAACTCCATAAACAGGTGACCACCGCGGTATCTTCAAACATACGCACGCGAATGTCCGAGGCGATAAAGGAATCGTATTTCAATCCCGAGTTTTCGATCGAGGCAATCCAGCCGTTCTTGTCCTTGACCTGCCCGGACGGAAGAACACCAACGAAATCGTCGCCGTAAATCCGGCGGAACAACGCGCCGTTATTCCATTGCATGGCGCGCGCGGTCTCCTGCTCAAGATTAATCAGCTCTTCCTGCTTGGCCTCGTTTTCCTTGGCGAGTTCACGAATTTCCGCGGCAGTCATTTGCTGCGCCAGGCTGCGCGGAACAATAACAAAGGCCAGAAAGGCAACACTCAGCATGGCTAGCGTTTTCATGCACTGGCACCTCTACACGGAATCAGCCATCGGAGAACGCTGGCTGCATCTTCGGCAACACCAGATTTCGAGTATAACGCTCGGACAATGGCCTCGCCGCCGGCGATACCATCTACTAAACAGGTCGGAGCGTTTCCACTATTATCGGATACGCTTCCCAAGGAGGGTTCGCTCCGCTGGCTGTATTCCACCCGAGTCTGCTACAGTTTTTGATTAGGTCCAGGAGTGCATATGGCTATTTCTCAAGAGCTTCTGGCCATTCTGGTCTGCCCGGTCTGTAAGAAACCGGTGCACCTTCTGCAGGATGGCTCGGGGCTAAAGTGTGAGGCTTGCAAGCGGATTTACCCGATACGTGACGACATCCCCGTGATGCTTCCCGAGGAAGCGACCATTGCCAAAGACTGAGAAAGCATCCATGACCGCAGACTTGGCCCGCGCGCTGCCCCGGCTGAAGCGGCTGATCCCCGCGTTTCGGAAAGTGCGCATGGCCGTGGTCGGCGACTTGATGCTCGACCGTTACGTTTGGGGCGAAGCTCACCGCCTATCGCCGGAAGCGGATGTACCCATCGTAGACTTTATCTCGCAGAATGATCGTCTGGGCGGCGCGGGAAACGTCGCCGCCAACTTGGCGGAGCTAGGGGCCCGCGTACAGGTATTTGGATGTGTTGGCGGAAAGAAATCGGGAGCCGGCAAAATTGCCCACGATCCGGCTGGTGCGGATTTTCGCGGTTGCCTTCGCAGCGCGGGGATTTCCGATCGCACCGTGCTCACCGATCCAGGGCGAATCACCACCATTAAAACGCGAATCATCGCGCGCCAGCAGATTGTCCGCGTCGATCGAGAACGCCGCGACAGTCTTGCGCCCGACTCAGAAGAAAAGCTCTTTCGCTCAATTGTCGGCGTGCTGAAAGAACTGGATGCCTTGTTGGTGTCTGACTACAACAAGGGTTTGCTCAGCGATGCGTTCACGGAACGAATTCTACACGCGTGTCACAAATTCAAAATTCCTATCTTCGTTAAGCCGAATCCTTCCCGTTTCTTTGCCTATGCCGGCGCGCGCGCCATTATTTGCAACAAGAAAGAAGCCGAATACTACGCGGGGCGTCCCTTGATTGACCAGAACAGCATTGAGGACGCCGATCGAGCGCTACTGTCGAAATTTGGTAGTGCTGCGATTGTAATTACTCTGGGCAAACAAGGTATGAGCGTCTTCGAAGAAAGTTGGCCCAGGCATTTGTACATTCCTGCGACGAATTTCGAAGTAACTTATGCGCAGGTGGGGCAAAGCCCAATCAATCGCGCGACGGGCGGCAGGCAGGTTTACGACGTGACCGGCGCGGGAGACACCGTGCTGAGTGTGCTTTCGCTGGCCATGGCGGCCGGCGCGAGTTTTCCAGAGGCGGCGTATCTGGCGAATATTGCTGCCGGCGTGGTGGTCGGAAAACTGGGGACAGCCAGCGTCAGCCCCGCCGAACTAGCCGCCGCGCTCGATGAAATTCCCACGTGATGCACCGCAACACCCGCGAGAATTGCCTAGGGTGGGAACGTCAGAGATTTATCCGACGGCGCAACCCAAATCGTGACCATTTTCGTTTTTGCGCTCTTCGCCGCATCGGACGCACTTGGCAGCGGTGAGTACGGACTCACCGCCACATCGACTGCAATGGCGTTGCTCTTGTCCGGCGCTTTCGCGCGCATGATCTCATAACTTTTCACCGGGCCGTAATAGCCTGCGGGTCCCCAATCCGCTAGAAAATCATCCTTGCGGTAACTTGGGCCCGGCTTCCACAGCTGGTAAGCCCTGTCGGTATCGCCCGCAACCAGAGCATTAAAAAATTGTGTCGCCGCTTTCTTTTCAGGGTAGTAACGAAACGTGAAGTACAACACGATCGCTAGCGCCAGCACCAGCGCGCCGATCGTGAACGCCATGACTTGGGGTTTGTGCGATTTATCCGGAGGTGGTTCGAGTAGCGACATCGCGCCTTTCGCTTGCGCTATTTGCCCGGCATACCCCTGCAACCTGCCGACAGAAAACTCTACCAAGAGAAATGCTGCCTCGCAAACCTTCTCTTTGGTTGGACGCCGCCATCGCGCGAAAAGTTTCCGCGGGCCACCCCTCGATTGCCAGTGTTCTTCAGAAGGGGGCAGCTTCAGCCGCCACACAAAGTATCGCCAGTGAATCGGGCTTCAGCCCCTGAAGCATCACGGCTTGTGCCCGTTCCCCAGACAGCACTTTAATAAGAAAGAGCCCCGCCGGAATTTTCCGGAAGCTCGATGGCGTATTTGGTGCGCGCGCGTTCGCGTTGCATTTCGAACGCGAGTTCGATGAGTTTGTCGATCAACTGGCGGAAAGGAATGCCGCTGGCTTCCCACAGCTTGGGATACATGCTGATGGAGGTGAAGCCGGGAATCGTGTTCACTTCGTTCAGATAAAGTTTGCTGCCTTTTTTCTCCAGGAAAAAATCGACGCGCGCCATTCCCGCGAGTTCCAGCGTCCGAAAAGCCTTCACAGCAATGGCCTGAATTTTCTGCACTTGCGACAGCTTCAACTCTGCGGGAATCACCAGGCGCGTGCCGTCTTCCAGATATTTCGCGGCGTAATCATAAAATTCGCGATGCGGCACAATTTCCCCGGGCACCGAAGCCTTGGGATCGTGATTTCCCAAAACCGAAACTTCGATTTCGCGGGCGGTTACCGCCTTCTCGACCATGATTTTCATGCCATATTCACAGGCGAAATCGATCGCGAGGTCAAGTTCTTCCGCTTTGTGTACTTTGCTCATCCCGACTGACGAGCCCAATGTGGCCGGCTTGACGAAAACGGGGTACGAAAACTGGCCTTCAATCTCCGTGATGATGGCGCCGCGATTTTTCTCCCAGTCCCAGCGGGCCACGCTAACCCAGGGCACAACGGGAATACCTGCGGCCTGGCACAGGCGCTTGGCCACGTCTTTGTCCATGCCGATCGCGGAACCCAACACGCCCGCCCCAACATAGGGAAGTTCCGCGAGATCGAGCATGCCTTGAATCGTGCCGTCTTCGCCGAACGTGCCGTGTAACACCGGAAACACCACGTCGAGCCGCTGTGCGCCCGCACCGCGGTCGAGCGGCACAAGCGCCGCCTCCGTGGGATCGGCGGTGAGCATCACGCGGCGCCCCCCTTTCAGCACTTCGGGAAGCATTTTCACTGCGCCTTCCCCCACCAGCCAGTGGCCATCCTTGGTAATTCCGATAGGCACTGCCTCATATTTATCGGGATCGAGCCCGCGAATGACGGAAGTCGCCGAGGCCAGCGAAACTTCATGCTCGCCGGAACGCCCTCCGAAGAGCACGCCAACACGCAATACTTTCTTTTTCTCTGGGGTCACGAAAAGTTCCTGTCGGGCTGGGGCCGAAGTGAAAATGATCCGCTTCCAGTTATAAAACAAAACCGCGAGCCGACGGGTAGGAGTCTGCGCCAGGGTTGCCCGAATCGCAACAGCAACGGCCCATCTGGCGCTGCCCCACACCTTGAGGCCGATCCAACCCGCAATACCAGGATGACCTGAGCGAGTCCAGGGTGCCGCCGGTGGTACACTCCGGCGAGACGGCTAGCTCAGGAGGCGTGCATGGCAACGGCCAGCGCAGTGGCAACCACCCGTTTGGAGGCGACCAGGAGCACTCTGGGACTGCTGTGGATTCTTTACGGGATTGTGCGTTTGGTGACCGCGCTGTTACTTGTGATGGAAAGTGCAGTAGCCACGTTGATGTTCGGGGCGCAGCTTTCCCGTGTTGGCAACCCCTATTTTTGGATGAGTCTGTTCCACTTCGGCTATTCGATGTGGATCGTTCTCTCCATTGTAGCCGGCATATTCAGTTTGCTCGCAGGTGCGGCGCTGCTGACGCACAGACCTTCGGCGCGCCGTTTAGCGCTGCTGGCCAGCTTTTTCTCCGTATCGGAAATTCCCTTGGGGATCACGCTGGGCACCTATACGTTGATCCTGTTCTTGCGGCGCGCCGACTAGCCTTTGCTGCGATCGGTGAAGCGGAAGAACAGCGATGGCTTCGCCACCGGTTCCGCGAGCTCGTTAAGCGCGGCTAATTGTGATTGCGAAAGCGGCGTAAAATTCTGCGCGAGCTGGACGTTTTCCTCGAGCTGCGCGATGTTATCGCAGCCAATGATCACGGTGCTCACGGGCAGCGAAAGCGTGAAATACAGAGCGTCGCGCATGTTCATCACCCCGGTGCGCGTGGCGATCGCCGACCCTTCCCACATATGTTGCTGCTGCTCCACGGTCGGCGGCGTCCACCCGGCAAGCAATCTGCCGCGAGCGGGCACCTTCATGCCGATGACGCCCATGTGCTTTTCGACGACCAGCGGGAGCAGTTTGTCTTGAAAACTGTGAATGTGGCTGTCGGCGGCGTTTAAAGCGAGCAAGATGGTATCAAAGGGGTGACGATTCACCGTGTCGATCAACGCCTCGGGCCGGTAATGGCCGGTGACACCCAGAAAGCGAACCACCTTTTGCTGCTGCATCTCGAGCAGCGCTTGCATCGCGCCACCGGGGGCGAAGACCGCGTTGACGTCCTCCGGCAGGCCAATATCGTGGAGTTGCCACAAATCGATGTGATCGGTACTCAGCAGCGTCAGCGATTTTTCAATCATGCGCAACGATCCATCGCGGGTGCGCTCTTTCGTTTTTGTGGCCAAGAACGCTTCCTGGCGCCGGGTCTTCATCACCCGCCCCACGTACTGCTCGCTCCAACGCTCCGGGCCGCCGTAAATGGATGAGGTATCGATGTAATTCACGCCCAGATCCAGTGCGCGCTCAATGATCGGCACAGCAACATCGAAATTGTTCGGCTTTTCCAGCGCCGCCTGACCGCCGAGGCTGAAGATGCCGACTTTGTAACCGGTTTTCCCAAGATTGCGCGTAGGCATCGCTGCCATAGTTTTGGCATTAACTGGCAGCGGGGGCAAACTCGCCGGCGACGGGGCAGCAAGCGCGGCGCGGTTGGCCAGAAGCGTGGCGGCAACGGCGCCCCCGGTCTTGAGAAAGTCGCGGCGGCCAGACGAAGCGGGTGGTCGTTTCATTGCGGTGATCCTCGATTCTGGGGAAAGATGGAGCGAAGCGTGATATTACCACGGGGATGCACGACCGGGGACCGCCAGAAATTGCAGCGGACCAGCAAAACTGAATTGACATTCTGGT
>Ga0187772_10000677_pt1 | contig 15336 bp, 21 predicted proteins | sample 0116_SJ02_MP15_2_FD_133137 | JGI IMG/M metagenome (GOLD analysis project Ga0187772, IMG submission 133137) | Tropical peat soil microbial communities from peatlands in Department of Meta, Colombia - 0116_SJ02_MP15_20_MG | ecosystem: Environmental > Terrestrial > Soil > Wetlands > Peat | place... | reverse complement strand
TCGAGCTTGTGGACGACTCGCCCGACCTCGTGATAGGCTGCCTAGGCGGGGGCTCGAACTTCGGCGGCATTGCCCTGCCCTTCCTTGGGGAGGTCCTCCAGAAGAAGAGGGAGTGCGAGTTCCTGGCGGCCCAGTCAGAGGCGGCGCCCAATTTGGTCAAGGGGGAATACAGGTATGACTTTGGGGATACTGCCGGTCATACACCACTGATGATGATGTACACCCTGGGTCACGAGACGACCATGACCCCGATCAAGTCGGACGGGCTGAGGTATCACGCGGCTGCCCCCATGATAAGCGCGCTGAAGCACAAGGGGTACCTGAGAGCAGTGGCATATCCGAGCGATGAGGTGCTGGTGTTCGAGGCTGCCAAGATGTTCCTTGAGACGGAAGGATGGCTCATAGCAGGGGAGTCGGCGCACGCCGTAAGGGCGGCTATCGACGAGGCGAAGAGGGCGGAGACGTCCGGGAAGGAGAAGTGCATTCTCGTGAACATCAGCGGTCACGGGTTCCTCGATCTCGACGCATACAGGAGCAAGGTCAGGCTAGACTAGCCGGGTAGGCCTGGATAATTTTAAGAGCCCCCTTCCAGACGATGCGGTAGGTTTTGCCCAAGTTCTCGACGGCGCAACAGGGGTGGAAAGAGCAAACGGGGACGATCATGTCGGTCGAAACCTCGAAGCTGTTCATTGGCAAGACAAATGTTAGGAAAAGCCCAGGGGACGTCGGCGACTTGGTAGATTCGGTAAGAGAGAAGGGGGTCCTGGAGCCGGTCTTGGCCAGACCGATCGGCGGAAGGTACGAGCTCGTCGTTGGTTCGAGGAGGTTCGAAGCGGCTAAGATTGCAGGACTGAAGAAGATCCCGGCCATAGTAAGGCCGATGACTGACGAGGAAGCAATCATAGTCTCTCTGGTGGAGAACATCCAGAGGAGGGACATCGAGCCCGAAGAGGAATACGACGCCATCGTCGCCCTCAGGAAGGCGAATCCCAGGGCCTATGGTTCCTCCGACCAGGTGGCGAAGGCATTGGGTAAGTCGAGGAGATACATTGACGACAGGATTAGCGCGGTGGAAGCGGTCAGGAACATCAGAAGGGAGTCAAGGGCGGACATAGCTGTGAAGCAAGCCCCTCTCCCCAAGGAGAGGAGGGAAGGAGTCCTGCCTGTCAGGCACGCCACCTTCCTTCATCGCGCGGAAGAAGCCCCGACCGTGCAGGAACTCCCAAAGAGGGAAAGGGCGACCCAACTAAGGGAGCTGGCAGAGACCATAGCTCCGCTGCCCACGCCGGAGGCAGAGAATGTAGTAAGCCACTTCGTCATGGCACCTCAGCGCCCCGTGGAGGACATCAAGAAAGAGGTGTCCTACCTACATGCGGTAAAGCTGGAGATTCTACTCGACCCGAGGGTCGCCGACGGGTTGAGGAGGGCGGCCGAGGAAAGGAACACCACCATGGAGGCAGTCGCTACGTTGGCAATCCATTCCTGGCTCAGGCAGCAGCGGTACGCCTAGACACTTGCGGTGGACCATTTCTCAGATAACTCGTCTCTGACGGGCTTGTACACGATCCTGAAGAAATCGTCCGCTGATAGAAGGACACTCCTGTCGAAGGTCTTGACGTATGTGAGAGCTTCCTTCCAGGCGGCGGGGAAGGCTTTGCCGAACCGAGCCATCACCCGTTTGTCAAACTCCTCCTTGGTTTGGACCTTGCCTCCGATCGTGAAAAGCAGATTCCCCCCCTTCTCTGCTTTGTACGCCATGTCATCCCCCAGAAAGTAGGCATCGCTCCCCTGCCGAGCGCCCGCTCCGCCAGCCCCACCCGAGCCAGATCCTCCCTTGAACCCTCTCTTGGCAGCTGCGATGAATATGGCTCGGTTGAGACCCCAAGAATAGGCCGACTCTAACGGAAGACCGAGGGCGTAGGCCCGGGCTGCCTGGAGGAGCGTCATTACTTGGAAGCGGCCGATTGTCATGCGCGGATTTCACGCAGGCTTCATAGAGTACCACTTGATGCTGCAACCGAAGGGCTTGGTGTCGGGTGACCGGACGCTCCTTCCAGCCAGCATGTCGTCGAGGGCGTTTCTCAGGTCGTTGGAGGTAACCTTGGAAGGATCTCTGGAGTCGTCAATGCGTCCTCTGTATCTCAGGAGCCTCCTCTTGTCGAAGGCGAAGACGTGCGGGGTGCAAACGCCCCCGTAGGCTCCAACCACGACCTGGGTTTCATCCCTAAGGTATGGGAAATTGAATCCTCGGGACTTCGCCCTCTTGACCATCTCGGAGAAACTGTCTTCGGGGTACTCGCGTTCGTCGTTGGAGTTGATGGCGACGAACTGTACCCCCTTCTCGGCGTAGTCTCGCTGAATTGAGACCATGCGGTTCTCGTAGTCCTTGACATACGGGCAATGGTTGCATGAAAAAATGACGACCAGGACCGACTTCCCCTCGAAGGAAGACAACGAATACCGTCTGTTGTCGACCCCCAGGAGGTCGAAATCTGGTGCAGGAGCCCCAAGCCCTAGTGTAGTTGTCATCATGCTAATGGCGCCTCGCCGCGGTCAGGTATATTTCTGTCGTCGTATGCGTGTTTACAAAAAAGGGGGAAGGCGCAGGGTGCCCGCGCCTTATGATGTCGCAGTTGTCACTGCGATGGATACGAGCAGTCGCGCTCCGAACTCAGAAGTCCCGTCCTTCAGATCGACTCTGAGAACCCCGTAGTTGCTGCTGCCGAACTTGCCAAGGTTCCTGTCGAGGAAGAGGAACTGTCCAGCGCCCGCCTGGCCGTTGCCTACCATCCAGACCCCACGTGGGCCTAGGTCGGCTGAGCCGCTTGAGATTGCATAAGTGGTGCTGTTGATGTTGAAACTGCCGCCCGTGACGCTGATGATGTACCCGCCCTTCAGCACACCGGACACCTGCAAAGTCACAGTCCCAGAAGCGGTCCCGTTGGACGCACGGTCACCTACGACCCAGTAGCCGCCGGCGACGCTAGTGAGGGTGATTGTCTCACCTTGGGTGAGCTGAATTCTGTGCGAGGCTATGGTCGTTGATTGTGTGAGTAGTTGGGAGACATTGGTGTTCTGCGGAGCGGACGGTGACGCTGCCATCGCGGGAAGCGCGAATAGCAGGGCCATCACGGCGAACGCCCCGACTGTGGACGCGATTGCTATTTTCTTCGTGTTCATTCTCGTTCGAGTCTTATTGGACCCTCTCGCTATATAGGGGGGCGGAAAGGAGCGTCTGGACGTTCCGTCTAGACGATGCGTCCGAAAGGTTAAAGCCGATACCGAAGGCGAATGGTGATTCGTTGCCTTCGGCCGCTCTCGTCACGTTTGCTCTTAACATCCTGAGCGCCATGGCGGCTCTCCTCACCAGCTACTATGCTTACAAGGTCAACAGGCTGGTGTCGAACCCGCTCCTCTGGGCCATCAGCATTGGTTTCATGCTCCTCGGATTGGGGCTGGTGGTCGACGCGGGGACCTCCCTCATTTCTGGGAGGACGCTGATTACGATTACCGGGAGGACGGCGGGAGAGACGTTCTCCGACAGGGTCCTCACCCTCCTGGCTTCGGTGACGTACCTTACTGTTCAGATGGTGGCTTACCTCATCATAGCCATAGCGTATGCGAGGACGACTTATGGTCGCCAGATGAGCATTGCCGCCCCGCTTGCGGTGGTCAGCGCGGCTGTCGTGAGCCTGTACAGCTATGCAATCGTCAGCTACTTCGTGGCGTTGCTCCTCCTCGCTTTCGTAGTCTTCCAGGGGTTGCTTCTTCGCTCGGGACACACTACCAGGCTTTCGGGCATGGTGTTGCTGGCCTTCGTCCTCATTTTCATGGCGCACTGCGTCCTGCTCGTGTCGGTTCTGGTCTTGGGTTCGGGGCTCTTTCTGATAGGAACAGGAATCCAGTTTCTGGGGTTCCTGTCGTTACTGGTGTTCGTTCTGAGGAGCGAAGTGGTTGGCTCAGCCTGAGAAACAGAGGAGTGTCCTCAGGATAAACCTGGACATCCTCAACGCGGTAAGGGAGGAGGGGGAGGCTAAGCCGACGCACATTTTGTACAAGGCGAACCTTTCGCATGAAAGGCTGGTCAGATACCTCGACGACCTGACCGCCAAGGGGCTGATAGAGGTGGTGCAGGAAGGGGAGAACCGCACCTATAAACTGACCACAAAGGGGGTGAGCTTCCTCATCGAAATGAGAAGGGCGGAGTCCTTCGTCCAGGGGTTCGGGCTAGCAATCTAGAAGAGCGAGACAGGTTCTTCATGAGCTCTCCAATCTCGTAATCGAGCCTTGGAACTTCGTTCTGGTACTTTGCAGTCCCCTTTTGGTCCAGTTAGATGACCCGCAAATTCCCCGTGATCTAGGCCCCGAGGTCGACGACGCCGTGGTTCCAAGCCTCGTCTGCGTGAGCCTCATTTCCTGCACCTGTTCCTCACCCTTATGCAGTGACCGTTGGCCCTCGCCTCGTGTTTCGACGCTCTCCCGGGCGCTGTTAGCGAGTGGCTCGTGGATGGACCCACCGACTTTGATATTTATCAAAGTCAGGGAGTGCCGGAGGGGCGGATGACTCCGAGGACGAAGCTAATCCTGGTGCTGCCGATCATCGCAGCCCTCGTAATTGTCCTTGTCTACTTCGGGCTCTTTTCAAGCCCAGTGGTAATAGTCGTAATCTTCATCGCGTATATCGCGGTCAGCCTTCGGAACAGGAAGAGGTTCAACAAGCAGCAGGCAGAGAACTCAGGATAACGCCCGTCACGAGCTTACCCACCCTTTCCAGTCTCCGTCCCTGGCTCCATGCGTTTTGATAACGTGCTCCCTGAGTTCACCCTCTGTCTGACACACGAAACCGCAGTAACATTTCAGGATGTGGGCACCCAATCCATGGGTCTCGCCCACTGACAAAAGGCTTGCCTGCACCACGGCTACGCCTTGCCTGGGATAGATGGGCCTGAATAGAGCTCCCTGCAGTCAATCCAGCGCCAGTCTGTCGTATGGCGCTATGAGGTCCAGTTCTTTCTCCCTCTGCCTGAAGTCGGGGCAGACTTCGGCGAGCTTCTTCTTGAAAGAAGCGGAGTGGTTGAACTCGACCAGGTGGGCCAGCTCGTGCATGACAACGTACTCTCGGAGCCGCTCAGGGAGGGCGATGATCTGCCAACTGAACGAGAGCCTGCCTTCACGTGTACAGTAACCCCACTTCCCGATTTCTCTGACGTCAACCCTTCTCGGCTTTCTTCCGAACCTAGGGGCGAGGTCAGACACCTTTCTCACGACATACACCGAACTCTCCTTGAGGAACCAGCGGCGAATCATCTCGCGCGTCCGTTTCCTGTCAGAGATATGCAACCGGACGAGGCTGTTCGCCTCGTCGACTGTCAGCGTATCTTCTGGCCCGTCTGATAGCACAACCTTCATGGTCCTGCCCCCGTACATGACTGCATTATCCGTGAGCACGTTGCTGGTCCTGGCGAGCCTATCGTACTCCCTCGACAGCCATGCTGTCCTTTCGGCCAGGAACCTGTCGACGTCGACAGCCCGCCCTCTCGGGATGATGACTTCTAGGGTAAGGTCATTCCGGAAACGAAAGTAGGTGTACCGCCTGCTTGTACCTTTGATCGTTGTGAATCTGATGCGCCTTGGCCCCACGTCGAGATACGGCAATGCTAGGCGTTTGGACAGCTTGTAGATAACTGGGCGGTCCTCCTCAGGGTTTATCTCATGAAGACCCTCCCCGGACGGTCGCTAGTGACGACATCACCACAGATCCCGCGTCCCCGCATCCAAGGACTATCTGACCTGATATTCGGATTGGCGCTCTCCATCGGGGCCATAAAATTCGTCGGGAGCCTGCCTACGGACCCGTCGACGCTGACGCTTGACCTGGCCGAGTTTGGCTTCAGCTTCCTGATACTGATCAACGTTTGGAACCGTTACACATCCACGACATCGGTAATGCCAGTGGAAACGTCTTGGATGGTCAGACTGAACATGGTGCTGCTTTTTCTTGTGGCAATCGAACCTTTTCTTTTCGATGTGTTGGTCGGTAGCAGCCTCAGCTCCGACGTGGGAGTCGCTGCGAGCGAGTATTACGGGCTCGACATTGCGGGGATGAACCTCATCCTCGCATACTTCACGCACCTTCTAGCGTCAGAGGAGAGGAACCTCATTCCACGCGAGATGATCGGTCGGTACAAGACCGTGAGGAATCTGCTGGTCGCGGGCGCGGCACTGTTCTTGATATCGGAATTGCCATTCTTTTGGTCATATATGGTTCAAGGCGTCCCACTCCGAATAGTCCTATGGATGCTTTCTCTTCCAGTTGTTCGGATTCAGAGGCTACTAAGTCGCACCTAGTGACGACCGCCTACACCTTCCTGAGGCGGACCAAGTACTTGGCACCAAGGCTGATAGACGTCACCACTTCCAGTCCTTTCGCCCTCCCTAGCCTGGCCAGGCACTGAGACTGCGTCATGATGGTCATTCGCTCTCCCATCAAACGCCCGAAGAATCTGAAGAGCCTCCCGGCGAGAGAGCCCGGTTCCACCTCCAAGAGTACGTACGACCCACCATGCTTGAGCACGCGCTCGATTTCGGCGAGGGCATGGTCCAGGTCCGCGAAGTGGTGCAGAGCCATGGTGGAGTACGCCTTGTCGAAGTAGGAATCGTCGAACGGAAGTCTCTCAGCGGTCGCCACTGAACTCCTCACCGTTGGGTGATCGCGCTTCGCTTCAGCGACCCTCTTCTCGTTGGGGTCGACCGCGTAGACCTCGGCCCCCGGGAAGGACTCCAGAATCATGAGTGCCTTGTCCCCTCTACCTGCCCCTATGTCGAGGATTCTTTCTCCGCTCTTGGGCTCGAGCAGGTCGATGAACTTCGCCCAGTCAGATCGAGCCTCTGAACTGGTCATCGGCTTCAGTCCTAGCTTAGCTTGACTAGTTCCTGAGATCCGTCTACTCTTGATATCACGACGGCCGTCCCGAAGGCTATGATCTCGTCCATGGTGTTGCCGATTCCGGTGGAGTCGAACATGACACTGATGACAGCGTTCGCCCCCATTGTCTTGGCGTGGTCCGCCAGTCTGTCGAGTGCCTGCTGTCTCGCTTGATGGGCCATTTCTGTGTACTCGTTGATCTCGCCTCCACCGATGGACCTGATGCCGGCCATCAGATTGCCGCCCAGACCTCTGGAGCGGACTGTGATGCCGTAGACCATACCAAGGACTTTGTCCACCTTGTAGCCGGGAGCATAGTTGGAGGTCAGCAGCATGAGCCCCTGGCTCGAGGTAGCCTTGGTGAGGTCGGTACCGCAGCTCGGACAGAAGGCGCTGCCGTCCGCCACTTGTTTGCCGCAGTTTGGACAGATCAATACAACCGTCCTTTTCTTCCCTCTGCGCGTTATTTAAGTGGGGCATTTGTCCGAGATGATGAGAGCAGTTTGCACCTCCCAGGGTGGTCAAAGCCCCCCAGGGTCTATGTCGACGCGAAGATCCTGAACGTCCATGATCCGACGCTTGCGAGGGAAGCCTATGTGGGTTACGTGGTCGATGGGAGCGGCCGGCACAATGCCACCAAGGTCGACGCGACCGAAAGCGATGAGGCCGAGATTCTTGCGATACTGTACGCCATTGACGAGCTGAAGGGGGAGCTCAGGAAGTTCACTGTCGTGTGCGATCACGAATCGGTAGTCTCGGAGGCGAAGAGGGAAGTGGCGAAGCGTCCGAGCGAGCTCATGGAGAGACTGCGAGACACACTCAAGCGAAACCCTTCAGTAGGATTGGAGGTCCTAATGGCCAACCCCGCCCATGGAGTTGTGACGGAGTACGTCAACAGGCTGAAGGAAGCAGGCGGGGAGGATTCAAGCCCCGGAAGTCTACGGCCCACTCCTGAAGTATCTGATTAGCGAGACTCCACACCTGTCGATTCGGAGGTTCACCTGCCAGCGCTCCACTCCTGCCTCCTCGGCATCCTTAGCTGCAGCGAGTATCCTCTCGTTAGTTACGTCGGGATGCGGGGGCTTGAACGGCTTGGCATCATAGAGATAGCAGAGGACGATCTTCGCCTTATTGCCTGAAGCGAGCGAACCCTTCAGTTCCCCCATGTGCCTTATCAGCCTGTCGAAGGAGTCGAACCGGTTTCGTTTCACCCGCGCCGTGCCCCGGGGGGCGGGCAGTGTTAACAGAGGTGTTTTCACCTCGACATATGCGTCCCCGACGAGGAAGTCAATCCGGGAACTACCAAGCTTGACCTCTCTCCTAACCTCGCCCCTCGCGAGCTTGGTTAGCGACCCATTCCTCAAGAAGAACTCGAAGTACCTGTTTGCGGCGTTTTGGTTTATCCCGATCCAGCGCCCACCGTCTTTGGAAGGAGAGATGGCTTCGACGGTGTACCTCGTCTTCCTTGATTTGCTCGCGGAGGCAGACAGAAGGCAGGGGAGCCCCGTAACCTCCAGGTCCCCCAGCCTCCCCGTCGTAGGGCAGTGGCACCTGTGGGTCTTCCCCCCTGACCTGACAATCATGATGAATCGATTTGGCCTCGAAACAATCCTCCCCACGCTGAGCGGGCGAGGGAATCTGTAGATTGGCGGCAAGATCAGAAGTTCCAGAAGTCGCTTCTGAGCCCGAGGGAGTCCCAGTACGACATGAGCTCCTCCTTCGATGGCCGCTCGTATTCGAGGCTCATCCTCCCTTTTGCGAGAGGTCTGCACACCTCGACCATCTTCTCGACGGTGAGCGCCTCCCCCTTCAGCTTGGGGTTCTCCATCAGCCAGTGGTTCATGTGGTCTTTGGAGGAGAAGTAGACCATGTTGTTGGAGCACGTGTTAATCAGGTTGTCATACCAGTTGGCCACGGGGGTGCTGAGGAAAATGACCGGGGAGGGCGGGCTGCTCGCCTTGACTTCACCTCCACTCATTGTTATCTCGATGGAATCGGCGCAGTGATGGCAGAAGGACGCTATGCGCGCCTCCTTCTCGAGCATGACGTGTAGGGCAACGGTGTCCCACGCGCAGTTTGCATAGTATCGGCTGCCGCCGACATAGACCTTGAATGGGGTCGACACAGCCGAGAACGGGTTCGCCATGAGAATGCGCTGCGTTCCGGGGATCAGGAGTATGTGGTGGTCAGCCTCCAGCTCCCTGAAGCGGTTGAACGCTTCCTTCCTCGTCAGTTTGAACCTCTGCATCACCTCCTCGAGAGGGGGGGCCGTGGTGTACTCGAAGAAATGGTCGAAGATGTACTTCCTGGTTACCCTCTGCTCTTGGTTCATCCTGTGAGCGGTCCTTTGTATTCGGTCTAGATAAGAGTAGAAGGGAGCGCGCCTGCTGCGCTAGGTCAGCAGCGATTCGACGACGGCCACCCAAGCATCGGCGCAGTTCTGTGGATCATACCCCCCTCCCCCAAGCGCGACCAACCTCCCTGAACAGGCTTCGTGAGAGATCTTATGGAGCAGGGCGGCCACCTGTGAGTGGGTCCTCGGTGAATAGTTGAGGCCGGCAATCGGGTCTCCCCGGAGACCATCAGCACCGCACTGCAGGATGATGAACTCAGGCTTGCAAGCTCTCGCGAAATCCTCGAGGCGAGGCAGGCGGGCTACGACCTCCTCGTCCCCCGAGCCCGGCGCCAATGGGATGTTCACTTTGGTCCCCTTCGCGCTGGCATGCCCGGTCTCGCTTGACGCCCCGGTCCCCGGGTAAAGGAACCTCCCGTCCTCGTGAATGTCGAAGATGAAGAGCTCGGGGTCGGACTCGTACGAGTAGAAGACCCCATCCCCGTGGTGGACGTCTATGTCAACGTAGAGAATCCTGTGGACAGAGTAATGGCTCCTCAGGAGCTCGATGGCGACGCCGACGTCATTGAAGACGCAGAACCCTGCCGAAGCGTCCCGCCTCGCGTGATGGAGCCCACCCACGGGATTGAAAGCGTGATCAACCTCTCCTGACATCACCTTCTCGACGGCCTCCGCCGTCGAGCCCACGGCGTATTGGATCGCTTCGAAGACTCCGCGATATGCCGGGGTGTCTCCCTGGTCGAGCGACCCATAGCCGAGGTTCGAAGCGAGTTCGACGAATCTGATGTGCTCGGGGGTGTGGAAGAGGCCGATGAGGTCCTTCCCCGCCTTCTGAGGCGGAAAGCGTTTGACATGGAGGCCCTTCGCGGCCAAGTCGTCCCAGAACCTTTGCGCCCTTTCATTCGTGAAGGGATGAGGTGGAGGAAAGGAATAGAGGAGAAGCTCCTTTCCTTCCAGCACGCCGACCCTGCACGTCACAGGGCAGCCGTCGCCAAGTGCCATTCTTAGGCTGTTGTTATTAGGCCCGCCCGTTTGATTGGGGGGCCGTGTCCGCCAACCTGATAGGATCGCTAACAGATGAAGTCGAGTCTCAGTCGAGAATCCTGCAGGACTATTCGCGAGTACCGATGCCGAAGGCCCAGAAGGGAGCAATCTTCGTGGGAGCAGGGGACTCCTACGCGGCGGCACTGGCCGGATTCTACGCTTGCAACGGGCGCTGCGGGGCTCTGGACCCGTACGTCCTTGGTAGCGCACCTGAAGCCGCACGAGGACTGGAGGTATTTTTCATATCGGTATCTGGCAGGACAGCGTCGAATGTGGCGGCTGCCGGGGCGGTTGCCGGCCTGGCGAAGCGGACGGTGGCGATCACAGCGGACGGCTCGAGCCCCTTGGCCATGAAGTGTGACGAAGTGTTGTCCCTTCCCATGAAGTACACCCCGCGAAGGGCCGGCCTGAAGTCCTTCAGCCTGTCTCTCCTTGCGGTGATGAAGGTCGTTGGAGTGACGGAGAGGTGTGACTTCAAATCGACCTACGCCTCGGCGGTCAAGGATAGTGGTGTACTGTCGGCTGGGAGGGGGACGACGTATTTCCTGGGCAACTCGTTGGCCCATGCTGCGTCGCTGTACGCTGCGGCGAAGACCTACGAAGTGCTAGGCTCGAAGGCGCATGCCGAGCTCCTGGAAGAGTTCAGCCACATGGAGCTTTTCGCACTCGGAAAATCTGACGCCGTGAACCTCTTTTCCTCCTTCGACCCATCCGACTTGTCACAAAGGCTCGGGGCGGCTCTTGCCAGGCGAGGACACGTGGTAAGTGTCGTCCCTTCTGGGGGGAGATCGAATCTGGAGCGGCTATTCCACGACGTGTTTGTCGGTCAGCTCTCAGTCCTGAAGAGAGCAGCTGACCGAGGCATGGTCAAGCCCAAGTTCCTCTCAGACCGTGGCAGATTGGAGGCCAGCGATTCGATGATCTACCAGACTCCGCCTCCTTGAGCTGGACTCAAGCCTCGCTGACTCGTTTGCAGGCTTCTGAGCGTTCCTTGACCAGCGATGTTCTCCGACCCCTATGGGCCATGGCCGTGCTGATGGTCCTCCTTTCAACACACGGCCGGACCTGAGACTCGGTCAACCTTTTCGCGCCATGGGAACTCGGCACGGATGTGAGGGCCGTTCATTGGAAGCCATGCCACGAACTTCCTTGTCCTACTGCTCGGCTTCGAACTTCTTGCCGACCTTCTCTGCTGCCTGCGTCGCGGCTTCGACTGCGTTGATTACGCTCGTCCTGAACGCCCCCTTCTCGAGCTCGTAGATTCCGGCAATCGTCGTTCCAGCGGGGGTGGTTACGGCGTCCCGGAGCTCGGTCACTCCCATGCCGGTCTCGCGAAGGAGTCTAGAGGTTCCTACGAGGGTCTGCGTGGCGAGCTTGAATGCGGTGTCCCTCGGAAGGCCCACCTTGAGACCAGCCGTTACGAGGGCGTCAATCAGAATGGCGATGTAGGCTGGCCCACTCCCACTAAGTGCGGTGACCGCGTCAAGCTGAGACTCGGGCAGTTCCAGTGATTCGCCCAGCCTGCCCAGGACGAAATTGACTGTCTCCTTGTCCTCAGTTGTCAGGTTCGGCCCCGTTGCGTAGGCAGTGGCAGCTTCCCCGACCATTGCTGCCATGTTGGTCATGGCGCGTACGACCCTGGCCCCGGGGAGATGGCGTTCTAGTCTCGCTAGCGAAATGGCGGCCATAAAGGAGATTACGAGTTTGCCGCGGGTGTGCCCGGAGATTTCGTCGAGGACGTGCTTTGCGTCGGCCGCCTTTACAGCCACGATGACGATATCAGCCCGCTGCGCGGCCACAGAGTTGTCACCTGACGCCTGAATCTTCTTAGGGAGTGGGCGCCGTATGGTGGAGATGTTGCGCTTGGTAACTATTACGAGGGAGACCTTGGGGGACTTCGCGACAGCCCTAGCCACGGCTTCGCCTATCTTGCCGGCTCCGAGGACAGCGACGATCAACTACCAAACGGTATAACCACGGATGTTTAGGAGTTTCGAGATGACTCCATGGGATTCTCTGGATGGAAGTCCCGAGCCCTTGAGGGATACGCGAGCGGCGTCCCCGCGAACGGGCCGGTTTCGCCACCACTTCTGCTGGGGTAAGGAGTTGGTCGCAGCAGAGACGCCTGTGTTCGCCTTCAGGGCAGGCTAGTCGTGGTACTTCCTCTCGCCAGCGCGAATTGGGACATTCAGCCAGTTCTCCTGAGGTGGAAGAGGGCAGACATAATCCTCTGAATAGGCGCAATAGGGGTTGTAGGCGTAGTTGAAGTCGACGACATAATCGTCGTCGTGCTCCACCCTGATGTCCAGGTACCTTGCGGCGCCATAGCTCTCCTTCCCAGACGTCCCGTCTCTGAACGGGATGAACAGGTGCGGATCGTCTCGTTCGGCGGACTGGTAGGCGTGAATCCGGATCTGGATCCCTCCTGCGCTCAGATCGAAGTAGCCCACCCGTTTGAAGAGCTGCCTGGACCCCTTGCTCGTGGTTAGGATGACCGAGCCTGGTTCGTGGTGTCGATGCAGGGCCTTCTCGTACCTGTACGATGGGTCCGGGTCGAAGTATTTCAGCCCCGCGAAGGCAGCACCTTGTGGAATCGGGGATTCACGGCCGCTCCGGAAGAAATCGTCCTTCTCCTTCCTGAACCTAGAAAGTCCCCTGACCCAAACCTCCTCGGCATCGGGGTCCACGAAACGGTGAAAGGCCCGCTCTGACATGAATCTTTTCCCGGGCTGTTTCCATGGCGTTCCTGCCCTTGATATATCGGCCCGCGAAAGGGCGCGAGTCCGGCAACGATAGTTAGCGATGATTGAATTCAAAGACGTCTGGAAGAGTTTCAAGAACGTCGATGCTGTTAGGAACGTCAACTGTGAGATAGGGGACAGGGAGATTTTCGGACTTCTGGGACCCAACGGCGCCGGAAAGACGACACTAATCATGACCATGGCCACGGTATACAGACCGACGAAGGGGGAGGTGCTGGTGGACGGGCACAGTGGGACTGCGGAGCCCGACGCCGTGAAGTCCCTAATCGGGATAAGCTTCCAGGACCCGAAGTATGACAGGATACTCTCGGCCAGGGAGATACTCGAGTGGCATGGGAAGGTGACGGGGGTGGAGAAGTCGGTCAGGGAGAGGAGGATCGACGAGGTACTGGCCAAGTTCGGCCTTACGACCGAGGCTCGGAAGAGGACCTGGACCCTCAGCGGCGGGACCAAAAAGAAGATAGAAAACGCGAAGGTGTTCGTACAGAGGCCCAGGATCGCTGTGTTCGACGAGCCAACGGCCTACCTCGACGTGCCCTCGAGGTTGATGGTGTGGGACATGATTGACGAGCTCAGAGACGAAGGTTCGACAGTGCTGCTAGCGACGAACATGATGGACGAAGCTGACAGGATGTCTGATAGGGTCGGGATAATGAACAAGGGTGAGATGGTCCAGGTCGGGGAGCCGTCCAAGCTGAAGGGGGGCCTCAAAGGTCGAGACATCATCGAAATGAAGTTGGATTCGCCCATCCCGGAACTCCCTGCTGAGGTGTCGAAGACAGAGGAGGTGAGGGAAGCGCACTATGAAGGAGATACCCTGAAGATTGTCCTGAGCAACGGAAGGAGCCTACTTCCATACATGATCAATGTCGTGACCGCCAAGGGAGGGAAGGTCCAGAGCGTCAACCTGAAGGAGCCGTCTCTCGAAGACGTCTTCCTTTACTTCACCGGAATGAAGCTTTCTTGACAGGCAGGCCGTCGTCGGCTTTCGTCATCCGGATGCTCGTCGAGCGTGACCTAAGGACGCTGGTGAGGTCACCGTTCATTCTAATCAACAGGACGATATTCTTCCTCATCCAGCTCTTCGTCTTCGCGTTTCTGGTCAGCAAGCTCGCCTCCTCGCTGGGGTTCAACTACTTTGACTTCTATTCTGTAGGCGCCGTCGTCTCGACCATAACGTCCATCGCGTTCATCATAGGTGAGGATCTGTTCGAGGAGGAGGAGCTCGGGCTGCTCGACTACCTCCTAAGCCTCCCGTTCGGCCACTCGCTCTTCGTCCTCGGGAGGGCATTGGGAGGCGCGGTGAGGGGTCTCATCTACGTCACGCCCATGATGGTGCTCGTGGCATACGTCGACGGGTACTTCTCGCCGGCAGGGATAGCCGGATCGCTTGTAGTCATCTTCATCCTTGCCACTGGGATCTCGGGGCTCTCGATCACGCTCGCGATGCTAATCAGGAACGCCAACAGGTTCGACATCCTGATTGCGCTGGCAGAGCTCGCAACCGTCAGGGTCAGCGCTGCCATTTACCCACTCGTGTACATCCCAAAGGTGTTGCAGCCCGTGGCAACATATTCTCCCGTCACGTCGGCCTCGGACCTGGTGAGGGCGATCTTCCTCCCCGGCTACTCGGCAGGCCTCTACGAGACGGTGGTGCTGGTCCTCTTCGTGGCAGTTTTCTTCGGGCTCGGAAGCGCCTTCCTGTTCAGGAAGATAGAGGGTGGCAGGTTCGAATAGGGCCCAAGACGTCATCGAGCGGGACATACGGATCTTCTTCGCCGACAGGTACATGCTCGTCATCATGTTCATCAATTTCATGATAGACCTGGGAGTTTCGGGCCTGAGCCTGGGGGCCATGATCAACAACCTGGGTTTCAGCTACTTCCTGTACATAGCGCCTGGTGCCAACCTCATCACGGCGACCGTCGCGGCCTTCCAATCAGGGAGGGACGTATGGAGGGAGAGGATAATCCAGGACACCCAGCAGTACCTCCTCACCCTTCCCGTGCCCAAGAACACCTTCGCCGCGTCGAGGCTGGTGTCTGGGATGATCAGGACGATGATGACGACCCTGCCTGGGACCATCGTCATAGCCCTGCTCTACGGCCTGTCGTTCCCCTTCTTCCTGGTCGGGCTCTTGATCATGTTTGTGTACTCGGGGGCAGTCGCAGGGCTCTCGGTCTCAGCGGCGTCCCTGGCGAACAGCCTGGAGCTGTTTGCCACGGTCAGGAGCACGGCCCAGGTCTATCTCT